>Ga0079224_100009748_pt1 | contig 13132 bp, 12 predicted proteins | sample Stecom2015_FD_80414 | JGI IMG/M metagenome (GOLD analysis project Ga0079224, IMG submission 80414) | Agricultural soil microbial communities from Utah to study Nitrogen management - Steer compost 2015 | ecosystem: Environmental > Terrestrial > Soil > Agricultural land | place: USA: Utah... | reverse complement strand
CCCTGCGCGGCAGGTCGATCAGCGATGTGCTGGACATGACGGTGAGCGAGGCGCTGGAATTCTTTGACCAGACCGCGCTGCAACGCACCCTTGAGGCGCTCCACGAAGTCGGGCTGGGCTACCTCCGTCTGGGGCAGCCGCTCAGCAGCCTGTCCGGCGGCGAGTGCCAGCGCATCAAACTCTCGAATGAACTGCACAAGACGGGCAGCATCTACGTGCTGGATGAACCCACTACCGGGCTGCATCTGGCGGATTTGCAGCAGCTACTCTCGATCCTGAACCGGCTGGTGGACGAGGGCAACACGGTGATTGTGGTGGAACATAATCTCGAGGTGATCAGGAATGCCGATTGGGTCATTGACCTGGGGCCGGGCGGCGGGACACACGGCGGCAGGATCGTGTTTGAAGGCACACCCCGGCAGCTTCTGGATGCGGAAGGGTCGTTCACCGCAGAATACCTGCGTATGGGCGCAGCACGACGAACGACTACCCCCGGCCCATAAACGGCATCTGCGTCGCCATGACGGTCATGAACGGCACATTGGCATCCAGCGGCAGGCTTGCCATGTAGACCACCGCGCGCGCCACATGGTCGGCGTCGATGGTCGGTTCCGGCGCGAGGGTTCCATTGGCCTGTAGCACACCATTTTTCATGCGGGCGGTCATATCGGTTGCCGCATTGCCGATGTCGATCTGCCCGCAGGCGATGTCGAACGGGCGGCCATCCAGCGCCGTCGCTTTGGTCAGGCCGGTGATCGCGTGTTTGGCGGCGGTGTAGGGGGCCGAATGAGGCCGGGGCGTGTGGGCCGACAGCGAGCCGTTGTTGATGATGCGCCCGCCGCGCGGATTCTGGTTCTTCATGATGCGGAAGGCGGCCTGCGTACACAGAAACGCGCCCGTGACGCAGGTATCCAGCACGGTGCGCCACTGGTCATAGCTGAGGTCTTCCAGCGGGATCGCGGGGGCACCGATTCCGGCATTGTTGAACAGGACATCCAGCCGGCCATAGCGGTCCTGCACTGCTGCAAACAGCGCGTCAACGGCTGCCGGGTCGGTTACATCGGTGGGCATCACCAGCGCCCGCGCCGGTTCGACCCCTGCCTCCCGCACCGTCGATTCCAGCGGGTCCGCGCGGCGGCCAGCGAGGACGACCGCATAGCCGGCTTCCCACAGCCGCAGACAGGTCTGTTTGCCGATGCCTGTGCCCGCGCCGGTCACGAGGGCGATACGCTCCGTTGGCTGCATGGTGTTGGTTCCTCCTCCGGGCCGGACCGGGTCCGGCTGAATATGCGCCACTGATAATAACATTGGCTGCCCTCTGAACCCAACCCAATGCCGGGTACAATAGGCGCATGAATCTCGACTTTTTGCCGCGCCCCTCAGACAAACGCATCGCCCTGCGCGTGACCCCGGCGGCGGAACGGGCGCTGCGCAGCGGGCATCCCTGGGTGTTCGATCAGGCGATTCGCAAACAGAGTCACGCCGGCCAGCCCGGTGATCTGGCGGTGGTGTTCGACAGCAAGCGCCGCTTTCTGGCCATTGGCCTGTACGACCCGGATTCGCCCATCCGTGTCCGGGTGTTGCAGCAGCGCCAGCCGGCGACGATTGACCGTGACTGGTTCGCTGCCCGGCTGCGTGCCGCCGCGCTGATCCGCCAGCCCCTGCCAGCGCAGCAGACCGATGGTTACCGGCTGGCACATGGCGAAAATGACGGCCTGCCGGGGCTGGTGATCGACCGGTATGCCGGCACGCTGGTGCTGAAGCTGTATACTGCGGCCTGGCTGCCGCACCTGCGTGACGTGATCGCCAGCCTGCCAGCGATACAGCCATTTGACCGGCTGGTGCTGCGACTCAGCCGCAGTATGGGTGATGCTCATGGCCTGCGCGATGGACAGGTGCTGGCCGGCGATCCGATCAGCGGGCCGGTGGTGTTTCGAGAGAACGGGCTGCGCTTTGCCGCCGATGTGATTCACGGCCACAAGACCGGCTTTTTCTTCGACCAGCGCGAAAACCGGGCGCAGGTGCGTAAGCTGGCGGCAGGTCGGCGCGTCCTGGATGTATTCGCCTACAGCGGCGGCTTTTCGCTTTACGCGGCGGCGGGCGGGGCGGTCTCGGTCACCAGTCTGGACAGCAGCGCCCCGGCGCTGGAAGCGGCGGCGGCCAATTTCGCGCTCAACCAGGATGATGCGCGGGTGGCGGCAGCGCAGCATGAAATGATGGTGGCTGATGCCTTTGAGGGGCTGGAAAGGCTCCACGCGCAGGGGGCGGCGTTCGATCTGGTGATTGTTGATCCGCCAGCGTTTGCCAAACGCGCGGCGGAAACCGAACGGGCGCTGGCGGCCTATGCCCGGCTGACCCGGCTGGCGCTGAACGTGCTGGAACCGGAGGGCATGTTCATGATCGCATCGTGTTCCAGCCGGGTGTCCGCCGACGATTTCTTCAACACGGTAGTGCAGGCCGCTAGCGATGCCGGACGCCCGCTGATCGAGTTCCGGCGCAGCGGCCACGCGCTCGATCATCCGGTGACGTTTCCCGAAGGCGCCTATCTGAAGGCTTTGTTTGCCCGTACGTTATCGAGTCAGGAAATATGATGAACATCAACCAACTGCTAGCGCAGCGCCGCCAGAAAGACGACTTTTTCAGACAGCACCCGCAGTCCCCCCTCACGCCGGAGCAGCAGGCTGTGTTCGATGGTCTGCGTTACTACGACCCCAACCCCGACCTCGACCTGACCGTGCAGGTGGAGCCGTTCCCGCAGCGCGAGATGATCTCGATGCAGACTAACACCGGCACGGTGCAGCACTTCGAGCGTTACGGCCAGTTTACCTTCATGGTCGAGGGGCAGCCTGCGCGGCTGACGATCTACCGGGCGGATTACGGCTTCTTTCTGCCGTTTGTCGATGCCGGCGCCGGCACGGAAACCTACGCCGCCGGGCGCTATCTGGAACCGGAACATCTCGGCGACAACCGGTTTCAGGTGGATTTCAACGCGGCCTACAATCCTTTTTGCGCGTATAACGACGGTTGGGTCTGCCCGGTCACACCGGCAGAGAATCGGCTCAGCGTCCACATCCGCGCCGGTGAAAAGCTGCCGGAAGGCGCATGGGTTAAGAAAGGGTAGTCCAAGCGGCGCGGCTAACCCTTCAGCCCGGTCAGGGTGATGCCTTCGATGATGTATCGCTGGAAAAAGATGACAATAGCCAGCAGCGGCACAATCGACAGGGTTGCGCCGGTCATAATCAGATTCCAGTCTGCCCCGGCTTCGCTCGAAAAGAACTGCAAACCCACCGGCAGCGTCATCATCGCCCGGTCTGATGTCACAATCAGCGGCCAGATAAAGGAATTCCAGTTGCCCAGAAAGTTAAAGATGCACAGCGCGCCAACCGCCGGCAGGCTCAATGGGATGGCAATCCGCCAGAACAGGCCGAACTCGCTCACTCCGTCGATGCGACCCGCGTCCAGCAGTTCATCCGGCACGCCCTGCATGAACTGGCGCATCAGGAAGATGCCGGCGGCGGTGATGAGGCCGGGAAAGGCGATACCCCAGTACGTGTTCACCCAGGTTGAGCCAATCGGTGGATTCACCGACATGATATACCAGGGGATAATCAGCATTTCAGTGGGAATCATCAGTGAACTGAGGAACATGATGAAGATGAACCGCTTGCCCGGAAACTGATACTTGGCGAACACGTAGCCAGCCAGCGAATCGAAAACGGCCACGCTGAGCGTGCTGAACGTGGCGACGATCAGGGAATTCAGATACCAGCGTGGCAGGTCCGTCTCGAAAAGCACTTTTTCGTAGTTGTCGATAATCACCGTCTTCGGGAAAAAGTTCGGCTGGCGGATTTCAGTCGGCCCCTTGAACGAGGTGGCGATCATCCACAGAAACGGCGTGACCATAGTGAGGGCGATCAGCGTCAGGCAGAAGTAGGCGAAGGCCCGGATCAGCCAGTCGCCCAGCGACCCGCTCACACCCGCCCGCTCGATTCTGTCTGCCAATGTCACTTCGGGTTGTTGAACTGCGCCCATAATGTCACCAACCTTTAATACTCGACGCGGCGTGTCGTGATGCGAAGCTGGATCACGGTAATCACCAGAATGATAACGAAGAGCGCAACCGTCAGTGTGGACGCGTACCCCATATTCAGGCGCTGGAAGGCCTCGCGGTAGACGCGCAGCACCACCGTAGTAGTCGAATTGAGCGGCCCGCCGTCGCCCTGCGTGGTCATCGCCAGCACCGGGGCAAACATCCGCAGAAAACTGATCGACTGCAACACCACCAGATAGACAATGCTGGGATTCAACAGGGGCAGGGTGATATTCCAAAAAGTCTGCCAGCGGCTGGCGCCATCGACTTCGGCAGCCTCGTAATATACGCGCGGAATCTGCTTCAGGCCGGCCAGAAAGATCACCACCACGAAGCCCAGCCCCTGCCAGACCACCACCGCCATAATCGAATACAGGGCCTGATCTGGGCTGCGCAGAAACGGCTGCTGCGGCAGGGAAAATGTCTGCAACAGCACATTCAGCAGGCCAATGCGCGGCTGGTAAAGCCAGCGAAACACCCACGAAATAGCAATGGTGGAGGTGACAAAGGGCAGGAAGAACACCACCCGGTAAAGCGTGGTCATGAACCGGATTTCGTTAAGCATGAGCGCGATCAGAAGACCCAGCACAAGCTGAATCGGCATCCCAAGAATGATGTATTTTGCCGTGTTGACAAAGGCGGCATGGGTTACTGATTTTGGATTGCCCAACTCGGTAAACAGGGTCTCGTAATTCTTGAGGCCGACATATGGCTGCTCAGCCGCCAGCGGATTCCAGGCGTAGAAGCTCATCTGGAAGGCAAAGAAGGTCGGGTAGATGCGGATATACAGAAAGAAGATCAGCGGAATCAGCAGGAAAAGATAGGCCCACAGAATCTTGCGCTTCGCCAGCGTCCACTGAAACCTGCCCGGCCGTGACGGTGTGCTGATCGGTTCAAATTGAACTGAAGAACTTTGCGACATGAGGCTCACTCAGACAATAAGGTTCTCGAGTACAGCCTGACCCTGATCTGCGCCGAACGGGTGGGGTCAGGGGGTTAACGGTGCTGTTGGCGAACTCATCTTTGAACGTATGTTTCCGCACCACCCCCACCCGGCCTCCCCCGCCCCATAGGGACGCTGCGCAGAATTCGGGGGAGGTGGCTGCCGCAGGCAGACGGAGGGGGTTAAATGCACGATAAGGGTAGCGTAGATTAATTCGCCACCACCATCCTTAACCCAATAACCGGCGTACTTCCCTCACCCCCGCCTGCCTCTCGCTCTCTCAATCTGGCGAGGGTGAGGTACTGATTGTATCCTGTGTTACCCGATTATGGGTACATCCGGCAAGTTCGTGTTGCTACGGCGCAGATCAGTCAGCCGGCATCAATGATTGGCCCAGAATTCATCGAGCAGCGCCTGTTCCAGCACGGCGGCTTCGTTCAGGGCCTCGCACGGATCAACACCTCCCAGACGAACCTGGTCGTAGGCGTCGAGCAGATGCTGGCGCTGGGCGGTCTCGTCGACGAAGAAAGTCGCGTGTGCGTATTCCAGCCCGGCAGCGAAGGGGCCAAGGATCGGGTCCGCAAGCAGCGTCTCGTCAGCGGCGGCTTCCAACTGGGCCGGGAGTTCACCGACTTCGTTGACCCACAGGATACCGGCTTCGGGCGACGTAATGAACTTCAGGAAGCGAATCGACGCTTCGAGCTTGGCTTCATCAGCCGCGGCCTGCCGGGTAATGCCGTGTGTCCAGTACGAACCGAACGTGTGTCTTTCTCCGTTGGGGCCAGCCGGCAGTTCAGCCACGCCGTAGTTCAGGTCGGGGTTGCTGCTGGCAATCGTGCCGATGCGGAACGAACCGTCGATATGCAGCGCGGCATCTCCGTTGATGAAGGCATCCGTGGCGTTTTCGTAGATGAAGTTGTCGCTGCTGCCGGTGTGATGCACGGTTTCAAATTCAGTCAGATAAGTGAAGGCCGCGCAGCCTTCCGGGCTGTTCCACAGCACCTGCCGGTTGTCCGGGCTGTAGGGCATACCACCCCACTGGCGCACCAGAACTTCGCGGAACCAGTGATGCGCCTGTCCGGGCATTTCCGGCGCGTAACCCATCGTGACCAGGTTTTCGATTCCGGTGTTGCCGCTTTCGTCATACTGGGTCAACTGCTGGGCCATCGCCAGAAATTCTTCGGTCGTGGTTGGCGGCGCTTCAGGATCAAGCCCGGCGGCCTCGAACAGGTCTTTGTTGTAGAACAGCGCCAGTGAACGCACCGCTGTCGGCAGCGCCCAGTATTCGTCGAGGAACTTCGATTCCGCGACCATCGGTGAGAAGGTGCTCTCAATCCATTCGTGCGGGAATTCATCCTGCGGCAGCGGGATCAGATACTCAGCATCCACAAAAGCCGGAATCCAGCCGTAGAACAGGGTGACGACATCCGGCCCGACGCCGGCCGGGGCCGACGCTGCAATTTCGTCACGGAAGTTCTCGTAGGCAATATCCCCGTTGTGGATAACGTGAATATCAGGATTGGCCGCCTCGAACTGTTCGATCAGCATATCCATGGCGACATTGCGTGGCTCAAAGGCATACTGCCAGTATTCTATCGTCACTACTTCCTGAGCCTGAACGCCGAACGCCAGCGTTACCAGCAGAATAAAAATCCCCAGCAAGGTTGTCATTTTCGACTTACTACGCATAGTGTTTCTCCTGACTGCAATCAGTTCAATAACGTTGTTTACACAAGACCCCGGATCGGCTTGCCTGTTACCACCTCCTTTCGTACCCCTGCGACTGGTAACGCCTTAATTACAGCTCGATTTTGAACAGTCGAGCCGCGTTGCCCGCAAAAATCAGTTGCAGATGCTCTTCCGCCAGGCCGAGTTCGCGGCAGTCCCGAATCTGATCTTCCAGATATCGGACAGCAAACCCGCGCGGGAAATAGCTCGAATCCGTACCGAAGATAATACGCTCTGGCCCGATTGTTTCCATATATTTGCGAAACAGCTTCTTCACTGTCCAGTCGCCATCGACCCAACGCACCCACTGATTCGAGCCGGAGGTGTCGATACTGACGTTGCGGCACGCCCAGCACAACTGAAGCGTTTCCCGAATCCAGGCGCAGCCAAAGTGCGGGATAACAAAATTGACATCGGGGAAGTCCTTTGCCACATTGTGCAGCTTCAGCGGATTGATGTTTTCGTGCCAGGCGATGCCACCGCCGCCGCCCTGTATCCCAAAATGAACCAGCACCGGGATGTCCAGTTCGGCGCACATTTCCCACACCGGGTACGCTGCTTCGTCTTCGATGGGCCGATCCAGCATGGGGGCCAGCAGCTTGTATCCTTTGAGTCCCAGTTCCGTCACGGCGCGTTTGAGTTCGTCCGCCGCGTCATCGGCGAATGGGTAATGATGAGCAAAACCGATGAACTTGTCCGGGTAGCGGGCCACGATACTCGCCAGATGGTCGTTTCCGCCGCCGGTAACAAAGCCGACTGCCCGGAGTCCGTACTTCTCGATTTCGGCAGCCCAGCGATCAGCCTGGGTCTCGTCGTCAGGCGGGTCGCTTTCTGGCGGGTCGAATCCCCACGTCAGCCGCCAGTCCCGGCTGTAAGCCATCGCGTGTTCGCGGGCAACTGCCGCCCGCCGTTCACCGCGCCGTTTGATATAGTCTTCCCGAAGATCCGGCCCCATGCCGGTAAACCAGGGGCGGTTGGTCGGAAAATGGGTGTGAAAATCGATAATTTCGAGGTTCAAGTACATGACACATCTCTGGTGGCAATATTAATATAAACATTATTATAACCAGTCAGTGACTATTCGCCCACTTGATCGCGTATCGATTCCGGCGCAGGATTTTTGTGGATGTTGACCAATCGACCGGGCGAGCCGTATATAGCCAGTGTCATCCCCGCGCGAACCGCGTATGTTACAATAGCAGCCGGCAAGCGACATCTGGTAGCAGAGGAAGCTGTGGAACGATGAAACTGACGATTATCGGCGGCGGGAGTGTCCGAACCCCCCGGCTCATTCCCACCTTGATCCGCCGGACAGAAAAACTCGGCCTGCGCGAACTGTGGTTGATGGATATTCAGGCCGAAAAACTCGAACTTATTGGCGGGCTGTGTCAGGAGATGGCGGCGGAGCAGGGGGCCTCATTCCGTATCGTGCTGTCCACCGATGCCAGACAGGCGATCACGGATGCGGACCATGTGGTGACTGCGATTCGCCCCGGCTACGAACAGGGCCGCGCCATTGACGAGCGCATCTGCTTCGATCATGGGGTGCTGGGTCAGGAAACAACCGGAGCCGCCGGTTTTGCGATGGCGATGCGCAGCGCCCCCGCTATCCTGAGCTATGCCCGCATGACTGAAGAACTGGCAAAACCGGGCGCCTGGGTGTTCAACTTTACCAACCCGGCAGGGCTGGTGACGCAGGTCCTGCATGATGCCGGTATCGAGCGCGTGGTCGGTATCTGCGACAGCGCCAACAAAGCCCAGCACGCTGTCAGCCGGTTTATGAACATTCCCATGAAACGTTTGCAGCACGAAGTCTATGGCCTCAATCACCTGTCATGGACGCGCAGCGTGCGCATCGACGCCGAACCGGACGGCAGCGGCGGCGAGGAAGTGCTGCCGGCCCTGCTCAGCAATCCCGAATTCGTGCAAAATACCCACATGCAGATGTTTGCGCCCGGCCTGCGTGACTGGCAGGCGACGTTCATGAACGAATACCTGCATTACTATTATCACCGCGATGAGGCGCTGCAAGCGCTGCTCCAGAAGGCCGAAACGCGCGGCGAAGAAGTGGCGCGGCTGACCGGCGAAATGCTCGACCAGCTTCGGCAGGCGGCCACAACCAGCGAACGGCTGGCTGTTTATCGGGACATTATGGATCGCCGCAGCCGGACGTACATGGCTCATGCACGCGGCGGCGCAGATCGGGTGCAGATGAAGCCGGTTGGCGACGATGAAGAAGGTTACGCGGCGGTTGCGCTGGGATGTATCGAAGCCATTGCCGTCAATACGCCGCACTACACCGGTCTGAATGTGCCTAATCGCGGCGCGATTCAGGGCCTGGACGATGATGATGTTGTGGAAGTGGCCTGCTGGGTGGATGGCAGCGGTATCCGCCCGATTCACATCGGCGCGATTCCCGACCATCAGCTTCAGCTTATGCGCGACGTGAAACAGTATGAACGGCTGGCATCGCAGGCCATTCTGAACCGGTCGCGCGCGGTGGCGGTGCAGGCATTAACCACCCATCCGCTGGTTGGCTCGTATCCCTTATCAGAAAAGCTCGTGGACGCGTTTATCGACGCACATCAGGAATGGATCGGCGCGTGGCAGTAGTTCCCTACGATGTTCTGATTCCCGGCCACTATTTTTGCGACATCATTTTCAGCGGTATCCCCGGCTTCCCGGCACTGGGGACGGAGCTGTACACGCGCAACCTGACGGTGGTTCCCGGCGGTGTGATGAACACGGTGGTCAGCCTGAATCGTCTGGGGGTGCGCGTGGGCTGGTTGAGTACGCTGGGGAACGACTTCTTCAGCCAGTTTGCGGCTGAAACAGCCCGGAGCGAGGGGGTTGATCTGTCGCTGGTGGCATCTGTTGATCGTCCCTTGAAGCGCGTGACCGTTTCTCTGTCCTATACGGATGATCGCGCCTTCGTCACCTATGTGGACCCCGCGCCTGACCTGATGCCCCGCCTCTATGAGACGCTGGCGGCAACGCCGTTCCGGCATCTGCACTTTACCGGACTGGTGGTTGACGAACGTGTGCCCGATCTCATATGCGCCTGTCAGGCACAGGGGATCACCGTCTCGATGGACTGCCAGCACCGCGAACAGACACTCGAACACCCCGTTGTGGCGGCGGTCCTCGGCTGCCTGGATGTATTCATGCCGAACGCCAGCGAAGCCCGGCGGCTGACCGGAACCGATGACACCGAGCAGGCGGCGGCTATCCTGCGCCGTTATGTGCCCTGTCTGGTCATCAAGGATGGGCCGAATGGCGCGCACGCCTGGCAGGACGGTCATTACGTGCATGTTGCAGCGATCAACGTGGAGCCGGTCGATACAACCGGGGCGGGCGATGTCTTCAACGCCGGGTTCCTGGCGGCGTATCTTCAGGGCAAGCCGCTCGAAGACTGCCTGGGCTGGGGGAATATCGCCGGCGGGTTATCGCTGCGCGGTCACGGCGGTTATTCGACCTCGCCCACGCTGGAGGAACTGCAAGCCTATCTGCCACCGTCCGGCAGTTGATTCGCGGAGTAGTTGTACGTAGCCCCTTTTTAAGGTTATAGTTAAGTATCGTTGGATAGTGGTCCTACAGGAGGGAGATATGGGTAACGCCACGGACCCAACCGCACAGGAACGGAACCGAAGGCTCATCATCGTGATCGTCATTGTCATTGTGGTGATCGTAATCGTTATCGCCGCATTGTCACTTGGCGGAGGTCAGGCACCGGCCCCCACAGAGGAACCCACCATCGAAGAGCCAATGGCCGAGGAAGAAGCAGCTCCGGCTGAAGAGGAAGAAGCGCCAACGGCTGAGGAGGAGGCTGAGGAGGCCGAGGAAGCAGAAGAGCCTGCGACTGAGGAAGAGGAAGAAGCCGCAGCGGGTTAATCGCCTGCCGGGCTTCGTCGATTTAGAATCAGGCAATACGCCCCATTTAGGGGCGTATTTTGTTTGTGTCCGCGCCCTGTCTCAGCGCAGCAACAGGGTCAGGGTAGTGTCGTCGATGATGATCTCTGAAAGTGTGTAGTTTTCGCCACCAGCTTCGACAGCCAACTGGCGCAGCACATCGTTAATGACATGGACGATTTCATCCACCGCGCCGGCCAGTTCGCCTGGCAGGGCTGTGTGATCGTACAGCGCGCCGCTGATGTCGATGCCGGCCACCCGGAGCAGTGTGCGGCTGCTGTCCAGTTGCAGCACGACTCCCACGCGCTGCCAGCCCAGCCCGCCCGTGTTGACATCCGCGTAGATAACCGCGCCGCCGGGGCGCAGATCAAGCACCACGTTCCGATACTGGCTGCTGCCTTCGCGGCAGATGGGACTCTGCTGCGCGCAGATCGCCAGCAGGCCGGCTTCGGTAAAGCTGGCGCGGGCGATGCGTGTGCCGGAGTCGCTGCTGCCGGTGACAAAGGCGTAATGCTGCTGATCGACGGTTATGCTCTCGCGGCCATACTGCCCCAGATTGACCGTCACCTGCTGCGGGCTGGTGGCGTTCTGCACGACGGCGGTGGGCGGTACAGTCACATCCTCGAACAGAGTGCCGGTTGTGCCGATCCGGTTCGCACCCGATAGCTGAAGCGCCATCCCCGGCAGCAGCGGCAGGAAGAGATACAACGCCAGAAAAGCCAGCAGCGCCATAAAACCACCAAGCAAAGCGCAGCCACAGCCCCACTGGAGCGTATTCGACTGGCGGCGGCCATAGCGCCGGATGTGCGTTTGCCTCATTCGTGTTTCCTCATGCCACCATCGGGCGGGGAATTTTACCGGACTTTGCCGGGGGGTGGGATGCTCATCTGTGGCTGCCGCATCAAGGGTACAGGTGCGCTGTCACCCCGCTGGCAGATCGAAACGCAACCGAGCGCAGGTTGCCCGGTATGGTGACCAGCCGCACCGGCCCGGCCACCACCACCCAATCCACATCGACTCGTTCGGCCGGCGGGGCATCGAGGATAGCAGTGCCATTCGCCACTTCGACGGTCCACTGGCTGCCGTAGGCATCTGCCACCTGAACCTCCGGCGTGCCGCTGACCGCGATCATAAACTCTCCCGCCTCAAAGGTATCGTTCCACAGCACCAGCCGCGTGCCGCCGGTAATCAGCGTGGCGGTGTTGTTGCTGTAGCGGCGGACGTTGCGCGCACCGGCAAAAATCGCCATTACCTGCTGATAGGCGTGGAACGCCGGCCGCAGTGAACCATCGGCGCGCACCAGCCCCCAGGGTTCGGTCTGGCCGGGGACGAAATTGTCGTCGTACAGCTTGTACACCGCCATGCGATCCACGCCGGCTGCCAGCGCCAGCGCACTGGCCTGCACGATAAAATCAGCCTGCTGTTCGAGCGAGAGACTGAAGGGCGCGCCGATTGCTGCCGCCGGGTCCCGGCGCGGGCTGGCGTTGTATTCCGTCAGCCAGATAGCCTTGCTCTGTAGACCAAACTGGCTGAGGATATGACGATACGCGCCGGTCAGCGACCAGACGGTCGAGGTGGTGAAATAGATGTGGAGCGAAATACCGTCGAAGTACCAGTTGTGCCGGCGCGCGTCCGGGTCAGCACTGATGACGCGCAGCAGCCGCAGTAGATACGGCTCGCGGCCTCGTTCGCTGTCGTACCACCAGGTCAGGCCGGCCATTTGGATATGGGCGTTGGGGTCGGCGGCGCGGGCCGCCAGATAGCCGGATTTGAGCAGGCGGAAATAATCCTCGACCTCGCCTTCAAATTCAACCGAGCCTTCGCCGGGGCGGATGTCTGGTTCGTTCCAGATAATCCAGTGATGGATGCCCTGGGTGCTGTAGTGGGTAACCAGACGCCGCACGAAGCTGGCGAAATGATTGGCCGGGTCGTCGTGGGGCAGGTCAAGGCCAGCCGGCACAGCAGCGGGTGACCCCGACGCTGAAGCCCACGCCGGCGTATCCTTGATGAGGCCGACCACCTGCCGGCCGGCAGCACGGGCGCTTTCCAGCGCCGCATTGGAGATGGCTTCCGGGTTGAAATCGTCGGGGCCGCCGGGCTGGAATTTGTTCCAGTGAAAGGTCAGTCGTTCCCAGTCTGCGCCAAGCTGTTCGGCTGCTGCCGGATGCGCGCCCGCCTCGACCACACCAAAGACCGGCTGTGACCCATCCTGCGCGGCGGCGTGCGGCACGGTCTGGCCGAACAAGAACAGGGTCAGGAACAGCAGTGCGAACCTGCGCAGCCTGTGCGCGGCGATCCCGGGACTTGCTGCAACATTTTTGCGGGTCAATCCATCAACCTTGCGGCCAGATAATGCGCCATCAAACCTTTGCTCATCACGCCGCTAGTCTACCACATTTTCAAACAGCCCCGCCGCGCCCATGCCCCCGCCGATGCACATGGTTACCATACCGTATCGGCTG
>Ga0079224_100009746_pt1 | contig 13133 bp, 7 predicted proteins | sample Stecom2015_FD_80414 | JGI IMG/M metagenome (GOLD analysis project Ga0079224, IMG submission 80414) | Agricultural soil microbial communities from Utah to study Nitrogen management - Steer compost 2015 | ecosystem: Environmental > Terrestrial > Soil > Agricultural land | place: USA: Utah... | reverse complement strand
ATTTTTCAAGATCCAGCACCTCCAGCACCTGCTTATTGAACGCCGTCTTCTTTTTCCCTCCTGAAATTGGGTTAATTACAAACAATATTCGTTTACGTTGACGCATATCTTCATCCGAAATAGGTTATAAAGATAACGTTATTTGTGTTCTTTTTTCCCTCAAAAAAGAACCAAAAAAATCGTCGCTTCGAATATTTGAAATAATGTGCAGTGCAATATGCAAATTTCTACATACTTCAAATATTCGGATGCGACTTTTAGTGTCAATTGAGGATTGTGCAATACCGTGTATAATTCCGGTAAATACGTTTACGCTTTACTATGGAATAAGTACCTCTTTGACGTCGGTATAGTTATACCTATTTGTGGCATCAAAAGATATCTGCGAGCGTGCTCCAAATCTAAAAAAATATTTTCTGCTGTAATCCGGGAAAGCCTTTTGGGCTTGAGCAGTTGTAATGGTTAATACAACACCATCGTCATCTAATATCGTCGATGCTGTTAATCCCATTTGGGCCGGATTCAAGATAATGGTATAATTCGGACTGAAGCTAAAATCGCCAACATATTGGTTTTCACTAACAAATAGCCGTGATTCTACCAACGGCGTCCGGTACCGGGGATCTTCACTTCCGTATGTAAGTTTAACCTTGAAGGTTACTGTTCTATCGGCATTTAAAACAGGTTCTCCCATCCATTCTACTTGAAGAATGGGTACTACCTCATATACGCGCTCAACAACCCCTTTTATCTCTAAACGTTCTTCTTCTAGCGGCACAAACGCTCCTGACGGCAGGATACCATAGTAACCTGAGAAAATCTTGTCATTATAAAATGAGCCATCCATTTTACAATCGAAATCATACGGTTGCGGCTTATCGTCCCAACTATATTCCATCATTCGAATACGTATCCCCGTATTCCCAATTGCTGTCTGAAATGGCTTTCCACTGTTTTTGTCGACGAACTTCCCTTTAAAGGTTTCTTGAGGCGCCGGAAAATTGTCCTGTTCACAACCCGTGGTCATGAAGAGCAACAGACATATCTTTGTAAGAAGTTTTAATGCTTTCATATCGTTAAAAGTCTTTTTTTTTAAATAATTCACCGCTCATTAATACCCTGGGTTTTGTCTGCAATTCGGATTTTTTGTTATTTCCGCAGGCGGAATCATTTGATAATAATTACGGCTATCAAAATTGAAGATATAATTTGCACCACCACCTTTAGACTCCATGTAGCGGGCATCCAGAAAATACTTATCGGCGTCAGTTGAATAAAAAGGATACAATACTCTATAACGCTTATTGCTCTGTTCAGCCTCCATAATTCTCCATCTCTTAAGATCCCAATATGTTTTGTGTTCGAATGCCAGTTCTTTTCGACGCTCTGTACGGATGGTATCTATACTATTGATCGCACTGGGCGAAACCAAAAGCGTTGCGCCGGCCCTTTCTCTTATCTGGTTGATGCAGTCAAAGGCATCTTGCCTATAATCTCCTCCACCAGAAGAAGCCGCTCCAGCTGTAAGGAGTTCATAGGCCGCCTCTGCCCGGTTCAACAATACCTCAGCATAACGTATCTCTATCCAGCTCTGCGTCGATTTATTTCCGTTATTATCTGTCTGTTCAGGGTTGAGGTATTTTCGCAGATAGAATCCGCTGATATTACCGAAATCCCAACCAGATACGACACCACTTTCGCCAGATCTCTTTTTTCTGCTGCCATCTTTCAATGTAATCTGATTGCCCGGGTCATTGTTAAAAGCAAAATTGCTCGAAAGCTTAAGCGGGCTCGATTCATTATAGACATTTGTATAATTCACCACACTACCAGCAGGCATTAAAGGCGAAATACCATTTTGACTCGACCCAGTCCATATCCCTCTTCGTATATCAATTGTCTGTCCCATAAATTCGGACATCGGCAGAATAACCGTGCCTTTCAATCGAGGTTCTGCATTGACAAATGCATCTAACGGAGATGCATACAATTTGTATTTATCGTTTGCATCCAAAAACACAAAATGACCGTCTGCATCCTTTTCGATTCCATCAAACATTTCGATAAAGTCCAAGGTGGGGCAGAGTTCCGAGTTATTTCCACCGGAAGAAGTTTGCATAGGCTGTGCCGAGTCATCAAAATTGTGCAGACTTTCGGGATCTTTGTAGTAGCGTACAAATATATTCTCGTAAGTATCTTTGAGGAAAATATGGGTGAAATTTTGCGCTTGCGCCTCTGCATCGTCAGCTACCCATTCGTCTTTATACAAGCGGTGCTTCGTTGTCTCGTCCAGAATCCTACTGGCGTCATATGCAGCTTTAAAGTAATCCGTTGCCCTTTGAGACGGTATTCCGCAGATTCTGTTTCCTCTGTCAATTTCTTCAATTGTGTTATACTTGGCTATCGAACCGGCGTGTAGCATAACACGGGATTTGAATGCTGCTGCCGCATATTTTGTCGCCCTACCCTTTTGATTGTTTTCTGGAAGGTTGTTCATTGCAAAATCGAGATCTTCTCCTATAAAATCCCATATTTCTTCCTCAGCAGCACGGGGCAACAAGGTCTCTTCGAGACTTACCGAAGCCGGATAATCGATAACCATATCCACCTTAGGAACTCCCCCATAACGCTTTACCAGAGAATAATAAATAAAGCCTCGGATAAACCGGGCCTCCGCTGAATAAGTTTTAACCTCATCTTCCGAATGAAACTCCTGGTATTGCGGAAGAGTTTCCAAAAGCATATTTGCTGTCCGGATGGCTGCATACGCGGCGTCCCAATAACTTGCGTTTTCCGCATCGGCTCCCTGCGTGTCTCTTCCGAGCGCTTCGCCAGTCAATGCAGATTGTTGTTTGTATTTTGTTCCTCCATTATTAAATAGCCCGTTTGTTTCATAGTTATATCGGAAATCCTCCATAGGCAGTGTACTATACATTCTTGCCATATAACTTAAAACGCCTTCACTTGTCCCAAAAATCTCGGGATCACTGATGATATTCTTAGGTGGTATATCCAGTTTCGTACAACCGGCTACTATCAACAAGAAGAATGCATATATAAATTGATGTACTTTCATGGTAATTGAAGTTAAAAATTCACGTTTAAACCGACTGATATTGTTTTGTTTAACGGATAGCTATATCCATAATCGCCTAGGCCGCCTCTAGATACATCTGGATTAGAATAGAATTCCGGGTCCATATATCTTAGTTTAGTGAATGTTAACAGGTTATAAGCGTTCACATAGAGCCTCACCTTTTTAAGGTTGACTTTGGTCAGCCAGTCCGAAGGAAGGGAATATCCTAATTCTATCGATTTCAATCGGATATAAGCCGCATTTTGAATATTAAATTCAGAATTATAATTCGGATTCGTGCCCGTAAAAGCATAATCTCCCTCTATCCATTCTGTAGCCGGATCGTAAGGACTGGCCTCTGGGTTTGTGGGGCGCCACCGGTTTAGAAATTCGGTCAATGCATTGGTATCCGACCACAGGGGTTGGTATAAAAACTCCCGCGCAGCAAAATACCGCTTTCCCGCCCCTTGCCACAACATATTGAGGTCAATTCCTTTCCAGCTAGCAGATAAGGTAATACCATAGTTTATCAAAGGTACCATGCCGTTGACAGCTAGCGGATGTACGTCCAGGTCACTAATTTGTCCGTCACCATTCCAATCGAGATATTGATAGTCACCCAATGTCGAACCTCGACTGATATAGGTTGTATTGTAATAGAGGTCGTCCCAATCTGTAATAATACCATCGCCCGCATACCCCCACCAAATGTTATTGTAGCGTTGGTTATTATTCTGACGCCAGTTTAGGTAAGAGTTGCCCGCTCTAGCTCGTTCAAAATGCAGTGTTTTTACGCGTGTGTAAGAAATGTTTCCTGCAATCCTGTAAGAAAGGTCCTTCCATTTATCTGCATGATATAATTCAAGTTCGATACCTCTTGTCAAGTCGCTGTTGAGATTTTCCTGAGGTTGGGCGGCACCAACAATACCGGGAAGCGACTGGCTACGGGTAGCTAAGAGGCCGTGTCGTTTGCGTTGAAAAAGCTCTAATGTACCGCCGAATTTACCCGTCCAGGCATCAAAGTCAAGTCCCAAGTTGAACATATCTGATTTATACCAGGTGATCGCTCTGTTCGCAATACCCTTATCGCTGGAGCTGTTGATAAAATTTCCGTCGAATACATATCCGGAAGGTAAGCTGACACTGCTTCCCCCGGTAGCAGGATAGTAATATCCTGTTAAGAAGTTGTAATCATTTGTTGCGGCATCATCCAACATTCTCCCATAGGAAGCCCTTACCTTGAATAGGTTTATGAAATTTAAAGAAGAATTTTTCATAAAATCTTCTTCCGATATCACCCAGCCCGCCATGACAGCAGGCGTACCTGCCCAGCCCGACTGTCCCGAAAACCGTGAAGACGATTCATACCGATAAGTAAACTCCGAGAGATATTTGCTCTTATAGTTATAAGCTAAACGACCGACGTACGCATGATAAGCATAATCGTATAACGAACCGCTGCTTACACTTTGATTTATTTGCATTTTATCCGTTATTCCCGCAAATATCTGGTCCAGTGGTAACGCCAACTGCCTACTGCCGTAGAAGTTGTCGCCCTCACGATGGGTATTTTCAAAGAGCGCCATGGACGAAATGAAATGATCTTCAAATTGTTTTTCATAGCCTATTTGCACATTCCATAGGTTAGCATCTTTTCCATAAAAATACCTTGCCACCCGGTTAGGTGCATCACTTTGTGCGTTCCATGTCCTTGGGTTTCCTCCAGAGTCATACAGCTGGTAAGCTTTACTGAATTCCTTATTTTCATTTAAGGTATAATCGTAGCTATATAATCCCTTTACATACAGCCCATCTAGAAATGGAGCGTCGTATCGTAAAGAGAAATTGGATTGGAACCATTTGCTTCGGTATTCATTTTTACCGACCAGATCACTATCCATCATAGCCGCCGGATTTTGTAACCCCCCATTTGACGGTTGCCAATATTTTGTCTGTTCGTCATCATAGAATACCCGGTCCATAGGTTGCATGAGCCACATGCCGCGGATAATATCCGACGAACTATAAGGTGTTGATTGGCGATCATCCAACGTGCCGGCAAGATTCATGTCAAACACCAGATTGTCCGTTATTTTAGCCGAAATATTCGATCGCAAATTGAATATTTCGTAATTAATAGCGTTGGTGCGTAAAAAGCTTTCCTGTTTTTGCAGCCCTAAGCTGGAATAAAACGATATTCTATCGCTTCCCCCCGATGCATTAAGGGTATGCATCTGCTGTGGAGCACTATTTCTGAATATAGCGGACACCCAATCCGTACTCTTCAGTTCGCCACTTCTATATTGTTCTATTTGTTCATCCGTATACGGGCGGGTAGGGTTATCCACATTATGGGAGCTTCGTTCGTTATAGAGTGTCATCCAATCTACGGCATCTACCAGTTTTGGAAAATTTGACGGCCGTTGCCAGAGCATGCTGCCGGAATAACTAAGATCGATTTCCCCTTGCGCTCCTTTTTTGGTCGTAATGAGTATAACGCCATTTGCCGAGTTTACACCATATATCGCAGCTGAGGCGTCTTTCAATACCGAAATGCTCTCTATGTCTTCCGGATTGAGACGTGCCATGTTATTACGGGGTACACCGTCAATAATAATCAGTGGGGAGCCCAGCCCGCGTATGTCCATAGAATTATTGAACTGGCCCGGTTCAGCTGAATTCTGTACAACACGCAACCCAGGAATTTTACCTGTCAACATATTGGGAAGGCTCTCGTTTTTGGTCGTGACGATCTCTTCGCCTTTAATAGCAGATACCGCTCCTGTCATTGTTTTCTGGGCTTGCTGGCCATATCCCACCACCACAATCTCTTCGACCATCTGGTTATCATTCTCCATGCTAATCCGGATATCGTCCGTGGTCGTAACAACGTGTTCTACAGGTTTGTAACCTATATATTGAAAGGTAAGCGTGCTCCCCGGGGCAACGGTAATGGTGAACCTTCCCTTGTCATCACTCGTCGTCGTATTTTTAGCGTTCTTTTCACTAACGGTGACTCCTTTGAGCGGCCCGAGTTTGTCTTGTACTACACCGCTTATGACGACTGGATTTTGGCCCTGTCCAAATGATGCTGTAACTATCAGAAACAGCGCCCATGTTAAAACTGTTATTCTGTACATTTATCTATAGGTTTTATTGGAAATGAATAATAAAGATCCGTTAATGGGAGTATTCGTTTTGCTCATATCTTTTCATGGTTTATAGTATGGTATTTTTAAATTCTCTATCCGCCATCGCAAAATATGGGAATAAGATCACATATCGTTTTATTTATATGTTCATACAAATATAATTTGTGCATATTTAATATCAAAATAAAAAACTCGTTATTTTTTATTTTTTTGACAGTGGATGAACAACTTATTACAATATAAATAATTAATAATCAGCGTTTATATTCGTTTTCATACAAAAAATAGGTTAGTATGTAATATTTTCTCTTCATATAAAAACGAATCTCTAACCCATTATATCTTCCCTATGTACCAACAAATTAGTGATATGATTTATTGATCATGATCAAGTTGATGGAGAGCAAAATTATAGGCACCAATGGCAATGGCTCGATTCGTGCCGAGAGAAGAAACGGCTATGGCAGTCTGTTTTCTTTCGTTATATCTAATGTCCATTTTTACCGATTCGGCGTTCTTGAAAGAGATAAATCTATTTTCGGACGCGCTAGCGTAGAATTTCTGCTGGTCGTTGACATCTGTTAAATCAAAGACCTGCGTCTCCAGTCTATTGAAGGAGTCTCCGGAGAAGGTATGCAAGGATGTCCGCAGCTCCTCCATGAGCGCGGGCATAATGAATTTTTGAGCCCCCATCAGTCCACCTCCCAATACCACTAACCCATCCACAATGGCTATCATATGGGCTATACTGTCCGCAGCCACCTCACCGAGCAGTTCAAAGCTTCGGATAGCCGCTTGTTGATGCCCCTTCTTTTTGCCTTCTGCAATTTCAAAAATATCCTGAGGGGTAAGGTCAGCAGCATGTACACCAGCGAGGTTGCCATACTCCCGTATAATCCCTCTTATACTTACGTTTTCTTCGGCCAGCATTGTTGGATATCGCTTGTTTCGGAAAGTCCAGATATCACCACCACAGCCATTATCTCCGTCGAGTAAGATGTTGTTGATCACCACCCCCGACCCAAAGCCCGTTCCAAAGGTTAATCCAATTAAGTTTCGGTATTTCCGGCCACCATTTTTGTTTTCCAAAAGTTGATTGATCGCCGGCAGTGCACCAGCCAACGCTTCTCCATAGGCAAATAAATTGCCATCGTTATTTATAAATACCGGCAATTTAAAATATTGTTGTAAGTAAGGGCCCAATGGTACACCGCCACGGAAAGCAGGAAAATTGGGTAAATCACCTATAATTCCGTTTTTGTAGTCGGCAGGACCGGGAAAGGCGAAACTTATCGCCACGGGAGGTTGCGAGCCGCTCGTTTGGAGCAGTGCGACCGAACGGCTGAAACCTTCGATTAATATTTTTAGACATTTACCCAGATCATTTGGGGAAGCCGGTAGCGTAAATGAAGGGATAATTTCTTTATTACCTTGTATAGCCGAAAATGCAAAATTCGAACCTCCGGCATCTAGCGTGAGTACAGTTCTGTTGTCAAATTGGTACATTATTGGATGTTTTTAGGTGCAAACTTGAAGGAAATCGCCAGAAGATAAAGCACAAGTATCAATAATAAGCTGAAGCCGAATGTAATGTCCGTTTTTTGGGTAACAAAGCCTATGATAGGCGGAATGATAGCGCCGCCAGCAACACCCATGATCATTAAAGATGATATCTCATTTTGTTTATCTTGTTTCCGTTGTAAGGCAAAGGTAAATAGAATCGAAAAGACGTTTGCACAACAAAACCCCATTAGGATAATACCCAAATAAATTATCCAATTTGTTTGGTTGAGCAAGATCAATAGTACCCCTAGAACAGCCACCAACATATTTATTTTCAGAAATCTAGCCGGAGCAATGCGTAACAACAGAAAAGAGCCCAGAAAAGAGCCTGCAATGCGTGATCCGAAATACAGGCTGGAGCTTAACCCAGCTTTATCGGTTTCCATGCCCAATTTCTCGATAAGCAATTGGGGCGTAAATGTGTTCATGGATACATCGATGCCTACAACGACAAGGATGCCAAAAAAAAGTAGCAGGGTATTCCTGTCGTTCAACAGCCCGATGATGTCACCGAAACCTGATGTTTCCCGGTGACGTATTTTTTCTTCAACAGGTGTAAAATAGAGGTAGATTCCTGTGCCGGCTGATACGAAAGCATACATTAGCAGAGCTAGCTTCCAATCACCGTAATACGAAGCAGCAAAACTGGCGAGGATGGGGCCTAAAAAAGAAGCGATGGCTTTTGTGAATTGGCCGAAGGTCAACATGCCCGCCAGCTTGTCGTCACTTACGATATTGCTTGCCAGTGGATTGATAGCCACCTGCAAGATGGTATTGCCAATACCCAGTAAAACAAAAGCAAAGAGCATGCTGGGGAATGTATAATAAATCGTCGGTATGGTTAATGCGACGATACTTATACCGATGGAAAGGACCACCGTGTTTTTCTGTCCGTATCTATTCATCAACAGACCTGCCGGGATAGAAAATACGGCAAACCATAAAAAAACCATCATAGGTAGTGCTGATGCGGCAAATGTACCTAGGTTAAAATCGACCCGGACAAAATTCGTAGATACGCCTACGATATCGACCATGCCCATTACAAAAAAGCTGAGTAGAATAGGGATAAATACGTTGATGCGATTTGTTTTGGTGCTCATGTTATCCAGATTTTATGCTTTGAAACGGACGTACGCTTTTATGGTCATGCATTCCTTTCCTTCAGACGCGCCGTATGGCCGTATGCTATACTGCCCCAAATGAGCAGGAATAATAAAGGTTTCGGCGTAATGCACAATAAAAGGTTCGAAACTTGCGTCTATACTTTCTACAATAGCTTCTTCGCCTTCGACCAAATTGAGTACGTTCACGCTATCACCTGTATGATGCACAACCTTTTTGCTAAATCGGTGCCTTCTGGTTTCTATAAACTCATGATCATGTAGACCTGTCCGCTCTTCCGACCAGCCATCGCCACTGTTTACCGCTTCTATGGTGTTCACCAGATATTTCATGGTATAGTCGTAATCCCTTTCCCAGTCTATTACTTCCAGACCACGTTCCACATTGATGGGACGAGGTTTGCCATTGAGTCCTAATCTTCCCCAGTCCCACATTTTGAAAGTAAAGTGGTTGGGTGTAGAGCTTATTTCCAGTACTAAGGTCTCCGGTCCGGAGCAATGCACCGTTCCGGCAGGGATCAAAAAATGATCATGTTTTTTTACCGGTATTTTATTAGCATATTTCTCCGCGTCAAACGGCATGATGCTTTGCTGCGCATCGCGTAAGTCTTGTGTCATCTGTGTTTTATCCACTTCGTTCTTCAAGCCCAGATATACCATCGCGTCTTCTTTAGCATCCAGCACATAATAGCTTTCATCTTGTGTATATTTCATTCCAAAATGCTGGCGTATGTAGTGGGTAGTGGGGTGTACCTGAAAACTGAGATACCCGCCGCCTACCGTGTCTAAGAAATCGAACCGAATAGGAAAATCTTTTCCAAAGCGGGATTCTACAGGCCCTCCCAACAATGCCTTTGCACGGAGTAGCACTACATTTATCGATGGGAGTTCAAATGTGGTTCCTTCGATGGAAAACAAAAGGCTGTTTTCCTCTGGCACACAGTCAAAGCACCAGCCATAGTTAACGACTTCTTTGTCTAGATCGCAAACCTCTTTCATCCATTGTCCACCCCACGGTGCCGGAGCAAAAAACGGCACTACACGAAAAGGACGGTTTACCGTTTCATCGACCCCCCGCATAAATGTTGCCTTATCGATGAGTTTAGGTGTATCCTCTATATGGGTATCTATCCACAATGCGATACGATCAAATAGAGATTCTTTATGTGCATCACAGATCAACCAATCGTTGAAATAACATCTTTTGTGCTGGCTCTCAAAAGTATCCTTGCTATTATCTATACCAATACTATGTACGCTGCCTTTTCGCATACGGAGTTGATGTTCCCAACGTGCCAGATCAGCATAGACCAACGTCGCAGAATCAGGAGCCACCAGCGAGGCCCCTATACCTAACACGATAGCACTTCCGTTGTGCTGCTCCAGCTGTTCTTTAGCAGCAGTCAACGCTTCCGGATCAAAATAGTCAACAAGCTTAAGAGGCGTGACATAGCCAAACAAAATGTCTTCCGTAACGTACGGGGCTGTCATATTTCGGATTTCCTCTTCTGATTTTAATAAATCTCGGGTGAGGATAACTTTATCGGGATGAAGGACTTTTAAAGCTTCCGCTATTTCGGACTCGTATACGCCTACATACATATCAATTGCCAGTACACTATTGCTTTCCATAAGTGGACGGAAAATAGAGCGAATATTATCCCATCCAATGTGTATCTGACCGGATATAATGGTAGCGGGATACTTGTCATAATTTGAGCGTTTTTTTTGAGCAGTCATTTGTTTTATTTAATGTATGAACAAATTAAGTATGTGCAAATATATAATTTATTTCTATTTGTCAAACTGTTTTTGAATAAATATTGTTTTATTTCATATTTTTACCTAAAATTTGGCTATTTTGATATATTAGGTATACATGAAAAGCAACTCGTTAGAAAAAAAGGACATAGATCCACTTCATATTCAGGCAGAAACATATTTAAGACAATTGATCGAGAAGGAAGAGTACAAAGCAGGCAAACTACTTCCTACTGAAGTTGAGCTCGCTAAAATGTTGAACATTTCAAGAAATACATTGAGACAAGCTATCAATAAGTTGGTATATGAAGGATTACTGTTACGTAAAAGAGGACATGGAACACGAGTCGTACGGAAGGGGATTGTGGGTGGTGTTAAAAATTGGCTGAGCTTCTCTCAAGAAATGAAGATGCTGGGTATAGAGGTTAAAAATTTTGAATTGCATATTCGCTATACCGATGCTCCCACGGAAATTTCCAATTTTTTTATGCTGGAAGAAAAAGACAATAACAAATGCCTGTTGATGGAGCGCGTTCGTGGTAATACCAGTTATCCATTTGTTTACTTTATTTCTTATTTCAATCCAGATATACCCCTGTCGTCTGACGAAAACTTCCGACGTCCTTTGTATGAGATTCTCGAGAAAGATTTCGGCGTCACCGTAAAGACATCCAAAGAAGAAGTGTATGCGCGGCTAGCGGGAGACTTGGTTGCTCAAAAACTCGAAATCAAGGCTACCGATCCGATATTGGTCAGAAAGAGATTTGTTTATGACGATAAAGGTAGGCCTATTGAATACAATATAGGTTATTACCGTGCAGATAGTTTTACGTATACTATAGAAGCTGAAAGATAGCTTCTATAGTATACGTAGGCATTACTTATTCGTTGCAAAAGGTTCCAGTTTTTTCCTTAGCGTTTGCCGAATCTGGTGATAGGTGGTTTTATCATATACATTATTAACCTCCAAAGGATCTTTTTTAAGATCATATAATTCCCAGTGGTCAAATTCTGTTTGATTCGTCTTTGGGTCTACATTTTTCCAATGGATTAGTTTATAGCGATCGGTCCGTATGCCATAATGCGGCCGTACGCCGCCCACAGCTGGATAGTCATAGTATGCATAATATAACGCATCCCTCCATTTGAGGTTTCTATCTTTTCTGAGGATGGGCATCAGTGATCGGCCGTCCATGTCATCGGGGATTTTTATCCCGGCGGCATCCAATATAGTAGGGGCAAAATCGATATTTTGTACAAGTTTGTCCGTACGCTGTCCCCCTTCAATATGACCGGGATAAGCTATCATCAAGGGTGTTCTGAAGCTTTCTTCATACATGAATCTTTTATCGTAGAGGCCATGTTCTCCCATAAAAAACCCTTGATCCGATGTGTAAACAATAATCGTGTTGTCTTCGAGATCATTTTCTTTCAGATAATCCAGTACACGACCTACCTCTTCATCTACGGATTTGACCGTCTTGCAATAATCCCGGATATAGCGTTGGTACTTCCAACGGATTAGTTCCTTACCTTCCGGTCTGTTCTGTAGGAAATCGTGGTGGATGGAACGGTAGGCTTTGTCCCATACTCTACGTTGTTCGGGATCCAGTCTATCCATGGCAAGCGCCCAGCTATCTCTGATATAGTCTAGGGTAGGCTCATTTTTTAACGCTTCGACCTTTAGATCGAAAGCATACCCCAGGTGTTGTGCAATACTAAGTTCGTGTACTTCCATCTGCCCTCCGCGGGTCGCGTAATCATCAAATAGCGTTGGGGGCTCCGGGAAGGTCACATCCTCATAAGCATATAAATTTTTAAGATCAGGCATCCAGTTTCTATGTGGAGCCTTATGTAAAATGACCAAGCAAAACGGTTCTTCCTTGTCTTTTTCTTTTTCCAGCCAAGTAAGGGCATGGTCGGTAACCAGTGTTGTGGCATACCCTTTTTCCTGTATGTATTTTCCCTCAGTAGTCGGGTTCCGGAAGGCTGGGTTATAATAATCGCCCTGGTCATCAAAAAGATCATAATAAGTAAAACCTTTCGGTTCGGCCGCTAAGTGCCATTTTCCAAATACCGCTGTGGTATAGCCCGCTTTTTGCAAATATTCGGAATAGAACGTTTTGTCCGTATCCAGACCATATCCAAAAAGCATCTGACCATGATTTTTGCTATACATACCCGTCAGCAGGGTAGCCCTGCTGGGCGTACAAATTGAGTTCTCTACAAAAGCTTGGTCGAATACGACCCCGTTTTCCGCTATTCGGTCTATATTCGGTGTTGGCGCCAATTTAGAAATAGGGTGTCCATACGCACTGATCGTTTGAAAGGAATGATCATCAGACATGATCCAGACGATATTGGGCTTTTTATTCCCCTCTTTTTTTACCTGTGGGTTCAAACATGCCAGCATGGTGCATAGCATAAGAGGTAAGCTATATTTTCTCATGTTGTTTT
>Ga0079224_100009744_pt1 | contig 13134 bp, 12 predicted proteins | sample Stecom2015_FD_80414 | JGI IMG/M metagenome (GOLD analysis project Ga0079224, IMG submission 80414) | Agricultural soil microbial communities from Utah to study Nitrogen management - Steer compost 2015 | ecosystem: Environmental > Terrestrial > Soil > Agricultural land | place: USA: Utah... | reverse complement strand
GAATGGGTCAGCAATTTTCCCGAAGAAGCCCTAAAGGGTTGGGAGTTCAGGACCCCCTATGTGGATCGGGAGAACAACCTTCTGATCGTTACGGCCAGTCCGGCAGAAAACGAACATTACCTCTATGCCATAGACCCGGTGACCGCAGAGGCCACCCAATTGTCAGAGGTGATCGGGGAAAGCGTAAAGATCATCGGAACGCTGAAATCCCAAGGGGAATAGGACCCGAAGGACAAAAAAACATCCCGATATTTGTAGGAGTCGGCTCCAATCCCCTGCTGGGGATTGGGGCTCACTTCTTTAAGGAAAGCAGGGTTATCGACCGGGAGAAAGAAAGGAAATGGAACGGAGTTCATTGATCGGCAAGGCCAAATATCAGCATCCCCTACGGATATTGGGACTCTCCCTATTGGTGGTCCTGTTGGGACTGGTCTCCCTCTTTGTGGGAGTACGGGACCTAAGGCCCACCGACATCCTAAGTTGGGGACAGGAGGAGTTCATGCTTTTGAGCCTGAGCCGCTTCCCCAGGACCATGGCCCTGATCGTCACCGGGGCCGGAATCAGCATCTGTGGCCTGATCATGCAACAGATGACCCAGAACAGATTTGTTTCCCCGACCACCTCAGGGGCCCTGGATGCCGCCAAACTCGGAATCCTGGGAACCCTTATCCTATTGCCCCAGGCCACCACCTCGATCAAAATGGCCTTTGTCTTTGCCGTTACCTTTTTGGCCAGCATGGTCTTTATCAAGATCGCGGACAGCATTCGCTATAGAAGTGTCATCTTCATCCCCATAGTGGGTTTGATGTTCGGGGGCATCATCAATTCGATCACCTCCTTCTTTGCCTACCGCTTCAATATCGTGCAGGATGTGGGCGCCTCGAGGGACATTGCCGGATCATGGCTCATGGGGGACTTCTCCGGCATCCTGGAAGGGAATTACGAGGCGATATACCTTTGTCTTCCCGCCGTATTGATCACCTACCTCTACGCCAGTAAGTTTACCGTGGTGGGCATGGGCAGGGACTTCTCCAAGAACCTGGGCCTGAACTATAGGGGGGTGCTCAATTTGGGACTGGTCTGTGTTTCCCTGACCATCAGTGCCATTGTGGTCACCGTGGGGATCATTCCCTTTCTGGGACTGGTAATCCCCAATATGGTCAGCCTGCTCTTCGGGGACAACCTAAAAAAGACCTTGCCCTATACCATGCTCTTCGGGGCCATCTTCCTCTTGGGATGTGATATCATCGGAAGGTTGATCATCTTTCCCTTTGAAGTGCCCATCGGAATGATGATCGGGATGCTTGGAGGAATCTTGTTCCTTGTAATTTTATTGCGCGGAAGATGAGAGAGCACCTTCAAAAAATAGGACCCCTGCTTCTGTTGACCCTGGCCCTGGTCGCAGGATTTCTGTTCTTGGACCTGCCCTCCTCCTGGGAGTATGCCCTGGAGCGCAGAAGCATAAAAATTGCTGCCATCGTCCTGGTTTCCTGTGCCGTGGCCGCCTCCTCTGTGAGTTTCCAGACCCTGACGGACAACCGGATCCTCACCCCCTCGATCATGGGCTTTGAGGCGGTGTATTTCCTCTTTCAGACCCTGATCGTGTTCCTGTACGGGGACAAGACCTTCAGTGTGATCGACCAAAGGGGGAATTTTTTCCTCTCCATCCTGTTCATGTTGGGTTTTGCCCTGATCCTGTTCAAGCTGCTCTTTAAAAAGGGGGGAAACAATATGTACCTTCTGTTGTTGATCGGGTTGGTCCTGGGAACCCTCTTCCACACCATAAGTTCCTTTTTGCAGATGGTCATCGACCCCAACGAATTCCTCACCCTACAGGGGCGGATGTATGCCACCTTCAACAATGTCAACTACGAATTGCTCTGGTATGCCCTGGGGACGGTCTTGGTCTGTTTTGCCATAGGGGGAAGGAACCTAAAGGTCCTGGATGTGCTCATGCTGGGAAGGGACAATGCCATCAACCTGGGCGTGGACTATTTCAAAAAGGTCCGTCTGTTCCTCTTCCTGATCGCGGTCCTGGTGGCCGTTTCCACGGCCTTGGTGGGCCCCATCACCTTTTTGGGGATCTTGGTGACCAACCTGACCTATGAACTGTTGAAGACCTATAAACACAGCATCCTGATCCCGGCCTGTTGCCTGATCTGTATCATTGCCATCCTTTTGGCCCAGTTCATTGTGGAAAAGGTCTTCAATTACAACTCCACGGTGAGCATCATCATCAACTTTGTGGGAGGGCTGTATTTTATGTACTTATTATTTAAAGTGAAACGAGTATGATATCGGTAGAAAACATCAGCAAACAATACAACGACATCCTGGTCGTGGATGGGGTCAACCTGCAGTTGCCCAAGGGGAAGCTCATCTCCCTGATCGGAAGCAATGCGGCAGGCAAGAGCACCCTTTTGGGGATCATCTCCAGAATCATCGATCCCAATGGGGGGCACATTACGATCAATGACAAAAAGATCGGGGATTATAGGAACAGGGACCTGGCCAAACGTTTGTCCATCCTGAAACAGACCAACCGCCTGAACCTGAAACTCACGGTAAGGGAATTGGTGGCCTTCGGCAGGTTCCCCCATTCCCAGGGCAGGCTCAATGCGCTGGACCGGGAAAAAATCGAGGAGGCCATGGACTTTATGGAGTTGGGGGCACTGGGGGACCGTTATGTGGACGAACTCAGCGGGGGACAGCAACAACGTGCCTTTTTGGGGATGGTGGCGGCCCAGGACACGGATTACATCCTCTTGGACGAACCCTTGAACAACCTGGACATCAAGCATTCGGTCCAGATCATGAGGACCCTTAGGGCCCTGTGCGAAGAAAAGGGAAAGACAATCATCACCGTGATCCACGACATCAATTTTGCATCTCAGTATTCGGACTATATTGCGGCCATGAAGGGGGGCAGGTTGATCCATTTTGGCACGACCCGGGAAATCATGGATCCCAAGAAACTCAGGGAGATCTACGATATGGACTTTGAAATCTTTGAAAAGAACGACAAATGTTTTTGTACCTACTATAATTGAATCAAGATGAAAGATACACGGATGAAAAATACACAAAGAATGAATTGGAAGGCAATTTTGGCCCTGACCCTGGTCCTGGCCCTGGGAAGTTGCAGGAATTCGGGAGAAAAACAGGCCACGGACCCTAAAACCGTCGGAGAGACCCTGACCCTGGAACACCAACTGGGCACGGTCACCGTGCAGAAGAACCCCAAAAGGGTAGTGGCCCTGGACTACGTCTCCCTGGAAAACCTCCACGAACTGGGCATAGAGGTCATAGGCATCCCCAAGAGCAACCTGCCCAATTACCTCAACCAATACGCGGACAAGGGGAAGGTCACCGATTTGGGCACCCTCTTTGACGTGGACTACGAGCTTCTCAATGAATTGGAGCCCGATGTGATATTTATGTCCACAAGAATGGAGACCAATTATGCGGAACTCTCCAAGATCGCCCCGACGATCTTTATTGCCCAGGACCAGGACCGGGTTCTGGAATCCTTTGAGGAGAACCTGGATATTTTCGGGCAACTCTTTGACAAGGAAAAAGAGGTAGATCGGGCGGTCACACGGATCAAGGCCAAGATCGGGGCCCTGGAGGAGGTGGTCAGCGAATCGGGAAGTTCTGCCCTGATAATCATGCACAACAAGGGAAAGTTCAGCGCCTTTGGCGAGAATTCACGCTTTGGGATCATCCATTCCCTATTTGGTTTTAAGCAGGCGGTGGAAGATCTGGACCGGTCCAGGCACGGGCAGGCCGTGTCCAACGAATTCATCCAAGCGGCCGACCCGGACTATCTGTTTATGGTGGACCGTTCCGCGGTGGTCAATAAACAGGCCACCAATAAGGAGGAAATCGAAAACGTACTGGTCCAGCGGACCAAGGCCTATAAAAACGGGAACGTGGTCTATCTCGACCCGGAAGCCTGGTATATTTCAGGGGGTGGGATCACCTCCCTTGAATTGATGATCGCCGAGGTGGCGGACAACTTTAAACCGAACAAATGAAACCGAGCATACCAATAGTACAGGAGGTCCTGACCCTGAAATCCAAAGCGTATTTGAGCCCCCATTACATCCGAGCGGTATTGACCGGGAACGTGGCCGCCTATAAAGGGGCCACCCTGGGGGACAACAACAAGATCTTCATTCCGCCCCCCGGGCATTCCAAGGTCCATTTGAGGTCCTTTGACCCGGAATTGGGGGAATGGGTCCTTCCTCCCCCGCAGCTGCGACCCATCATCAGGACCTATACCACCAGATACCTGGATTTGCAGCGGGGGGAACTGACCATTGATTTTGTGGACCATGGCCCCCATGGCCCTGCCTCCAAGTGGGCCATTGATGCGGAACCGGGTTCCGAGCTGGGAGTGGCCATGAAACTCAACAATAAGGAACTCTTTCCCAAGGTGGACCATTATGTGCTGGTGGGGGATGCCACGGCCATTCCCGTACTTGGGGTCATCCTTGAGGGCCTTCCCGCATCGGCCAAGGGCCAGTGCATCATCGAGGTGCAGGAAGAGGGAGACCGGCTGGAGTTGCAGACCCCGGCGGATATGGAATTCACCTGGCTGTACAACCCCGAACCGGGAAAGGACAGCAAACTTGCGGAAACCCTGAAGGGAATCCCGTTGGCAAGCGATAGCAGGTTTGCCTTTGTGGCCTGTGAGTATGAATCGGTCAAGGAGATCAGGAACCATCTCAGAAAGGAACTGCTGTGGACCAATCAGGAACTGTATGCCTTCTCCTATTGGAAACGAGGGGTTGCCGAAGACAAATCCGCCCAGGACCGCAGGGAGGAACGGCAGGCGGAATAAAAATGGATTTGAACCGGGACCAATAAGAAAGGGGCTGGACAAAATCCAGCCCCTTTCTTCCAACTTAAAAACATACCGCTTCTATTGTTGGTTCATTTCCAAATGAACGGTCAAGCGGACCTCCTTGCCAATGGCAGGGGACTCGGCCCCGACCCCGAAATCCAAACGGTTGAAGGCACCGGTCAGTTTAAGGCCGGCCTTGAGTTTTTGGCTTCGCTGATCGGTGATCACCCCGTTTACCCTCCCGTCCAGGGTAACGGACTTGGTCACCCCGTGGATGTTCAAATCCCCGGTCAATTTGAAGGTGTTCACCCCGGTCTTCTCGTAGGCGGTGCTCTTGAAAACGATCTCGGGATATTTCTCGGCTTCAAAGAAGTCCGCACTTCTCAGGTGATTGTCCCTGGGCTCAATATCGGTATTGATACTGGCGGTCTTGATGGTCACCTCAAAGGAGGCATCCCCAAAAGTGTCCGAAGCGGTTGCGTTGACCTCAAAGTCACTGAAGTGGCCTTCCACTTCGGCAATCATCATGTGGTTGATCGCAAAACCGATCTTGGAATGGGCCCTGTCGGATTTCCAGCTTGATTGTGCGCAGACCATTGCTGTGGACAATAATGCAATTGTAAACAATGTTTTTTTCATTCTTGTTGGATTAAAGATTAGTATGCTTCCCAATTGGGACCGAAACATAAAAATAGTAAAAAACAACTATCCCCTATTAGGTAACTGAGGCAATTTCGGGGAATGGGGATTGGGAGGGGAAATGCCCGTACGTATTTTCGAGGGGTCGGCCCTGGAGAGGGACCCAAACCCATGAAAAGGGGTTGAAATGGTCGTTGGGCGGGCAAATACGGTTGTTGGTAAATCTGTTTTTTCTGGAAATGGGATTATTCCATAGTTTTGATTTTTAATTAATTGCCCTTGATTACCAGAAAAGAAATACTATTTCAGATCGTGCTGCATCTGTTGGTGCTGCTGTTCTTCTCCTTTGACAAGAACACCGGCGGCATCATCGTGAACCGGGTCCTGTTCCTGCTGTGGTACAGTGTGGGCACCTTGGCGGTCACCTATTACCTGATGCCGGCATTTTTGTACAAGAAAAGATATTGGCAGTTCTTTTTGGGCTTTGTCCTGGTTGTGGTGGTTCTGATCGCCGTGGAGGAACTCATCATGGAACCCATTATGTACCCGAACACCAAAAGGGGGAATTCCTTCCCAGGGGTCTACATCTCTCTGCTAGGGGTCCTTCCCACCATGTTCATCCTTTCCGGTTGTAAGTTTGGATGGGACGCCCTTCAAAAACAGGGACAGATCGATGAGCTGCGCAGCAGCATTGAGGAAAGCGAACTGCAGTTCCTACGCTCCCAGATCAATCCACACTTCCTGTTCAACAACTTGAACAACCTGTATTCCTATGCCCTTCAGAACTCGCCCAAGACCCCGGAGATCATCCTGGAAATGAGCGGCGTTTTGCGGTATATGTTGTATGAATCCAAGGAACAGTTCGTACCTTTAAAGAAGGAACTGGAACAGTTGGGCAATTTTATCCGGCTGTACCGGCTCCAGATCGAGGATCGGGGAAGGGTGCGCTTCGAGGTGGCCGATATTGATGAAGAATACAAGATTGCCCCCTTGATTTTGATCGTGTTCGTGGAGAATGCCTTCAAACACAGCCAATCCGGGCAGTCCTCCAACATCGAAATCGACATATCGGTGCGGATGAATGGAAATCTGCTGGAGTTTCACTGTGACAACAATTTTGAGGCCGTGCCCAGCCTGGATTCCGTGGCCAGTGGCATAGGGCTGAAGAACGTACGCAAAAGGCTGGAACTGTTGTATCCCAAGAAACATGGGCTCCAGATCGAGGAAGGAACCAACAATTACAAGGTCAGCCTGGAATTGGAACTGGAAAAAGCATAGGAGGATGAAATGCATTATCGTAGAGGACCAACCGCCGGCGCAGCGGATCCTTAGGAAGTTCATAGCGGAAGTTCCCAAGATGGAGCTGGTGGGGGTCTTTTCGGACGGGATCCAGGCCCTGGAATTTCTCTCCACGGAACCGGTCGACCTGATGTTTCTGGACATCCACCTCCCCAAGATAAACGGTCTGGATTTTCTAAAGAGCATTGCGGAGCCCCCACAGGTCATCCTGACCACGGCCTTTTCCGAATACGCCCTGGAGGGCTATGACCTCAATGTGGTGGATTATCTATTGAAACCCTTCTCCTTTCAACGCTTTTTACAGGCCGTGAACAAAGTGGCCCAAAGACCGGAACAACAAGGCCCGGGAATCGAAGATGGTCTGATTCGGGAAATCTATGTCAAGTCCAGTCATGAGCACATCAAGGTCCTGGTAAAGGACATATATTCCATTTCCTCGGATTCGGACTATACCGAGATCCAACTCAAGAACAAAAAGATCCTGTCCAATGAGCCCCTCAGGCATTGGGTGGATGTCCTGGGAGGTGGCGACTTCGCCAAGTGCACAAGTCACATATCATCAACACCCAAAAGATCGACAGGATTTCCGGAAACCAGGTACTGCTCATGGATGGGTCGAAGATTCCCCTGGGCCGTGCCTATAAGGACGATTTCTTAAGGGATATCCTGCAATAGGGAAGAGGGGGAGTTCCAATGATTTTAATTCCGTTCCAATAAGAATTCCTTCCAAGGGAATTGGATGGAGTGAATACTGAAAAGAAATCCAACAAATTGATTATGGGGTTTGACCGCTATCACAGGGCATCTTTCTTCGAAATTTCACAAAAGAAGGTTCCCTCAACCATGTATCCATTCCCTGTCCGACCAAATATCCTTTAGTTTGGCCATTTACCGGTGTTCGGATTCTTTTTCCAGATCTTCCTGTGTGGTGAATTTCCCCCGTGCAATTTCCGCTTCGGATTCCAACAACTCTTTTTTAAAGGCTGATTTTGTCAAGGGCCTGCCATCTGCCGTATAGGCTACGATATCTTTTTCAAAAACTTCTTTTATCTGTTCCAATGTCGACTTCTTTTGGGTCTGGAGCAATAACTGCATCAATTCCAATTTTGTGGTCTCCATATTCATGGTGCTGACATTTAGATTCCCAACAAAGGTATTTTACTTTTGATTTTATCCAGTAGGAAGGTATTTGTTGACTTCTTCCTGCAGCTTTTCAGTTCTCCGATGTACTTTTTAAGCTATAACGATAGCCTATGGATGGCTCGGTGCAAACGGTCACCGGTCCCCATTATAACAAATGGCGATTCATTTTGTCTTCCGCTCCAATGATATTCCAGTTATGGGCATCGGCATCCCACCGGGGCACCGATCTTTCCTATCCAGTAAAGTACAACAGGATACCGATCACAATGACCACCAAGAGTACGGAGAGCACCACATCGATGGTGTCGTAACTTTTCTTGTTCTCCGCCCGATCCTCGGCGGTAAGCGTACCGAAGGAAAGGCCCTTGATGTTCTCATAGACCGGTGCAGTGGTGGCCAGACTGACCGTAATGCACAGGATTACCGAAAATATGAACATAAAGATGGCCATATGGGCAAAGTTCACCGAGGCGAACCCGAACAGAAAACCCGATACGGTTTCCCCTGCAGCCAGCTGCGGCTGGTAGTAAATTTCAGAACCCAGACGCAGGATCAAGAGGAACAGACCGGCCATCAGGGTGGTGATGGCCCCGGTGGCATTTACGCGCTTCCAGAGGATTCCCAACAGGAAAACCGCGGTCACCGGAGGGGCGATATAGGATTGGACGTTCTGCAGGTATTGGTACATGACCCCGCCCCCGATCTTGTCCATGATGGGAATCCATATGATCCCCAACATGACGATGATGGCCGTGGCCACCCTTCCGATGTTCAACAACTGTTTCTCTGTCTTTTTGGGGTACAGTTTTTTATAAATATCGATGGTGAAAATGGTCGAACTGGAGTTGAACACCGTGGCCAGGGAACTCATCAGGGCGGCCATCAGACCACCGGCCACCAATCCCTTGAGCCCCACGGGCAACAAGGTCTTGACCAACACGGGGAAGGCCCGGTCGGCCCGCTCCACCACAAAGACTTCCGGATTCTGTATGGTCAGGGCAAAGGCGATGATGCCCGGTACCAGGAAAATGAGGATGGGGAGCAATTTCAGATAGGCCCCAAAAATGGCCCCACGCCTACCGATCTTGATGTTGTTCGCGGCCAGGGTACGCTGCACGATGTATTGGTCGGTACACCAATACCATATTCCCACAATGGTCCCCCCGATCAGCAGTCCGGTCCAGGGAAAGTCGGGGTCGCTCATGGGGCGCCACATATTGAAGTGGTCCGGACTGACCGCCGTCACCGTTTCCCGGAGCTGTCCCCAGCCCCCCACTTCCTGAAGTCCCAGATAGGTGATGATCACCGAGCCCAGGATGAGGACCACGGTCTGAAGGGTCTCCGTATAGATGACGGCCTTCATGCCCCCGATTATGGTATAGATCCCCGTAAATACCACCACGCCGATGGCCCCGTACCAAAAGGGGATGCCCAACAGCTCGGAGACCACGATTCCCCCGGCGTAAATGGTGATGGACACCTTGGTCAACACATAGGCCACCAGGGAAAAGATGGACAGAAACCAACGGGAACGGCTGTCAAAGCGCTTTTCAAGGAACTCCGGCATGGTGAAGGCCCCACTGCGGATATAGAAGGGGAGGAACAACCAGCCCAGGAGCAGCACGATCCAGGCGTGCAGTTCGTAATGGGCCATTGGGGTTCCCGATTCAAAGCCGGTACCGGCCAAACCCACTACGTGTTCCGATCCGATGTTCGAGGCAAAAATGGAGGCCCCGATCACGAACCATCCCATATTTCGGCCCGCCAAAAAATAATCCTCGGTGTCCTTGTTCTTCTTGGCCACCACCCAGAGGGCCACGGCAATGAGGACCAAAATATAAGCGCCAAGGACAATCCAGTCCGGGGTCTGCAATACTGATTCCATATCGGGTTTGGTTTAGTTATAGGGTTTTATCGTCGTTCTTGCTTCTTAGATATACTGGTTGATGATATTCTCGAACAGTTCCTGTTTGCCGCTCCGTTTTTTGATGTCCTGATTGCTTAGGGCATGGGAGTGAAGGTCTTCCAAGGAAAGTTTTCCCTCTTCAAAGGCCTTTCCACTGCCGGAATCAAAGGAAGCATATCGGGCTGAACGCCTGCTAATATAATCGGAATTTTCCAAAATATCATGGGCGGCCAACAATGCTCGTGAAAAAACATCCATCCCCCCGATATGGGCAAGGAAGAGGTCTTCCGGGTCCGTGGAGTTCCTTCTGATCTTGGCATCAAAGTTGATGCCCCCGCCCTGGAAGCCGCCGGCCTGGAGGATGATCAACATGGCCTGGGTCAGTTCGTAGACATCCACCGGAAATTGATCGGTGTCCCAGCCGTTCTGGTAATCCCCGCGATTGGCATCGATACTGCCCAATAGGCCGTTGTCCGCGGCCACCTGCAATTCATGCTCAAAGGTGTGTTGGGCCAAAGTGGCATGATTCACCTCTATATTGAGCTTGAAATCATCCAACAGATCGTATTTGGTCAAAAAGCCCAGTACCGTGGCCGAGTCAAAATCGTATTGGTGCTTGGAGGGTTCCATGGGCTTGGGCTCTATGAAAAAGCTGCCCTTAAAGCCCTGTTTGCGGGCATAGTCCCTGGCCATGTGCAGAAAACGGGCCATATGGTCCAGTTCCCGGCCCATATCCGTGTTCAACAGGGACATATAGCCCTCACGACCGCCCCAGAAGACGTAGTTTTCCCCGCCCAGTTTGATGGTGGCATCCAAGGCATTCCTGACTTGGGCCCCCGCAAAGGCGACCACATCAAAATCCGGATTGGTGGCCGCACCGTTCATATACCTGGGGTTGCTGAAGCAATTGGCGGTCCCCCAGAGGAGTTTCACCCCCGAGGCCTTCATTTTTTCCTGGGCGTAGTCCGTGATCAGCTCCAGGCGTTTTTCCGATTCGGCCAGGGTCTTGCCCTCGGCGATCAGGTCAAAGTCGTGGAAGCAGAAATAGGGGGCCCCGATCTTGGTGATGAATTCAAAGGCGGCATCCATCTTGTCCTTGGCCTGCCCCAAGGGATCCGTGGAGCTCAGCCAGGGCAGGTCCAGGGTTGGGGCCCCAAAGGGATCTCCCCCGGTTGCCGTAAAGCTGTGCCAATAGGCAATGGCGAACTTGAAGTGTTCCTTCATGGACTTGCCGCCCACTTTTTTGTCCGCATCGTAATACTTAAAGGCCAGGGGATTGTCCGATCCCTTTCCCTCAAAGGGAATCGCCGGGATCCCCTTAAAAAATTCCTTGTCTCCAATTGTGATCATAGTCTGTGATGTTCAGTTTTTAAATAGTTTTCCAATTCATTTTTCCAATCCCCATAAGCCTGCCGGTAGGGTTCAGCAGAAGGATCGGGGACATGGGTCATCTCCACCCGGTCGGTGGCCACCGCCTGGTCGATGTCCTTGAAGTCCCCAAATGCGGTCGCAGCTGCCCGGGCCGCGCCCACGGCCCCGGTGGTCTCCACGAGCGCTATATGGGTTTGGGTCAGGGTCGCAATGGTCCCTGAAAATATCCCGGCCCGGAACAGGTTGTCATTGCCCGCCTTGATCGAGGACAGTTCCACCCCTTCCTTTTTAAGTATTTCCATGCCGTACACAAAGGAAAAGGCGATTCCCTCCAGGGCCGCCCTAAAGAGGTGGGGGGCCTTGTGCAGGTTGAAGTTCAGCCTGAGGATCTGGCTTCCCCTGTCGCTGTTTTCCAACATCCGTTCCGCCCCGTTGCCAAAGGGCAGGATCCTAAGGCCCTCACTGCCCACGGCGATGGTTTCGGCCAAATGGTTCATGCGGTCATAGGAAAGGTCCCCGCTGAGTTCGTTCTTGATCCAACTGTACTGTATCCCCGTGCCGTTGATGCACAGCAGCTTTCCTATCCTTGGGTCTTCAGTGCTGTGGTTGGTATGGGCAAAACTGTTGATCCGTGTGGGTTCCGTGGTGCCTGTCTTTCCCGATATGGCATAGACCACCCCGGAGGTCCCTCCGGTGGCGGCAATCTGCCCGGGCTGCATCACCCCCAGGGAAAGGGCGTTGTTGGGCTGGTCCCCGGCACGGTACATGATGGGAATGCCCACGGGCAGGCCGGATTCCTCACTGCCCTTGGGGGAAACGACCCCCTGTTCCCCGAAGGAGGGACGGATATCGGATACCAGGGCGGGATCTATTCCGGAGCGCTCCAGCAACCATTCCGCAAGCCGGTCCTCCTTGAAATCCCAAAGGATTCCCTCGGAAAGGCCGGAAGGGGTGGTCACGCACTGACCCGAAAGCCTCATGGCAATATAGTCCCCGGGCAGCATGAATTTATATATGTCCCTATAAATATCGGGTTCGTTCTCCTTGACCCATTTCAGTTTGGACAGGGTAAAGTTCCCGGGGGAATTCAGCAAACGTTCCACACATTGGTCCCGACCGGCATCCCGGAAGAGTTGTTCCCCGGTTTCCACCGCCCGACTGTCGCACCAGATGATCGAGGGTCGCAGGGCCCTGAGCTTTTGATCCACCACCACCAATCCGTGCATTTGATAGGAAATCCCAATGCCCTTGATCTCTTTGGGGTCGATCTGGTTGCCCTGGATCAGTTTCCGGCTGGCGGTACACAGGTGTTTCCACCAAAGTTCGGGGTCCTGCTCCCCCCAACCTACCCTGGGAACGTCAATGGGCATCTCCCGGGAAGGCTCCTGCACCACTTCCACGGGACGGCCGTCATCGGCCCGTACCAAGGCGGCCTTAATGGAGGAACTTCCTATATCAAACCCTATCCAATACATTCAATTTGTACATTTTAAAAATTAATCCAGTTTTCAAATATAAATAACGGAATCGATTGCGTAAATTTATTTCGTGGAATAATTTGGGAAGCCCTACTATTTTCACAAATTGCAGCCTTCCTGTTTTTTCCAAAGGGCGCATAAATCAGCCCTTTGGGGCAAGATTTGGGGGCTTCCTTTATGGAACGGCGAGGGTTATATGAAAAAAAAGGCCTTAAGTGGAACCTATACTTATATTTAGTAATTTGAAATTCATGGCAGTGCCACAGAGCCAATGAACAAGATAACAGTACTTTTGACGAATGAAAATTAAAAAAGAGGTTACCATTTACGATCTGGCCAAGGAATTGAACTATTCGCCTTCGACGATTTCAAGGGCCTTGAACAACCATAAGAGCATCAGCAAGAAAACCATCAAGCTGATCAAGGATGCGGCCCAGGAAATGGGATAT
>Ga0079224_100009743_pt1 | contig 13134 bp, 10 predicted proteins | sample Stecom2015_FD_80414 | JGI IMG/M metagenome (GOLD analysis project Ga0079224, IMG submission 80414) | Agricultural soil microbial communities from Utah to study Nitrogen management - Steer compost 2015 | ecosystem: Environmental > Terrestrial > Soil > Agricultural land | place: USA: Utah... | reverse complement strand
CGTCGGGCGCTGTGCCGTCGGACGCCGTGTCGTCGGACGCCGTGCGATCCGGGGCGCTGCCGTCGATGGTCATGTCCGGCCTCCTGTCGTGCGGAACGGGCGGCGCGAACGGCAGGGGACCGCTCCCGGTCCGGCCGGTGCGCGCCGCCGCGGGTCGCAGGCGGGATGCCCGGCGGTAGCCGGATCGAAACCGGGCGGGCGTGGCGGCGAGTCAGCCCGGTGCGCCGAAGCGCACCCGCACCGTCACCCGGCCGCGCTCGTCGCGGGTGGTCACCGCGTGGCCGCGGCGGTCGATGCCGTTGATGCGCACCGTGATCGGCCCGCCCTCGCCGAGGAAGTTGCGCCACCAGTTCTTCTTGTCCGGCATGACCACGGCGATGACGATGTCGTCGCCGTCGCGGCGGTAGGCGATGGGGGTGCTGAAGGTCTTGCCGGAGCGGCGGCCCACATAGGTGACGGTGGCCAGTCCCTTGCTGAGCAGCGGGCCGACCAGCGGGGTGTCGAGCAGGAAGCTCAGCCCGGTGTTGAATCCGTGCACCGCGGCGCCCGCCGCCTTCTTCGCCTCCACGATCTCCTCCTCCTCGCCGGCGACTCCGGCGCTCCTCACCCTAACCGCCGCGGCGGTGGTGAGGATGTGCCGACACATATCCTCGACTCGACCGTTCCACCGCACTTCCCGAGGACTGTTCCATGAGCCTGCCCAGCGTCCTGCGCGACCGACTCCGCCTGCCGGTCATCGCTTCTCCGATGTTCATCGTGTCGAACCCGGATCTGGTGATCGCGCAGTGCACGGCCGGGATCGTCGGCTCGTTCCCGTCGCTGAACGCGCGCCCGCAGTCCGAGCTGCGGGTGTGGCTGACCAGGATCACCGAGGCGCTGGCCGCCCACGACGCCGCCCATCCCGAGGCGCCGAGCGCGCCGTACGCGGTGAACCTGATCGTGCACAAGAGCAACGACCGCCTGGAGGAGGACCTCCGGGTGGTCGAGGAGTTCCGGGTGCCGGTGGTGATCACCTCGCTGGGCGCGCAGCCGGAGGTCAACGAGCGCATCCACGCCTACGGTGGCGTGGTGCTGCACGACGTGATCCACGACGGTTTCGCGCGCAAGGCGATCGCCAAGGGCGCCGACGGCCTGATCGCGGTGGCCGCGGGTGCGGGCGGGCACGCGGGCAGCCAGTCGCCGTTCGCGCTGATCCAGGAGATCCGGGCCTGGTTCGACGGGCCGCTTGCGTTGTCCGGCTCGATCACCCACGGGCGCTCGGTGCTGGCGGCGCTGGCGGCGGGCGCCGACCTGGCCTACATCGGCTCGATGTTCATCGCCACCGAGGAGGCGAACGCGGCGGCGGAGTACAAGCAGATGATCGTGGACTCCTCGGCCGCCGACATCGTCTACACCGACCGCTTCACCGGGGTGCACGGCAACTACCTGCGGCCAAGCATCGTCGCCGCCGGTCTGGACCCCGAGCAGCTGCACGCCACCGAGGCCGCCACGCTCGACCTCGGTGACGGCGATGTGGTCGGCGCCAAGGCCTGGCGCGACATCTGGGGCGCGGGCCACGGCGTCGGCGGCGTCACCGAGATCCGGCCCGCCGCGACGGTGGTCGACCAGCTCGCCGCCGAGTACGCGGCCGCCAGGGAGCGCCTGCTCGCCGTCTGAGGCTCCCCGGCGGTCCGCGACGCGGGGTTCAGGCGGTCTTGTCCAGCGGGGGCGCGGATGCGCCGATGGTGGCCGCGTCCTCGTCGGTGAGCAGGCGGACGAAGGCCTCCTGCGCCTGGCGTCCCCGTACCGCGGCGCGCTCGCGCTGACCGGGCACCACCGCGTTGGCGACGCTGGCGGCCAGGTTGACCGGGAAACGCATGATCGGGTACCACGGCGGCATGTAGGCGGGCAGGCCGAGGATGCGCATCGACTTCGGGCCGAGGAAGGTGCTCGCCACCGACAGGTGCTGGGCGCGCGCGATCCGCCCGCGCAGGCCGGGCAGGTTGCGGTAGTGCCAGTTCAGCGGGTCGTCGGCCATGGGGAGGGCCAGTTGCCTGCTGGTGTCGTCGGGATTGGTGATGGCGGTCATGCAGTGGTTGAGGATGCGCACGCCGTCGCGGAAGTCGCGCGGCAGCCACTCGTCCTCCACGCCGATCAGCCAGCCGACGTAGCGGGTCAGGTGGGCGGCGGCGACGATGTCGCGCGGGGCCGGGACGATGCCCATCGCCATGCCGCCGACGAACGGGGCCAGCAGTGCGCCGACCAGCGTGGCCGCCATGTCGGTCTGGTTGATGGGGATGCCCCAGTCCTCGGTGCGCCAGTCCGGCATGGCCGCGACGTGGCGGCGCACCATCGAGTGGATGAAGCGCACGTGCAGGGTGGAGCGGTAGCCGCGCCCGTACCGGGCCATGCCGTTCTCCGAGGACACGTCCATCGCCCAGGTGAGCGTCTCGGCGAAGCGCTTGCCCGGTCCCTTCTCCAGCGCGCCGGTGCGCAGCAGGGTCTTGTTGAACCCGGACGCCAGGTAGCCGCCGATGAAGGAGACGTCGCGGGCGAAGTACAGCGCGTCGTTGCCGCCGGAGCGGTAGATCTGCTCGCCGCGGCGCAGCAGCTCCTGGTCCACCCAGTCCGGGGTGTTCTCGATCTGTTCGAAGAAGCGACGCAACGGTTCCGGCGCGTCCGGCACCTCGGCGATGCCGACCTCGAGCGCGCGGTCGAACAGCGGGCGGGTCTTCGCCATGCCCTCGGCATACATCCATTCGACCAGCCGGTCCATGGGCTCGTCGCCGACGAGCAGCGCCTCGCCGAGCCGCTGCCACTGCTGTTCGTCCGGGTTGCCGATGCGCAGCAGCTTGGCGAACGGGCCGAGGCCGGGCACCTTGCGGGGGCTGTCGGGATGCCGGGTGGGGATCGGTCGGGTGGAGGTGGTCATCGTCGATTCCTTCGCTGCGGCGGCTGGTGCGCTCGGGGCTTGCCGCGGCCACGTCGTTGTGAGCGTGAAACAAATCTACAAAGATTGTTTCATTGAGTCAACGCGGTGAAGGTGCGCACACCACCATCGAGTGCCGGAACGGACTCGGTTGGTACGACTGCGAGTCCTCCCGAACTCGCCGAGCCCCGTAGCAGCCGGTCAGGCTCCCTTGCGCGTCGGCGCTTTCTGCGCGGACTTCTTGGCGGCGGACTTCTTGGCCGCGGACTTCTTCGCGGTGCTCTTGCGGGCGGTGCTCTTGCTCGCGGTCTTGCCGGACGAGGAACTCGACGCCTTCTCGGCGGTGCTCTTCTTCGCGCGCCCGCCCGCCTTCTTCTCCGCCGTGCCCTCGGACCGGGACGAGCGCCTGCCGCTGGCCTCCAGGCTGCGTTGCAGGGCGGCGACCAGATCGACCACCTCCGCGTCGGTCTCGGCGGGCTCGGTCTCGGCCGGTGGCGGCACGGCGCCGCCGCCGGCGATGGCCTCGTCGAGCATCTTCTGCAACTCGACCTGGTACTCGTCGGTGTACTGCGAGGGGTCGAAGTCGTCGGACATGCTCTCCACGAGCGTCTCGGCCATCTTGATCTCCTGCGGCCGCGGCTCGGTCACGTCGTCCAGCGACTCGAACTCGATCGCGCGCACCTCGTCCGGCCACAGCAGCGTCTGCACCATCAGCATGCCCTCGCGCACCCGCAGCGCCGCCAGTCGGGTCTTCTGGCGCAGCGTGAAATGCACCAGCGCGGTGCGGTCGATCCGCTCCAGGGTCCTGGCCAGCAGGATGTAGGCCTTCGGGGTGGTGGAGTCGGGCTCGAGGTAGTAGCTCTTGTCGTAGTAGATCGGGTCGATCTGCTCGGAGGGCACGAACTGTAGCACCGGGATCTCATGCTTCTCCGCGGCGGGCAGGCGGGCGAAATCCTCGTCGGAGAGGATCACGGTCTCGCCCTCGGGCGACTCGTAGGCCTTGGCGATGTCGACATAGTCCACCGGCTTGCCATCCACGGTGCAGACGCGCTGGTACTTGATGCGCCCGCCGTCCTTCGCGTGGACCTGATGGAACTTGATGTCGTGGTCCTCGGTGGCGGTGTATGCCTTCACCGGGACGTTGACCAGCCCGAACGCAATCGAGCCCTTCCAGATAGCCCGTGCCATCACTCCATGATGGACGAACCGGTCGGCATCCGTCGGGAAAAGGGGAAACCGCAGGTAGCCGCGGCGATTCGGGTCCGCAGACCGGGTGGGACGGCGGTGAACAACGCCCGCATGGCGGCCGCGACGCCGACCGGATCGGTGCGGCCGGACAGATACGCCCGTTGCAGAGTCGACGGCAAGGAGAAGAAGGCGTCGAAGAACACCGGCAGCTCGGCGGGCGGCAGCGCCAGCAGCGCCCGCAGCCCAGCCACCCGCAGCGCGTGCGCCGCCCGCGCCCGGCCGAGCCGCGCGGGCGCGCCCTCGGCGAACTCGTCGGCCGCGCCGAGCGAGGCCGCCACGCTGTAGCCGGTGGCCGGATGCAGGAACCCTCCCGCCGCGCCGAACCGGTGCGCGCCCGGCCTGCCGCCCTGCACCGGGAAACGCACCCGCTCCACGGTCTCGTCACCCGCGAGGGTGATGCCGCGCGCCGCCAGCCGGTGTTCGAGCCGCCTGCGCAACTCGCCGAGCCCGATCGCGGGCCGCCCGGCCAGACAGGTCTCCTCGTACAGAGTCGCGCCGCCGCCGAGGGGAACGACATAGAGGAAGGAGCGCGGCTCGCCGGGACCCGCGCCGTTGCCTGCCCGCCAGTCCATGAACAGCGTCGCGTCGTCGCCGTGGCGGGGCGACGCGGCGGCCGCGCCTCCGGCGGCCCCTGGGTGGCCGGCCCTCGCCCCGTCGGCGGCGTGCGAGCCGGCTACGACGACCCCGTAGGCGGTCTGTTCCGCGCGCCGTGGCGACCGCCCGACCCCGCGCGCGTCGATCACCCGGTCCGCCCGCAGGACCCGGCCACTCGCGGTGGTGAGCGAGCGCCCGCTCACCCGGACGGCCCGCTCGGCGATCACCTCGGCCCCGTCGAGGGTGAGCGAGTCCTGCAACCGCCCGGTGTCGAGCACCAGGTACTCGCGATCGAGCTCGTGCCGCACGGTCCCCCAGGCCACCGGCCGTGCCACGCGCGCGGCGACCACAGCGGGGTCGAGCCAGCCGGGCAGTTCGTCGCCCCATATCGCGTAGGTGGCCGTCCAGCGCCGGTGCGGAGCCGGATCGACGACGGCGACCCGCAGGCCGCGCGCCAGGCAGCGATGGGCCAGCGCGCGACCCGAGGGACCGAGCCCGCAGACGACGATGTCGGTCACGGGTGCGGCTGCCGGGGGAGTGCGGGCACCGGTCAGAGCCCGCCGGTCGCCAGCAGGCCGCCGTCGACGCGGACGGTCTCGCCGGTGATCCAGGCGGCCTCGTCGGAGGCCAGGAAGCCGACCAGGCGGGCGACGTCCTCGGGGCTGCCCAGCCGCTTCATCGGGTAGATGCTCGCGGCGCGCTCCTCGTCGGCGGAGTACAGCGCGTCGGCGAACTTGGTCTTCACCACGCCCGGCGCGACCGCGTTGACCCGGATCTTCGGGCCGAGCTGCCAGGCCAGCTCCTCGGTCAGACGGATGAGCGCCGCCTTGGACGCGCCGTAGGCGGCGATGACGCCGGTCGATCGCAGGCCGGCCACACTGGCGACATTGACGATCGCACCGCCGTGCTCGCCCATCCACGCCTTGTGGGCCTGCTGCACGTACCCGAGCGCGGCGACCACGTTGACATCGAAGATCTTGCGCACCGCGTCCAGATCGGCCTCCATGAGGGAGCCGAAGACGGGGTTGATGCCGGTGTTGTTGATCAGGATGTCCAGCGAGCCGAACTCGCTGACCGCCCTGGCCACGGCCTCGGCGCGGGCCTGCGGGTCGCCGGAGTTGCCCGCGACGGCGGCCACCTGGCCCTTGTGCCCGAGGGCGCGCAGTTCGTCGGCGGCCTGCTCGAGTGTCTCGGGTTTGCGTGCCGTGATCACCACGTTCGCCCCGCGTCGCAGCAGTTCGGCGGCAACCGCCTTGCCGATGCCCCGGCTCGCGCCGCTGACCAGCGCGCTCTTGCCCAACAGATCGGTACTCATGACACGGCACGCTACCGAAGCGCATCGCGCCCCCGGTTATTGCGGTCACACCTCGCCTCGCCACGGCGGCGTGGCGAGGGTGTCCGGCTAAAATGGATGGCTGGCGTGTCGGCCGAGTACCTACACTGCGGTCGATCGTGGCGGTCGTACCCGGGCCGAGTGAACGACGAGATTCCCTCCGACGCCACCCCGCACTTCCCAGAGGAGCACATCTGTGATCACCGCGACCGATCTCGAGGTCCGGGCCGGCGTCCGCACCCTGCTCTCGGCCCCCGGGCCGGCGCTGCGCGTGCAGGCGGGCGACCGGATCGGCCTGGTCGGGCGCAACGGCGCGGGCAAGACCACCACGCTGCGCATTCTCGCGGGCGAGGGCGAGCCGTATGCCGGAAAGATCGTGCGCTCCACCGAGATCGGCTACCTGCCGCAGGACCCGCGCGAGGGCAACCTCGACGTGCTCGCGCGTGACCGTGTGCTCTCGGCACGCGGGCTGGACACGTTGATCCGCGACATGGAGAAGCAGCAGGCGCTCATGGCCGAGGTGGCCGACGAGAAGGAGCGGGAGAAGGCGGTCCGCAAGTACGGCAGGCTCGAGGAGCGCTTCTCGGCGCTGGGCGGCTACGTCGCCGAGAGCGAGGCCGCGCGCATCTGCCACAGCCTCGGTCTGCCCGACCGGGTGCTCGGGCAGCCGCTGCGCACTCTGTCCGGCGGTCAGCGCCGCCGCATCGAACTGGCCCGCATCCTGTTCTCCGCCTCCGACGGCAGCGGCGGCCGCTCCGATCGCATCCTGCTGCTCGACGAGCCGACCAACCACCTCGACGCCGACTCCATCACCTGGCTGCGCGGCTTCCTGCAGAACCACGACGGCGGCCTGATCGTCATCAGTCACGACGTGGAACTGCTCGAGGCCGTGGTGAACAAGGTCTGGTTCCTCGACGCGGTGCGCGGCGAGGCCGATGTCTACAACATGGGCTGGAAGAAGTACCTGGACGCGCGAGCCACCGACGAGCAGCGCCGCCGCCGGGAACGCGCGAACGCCGAGAAGAAGGCCTCGGCGTTGAAGGCCCAGGCCGCCAAGCTCGGTGCGAAGGCCACGAAAGCCGTTGCGGCGCAGAACATGGTCAAGCGGGCTGAACGACTTCTCGGCGAGTTGGACGAGGTGCGCGTGGCCGACAAGGTGGCGCGGATCAAGTTCCCCGAACCCGCCCCCTGCGGCAAGACGCCGCTCATGGCCGAGAACCTCACCAAGGTCTACGGCTCGCTGGAGATCTTCACCGGTGTCGATCTGGCCATCGACCGCGGCTCGCGGGTCGTGGTGCTCGGCCTGAACGGCGCGGGCAAGACCACGCTGCTGCGATTGCTGGCCGGTGTGGAGCAGCCGACGGCGGGCGGGCTGGTGCCGGGCCACGGTCTCAAGATCGGCTATTTCGCCCAGGAACACGACACCCTCGACGACAACGCGACGGTCTGGGAGAACATCAGGCACGCCGCTCCCGATGCCGGTGAGCAGGACCTTCGCGGTCTGCTGGGCGCGTTCATGTTCACCGGCCCGCAGTTGGAGCAGCCGGCGGGCACGCTGTCCGGCGGCGAGAAGACCCGCCTGGCGTTGGCGGGCCTGGTCTCCTCGGCGGCCAATGTGCTGCTGCTCGACGAGCCGACGAACAATCTCGATCCGGTCTCGCGCGAGCAGGTGCTCGACGCGCTGCGCACCTACGCGGGCGCGGTCGTGCTGGTGACCCACGATCCCGGCGCGGCCGAGGCGCTGGCGCCCGAGCGGGTCATCCTGCTGCCGGACGGCACCGAGGATCACTGGTCGGCCGAGTACCTCGAGCTGATCCAACTGGCGTGAGCTGAGTCACATCATTTCGTTGATCGTTTCCTGTCGAGTGCTTAGCCTGGAATGACGCGCTGCTCGGCGACTCGGAGGAAGCCATGAGCGACAGGCCCACACAGAACAAGAACACCTTGACCAAGGGCACCCGCGTCACGGGGAAGTCACGTGACCGTCTGCAGAACCAGTTGAAGAAGCAATACGAGGCCGGGGCGAGCATTCGCTCGCTGGCCCGCGCCACCGGCCGTTCCTACGGTTTCATCCACAACGTGCTGGTGGAATCGCACGTGCAGTTGCGCAGCCGCGGCGGGGCGAACCGGCGCAAGAATCCCGACAAGTCCGGCAAGTAGGTCGTCGGCGGGTGGCGCCGGGCGAGCCGGACCTCACCGTCCGGTGACCATCTCGTCGTCGGCCAGCAGGTCGGCGATCGAGCGGAACATCGGCAGTCCGGTCGCGGTCACGAGGTGGTCGAACCGGCCGCGCGGGTCGACTTCGAGGAAGTAGTACTCCCCGTCGAGGCCGACGCGCAGGTCCAGCACGCCGAAACCCAGGCCGAGCGCGCCCATCAGGGTGGCCAGCGACTTGCTCACCGAGGCGGGCAGGGTGGTCGCCGAAAAGCTGACCTCGACGGCCGGCCGGTCGACCAGGCGCTGCACCCCGGGCGGGGCGTCCACGCGCACCGTCCACTCGACGCCGTCGACCCACACCACCCGCAGTTCGCACTCGGACTGCACGTAGTCCTGGAAGGCGGCCGGGCACCGCCGGATGTCCGACATCCGCGCGAAGTCCTCGCGGGTGACGATCCGCGCCTGGGGGCAGGATCCGCGCCGGGTGCCGTCGCGCTTGAAAACCACCGGCCCCGGCCGGGATTCGGTGAAGCTGCGGGCCTCGTCGGGGTCGTTGGTCACCAGCGTCTCCGGCACCCGCAGGCCCGCCCGCACGGCGGTCTCCCACTGCACGATCCGCCTGCTCGCGGTGCGGTCGGCGCCGGGGTCGTTGACCCAGTGCGCGGGGATCGACCACAGCATGCCCTCGAGGAAGCTGTCGCAGGCGTCGGGCTCGAAGTCGCTGTCGATGCCCGGCATCAGCGCCGAGCGGCTCGGTGTGGCCGGACGCCACCAGACCGAGCGGGCGCGGTCGAGCCCCACGGCCCGCGACATCGCCCGCGCCGTGCCGAGCCGGTCGACCCGGAAGCTGCCGTAGGCGCGCGGATAGGTGCTCGGATCGAAGCGGATCACCTCGAGCCCGTGCACCTGCTCCACCATCGTGGCCACCGCGGCCGCGTGCGGATCGCCGGTGTCACAGACGATGAGCACCGAATCGCGCCGCGCGGGCCCGCGCCGGAAGCCGCTCACCCCTGGCCACCGCGGGCGCTGCCGCGTGCTGCGGGAGGGAGGGATGCGGTGCCCATGGGCGGCTGCTCTCCGATCTCGTCCGTCGACTCGTCCTGTGCGCTCGACCCGGCACGTCTGCTCAAAATTTGCCGTGAGCTGGCTAACGCGCTTCGAATGATACCGTCGCGGTCGTGCCCGGCGGCGGTGTTCGGGTGAATTTCGGCCGGTCGGCAAATTGATCCCGGGGGCTTGACGGTCCCGTTGCGAAAGCCGCTCGGCGCGTAGCTCTTCGCACGACAGCGATCCAGCAGTTACTTCCGAATGGTGTCTTTTCGGAAGTGTCGCCGCTGTCGGCTCAGTCCTTGCGCCGGACCGAGGCCTCCACGAGATCCAATACGGCCGAAAGGTTCTCGTTGGTGTGCCCGGAGGCGATGCGGGCGATCAGCCCGTCGAGCACCAGGTCGAGATAGCCCAGCAGCACGTCGGTCGGCACATCGTCACGCAGCGCGCCCGCGGCCTTGCGGCGCTCCAACCGGGCCAGGGTGGCCGCGTGCAGTTCCGCCGAACGCTGGGTCCAGCTGGCCCGGAACTCGGGGTCGGTGCGCAGCCTGCGCGCGATCTCGAGCCGGGTGCCCAGCCAGTTGAACTGCTCGGGGTCGGCGAGCATGTCGCGCATGACCTGCACGATGCCCTGGTTGGCCGCCACGTCGGCCATCCGCTCGGCGTCCTCCTGGGCCAGGGCGAGGAACAGCGCGTCCTTGTCGCGGAAATGGTGGAAGATCGCGCCGCGCGACAATCCGATCTGCTCCTCGAGGCGGCGCACGGTCGCTCCGTCGTAGCCGTATTCGGCGAAGCAACGCCGGGCCCCGTCGAGGATCTGGCTGCGCCTCGCGGCGAGGTGGTCATCGCTGACCTTGGGCATGGGGCGGGCTCCTCCTCGACGATACGGAAAACGGCGATACGGGAAAGGGCGATACGGAAAAGGGCGTGGTGACAGCGGGGGACGGCGGCACCGGGACACCGTCGCAGACCGGCGGCGCGGACACATCGGCAGCGGCGGCGGACCGGCAGCGGTGGTACACCGGCGGTTCGGCGCTCGACGTCCCGAAGTGGCGAGGGTCCGCGCACCGATTCGCCAGAACCGATGCGCGGACCCACCGCCGGTGCGGCGGCGCCGTCACGACGCCGCCGCGGATTCGCGCACTCAGCTGCGAATCATGTTGCGCAGCACGTACTGCAGGATGCCGCCGTTGCGGTAGTAGTCCGCCTCACCGGGGGTGTCGATGCGGACCACGGCGTCGAAGGTGACCTTCTCGCCGCTCTCCTTGGTCGCGGTGACCTTCAGGGTCTTCGGGGTCACACCCTCGTTGAGCTTGGTGATGCCCTCGATGTCGTAGACCTCGGTGCCGTCCAGGCCGAGCGACTTGGCCGACTCGCCCGCCGGGAACTGCAGCGGGATGACGCCCATGCCGATCAGGTTCGAGCGGTGGATGCGCTCGAAGGACTCGGTGATGACGGCCTTGACGCCCAGCAGGCGGGTGCCCTTGGCGGCCCAGTCCCGCGAGGAGCCCGAACCGTATTCCTTGCCACCGATCACGACCAGCGGGATGCCCGCGGCCTGGTAGTTCTGCGAGGCGTCGTAGATGAACGCCTGCGGGCCGCCCTCCTGGGTGAAGTCGCGGGTGTAGCCACCCGAGACGTCGTCGAGCAGCTGGTTGCGCAGCCGGATGTTGGCGAAGGTGCCGCGGATCATGACCTCGTGGTTGCCGCGACGCGAGCCGAGGGAGTTGTAGTCCTTGCGCGCCACGCCGTGAGCGTCGAGGTACTGCGCGGCCGGGGTGCCAGGCTTGATCGGACCGGCGGGGCTGATGTGGTCGGTGGTGACCGAGTCACCCAGCAGCGCCAGCACACGCGCGCCCTTGATGTCCTCGACCGGGGCCGGGTCCATCGTCATGCCGTCGAAGTACGGCGCCTTGCGGACGTAGGTGGAGTCCGGGTCCCACGCGAAGGTGTCGCCCTCCGGGGTCTCCAGGTTCTGCCAGCGGTGATCGCCCTTGAAGACCTCCGCGTAGGACTTGCGGAACATGTCCTGGCTGATCGCGGCCTTGATGGTGTCGTCGATCTCCTGGGCCGAGGGCCAGATGTCCTTCAGGAAGACGTCGTTGCCCTCGGAGTCCTTGCCCAGCGGGTCGGTCTCGAAGTCGAAGTCCATGGTGCCCGCGAGCGCGTAGGCGATGACCAGCGGCGGCGAGGCCAGGTAGTTCATCTTCACGTCGGGGGAGATGCGGCCCTCGAAGTTGCGGTTGCCCGAGAGCACCGCGGTGACCGACAGGTCGTTGTCGTTGACCGCCTTGGAGATCTCCTCCGGCAGCGGACCGGTGTTGCCGATGCAGGTGGTGCAGCCGAAACCGCCCAGGTAGAAGCCCAGCTTCTCCAGGTACGGCCACAGGCCGGCCTTCTCGTAGTAGTCGGCGACGACCTGCGAGCCGGGCGCCATGTTGGTCTTGACCCACGGCTTGGTGGACAGGCCCTTCTCCACCGCGTTGCGGGCCAGCAGGGCCGCGCCGATCATGACCGACGGGTTCGAGGTGTTGGTGCAGGAGGTGATGCCCGCGACCACGACGGCGCCGTGATCGAGCACGAACTCGCCGCGCTCCTCGGAGACGACCTTGACCGGCTTGGTCGGACGGCCCTCGGCGCCGTTGGCCGCGGACTGCACGTCGATCGCGTCGTCGTCGGCGAAGGACAGCACCGCCGGATCGCTGGCGGGGAAGGACTCCTCGACGGCCTCGTCCAGCTTCGAGTGCGGGGTCTGCGCCGCGGTCTCGCCCTCGCTGTCGCTGGTGTAGTTGTGGATGTCCTTGCGGAAGGCGATCTTCGACTCGCTGAGCAGGATGCGGTCCTGCGGACGCTTCGGGCCTGCGATCGACGGGACGACCGTGCTCAGGTCCAGCTCGAGGTACTCGGAGTACTCCGGCTCGCGCGAGGGATCGTGCCACATGCCCTGCTCCTTGGCGTACGCCTCGACGAGCGCGAGCTGCTCGTCGCTGCGGCCGGTCAGGCGCAGGTAGTTGATGGTCTCGGCGTCGATCGGGAAGATCGCGGCGGTGGAGCCGAACTCGGGGCTCATGTTGCCCAGGGTGGCGCGGTTGGCCAGCGGCACCTCGGCGACGCCCGCGCCGTAGAACTCGACGAACTTGCCGACCACGCCGTGCTTGCGCAGCATGTCGGTGACGGTGAGCACGACGTCGGTGGCGGTCACGCCCGGCTGGATCTCACCGGTCAGCTTGAAGCCGACCACGCGCGGGATCAGCATGGAGACCGGCTGGCCGAGCATGGCGGCCTCGGCCTCGATGCCGCCGACGCCCCAGCCGAGCACGCCGAGGCCGTTGACCATGGTGGTGTGCGAGTCGGTGCCGACACAGGTGTCGGGGTAGGCCTGGCCGTTGCGGACCATGACGGTCGGGGCCAGGTACTCGATGTTCACCTGGTGCACGATGCCCATGCCCGGGGGAACGACGCGGAAGTCGTCGAAGGCGCCCTGGCCCCAGCGCAGGAACTGGTAGCGCTCGCTGTTGCGCTCGTACTCCAGGTCCACGTTGCGCTCGAGGGCGTCGGCGCGGCCGAAGACGTCGAGGATGACGGAGTGGTCGATGACCATGTCGGCGGGGGAGAGCGGGTTGACCTTGTTCGGGTCGCCGCCGAGGGTGGTGACGGCCTCACGCATGGTGGCGAGGTCGACGACACAGGGGACGCCGGTGAAGTCCTGCATGATCACGCGGGCCGGGGTGAACTGGATCTCGGTGTCCGGCTCGGCGCTGGGGTCCCAGTTGGCGATGGCGCGGATGTGGTCGGCGGTGATGTTCGCGCCGTCCTCGGTGCGGAGCAGGTTCTCCGCGAGGACCTT
>Ga0079224_100009742_pt1 | contig 13136 bp, 13 predicted proteins | sample Stecom2015_FD_80414 | JGI IMG/M metagenome (GOLD analysis project Ga0079224, IMG submission 80414) | Agricultural soil microbial communities from Utah to study Nitrogen management - Steer compost 2015 | ecosystem: Environmental > Terrestrial > Soil > Agricultural land | place: USA: Utah... | reverse complement strand
CGGTCCAGCTCCACCACCGAACCCTGGTTGAGCTGCAGCAGGTTGCGCAGGCTGATGCGGGTGCGGCCGACTTCCATCGCCAGCGTCACCGGCACGTCGAGAATGACGTCGAGGTTGACCTCGCCGGAAGCCGGCTCGGCAGGGGCGTCGAGCTCCTCGAACTCGGCGCGTTCCACGTTCTGTTTGCTCATTGCTTCTGCTCTCCGTTCAACTTGTTCTCGCCGCCCGCCGTCAGCGAAATCGCCGAGCGGCGGCGGCGCTTGGTCGCCTCGATGCGCACGGCGTTCATGCCGCGCGACTTGCCGAAGGAAGCCTCGAATGCCGGCACGTCTTCCACCAGCACGGTGATGCGCTCCGGCGGGTCGATGTAAAGCACGTCGCCGGGCCTGGCCTTGACGAGATCGCGCAGCGAGACGGTGCGCCTTGCGAACACGGCGGTGAGCTCGACCTCGGCGTCCTCGACTTCCTCGCGCAGCGCACGCGCCCAGCGCTCGTCATGCTCGACGCGGTCGCTCTGCACGCCGGCATCGAGCAGCTCGCGCAGCGGTTCGAGCATGGAATACGGCAGGGTCACGTGCAGGTCGCCGCCGCCGCCATCCAGCTCGATATGGAACTTGCTGGCGACGACCACTTCGGTCGGCGAGACGATGTTGGCGAAATGCGGGTTCACTTCCATGCCGGTGCGCTCCAGCGACAGCTTCTGCACCGGGTTCCAGGCCTCGATGAGGTTCTGGAAGACGCGCTCCAGCAACAGGCTGATGACGCTCTGCTCCGTCGGCGTGAACTCGCGGCCCTCGATCTTCACCGGGAAGCGGCCGTCGCCGCCGAAGTAGTTGTCGATGACGGTGAACACGAGCCTGGGATCGAGCACGATCAGCCCGGTGCCGCGCAACGGCGAAACCTTCACCAGGTTCAGGCTGCTGGGCACGAACAGGCTGTGGGTGTATTCGGAAAACTTCAGCATCTCGACGCCGCGCACCGAAATCTCCGGCGTGCGCCGAAGCATGCTGAAGATGGAATTGCGCAGGTAGCGCGCGAAGCGCTCATTGATCATCTCCAGCGTCGGCATGCGGCCGCGGACGATGCGGTCCTGCGTGGTGAAGTCGAAGGTGCGCGCCTCGCCGGGCGCGGGCCGCGTGTCCCTGGTTTCGACCTCGCCGGAATCGACGCCGTGCAGCAGGGCGTCGATCTCTTCCTGGCTGAGAATGTCGTTGCCGCCCATTACTGCACCACGAAGCTCGTGAAGAAGATCGCTTCCACGCTCGCCTCCGGCGATTCGCGCAGCAGGATGTCGCGGACCGTTTCCAGCGCTGCCGAGCGCAGCGCTTCCTTGCCTTCGGCAGTCTCGATCTCGTCCAGCCGCTGCGCGCTGAACAGCATCAGCAGCGCGTCGCGCAGCATCGGCACGTTGTTCTCGATCAGCTTCGCCGACCTTGGATCGCGCGTCATGACCTCGACGCTGATCTGCATGAAGCGCAGCCGCCGGTCGTCCTGCAGGTTGACGATGAAGGCGGGATCAAGCGCGTGATAGATCGCCGGACCCGCGGGCCGGGCGGTTTCCGCCTCGGCGACTTCAGCCCCCGCGGCGGCAGCGTTCGGCGCCGGGCGCAGGTACAGCATGATGACGGCCGCCATCAGCACCAGCTGCAAGACCAGCAGGATGACCAGGAGAAGATTGCCGCCGCGCTTTTCCGGTGCGGCTGCCGGTTCGGTGGTCGAGGCCACGATGATGCTCCTGCAACGAATCTGACTCTGCCGGATTCAAAGCAAGGAACATGCCAGCGGCGCCGTTACCGCCGCCCTCGACGAAGGCCAGTGGGCAGGATTTGCAGAATTTTTGAGGATTGACGGGATCCGTCAATCCGTTGAGGAAGGGCAACGCCGGGGTTCGCTGCACTCGATCCGGGCTGCGCGCATCAGGCCTCGCGTCGCAGCAGGCCCTCGCGCAACAGGGCCTCCTCGCTGATCTCCTCGAGGCGCTCGCCCTCCTCCAGCACGCGCGCCTCGCGCAGCACCATGCCCGAAGCGGCGAACATCTCGCCGAGACGCGGCAAGGCAACGGTCAATGCCTGCCGGGTCTGTGGGTGCGCGGCATCGAGCTGCACCTGGATGCCATTGGCATCGCCGGCAATGCGGATGCGTATCGGCCCGAACTCGCGCGGATTGATCTCGATGCGCGCCTCGCTGACGCCCTTCTGCGCCAGCCATTGCACGCGCTCGGTGAAGGCCTCCGCGAACCCGGGCGAAAGCGGCGACGGCAGCGGCATTGCCGGCGTCGCAGCCGGCGCTGCCTGCGTCGCCTGCGGCGGGCTCGCGATGAATGCGAGCAATCCTTCCGCTGCATCCTGCGACGCGATTTCCGGCAACTGCCGTTCCACCTGCGCGAGCACCTGCTGCAACCATTCCTCCGGAAGCTGCCCGGCGCTTGCCGCCGCCTGCATGGGCAACTCCGGATGTTCCGGCATCAGGGGTAGCGCCTGGCTGACCACAGGCGCGGCCGCAGGCGGATTCATCTGCGCCTGCAGCGCGGCGAGCCATTGCGTGTCCACCTGCAGCAGGCCGTTTTCCGCAGGCACGGGTTCCGCGGCATTTCCCTGCAGCAGGCCGGAGAAATCCAGCATCGGAAGCAATGCGTTGTTCATCGCGAACCCCTTGCCCAGGCCTGCGCCGCGGCTTCGTCGGTGACGCGTTGCTCGCGGCGGCGCTCGTCGGCGAGCGCCGCGGCACGTTCGTTTTCCAGCAGTTTCTCCAATGCGCGCCGCTCGCCGCGCAACCGCGACCAGTTGCGCTCACAGTCGTGCACGCGCCGGTCCAGCTCGCGCAGCCGTTCGGCCTGCAGCCGCAGCGCTTCATCGACGTGATCGAGAAAGCGTCCCGCCTGTGCGAAATGCGCGGCGCTCACCAGGCTGCCGGCATGATGCGCGGGCCGGCCGCGATAGGCGACGAGATCATCCAGCTGCGCGCGGCAGGCCTCGGCGAGACGGCGCGCCTCGGCGAGCTGCTGGGCGGCGAGGTTTTCCTCGCGCTCGGCGAGCGCCAGCAGTTGCTGCAATGCCTGGCTGTTCATTTCGCCTCCCCTTCGAGCACGCGGGCGAGCTCGGCAAGGGCGTCGGCTGCGCTTACCGCGCGTGCGCGATCCTGCTGCAGGAAGGCGAGCATGCGCGGCCAGCGCGCGATGGCCTCGTCTACCAGCGGATCACTGCCCTTCTGGTAGGCGCCGAGCGTGATCATGTCGCGGTTGCGCTGGTAGGCGGCGTACAGCTTGCGGAAGCGCAGCACCTGCTCGCGCTGCCGGTCGCTGATCAGTTCGTTCATCACGCGGCTGACGGAGGCTTCGATGTCGATGGCGGGATAGATGCCGGACTCGGCGATGCGCCGTGCGAGCACGATGTGGCCATCGAGAATGGCGCGCGCCGAATCCACCACCGGATCGTTCTGGTCGTCGCCTTCGGCGAGCACGGTGTAGATCGCGGTGATGGAACCGGGACCCTCGTTGTTGCCGGCGCGCTCGACGAGCTGCGGCAGGCGCGCGAACACCGACGGCGGGTAACCGCGTGTTGCCGGCGGCTCGCCGATCGCAAGACCGATCTCGCGCTGCGCCTGGGCGAATCGCGTCAGCGAATCCATCAGCAGCAGCACGCGCTTGCCGGTGTCGCGGAAATACTCGGCGATGGCGGTCGCCTGCCAGGCGCCATGCAGGCGCATCAGCGGCGGCGCGTCCGCGGGCGCCGCAACCACCACCGCGCGCTGCATTGCCTCGGGCCCCAGGGTGCGGCCGACGAATTCCTGCACTTCCCTGCCGCGCTCGCCGATGAGGCCGACGACGATGACGTCCGCCTGGGCATAGCGCGTCATCATGCCGAGCAGCACGCTCTTGCCGACGCCGCTGCCGGCGAACAGGCCGACGCGCTGGCCTTCGCCCAGCGTGAGCAACGTGTTGATGCTGCGCACGCCGACATCGAAGATCCTTTCGATGGGGCGGCGTTCGAGCGGATTGATCGGCGGGCCGGCGAGATCGCGCGAATGCTCGACGCGCAACGGACCCTTGCCGTCCAGCGGCTGGCCGGCGCCATCGATGACCCGGCCGAGCAGGCCTTCACCGACGCGCACGCGCGCGGGACGCGACAATGGCAGCACGCGCGCATCCGGGGCGATGCCGCGCGGCGTGCCTACCGGCATGAGATACAGGCGATCGGCCTCGAAGCCGACCACCTCGGTCTCCAGCGGCGGCATGCCGTCCTCGCCTTTCACCAGGCAGCGGCTGCCGAGCGCAGCCCTGCAGCCTTCCGCTTCCAGCGTGAGACCGGCAACGCGCCGCAGGCGGCCTTCGACCGGCGGCGGCGGCGCTTCGAGCACGCGCTGGCGCGCGGCGGAAAGGCGCGCCCGCCAGATGGGATTGCGATCAGCGAGTGGCAGCGGGTTGCGGCTCATGCATCCTGCCCCAGGGTTTCGCCCAGCGCGGCATCAAGAAGATTGCCGATGCGCGCTTCCAGCGTGGCGTTCACGGAGGAAGTCGCGGTCTCGACGCGGCAGCCGCCGCGCGACATGGAAGCGTCCTCGATCACCCGCCAGGAACGCTCGATGTCATCCAGCGTCATCATTTCTCGCAACAGCGCCGCGTCCTCGGGATGCAGGTACACGCGCAGCCGGTCTGCGCCGGAGGCGACGCGATCCACCGCGCGCCGCACGCAGTCGGCGATGATTCCGGGATTGACGCTGAGTTCGTGCTGCACGATCTGCATGGCCACCGTGGTGGCAAGCTGCGTGATCTCGCGCATCACGTCGTCGTCGAGCTTTTCCAGCGGCGCGTGCAGCGTGGAGAAGATGTTGTCGAGCGCGGCGAGCTTCTGGCGGAGCACGTCGGCGGCCATGCGCCGGCCTTCCTCCAGGCCCTGCGCCTTGCCTTCCTCGTAGGCGACGCGCTGGATTTCCTCCAGCTGTCTTGCGGTGCTGAAGCGCTGCGGCTTCGGCCGCGGCGCATCGACATCGGGCGGCGTCCAGGTTTCGGCGGCGGCGACGTTTTCCGCGGGAAGAAAGTCAGACATATTCCTCGCCCTTGCCGCCAAGCTGGATGGCTCCGCTCTCGGCGAGCTTGCGCGCGATGCCGAGGATCTCCTTCTGCGATGCCTCGACCTCGGAGAGCTTCACCGGGCCGCGCACCTCGAGATCGTCGCGCAGGATTTCCGCGGCGCGCTCCGACATGTTGCGGAAGAACTTCTCGCGGATCGCGGAATCCGCGCCCTTCAGCGCGATCACCAGCGATTCGGTCGGCACTTCGCGCAGCAGCGTCTGGATGCCGCGATCGTCCACGTCCAGCAGGTTGTCGAACACGAACATCAGTTCCTGGATGCGGCTGGAGAGCATCTCGTCGTGCTTGCCGACATCGCGCAGGATCTTCTCCTCGCTGGCGGAATCGATCAGGTTGAGGATGTCGGCGGCGACCTTGACGCCGCCGAGATTGGAAGACTTCAGCGTGCCGCTGCCCTGCGCCGACTGCTTCTCCAGGATCTCGTCGAGCTGGTTGAGCGCCGTCGGCGGAATGCCGTCCATGGTGGCGATGCGCAGCACGACATCGGCGCGCATGTTCTCCGGCAGCAGGCCGAGCACCTCGGCGGCCAGGTCGGATTCGAGATAGGCGAGCACGATGGCGATGATCTGCGGGTGCTCGCGGCGCACGAGTTCCGCGATCGCGCGCGGGTCCATCCACTTCAGCGATTCCAGGCCCTTGCTGTTGCTGCCGGCGAGAATGCGGTCGATGAGATTGCCGGCCTTGTCCTGGCCGAGCGCGTTCACCAGCACGCTGCGGATGTAGTCCTCGTTGTTGAGACCGAGCGAGGTCTGTTCCTCGACGACCTTGCTGAAGTCCTCCATCACCGCCTCGAGCTGGGTGCGCGAGACGTTGCCGAGCCGCGCCATCGCCGCGCCGACCTTCTGCACGTCCTTGGCGCCGAGATGCCTCAGCACCTCGGCGGCTTCCTTCTCGCCCAGCGCGAGCAGGAAGATCGCGGCGCGATCGACGCCGCTCATGTTCCGGGTCGTCTTGCCAGCCTCAGCCATCGCTGCCTACCCATGATTTGACCACTTGCGCGGCGCGCTTCGGATCCTGCGCAATCAGTGCGCGGGCACGGCCGACGCGATCCTCGTATGAATTCCCCGCAGGGCCTGCGGCCAGCGCCGCGGGCGCGGGTTCGTCCTGTTCCTCGCGCACCGGCGGCAGCACGTTGATCGGCGCCGGCTGCATCACGCTCCGCAGCAGCGGACGCACGAAGCCGAACAGCACCGCAAGCGCCACCAGCACGCCCAGCAACTGCTTGCCCAGCGACTGCATCGCGGGCTGCATCCAGAACGGCGTTTCCTCGACGCCGGCCGATGACACCGGCGTCACCGCCTGGAAGCGCGCGTTCATGACATTGAGCGAATCGCCGCGCTCGGCGTTGAAACCGATGGCATCGCGGATCAGTTGCGTGATGCTTGCCAGCTGTTCCTCGTCCAGCGGCGCCTCCACCGGCTGGCCCTTGTCGTCGACGGTGCGCAGGTTGTCGACCAGCACCGCCACGCTGAGGCGGCTGACGCGACCCACCGGCAGCACTTCGTGGCTGATGGTGCGATCGATCTCGAAGTTGCGGTTCACCTGCGAGGACACCGTGGTGCCCTCCTCGCCCGCGACGGCGGCATCGCCCGCCGCGCTCAGCGGCACGCTCTCGGCGGCCTGCGGCGGCGTGTTGGACAGCGCGCCAGGAACGCCGCCCGCTGCATCGTTCCTCAGCACGCGCTGCTCGGCGCTCTGTTCGGCGCGCACCACGGCGCGCTCGGGGTCGTAGCTTTCGCGCAGCTGTTCCTTGCGGGAGAAATCCAGCTCCACCGCGACGCTAGCGCGCGCGCCGCCGGGACCAAGCATGGGCACCAGCAGCGATTCGATCTTGTCACGCAGCGATTCCTCGTAGCGGCGCTGGTACTCGAACTGTTCGCGCGTCGGCATGCCGGAGGCTTCGTCGCGCGCGGTATCGCTCAGCAGGTTGCCGGCGGCATCGACGATGGCGACATCCGCGACGGCAAGACCGGGCACGCCGGCGGCGACGAGATGCGCGATGGCCCGCACCTGGTCGCGGTGCAGGCTGCGGCCCGGGTGCAGGTTCAGCACCACCGAGGCGCTGGTGCGATTGCGGTCGCGCAGGAAGGCGCTCTGCTTGGGCATGACGAGATGCACGCGCGCGCTCTGCACCGGCCGCAGGCTGGCGATGGTTCGGGCGAGCTCGTTCTCCAGCGCGTGCTGGTAGCGCGCGCCTTCCATGAACTCGCTGACGCCAAGGCCCGGGTCGGTGTTGAGCATGGCAAAGCCGGTATCGGCGCTGCGCGGCAGGCCTTCGCCGGCCAGCTGCATGCGCGCCTCGTGCACGCGGTCCGCGGGCACCTGCAGCTGGCCCGTGGCGGGCTCGATGCGATAGTCGATGCCGAGCCGCTGCAGCGCCTGCGCGACTTCCGCCGCATCGGCGGTGGCAAGCTCCGCGTACAGCACGGCGAAATCCGGCTCGCGCGACCAGAGCACGGCGGCAAAACCGGCAGCGACGCTGGCCGCGAGACCGACCATGAGAATGATCTGTCGCAGCCATGGCGCGCGTTCGAATATGGCGGAAGCGTTCTGCATGCGTCAGGTTCTCAGATCGGCATGTTCATGATTTCCTGGTAGGCGCGCACGAAGCGGTTGCGCACCTCCGTCGCCGCCTTGAAGGCGATGCTCGACTTCTGCGCGGCGATCATCGCCTGGGCGAGATCCGCGCCCGGCTCGCCGCGCTCGAAGGCGCCGATCGCGGCGGCGGATTCCTGCTGCAACTTGTTCACGTGCTGCAGCGAGGCCTTCAGCACCTGGCCGAACTCGTTGCCCGCGGCCGCCTGCGCGACAGGCTCGGGGCGCGGCGGCGCGACGCGCATCCCCGCCTTCAGCGCCTGCATCTGCGCGAGCACCTGGTTGATGGCGTTGATGTCACTCATGGCTTGCTCCAGGAAAGCGCACCGGCCTCGCGCAACTGCGCCAGCTTGTGCCGCAGGGTGCGCGGGCTGATGCCCAGTTGTCTTGCCGCCTCGCCGCGGTGGCCGTTGCAGGCGGCGAGCGCGTCACGGATGCGTGCCGCCTCGGCCTGCACGCGTACCTCGCGCAGCTCGGCGTCGCCGGTGTCCACGCGCGGCGCGGAATCCAGCATCAGCGCATCGATATCGATGTCGTCGCTGTCGGCGAGCACCAGTGCGCGCTGCATGACGTTGGCAAGCTCGCGCACGTTGCCCGGCCAGTCATGTGACAGCAGCAGCTCGCGCGCCGCCTTGCTGAAGCTCGGCACGCGGCGCGCGTGTCGCGAATACAGGTGTTCCGCGAGCGGCAGGATGTCGGCGCGGCGTTCGCGCAGCGGCGGCAGCGTCAGCGGAAACACGTTCAGGCGGTAGTAAAGGTCCTCGCGCAGGCGGCCCTCGGCGACGGCGGCGAGCGGATCGCGGTTGGTGGTGGCCAGCACGCGCACGTCCAGCGCGATGCCCTGGCGCGCGCCGAGACGCTCGACCTCGCGTTCCTGCAGCACGCGCAGCAGCTTGGCCTGCAGTTCCAGCGGCATCTCGGTGATCTCGTCGAGCAGCAGCGTGCCGCCGTTGGCCTGCTCGAACTTGCCCGGATTCGCCTGCACCGCGCCGGTGAACGCGCCCTTCTCGTAACCGAACAGGATGGCTTCCAGCATGCTCGCAGGCAGCGCGGCGCAATTGAGCGCGACGAACGGCTTTCCGGCACGCGGCGAATGGCGATGAATGAAGCGCGCGAACACTTCCTTGCCGGTGCCCGACTCGCCCGCCAGCATCACCGAGACATCGGTGACCGCGACGCGCGCGGCCAGCGCGACCAGGCGCTGCGTGACGGGATCGTTGGCGACGATGCCGGCGGTGCGTGCCTCGAGATGACGGCGCACCACGGCAAGCAGGGCGGTGTTGTCGAAGGGCTTCACCAGATCGCCCGGTGCACCGGTGGCCTGCTCGCTCATGGCGACCACCGGCAGCCCGCCGATGTTCTCCGGCAGCGGCACGCCGGCATCGCGCAGCACCAGCGCGATGCGCGAACGCGCGATCAGGCGAGCGGCACCCAGCGGCGTGTCCGCGCCGCAGGCGTCGAAACCGGCGGCGTCGAGTGCGCGCAGCAGCGCCTCACGCAGGCCGCGGTCGCTTTCGATCACCAGGATGGCGCCGTCTTGCATCTTGCCTTCTCCTTTCGTCCGCCGTGCTTCAAGCAAGATGCATGCCCGCTCACGCGCCGACCGCGAGACTGTCGTTGCGGCGCAGTTTCTCGATCAGCGTGGTGCGGCGCAGGCCGAGCAGCCGCGCGGCTTCCGCCACCGTGCCGCCGCTGCGTTCCAGCGCGGCGCGGATCAGTTCCGCCTCGATGGACTGCAGATGCGCGCGCAGGTCGATGCCGTTCTCCGGCAGCGCGTCCGGATCCACGCCGGGTTTCAGCACCGCGCGCTCGGGTTCGCGGCGATAGCGGGCCGGCAGGTCGGCGGCGCTTGCGACACCGTTCTCGCAGAGAATGGTCATGCGCTCGATGAGGTTGGAAAGTTCGCGCACGTTGCCAGGCCAGCCGTACTCGCGCAGCGCCTGCATGGCGGAATCGTCGAGATGGATGCGGCCGCGGCCTTCGGCTTCGTTGCGGCGGACCATCTCCTCGATCAGCAGCGGCAGGTCATCGAGGCGCTCGCGCAGCGGCGGCACCTCGATGGGGAACACATTGAGGCGATAGAACAGGTCCTCGCGGAAACCGCCTTCCTCCACCAGGCCTTCGAGGTCGCGGTGCGTGGCGGCGATGATGCGCACGTCGCAGCGGCGCGTCTGGTTGGAGCCGACGCGCTCGAAGCTTCTTTCCTGCAGCACGCGCAGCAGCTTCACCTGCATGGGCAGGCTCATGTCGCCGATCTCGTCGAGGAACAGCGTGCCGCCCTCGGCGATCTCGAAGCGTCCCTGGCGCGCGCTGATGGCGCCGGTGAACGCGCCCTTCTCGTGGCCGAACAGTTCGCTTTCCAGCAGTTCCGCCGGGATCGCGCCGCAGTTGATCGGCACGAACGGCGCGTCGCGGCGCGGCGAGGCCTCGTGGATGGCGCGCGCCACCAGTTCCTTGCCGGTGCCGGATTCGCCGGTGACCAGCACGCTGGTGTCGAAGGCCGCGACCTGTTCGATCAGCCGGTGGATGCGGCGCATGCCGCGGGTCTCGCCGATCGGCCAGTGACGCGAACGCCGGGTTTCCGCGCCGCCCAGCCAGGCATCCAGATCGCGCCTGCCGAACGGCCAGGGCAGCATGGCGTCGATGCGCACCCGCGCGCTGCGGCAGAAGATTTCCGCCATGCGCTGGTCGCCATACGCGGCGAGCGGACCGCGGCCGCGATGCGCGTTCACCCAGTGCAGCAGTTCCTCGGTGACGAGGTCCGGCTCCGGCGCGCCGATCAGCATCAGGCTCCAGGCCTTCGCATCCGGCGGCGTGCCGTCGGCGTCGAAGCACACCGCGCGGGCGCCGGCGGCTTCGACGGTGGCCGCGACTTCGCGGGCGCGATTGGCATCGGCATCGAGAATCAGTACGGCGAGTTCTTTCATGGCAAACCTCAGGCGGAAAGCGCGGCAATGCTGCCGGGCAGACACTGACGTTCATTGAGAGACGGAATGCCGAGCTGGTCGCGGTACTTGGCGACCGTGCGGCGCGCGATGCGCACGCCGTCGTCGGCGAGCATGCGGGCAATGGCGGAATCGGACAGCGGCGCGGCCGGGTCCTCGGCGGCGACGATGTCGCGGATGCGCGCCTTGACCGTCTGCGCCGCGCAACCGAAGCCGTCGTCGGTGGCAAGCTCGGCGGCGAAGAAGTACTTCAGTTCCAGCGCGCCCTGCGGCAGCTGCACGTACTTGCCGCTGGTGACGCGCGAGATGGTGGATTCGTGCATGCCGACGTCGGCGGCGATCTGCTTCAGCGTCAGCGAGACGAGTCCCTCGGGACCGCGCTCCAGGAAGCCGCGCTGGCGGGCGATGATGGCACGCGTCACCTTGACGATGGTTTCCTCGCGCTGTGCCAGCGCGCGCAGCACGAAGCGCGCCTCGGCAAGCTCGTTGCGCAGCGCCTGGTGGGCGCGGCATTCCTCGGAAGAACGCATCAGGCGCTCGTATTCGGGGTTGATGCGCAGGGGCGGGAGGTTGCGCAGCGCCTCGACTTCCCAGCGCGCGCCGCGGCGATACACCCGCACGTCGGGCACCACCGGGCGCGGCAGTTCGCCGGGGGCGGCGTTCGCCGGCCGCGGCGACAGGCTGCGCAGCAGGGCGAATGCCGCCTTCACGTCATCGCCGTCGACGCCCAGCGCGCGCGCCAGAGCGGCGACGTTCAGCTGCGGCAGGCGCGGCAGGAACTCGACGATCAGGCGGCGGGTGAGGTCCACGGTCCGCGAGGCGGGATGGAGTTCGAGCTGCAGCAGCAGGCATTCGGCCAGGTCGCGCGCGGCGATGCCGGCGGGTTCCAGCTGCTGCACGCGGCGCAGGGCGGTCTCGAGCTCGGCGACCCCGAGACCGGTCAGCCTGGCAATTTCCTCGAGCGGCGTGCGCAGGTAGCCGTCGTCGTCCAGCGAATCGACGATGACGCGGGCGGCGAGGAGCTCGGTCGCGGTCAGCGGCAGGCACAGCAATTGCTGATGCAGCGAGTCCGCGAGATCGGCCTCGGCGGCGAAGTCGCAAATCGCTTCGGGGCTGTACGGCGCGGAGGACCACTCGCCCGCTTCCACCGGCGCGTCATCCTCGGCGGTGAGCGCCTCCAGGGATTTGGCGGGAGCGTCAAGCTCGGCTTCGAGCAGCGGATTGCGCTCCAGCAGGGTGCGCAGCTCCGCCTCCAGCTCCAGCGTGGGCAGCTGCAGGATGCGCAGCGACTGGCGCAGTTCCGGGGTGAGGTTGAGCTGGGTGGCTAGCTTGAGGTGCAGCGCGGTCTTCATCCGACGCCCTCCCTGAATATGTAAACTTGCAACGGGGAGAGAGTGTCGGAAACGTGACGTGGTTCACAGAATCGGGGATTCCCCCATCCTGATATCAGGGAATTCCCGGATTCCCCTAGGAAAGAGGGGAAAGTACCCGCGGAGTGTCAAAAAATCGGCGGGAACGGGTCAGATTTGTACCCGGCCCGCCCTATTCGGACACGAGGCCGATGCGCATGGCGTAGCGCACCAGGCCCGCCAGGTCGTTGATGCCGAGGCGCTGCATGATGTTGGCGCGGTGGGTCTCGACGGTCTTGACCGACAGGTTCAGCTTCTCGGCGATGGCGCGGGTGCCATGCCCTTCCGCCATCAGCTGCAGCACCTCGCGCTGCCGCCCGGTGAGCGTGATCTCCTCCGCGCCCTGCCCCTCCCCGCTGCGGCCGCGCGCGCCGAGATAGGAATCCAGCAGCTTGCGGGAGACGCGCGGGCTGAGATAGGTCTCGCCGCGGCGCACGGCCTGCAGCGCCAGCCCCAGCTCCTCGGTGGCCGAATCCTTCAGCAGGTAGGCGGCCGCGCCCGAGCGCAGCGCGCGGTCGACGTACACGTCGTCGCTGTACATGGACAGGATGATGATCTGGATGTTGGGCTGGCGCTGGCGGATCTGCGCGGTCGCGTCGATGCCGTTCAGCGTCGGCATGGCGATGTCCATGAGGATGACGTCAGGCTGCAGGCTGCGCGCCAGGCGCACGGCCTCGTGGCCGTCGTCGGTCTCGCCCACCACTTCCACGTTCGCCATCTTCTCGATCAGGGTGCGCAGGCCGGCGCGCACCAGCACGTGATCGTCGGCGAGTACCAGTTTCAGCTTCTTCATTGCCGGTCCATTTCCTTCTGCGCGGCTATTCGTTCGTTCAATGGCATCCAGGCGCGTACGCGCGTGCCCTTGCCCGGCAGCGATTGCAGCTCGAAGTGCCCGCCCGCCAGCGTGGCGCGCTCGCGCATGCCGATGAGCCCGAGACTCCTGCCCTGTGACACCGCCACCGTCGCGGCATCGACGTCGAAACCGCCGCCATTGTCGCTCACTTCCAGCGCCAGCCCGCCATCGGCGAGTTCCAGCGCCACGCGGATGCGCGTCGCCTCCGCGTACTTGAGGATGTTGGTCAGCGCCTCCTGTGCGAT
>Ga0079224_100009737_pt1 | contig 13139 bp, 10 predicted proteins | sample Stecom2015_FD_80414 | JGI IMG/M metagenome (GOLD analysis project Ga0079224, IMG submission 80414) | Agricultural soil microbial communities from Utah to study Nitrogen management - Steer compost 2015 | ecosystem: Environmental > Terrestrial > Soil > Agricultural land | place: USA: Utah... | reverse complement strand
ATGGCGGCCGAGGTCGCCACCGGGCGCGCGGGCCGGCGGCCGGAGCGCACCGTCTACGCGATCACCGACGCCGGCCGCGCGCACGCCCGGCAGCGGCTCACCGCCGCGCTGCGCGAGCCCGCCTGGGAGTACCCGGTGTTCACCGCGGGACTGTCCTTCATCGCGCTGCTGGAACCGGACGAGGCGGCGGCCGCGCTCCGCGGCCGCGCCGCCGACCTGGCCGCCCGCGCCGCCGAGCTGACCGCGGTGCTGGAGGGCAAGCGGGCCGAAGGGCTGCCCCGGCTCTACTCCATCGAGGTCGAGCAGGCCCGGCGGGCCGCCGAGGCCGAGGAGCAGTGGGTGCGCGAGATCCTCGCCGACATCGCCTCCGGCGCCCTGGCCTGGCCGGAGCGCACCCGCGCCGGGGCGCGGGACGCGGCGGCGCACCCCGGTGCCGGGGACGCGGATCAGCCGGAGGACCCGGCCGGCTCGGAGAGCGCCCGGAACGACGCCGAGGGGGTCCGGTGAGATCGCTGCGCGGCAACCCGTGGGCCATCCTGGCCGCCCTGTGCCTCGGGTTCTTCATGACCCTGCTCGACCTGACCATCGTCAACATCGCGATCCCGGACATGATCCGGCGGCTGGGCGCCGCGGTCGACGAGGTGCTGTGGGTGGTCAACGCCTACACCCTGGTGCTGGCGGTGCTGATCATCACCGCCGGCCGGCTCGGCGACCTGTTCGGGCCGCGCCGGCTGTTCCTGGTCGGCGTCGCGGTGTTCACCGGCGCCTCGGTGGCCTGCGGGCTCTCCGCCGACGCGGCGTGGCTGATCGCGGCCCGGGTGCTGCAGGGCGTCGGCGCGGCGATCATGATGCCGCAGACCATGACGCTGATCATCCGGGTCTTCCCGGCGGAGCGCCGGGGCACCGCGATGGGCGTGTGGGGCGCGGTCGCCGGGCTGGCCACGATCGCCGGCCCCACCCTGGGCGGGCTGCTGGTCACCTGGTTCGACTGGCGGTTCATCTTCTTCGTCAACATCCCGTTCGGCGCGCTCGCGCTGGTGCTGGGCGCCCTGCTCATCCCGGCCGACCCGCCGTCGAAGGCGCGGCCCCGGTTCGACGGGACCGGCGTGCTGCTGGCCACCCTCGCCCTGGGCCTGCTCGCGTTCGGCCTGGTCGAGGGCGAGCGGTTCCACTGGGGGCAGGTCGTCGGCCCGGTGAGCATCCCGCTGATGCTGGCGCTCAGCGCGGTGCTGTTCGCCGCCCTGCTCATCCAGCAGCGCGCCCGGCAGGGCCGCGACCCGCTGGTGCCGTTCGCGCTGTTCGCCGACCGCAACTACAGCCTGATGAGCCTCAACGCGGCGCTGGTCTCGGTGGCGATGCTGGGCTACTCCCTGCTGTTCACCATCTACCTGCAGTCGGTACTGCAGATGAGCGCGCTGGCGGCCGGGCTGACCATGGCGCCGATGTCGGTGCTGTCCATGGTGGCCGCGCCGATCATCGGCGGCTGGGTGGACCGGGTCGGCGGCAAGTACCTGCTCATCGGCGGTTTCCTGCTGTTCGGCGGCGGCCTGGCGGTGCTGCTCGCCCTCGCCTCCCCGGACAGCGGCTGGGCGGTGTTCGTCGCCCCGCTGGCGGTGATGGGCGTGGGCGTCGCGGCGGTCTTCGGGCCGATGAACTCGCTGGCGATGTACCGGGTGGAGCCGCGGATGGCCGGCGCCGCCTCCGGCGTGCTGAACACCATCCGCCAGCTCGGCTCGGTGCTGGGCGGCGCCGTGGTGGGCGCCCTGATGCAGACCTCGCTCAACGCCGGCATGGCGGCGGAGGCCGAGGCGCGCGCCGGCGGGCTGCCCCCGGAGGTCCGCGACCGGTTCACCGAGGGCGTCTCCACCGACCACGGCGCCGGCCTGGAACTGGGCCCGCCTACCCCACCCGACCTGCCGGCCGACGTCCCGCAGTCGGTGGCCGACCAGCTCTCCTCGCTGGCCGAGACGGTGTTCGCGCACGCCTTCACCGACACCTTCCGAGTGGTCGGCCTGGTACCGCTGGGGGCGATCGTCCTCGGCCTGGCCGCCACCCTGTTCTCCCGCAACATGCGCGGCCCGCAGCACGCCCCGGAGAAGGCCGCCACCGCGGAGCGGGACTGACCCCCTGCCCTCGGCTCCACCACCCCGACCTGCCGCGCCGGGCCCGTCCGCCTCGCGGTGCGGCCGGAGGGAAAGGCGCCGCGGGGCCGGGGTGGGCGAGCAGGTGGGCGCAGAGCCGGGCGGCGGGGCGGGACGGGCGCCCGCCGCCCGGAGTCCGGGAGGGTCAGCCCGCCGCGGCGAACTCGGCGCGGAGCCGGACCACCTCGGCCGGGTCCCAGCCGGGGCCGGGCACGCTGGAGACCAGCATCCGGGTGTAGGGGTGCTCCGGGCTGCGCAGCACCCGCTCGGCCGGTCCCTGCTCGACGACCGCGCCCTTGTACATCACCAGCACCTCGTCGCAGATCTGCCGGACCACCGCCAGGTCGTGCGCGACGAACAGCAGCGCCACCCCGGACTCGGCGCGGATCCGCGCGAGCAGGTTGAGGATCTGCGCCTGGATGGACACGTCGAGCGCGGCCACCGCCTCGTCCAGCACCAGCACCGAGGGGTCGGCGGCCAGCGCGCGGGCGATGGCCAGCCGCTGGCGCTGCCCGCCGCTGAGCCGGTGCGGGCGCGCCCCGGCCTCCCGCTCCCCCAGGCCGACCTGGGCCAGCAGCTCGGCGGCGCGCCGGTCGGCCGCGGCCCGGTCGGCGCCGTGCAGCCGCAGCGCGTGCCGCAGGCACTGGGCCGCGGTCAGCCAGCGGTCCAGCGAGCCCAGCGGGTCCTGGAAGACCAGCTGGATCTCGCGGGCCCGGCGCAGCCGGGCCGCCCGCCCCCGCTCCCGGGGGCCGCGCGGCCGCCCGTCCACCCGGATCTCCCCGGAGTCGGGCGCGGTGAGGCCGGCCAGCATCCGCGCCACCGTGCTCTTGCCCGACCCGGACTCGCCGACCACGCCGAGCGACCCGCCGGCGCGCAGCTCGAACGAGACGTCGTCCGCGGCGACCAGCGGCGGCTCGCCCCTGCCCATCGGGTAGGTCTTGCGCAGCCGGTCGACGGCCAGCACCGGCCCGCCCGGGCTGATGTCGTCCCTGCTCATCGCGTCTCCAAGGAAGGATCGTGCACCGCGGTGTGCGGTGCGGACGGCCGGTCGGCCCCGCCGGTGTCGGCCTTGCGGCAGGCCACGGTGCCGTCGGCCAGCGGCAGCGGCCGCGGGTGCCAGGTGGTGCAGGCGTCGTCGGCCTCGGCGCAGCGCGGGGCGAACGGGCAGCCGGGAAAGGCGGTGGACAGCGACGGCGGTGCGCCCGGAACCGGGCGCGGGGCCCGGTCGGAGTCCAGGCCGGGGGTGCAGGCCAGCAGGCCGCGGGTGTAGGGGTGGCGCGGGTCGGTGAACAGCTCCGCGGCGGGGCGGTCCTCCACCACCCGCCCGGCGTACATCACCGAGACCCGGTGGCAGTAGGCGGCGGCCAGGTGCAGGTCGTGCGTGATGAACAGGACGCCCATCCCGCGGCGCTCGCGCAGGTCGCGCAGGACCGACAGCACCTCGGCCTGGGTGGTGACGTCCAGCGCGCTGGTCGCCTCGTCGGCCAGCAGCAGCTCCGGCTCGGTGGCCAGCGCGGCGGCGAGCACCACCCGCTGGAGCATGCCTCCGGACAGCTCGTGCGGGTACTGCCGGATCCGCTCGGCGGGGCGGCTCAGCCCCACCTCGGCCAGCAGCTCCAGCGCCCGGGCGCGGGCCTGCTCGCGGGGCGCGCCCAGGGCGAGCACCATCCGCTCGGTGAGGAAGTCGCCGATCCGGCGCACCGGGTTGAGCACCGCGCGGGGGTCCTGGAAGACCATGGCGACCCGGCGCGCCCGCAGCTCGGTGAGTTCGCCGGGCCCCGCCGCCAGCACGTCGGTGCCGGCCACCGCGACCCTGCCGCGGGCCCGCGCGCCCTCGGGCAGCAGCCGCAGCACGGCGCGGGCGGTGGTGGACTTGCCGGAGCCGGACTCGCCGACCAGGCCGACCACCTCGCCGGCGGCCACCCGCAGGTCCACCTCGTCCAGGACCGGGCGGCGCGCGTCCGCACCGGGCAGTTCGACCGTGAGGCCCTCGATGTCGAGCAGCATCCGCCGCTACCTCCTGACGCTCAGCCGGTCGGCGAGGCGCACCCCGACGACGTTGAAGGCGACCACGACCAGGGCGATCGCGGCGCCGGGGACCAGCGAGGGCCAGAGCACGCCCTGGATCAGCGCCGCCTGCCCCTCCTGCACCATCAGGCCCCACTCCGAGCTCGGCGGCTGCGCGCCGAACCCGAGGAAGCTCAGCGTGGCCAGGCTCATCAGACCCTCGCCGAAGAGCACCACCAGGTACCCGAGCAGGGCCGGCGCCATGTTGGGGATCAGGTAGCGGACGCAGATGACGAACCCGCTCACCCCCTGCACCCGGTAGGCGTCGATGTAGGGCTTGGCGCACTCCGCCAGCGCGACGCTGCGGGTGAACTTGGCGATGATCGGCGCGAAGGCCAGTCCCAGGGCGACCACCGCGGTGCTCAGGCCGCTGCCGAAGACCGCGATCACCAGCACCACGAAGAGCAGGCCGGGAAAGGCGTACATCACGTCGGTGACCCGGGCCAGCACCGCGTCCACCCAGCCGCGGCGCCACGCGGCCAGGGTGCCCATGGCCACGCCGAGCACCGCCGCCAGGGCGAGCAGGGCCAGCGGGCCGAGCAGGCTCTCCCGCGCCCCGTAGACGACCCGGGACAGCAGGTCGCGGCCCATCTGGTCGGTGCCGAGCGGGTGCTGCGCGGTGGGGCCGGACCAGATCCGGCCGAAGTCGATCGCGGCGGGGTCGTGCGGGGCGGCCAGCGGGGCCAGCACGGCCGCGGCGACCACCGCGCCGAGGAAGGCCGCGCTCGCCCAGAAGGCGGCGCCCCCGCCCCGCCGGCCGGCCGGGATCGCGGCGGCCGTGCCCGCCGGTCCGGCGGCGGCGTCGGACGGACCGGGCGCTGCCCGGGTGCCGGTGGCGCTCATGCCCTGCTCCCTTCGAGGCGGACCCGCGGGTCCAGCAGCGGATGGACGAGGTCGATCAGGGTGGTCACCACCATGTAGGCGCCCACCATGCACAGCAGCACCGCCTGGACCACCGGGAAGTCGAAGGTGTTGATCGCGTCCACCAGCAGCGACCCGATGCCGCTGATGCCGAACGCGGTCTCCACCACCACCGTCCCGGCGAGCATGCTCGCGGTGACCAGGCCGCACATGGTGACCACCGGGCCCAGCGCGTTGCGCAGCACGTGCCGGCGGACGATGTGCCGCTCGGCGACGCCGGAGGCGCGCGCCGCGGCGACGTGCTCCAGCTCGAACTGCTCGACCATGCTCTGCCGGGTGACCCGGCTGACGATGGCCAGCGCGCCGAGCGAGAGCGAGACCGCCGGCAGGGTGAGGTGGTGGATCCGGCCGAGCGCCCCCTCGCCCAGGCCGGTCACCGGGAACCAGCCCAGCTGCACGGCGAAGACCGAGATCAGCGCGAGGGCCAGCACGAAGGAGGGCACCGAGGCGGCCAGCGTGGTGCCGGCGGTGACCGCGGCGTCGGTGCGGCCGCCGCGGCGCACCGCGGCCAGCGCGCCCAGCCCGATGCCGAACACGGTGAACAGCACCGCGGCGTAGCCGACCAGGGAGAGCGTGGCCGGCAGCCGGGCCAGCACCAGGTCGGCCACCTGCGCGTTGTACTGGTAGGAGGTGCCGAGGTCGCCGGTGAGCACCCCGCCCGCCCACAGCCCGTACTGCACGAGCAGCGGCTCGTCCAGGTGGTACTCGGCGCGCACCGCCTCGATCCGCTCCGGGGTGACGTTCTCCGGGTCGCCGACCAGGAACGACACCGGGTCGCCGGGGGCGGCGTACATCGCGCCGAAGATGAGCAGCGAGGCGGCCGCCAGGGTGAGCAGCATGCCGGCGAGCCGGCGCAGCACGTGTCCGATCATCGCCCGGACTCCTCTCCGGCGCCGAGGTCGGCGGCCCACGGGTAGGACATGAAGGCGGCCGAGGCCGGGGCGCCGGTGATCTCCGAGCGCATCGCCAGGGTGGTGGGCGTCTGCACCACCGGGATCCACGGCATCGCCTCGGTCCAGCGGTCCTGCAGCTCGACGGCGAGCTCGGCGCGCTCGGCGTCGTCGGTGGCCGACTGGGCCTGCTTGACCAGCCGGTCGTAGCCGTCGTCGGCGAAGCCGGAGAAGTTCACCCCGGCGTCGGAGGCGCCGTTCTTGTAGAAGCCGACCGGGTCGTTCTTGGAGATCCAGTACTCGTCGGAGAACAGGTCGACCTCCTCGCGCAGGTCGGCGTCGACGTAGTAGCTGCCGAACTGCTGGCGGGGGACGGTGGCGATGCGCGCCTGGAGACCGATCTTGCCCGCGGCGTCCACCACCGCGTTGGCGATGACGGTGCGGGCCGGCTCGCCGTCGCTGGCGACGACGATCGGCTCGTCCGGCGCCCCGGCCTCGCGGACCAGGTCGCGGGCCTCGGCCAGGTCGGCCTCGCCGGGGTCGGCGGGGGCGCCCCGCAGCCCGTCGTAGGCCTGCTGGAAGCGGTCGGTCTCATACCCCCAGCCGCCCGGGCCGAGCGGGGCGCTCCACGGTTCGGCCATGCCGCCGAACGCGGCGCGGGCGATGCCGTCCCGCTCCAGCGCCAGGGAGAGCGCCCGGCGCAGCCGCGGGTCGGCGAGCCCGCCGCGCTCGGTGGTGATCAGCGACCACACGTTGGTGGAGGGGCCCTGGAACACCTGGACGGTGTCGTCGCGCAGCAGCGGGACCGCCGCCGAGGCGGTGTCCAGGTAGGCGCCGTCGGCCTCGCCGGTGGTCAGCGTGTTGACCACGGCGTTCTCCTCGGCCCAGCGGAACACCACGCGCTCGGTGCGCGCGGCGCCGCCGGCGTCCCAGTAGCCGGGGTCGCGCTCCAGCACGACCCGGTCCCCGGAGCGCCACTCGGCCAGCCGGTAGGGGCCGGTGCAGGCGTCGGAGCCCTGCGGGGTGCCGTAGGCGTCGCCGTCGGCCTCGATCACCCGGCGGTCGTAGACGATGCCGCCGTTGCCGGCCATGGCGGGGACGAACACCGCGTCGCGCTGGGACATCCGGACGGTGACCTGGTGTTCGCCGGTGGCGGTGATCTCCTCGACGTTGGCGTACTCGTCGGACTCGTCGGCGCCCTCGGCGGCGTGCCGCTCCATGCTCCACACCACGTCGTCGGCGGTGATCGGGGTGCCGTCGCGGAAGGCGGCGTCCGGGTCCAGCTCGAAGACGACGGTGTCGTCGCCCTGCCATTCGGCGGAGGAGGCCAGGTGCGGTTCGGTGCCCAGCTCCGGGGTGACCCGCATCAGCCGCTCGCAGACGTTGGCCAGCACCGCGTTCTGCTCGGTTCCGCTCTCGGCGTCCAGGTCGAAGGAGGTGGGCTCCTTGGCCAGCATCCAGGTCACCTCGTCCAGTCCGGCGGCGGGCGCCGCGGTGGTCGGGGTGAGGTCGAGCGCCGCGCCCGCGGGGGCGGGCGGGCCGCCGCAGGCGGTGGCGGCGAGCACCAGCCCGGCCGCCGGGACCGCCGCGAGGGCCCTGCGGCGTCTGTCGTTCATGGTCGCCTCCAAGGGGGCGTGGTCTGCACGGGGGATGCGGGGCGGCGGGTCAGGAGGCTTCGCCGGGGCCGTCGTAGAGGTTCCACGGCAGCGCCTCGTAGTCGTGGGCGCAGGGGGTGCCCGGGGCGATCCGGTACTCGCCGGAGGTCAGGTCGACCAGGCTGGACAGCAGGGTGGACCACTGCCGCACCTCGGGGGTGCGCGGGTCGGGGTGGGTGCACAGCGACTCGGGGCGGCCGAGGTGGTCCGACATGGCGCCGTGCACGGCCTTGCGCACCGTCTCGGGGTCGGCGGCGGTGCGGGCGGCGGCCAGTCGGCGCCGGGCGCGCGGCACCCGGAGCAGCGAGTCGGCGGCGAGCGGGCGGTAGCCCTCGGCCAGCTGCGGCGGGACGCCCGCCTGGTAGTGGTTGCCGTGCACGAGCAGGCCGCCGTCGTCGGGGTACATCCAGTTGCACGGCCCGGGGGTGGTCTCCAGGTCGACGGCGAACCCGGAGCGGTGCGTGAGCAGCGCGTTGCTGGCGATGTGCGCACGCGTCTTGACCAGCACGTCCAGGGCGTCGGTGAGCCGCGCGGAGTCGAGCACCCGGCGCCGGATGAGGGTCTGCGGGACGCCGACGGCGGCGCCGAACCGGCCGCCGAGGCCGTTGGCGTTCAGCGCGATCCCGGCGGAGTTGGCGCCGTGCCGGCCCACCTGGCCGGCCTCGACCTGCATGATGACGGTGGGCCGGGGCGGCTGCACCACGCGCAGCACCACCAGGGTGCCGGCGGTGCCGTGCCGCCAGTCCCAGTTCTGCCCGCAGTAGACGCGGCCGTCGCCGGCGGCGCCCTCGGTGAGCGCGAAGGAGGTGCAGCCGTCGGCGGCGTCCCGGTCCTCCTCGGCCTCGGTGCGGGCGGCCATCGCGGTGAAGGTGGAGTCGTAGATGATCTCGCCGCGCACGTTCAGCGCGAGGACGTCGAGCAGGCCGACCCCGGCGCCCTCGGCGATGCCCTCCATCTCGGTGACCAGGTCGGGGTCGAAGTCCCGGCAGGGGCCGAGCCAGCCGCGGGCGCGGTCCAGGACGCCGTCCCAGCTCAGCCCGGTCTGCTGGGCGAAGGCCCGCTCGTAGAAGGCGAGCGCGGCGGCGATCCGGTCCCGCGCCGCCTCGCCGTGGGCACGGCCGCGCTCGCGCGGGGTTCCGGAGACCTCGACGAGCGGCAGGCCGGTCGAGAGCGTTGCGTGCGGTTCGGTCATGGTGCGGCGTCCCCCGGGACACGGCACGTAACATTCATTACGAGACCGTGTGATGTTGAACTGAACGTTTCCCCTTGGAGTGTAATGAGCGATACACCTCAGTCAAGAGACGTAATGAATAATTCAGACAACCCCGGCCTGGAAGAACTCCGCGCCCGGGTGCGGACGCACTGGGACGCGCTCTCCCCCGCGGAGCGCTCGGTGTGCCGCCTGCTCACCTCCCATCCCGCCGAGCAGCTGCTCTACTCCAGCGCCCAGGAGCTCGGCGCGGCCAGCGGCACCAGCAACGCCAGCGTGATCCGGACGCTGCGCCGGCTCGGCTACTCCGGGCTGCCCGCGCTCAAGCAGGCGATCGCGGCGCCGTTCAGCTCCTCGGTCGCCCCCGAGGTGCGGCTGCGCGAGCGGATCGAACGGCTCGGCGGCGACCTGGCCGGCATCTGGGACCGGGTGGCCGACGAGGCACGGGAGCGGATCGAGCACGCCCGCGCCGCGTCCTCCCCCGGCGACCTCAAGCGCGCGGTGGAGCTGCTGGCCGGGGCGCGGGAGACCGCCGCCTACGGGGTGGGCTCCTCCGGGATCGCCGCGGACCACCTGGCGCTGAAGCTCAACCGGATCGGGCTGCGCTCCCGGCACATCGACAGCAGCGGCTTCCGGCTCGCCGACGACCTGCTGCGGATCGGCCGCGGCGACGCGCTGGTGGTGTTCGCCCCCGGGCGGCTGCTGCCCGAGGTGGAGGTGCTGCTGGAGCGGGCCCGCGCGGTCGGCGCCGGCTCGGTGCTGATCAGCGAGGAGCTCGCGGACGAGCTCGGCGACCGGGTCGACGTGGTGCTGACCGCGCCGCACACCCCGACCGGGATGACCGCCGAGGCGCTGACCGGCATCGTCATCGCCGACGCGCTGGTCCAGGCGGTGGCCGCGGTGGACAGCGACCGGGCGGTCGCCTCCTCGCACGACCTCACCGCCTGGCGCTCCCGCCTCGGCTTCTGAACGCCGGGGCCGGGCCCGTGGAAAAAGGTGCAGGGCCCCGGTCACGCGCGGGGACCGGGGCCCTGCGGTCGCCGGCCGGCGCTAGGCGCGGGCCGGGTCGACCAGGCTGGAGACGTCCGCCGGCGGGGCCGACTCATAGGGGAAGTGCGTCGCCCCCAGGGCCGGCTCCAGGTCGAACAGCCAGGCGGCCTTCTCGTCGTACTTGGCGAAGAAGGGCTTGCCCACCAGGTCGGCGTCGCGCGCCTGGACGAGGTGGAGCATGAAGACCTTCTCGCCGGCGATCTCGGTGATGCCGTCCACGCAGACCTTGCCGGGCGTGGCCGACATGGACGGGCCGCGGACCGTCCGGGCCAGGCCGGAGACGTTCTTGTAGGCGCCCTGGAAGATCTCGTAGGCACGGGCCAGCGGGACCGCGAAGTAGTCCTGCGGGCCGGTGTCGCGCTCCACGAACATGTAGTAGGGCACCATGCCCATCCGCACCTGGGTGCGCCACATGCGCTCCCAGACCGCCGACTCGTCGTTGATGGTGCGGATCAGCGGGGCCTGGGTGCGGATCACCGCTCCGGTGCCGCGGATCCGGCGCACCGCCTCGGCCACCAGGTCCGACTCCAGCTCGGCCGGGTGCGAGAAGTGCGCCATGAACGCGAGGTTCTTTCCCGACTCGACGACCCGCTCGAACAGCCGCAGGGTGTCGTCGGCGTCGGGGTCGGTGACGAACCGCTGCGGCCAGTAGCCCAGCGCCTTCGTGCCGATCCGGATGGACTCCAGGGTCTCGACCTCCAGCAGCGGCTCGACGTAGCGGGAGATCACCCCCTCGCCCATGATCATCGGGTCGCCGCCGGTGAACAGCACGCTGGTCACCTGCGGGTTGTCCTTGAGGTAGCGGACCAGGTGGTCGACCTCGCCGGAGGCGAACTTCAGATCCGGCTCGCCGACGAACTGCGCCCACCGGAAGCAGTAGGTGCAGTAGGCGTGGCAGGTCTGCCCCTGCTTGGGGAAGAACAGCACCGTCTCGTCGTACTTGTGCTGCATGCCCTCCAGCGGGTCCTGGCCGCCGATCTTCGGCACGTTCAGGTCCATCTGGCCCGCCGGGTGCGGGTTGAGCTTCGCCCGGATCTCGTTGGCGACCCGGTTCAGCTCCTGTCTCGGCGCGTCCTGGCGCAGCAGGTCCGCGATCCGGGACACGTCGGCCTCCGGCAGCATGTCGGGCTGCGGGAAGACCAGGCGGTACATCGGATCGTCGGGCGCGGAGTCCCAGTCGATCAGCTCGTCGATGACGTAGCTGTTGACCCGGAACGGCAGCACCGTGGCGACCGCTCGAACGGCGAGGCGTTCGTCGGTGCCGAGGCCCGCCCGCGCCGTCAACTCGTCCAGGTGCTTGGAGGTGTAGGCACGGAATCGACGTCCCGCTGACGGGGGCGTCGAAGGGGCCGATGCCGCGTCGTGCGTCAAGCTCACGCGTCTCCCTTCGGGGTGCGGCAGGCCGCCCGGTGATCAACCGGGCAGGCCTGAACCGGGCGGCCCCTCGGCAACGGGGGCCACCCGGTGAAGCGGTTCTATGATGCGATTACGGTCAGTTACGTGATCAACCCGCCTGACCAGCGGTCGGATGTACCCGATCTCGGATGATTCTTACCCACTTTCCGGAAATAGCCTCCTGAGCACTCACTTTTCCGCCCCGCCCCGGGGCGCTCGCGAGTCCCGCGGAGGCACCGCATAGCCTTGCCCCCGTCGGCGCACCCCCGGCGTGACGTGCGCGAAGGGCCCGGGCCGGACAGGGGGGCACCCGACCGCCCGGCGCGGCCGGGGCGGCGGCCCGACGCAGCGAGAGTGAGGACGGACACGTGACCGGAGCATCCGCGGGGCCGGACGGCGGGGCCGCGCCGGTGATCGCCCTGGACGCCATGGGCGGCGACCACGGGCCGGCCGAGGCGGTGCGCGGCGCGGTGGCCGCCGTACGCGCGCACGGGCTGCGGGTGGTGCTGGTCGGCCGCCGGGCCGAGCTGATCCCGATCCTGGACGAGCTGGACGCGCTCGGCGAGGTGCCGGTGGCGCACGCCGAGGACACCCTGGCGATGAACGAGGGGGCGCTGGCCAGCTGGCGCCGGCCGCGCTCCAGCGTCGCGGTGGCCTGCAAGCTCATCCGGCAGGGCGACGCCTCCGCGCTGGTCTCGGCCGGGTCGACCGGCGGGGTGGTGGCCACCTCCACGGTGCGGCTGCGCACCCAGCCGGGGGTGCTGCGCGCGGCGCTCGCCGTCACCCTGCCCACCGGGGACCGCCCGACGATCCTGCTGGACGCGGGCGCCAACGCCGACGCCAAACCGGAGATGCTGGTCCAGTTCGCCCACCTGGGCGCCGCCTACGCGCACACCGCCTACGGGGTGGCCTCGCCCCGGGTCGGCATGCTGACCATCGGCGCCGAACCGGGCAAGGGCAACCGGCTCGCCCGCAAGACCTCCGAACTGCTCACCGCGACCGCCGAGGACGCCCCCGGGCTGGACTTCCGCGGCAACGTGGAGGGCCACGACCTGCTCGCCGGCGACGTGGACGTGGTGGTCACCGACGGCTTCACCGGGAACGTGGCGCTGAAGTCGGTGGAGGGCGCGGTCCGGTTCGCCTTCGACCAGATGCGCGGCGCGCTCACCTCCAGCCGGATGGCCAAGGCCGGCGCCCTGCTGCAGCGCAAGGCGCTGCGCGAGCTCCGCGACCGGCTGGACAGCGAGAGCTACGGCGGCGCGGTGCTGCTCGGCCTGAACGGCACCGTCGTCATCGCGCACGGCGCCAGCCGCGCCCGCGGCATCGAGCGCGCCTGCCTGCTCGCCTCCGACCTGGCCGGCGGCCGCATCGTCGACCAGATCAGGCGCCGCGTCGGCACCGCCCACCGCAGCACCTGGCTGTCCAGGCTGAGCCAGCACGACGACTGAGACGACTGATCCGGGGGAGCGGGATTCCGGGCGAGCCGGGTCCCGGGTGAGCCGGCACGACGACCATCCGGGTCCTGAGTGGGCGGGATGCCATGCGAGCCGGGTCCCGGGTGAGCCGAACTCCGGGCCGAGCGCCTCACCGGGGTGCGGCGCCCCACGGGGCCGAGGTTCAGACCGGCGGCGACGGCGGGAACGGGCCGGGCCTCGTGATCGGGCGCGGCGCCTCACGGAGCGAAGGTTCAAGCGGACAACGACGGCGAGGGAAAGAGTGGGCGGGGCGCCCTTGCCGAGCACGGCGCCTCACGGGGTCGAGGTTCAAGCAGGCAGGGACAGGCGGGGCTACCCGGCCGGGTGCGGCGCCT
>Ga0079224_100009736_pt1 | contig 13139 bp, 10 predicted proteins | sample Stecom2015_FD_80414 | JGI IMG/M metagenome (GOLD analysis project Ga0079224, IMG submission 80414) | Agricultural soil microbial communities from Utah to study Nitrogen management - Steer compost 2015 | ecosystem: Environmental > Terrestrial > Soil > Agricultural land | place: USA: Utah... | reverse complement strand
GACCCGAGCGATTCGGTGCTGGTCTAGACGCTTTACCGTCGCCCTCGTCTCTCGAACGCGCCGGGACGCGGCCGGCCGACGCTCGATCGCTCCGACGATCCGCCGCGATCGCCCCATGGCGAACGAGCTCCACACGCTTCCGCGCGATCGAGACGCCCCCGCTCGGCTCGCCGTCGCGCGCCCGGCTCGTGCAGTCTCCCCGAGAGGCTGTAAAGCGAGCTTTCCAGGAGGACGCCGGGGAACCACCTGGCGGGCGACGAAGCGGCGGCGACGGTCACGATCACCCCTCGAGCGCCGGTCGATGTCCACTGCAGCCCGCCAATCCTGCGAGACAACGGCCACAGAACGCGGTGTACGGATTCGATCGGCACGCACGGGTGGATTCTCTCGCCGCTCGATGCGAATGGCCGGCGGTTTGCAAAACCCACCCATGCTTGACGACGTGCGTTCGTTCCAAACTGAACCCCGCGACCTGAGGATGTAGCGCGCGGCGTTGGGCGCGTCGGATGCTTTCGGGCACCGAAACTTCGAAGCCCGCCAGGGATCTCCCCTGTGCGGGCTTCGTGTTCATCCAGGCGATCCGCGTGCCGTTCTCGAGCGGCCCGGCGAGACTCGACGGGATCCGTCGAGCTTTCGGGAGAGCGCTACTCGCCGTCGGCGGATGAGGGCGGCGAGGACTCCGTTGTCGACGGGCTCGACGACGGCGACACCGGGGCCGCGGCCGGCGCGGACTCCATGAGCGGGCAGGCGACGAGGTGCCTGACGCGCGTGTAGACGAACTCGGCTTTCGTCTGCTCTTCGTTGTGGCAGGTGACGCACGTGAGCCGCTTCACTCGTCCGTGGCGATTCTTCGTGGGGTTCTCGATGTGCCCCTCGGCGTGCAGATGGCAGGACTCGCACTGGACGCCCGCGTAGTTCCCCACCTCCCGGGTATTGAGGAACGCCTGGCCGTAGCCGAGCGAGTGGCAGCCGACGCAATCGAAGCGATGCTGGTCGCCGGTCTCGACGAGCGAATCCCAGGCTTTCGCGTGACCCGTCGAGAGCCAGAACTCGTACTGCTCCTTGTGGCAAGACCGGCATTTGTCGTGCGTCGTGAAGTGATCCTTCGCGGTCAGCTCGACGTCGATCTTCGAGGGATCGATGTTCTCCTTCCACGCGGAGACGAGGCGGTCGATCTCGGGGTCGGTGAGGTGATGCGGCTCGAGCGAGACGCGCGTGAACCAGAAGCGGTTCGGACGGTCGCGTAGCTCGGAATAGAGCTTCTTGTCCGCCTCCTTCGCCTCGTTGTTCTCGATGAGCCAGGCGAGCTCGGCGACGAAGTCGGCGGAGACGAAGGTGGGATGGCGACCGTGGAGCTCGATGTCGAGGACTCCCATGCGGGCGCCTTGCCCGTCGGTGCGGAGGATCCAGGTGTCCTCTTTCGGGAGGAGCCACTCGTGCTCCTTGATCCACGTGTGATGGCTTCCGTACTGGATGTACGGGTCGAGGGCGAAGCGGATCTCGGGCACGGCGGCAGCGATCTTGAAGGTGGTCTCCTCGCGCACGTGGGTGAGGCCGATGATGAGATCCGTCTGGTCCCGAAGCGCGGCGACGGACTTCCGCGCGGCCTCGATCGGATCGAGGAGCTCGGCATTCGGGGCGACCTGGTCGAGGAAGGGCCGCGTGAGCGTGTCGAGCGTGAGCCCGATGACGCCGACGCGCACATCTCCGACTTTGAAGACCTCGTGAGGCTTGAAGTAGAGCTCGCCGGTCTCGCGGTTGGCCAGGTTCGCGGAAAGGAACGGGAACTTCGCGCGCTTCGCGAGCGCGAGGAGCTCATCGAGGCCCGCGGCGAGCTCGAACGCGCCCACGGCCATGGCCTGGGAGCCCATGTGGTTGTAGGCGTCGACGATCAGACGGGCCTTGCGGACGGCCTCTTCGTACTCCGCGTCCTTGACCCGATTCTCGATGTGGAAGAGCGTGCTGCCGCCGTCGAGGAGGAGGATGTCTCGACCCGTCGCGCGGATCTGCTTCAGGAAGCTCGATCGTCGCGTCAGGCTGCCTTGGCGAACCTCCTTGTGTTTGCAGCCGCAGACGTCGATGTAGCCTGAGTTGTTGATGTTGTAGATGAGCGTGAACCGCCGCGCGTTGTCCTCGGCTGCCGTCCCGCGCGTGGAGAGAAAAGCGCCCGCCAACACGAGCGCGCAGCCAACGAAAAGGATGCCTATCCAAGCGGATCTCGAGCTCATCTCCTTGCTTCTCCAGCTAATCTCCGGTCATTTTCGGACACGCGACGCGCGCTCGTTCCTCCTCGTAGGAGAACGGCACGTCGGTGATCTCGGGGTTGTGGCAGCCGTAGCAGCGAGTGTCCGAGACCGTTCCGAAGCGGTGCGCTCGGGGCTCGTCGGGGTGCTCGGGTATCACTCCATGACAGGACTCGCACTGCACCTCCGCGAACTCGCGGGACCGTGCGAGATCCTTGAAGAAGACGCCGTAGCCCGTGGTGTGGCACTCGATGCAGTCGGCGTTCTTGTCGAAGCCGTCCGGGCCGCCCGGGTCGAGGCTCGCGAACGTGTGAGCGTGCTTCGTCTTGCTCCAGAACTCGAGCTGCGCGGCGTGGCAGCCTCCGCAGGTCTCCTGCCCGTAGAAGGAATCGGCGAGCGGCCGAAGCTTCGTCGGGAGCTCCGCGCCTCCGCGCTTGGCCCGATCGAGCAGCATCACCATGTCCGGGTGCGGAAAGATGTGCGGCTCGAGCGGATACTCGCGGAAGGCGTGTCCCTTGCGGCGGCGATCCTTCTCGAACGCGAGGCTCAGGACGCCCACGCGCGAGCCTTGCCCGTCGATGCGGGCGAGCGTCGCGCGTCCTTCCTTCTCGATGACGTAGGGAACCGCCGTGATCCAGACGGGCTTCGTCCCGAACTGCGCGTACGGATCGATGAGGTAATCGAGCCCAACGGTCTCGGCCGCCACGCGCTCGTTCGTGTCGGTGTTGAGCTGGGACAGACCGATGACGACGTCGGCGCGGCCGCGAAGATCCGCAACGGCCTTGCGCGTCGCCGCGATGGGATCGGTCAGCGCGTACTTCGATCCGAAGACGCGCTCGGCGTAGGTCGGGTTCAAGCTGTCGAGCATGACGCTGTAGATTCCGAAACGCACGCCGCCGAGCTCGATGACGGTCGTCGCCTCGAACACCGGCTTTCCGCTTTCCTTCTCGACGAGGTTCGTGCAGACGGTGCGGAAGCGTGCCTTGGAGACCAGCTCGCGGAGCTTGTCGACCCCGAGCTGGATGTCCGCCGGGCCGAGGCCGACCGCGTGATATCCACAAAGATCGTAGGCGGCGATGATGGCACGAGCCTCGCGCTCCGCCCGGAGCTCGTCCGCGCGCGTGGGAGGCCGCGTTCCCGGAGTCCCGAGAAGGAAGTCACCGCCGTCGAGAAAAAGACTCTCGCCGCGACCGCGGACCTGCTCGAAGAAAGTTAGCCTTCTGGGCAAACTGCCCAGTTTGATCTTTTTCTTCGGTCAGCCACACGTGTCGGTGTAGCCGAGATTGTTCACCGTATAGACGATGTTGATCTCGCGCTCGCCGACGGCCGGCTTGCCAGGGTCTTCAGCGACGATGGCGAACGCGTCGTCGCGGTTTTCGGGGCGAGCCCAGAAGAGCGCGACGAGGGCCATCACGGAAACGCAAAGGATCGAGAGTCGACGCGTATGCATGGCTCTGAAAGAAGTTGAGATTCGCCCGGCCGGCCGCGCAGCGAGCGGTCGGGACGATCGTAGAAATCAAGAGACGGAGAAAGAGACCTCTTCGCGGGCCCGCCTCAAACGCTCGTCGCCGGCGCGTCCTCCTCCTCGCAGCCGTCGCGTTGGTCGGCCGCTTGGGAGGAGGGCAACCGTTCGACCGGTGCCGCATGGGCGACGCTGAACCCGTGCTGGAGAACGTAGACGAAATCCGATGCGTCGAAGACCCCGTCGGCGTTCGGATCGGGCGGGCACGGCTCGTCGGCCGTTCGCTCGTGCTCACGACGCGCGTGGCGAATCACGTAGCCGATCGGGTCGCCCGCGGCGGACTCTTCGACACGCCGCGCGACTCGGGTGGAGGCGGGCGGATCGGAAGCGCGCTCCGAACCGACCGGAGCGACGCAGGACTTGCAGACGAGAACGCTCGGGGGAAAGACCGGATCGATTCCGTCGTCGGTGCTTTTGGGCTCGTCGCCATCCGAGCAGGAGACGTCGAACGAAGGCTCGTAGGAGACGAGCTGGGCACCGGTCTCGACGCGCGGGAAGGCCTGGTCCGCGCTGGCATGCGAATAGCTCGAGCCGCCGCCGCGAGTCGCCGAGGAGCGGTCGCTTCGCTCGCGAGGAGCGGGCCCCGGTCGCTCGATCGACGCGAACGGGAGAGCGGGCGCGATCGACGGCTCGGCTCTCTCGACCTTGCCGGGCTCCTGGTGCGCGACGCCGTGAGTCACGACCGCCGTCGATCGGTCCGGCTCGCCGGAGCGATTCGTGAAGAAATCCGGGCCCGGCGCGAAGAACGCCAGCGCGACGAGCGCCGCGGGCACGGCGTGGAGGAGGCGACGAGCGTAGATCGATCGACGCTGCGACGCGCGCTCGCGCGCGGCCTGTGCCGCGACGCGCGTCGCGAATCGGTTCGGCAGATCGGGCGCGCGCGTCGGGGATCCGAGGCTCGCGAGGAGCTCGGCGAGCTCGACTCGCTCGCGCACGAGTCGGGCGATCTCGCGCGCGACATCCGGCGACCGTTTGGCGGCCTGGTCGACCTCGCGAGCGAGCTCATCGGACAGCTCGCCCTCGGCGTATCGGTGGAGGATCTCCTCGTCGAGACATCCCGCCTCGAAGGGCGAGTCGCTGCGACTATCTCGTTCCTTCATGTCGCGCTCCTGCCTCGCTCTCGATCCGTGACCCTCGCATTGGGCGGTCGTTCACATGCCATTCTGTCGCGCCTCGCGCCGGTCCTGCGCATCTCGCAGCGCCTTCTTGCTCCGGCGGATCAGGTAATCGATGCGGTGAGGTTTGAGCCCCAGCCGCTTCTCGATCTCCTCGTAGCTCATTCCCTCGAGGTACTTGAGCCGCAGGACCTCTCGCGCATCGTCGGGAAGCGTGCGCAGGTATTCCTCGAGACGATCCTCGGTGCGCTCGGGCGGCACGGGACCGTCGACCGCGGCCCGCCACGCCAGGCGTGCCTCGCGCTCGTGACGTTGACGAATCTCCTCGAACTTGATGACCTTCTTGCGCTCCCGGTCGTACCACTTGTGGCAGCGGTTGTACGCGATCCCGAACAGCCAGGAGGCGAAGCTCCGCGGATCCTTCAGGGCATCGAGCGAGCGGAACGCGGCGAGGAAGATGTCCTGCGCGAGGTCCTCCGCATCGAAGCAGTTGCGGCTCTTGTAGTACGCGATGCTGAACACCGCCTGCTGGTAGCGGAGGACGAGGGTCTCGAACGCGCCCGCGTCGCCGCGCAGGGCGCGGCCGACGAGCTCCTCATCGCTCGGGCTTGCGAGATCGCCGTCCATGTCTTTCCCTTCGCCGGCGGGCGAGCGAGCGCCCAAAGCCTCGTGATCCACCTTGTGCACGGACCGGCGCCACGCCGCGGACCGCACGGCGCGAACGAAGTCCGAAAACCAGGAGAACTCGTGACGTGAAGCTCGTCGGTGAGACCGAGCTCTTGGGCGACCCGACGCATCGAGGAGACCGCTCCGCGGGTCGACTCCTCGCCTTTCGGCCGAGGTTTGGTCGCGCCGCGTCCAGTCTACCGGATGGGTACCCCCACGACCCCGTTCCTCGGAAAAAAACCGGCACCCGCGCGGGGGCCGAGATGGAGGCCGAGGAGAGAGCGTCGAAACGCGCTCCTCCGGGTCTTCGAAGCCCTTACCGGGCGATCGCGCTCGAGATCTCATCGACGATGGCCCGCTCGGCCTGCGCCAGGGCCTCATCGTCGATGTCGCGATGGAAAACGAAGCGGAGGCCACGCGCGCCGAGCGCGACGCAGAGGACGCCCCGAGCGGCGAGCCTTGCCGCGAGGGCCCGGTGGTCGTCGATCGACGCGCCCTCGAGCCGCACGTAGACCATGTTCGTCTCGGGAGGCAGGAGCTCGATTCCCCGGCCCTCGAGCGGCGCGAGGGCTTGGGCGAGCTCGTTGGCGCGGCGATGGTCGCTCGCGAGGTCGCGGACGTGGTGCTCGAGCGCGTGGAGCCCGCATGCAGCGAGGATCCCCGCCTGCCTCAGTCCTCCGCCGAGGAGCTTGCGAAGCCGGCGCGCCACCCCGATCGTCTCCGCGTCGCCCACGAGGAGGGATCCGGCGGGGGCGCCGAGCCCCTTCGAGACGCAGAACATGAGCGTGTCGGCGGGCGCCGCATACTCGCGGACCGGGACGCCGCTTGCGACCGACGCGTTGAAGATCCGGGCTCCGTCGATATGGAAGCGAAGCTCGCGATCGCGGCAGAGGCGCCCCGCGGCCTGGAGGTACTCGAGAGGCAGGACCCGGCCGCCGCCGAGATTGCTCGTCTGCTCGAGGATGAGGAGGCGCGTGACCGGCTGGTGGATGTCGTTCGGGCGAATGGCCGCCGCGATGTCCTCGAGCGGGATCGCCCCTCGATCGCCGGAAAGCGGGCGGCTTTGCACTCCCCAGAGACGCGCGGCCCCGGCGCACTCGAACACGTAGCTGTGCGCGCTCGAGTCGACGATCATCTCGTCGCCCGGTCGGCAGAGCGCGCCGATCGCGATCGAGTTGCCCATGGTGCCCGAAGGAACGAAGAGGCCCGCCTCCTTGCCGGTGATCTCGGCCGCCTTTCGCTCGAGCTCCGCGACCGTGGGATCGTCTCCGAGGACGTCGTCCCCGAGCGGCGCGGTCGCCATCGCCGCGAGCATGTCGGCATCCGGGCGGGTGACCGTGTCGCTCCGTAGATCGATGACGGGGGTTTCAGGAGGACGCATCTGGGGAAGCGCGGGATCGGTGAGCGGAGGGCTCGCTTGGGTCGGTGGCTCGTCGCACGGGGCTGCAGGCCGCGGCGTGCGCGCGCGCGTTGCCGCGTCAGCTTGCGGCTCGAGCGCGGGCCGAGAATACTATGCCCGCGTGGTCGCGGCCACCGCTCCGCCAGGAAGCGGCGGAGCACCAACCCGCGCGCGACGACGACCGTCTCCTTCACGAGCGATGCGCGAGAACTTCATCGGATCCGGCAACGACGCCTTCCTCTGCGAACGCTGCGGCGCTCACGTCTCGCCGCTCGCCCAGGGCTCCTATCGGAATCATTGCCCGGAGTGTCTCTGGTCCCGGCATGTCGATCGGGTGCCTGGCGACCGCGCGTGCGAATGCGGCGGGCTCATGGAGCCGGCGTCCGTGAGCGGATCGAGCGGCGGAGAGTGGGTGATTCTCCACCGCTGCGTCGCGTGCGGATTCGAGAGGAGATGCCGCGCCGCGCTCGATGATCCCCACCAGCCGGATCGGTGGGAACGCATCCTCGAGCTCGCGGCGATCGGACCGGGGCGCGGCGCGAGAGGGGTTGAGGAGCGGCGGGCGGGGCGGGGCGAAGTGGGGCGGGGCGATCACGGCCGACGCCCGCGCCGGGATCCGCGCTAGCTCATCGCGGCTCCCGGCGCGAACCTCGGCCATCGCTTTCTATTTTCCGTAGGCGAGCGCGCGCGCGTCGCGAACGTCCGAGCGCACCTCCTGCACGAAGCGGGCGATCGACTGGCCCGGACAGGCGGTCTCGCCGTTGCAGATCTCGCCGTGCGTGAAGACCTGTTGGGCGGGGATCTCATAATGCGCGGAGAGCGCGAGGATGAACTTTCGGAGGCTCTCCCTCTGCGCTGCGGTCATGTCCTGGCGCGTGTAGTTCCCGAGGAGCGCGATGCCGATGTTGCCGTCGTTGTGATCGCGGGCGTGAGCGCCTTGGAGCCTGAGATCGCGGCCTTGCCAGATGCGGCCGGTCCGGTCGATCAGGAAGTGATAGCCGATGTCGGCCCAGCCCTGCTCCTTCTGGTGATAGCGCTGGATGCGCCGGATCTCGTTCGCGACCGATCGCTCGTCGTGTCCCCAGAACGATGGGCCGGCGGTGTGGTGGACCGTGATGCGCCGAATGTTCTTCATCGCCACGAGCTTCGACGGCGAGACCGGGCGCGGCTGCCAGCGCGAACGCGGCACGGCCTCCACCGCCACGAACGCGGCCCGTCGGGGCTCGGGCGTCGCACGCGGCGCCGGAGGAGGAACGGCCGGCTCGAAGACGGGCGTCGACTCTCGATAGAGCGACTCGAGGTAGCTCGACCTCGCGGCGATCGGCACGCGCTCGACCTCTCGAGCGAGAATCAGCGCGATTTGCGGGTCGCCGGGATCGCGAAGCAGACGCCGGTAGCGCGCCTCGGATTCGGCATCGCCTTGCGCCCGCGCGCAGACGACGAGGCGCGCGATCGTGCGTTCGCGCTCCTCTCCCTCCGCGCCGTCGAGACCTTTGAGGAGGTAACGCTCCGCGAGCGCGACCTCTCCGCGCCCGAGATGGAGTCGTCCGCGGAGACGATTGTGGCGCGCCGCGGTGCTCCCGCTCGAATGCGCCTTCCTTGCGAGGCGGAGCACGCGTTCGACATCGTCGTGACGGTCGACCTCGAGCCAGGCTTCGCCGGCATCGAGCCATAGCTCCGCCCGCCGTTTCGGATCGCGCGTGCGACGCGCGTCGTTCTCCGCCGATGTCGCGAGCGCCATCCCGTCGCGCGGCAGGTCAGCGGGCCCCACGGCGGGGGGTACGCGACATCCCGCGGCGACGACAGCTCCTACCACGAGCGCGAGCCCCACTCTGACCGATTGGGTCCTTCTCCCCATGGTCCCCTCTCTTCACCTTTCGAGAGAATTACGCTCCTGCCGGGATCGCCGGCCCTTCCGCGCGCGTCTTGTCCTCACGCGCGCGTCGCGTCCGGGGGCAGAGCCCCTTCGACACCGGATCGACGGTAGAAGCGTCGAGAATGCTACCCGATGGCAGGGCGAACGAGCGAGGACTTTCACTCACGCGTGGCGGGTGCGCCGTGCTCCGTTCCGGACGACTCCGGCGTTGTCGACAGGACGCGCCAGAAACTTGACGTTATTTCGGTCGCCGCGATTCACGCGCGTCCCGCGATGCGCATTCTCGGAACATCGCTCGGCTCGGGATGGGCGCCGCTTCGCGAAGGCTGCCTCATTCCCATGAGACGCGTTCGCCCCGCCGAGCATCGCTCGCGACAGGGTCGAGACCGGCCGCTCGCCACCTCGCCGCGTCCACCCGTTGACCGGCCTCGAGCGGTCCACTACGATCCGCCGCGGTGGTGTTCCGGAAAGGGCGCGCGCGGAATCGTGAGGAGGAGGAGGCCGTGCGAAAGTTGGAACGCGACGGCGAAGGCGTCCCGCAAGCCGAGCCCGAGATCGTGGGACCCGAGACCGCGAGGCTTGCCGCGTTCGAGCGCGAGGTGATGCGATCGCGCGATGCGCTCGAGCAGATCTCGGGGATCCACGAGCTCGCGCCGCGACCCGCCAGGACGTGCCCCTTTCCCGAGGAGCTCCATCCGCGGCTGAGAGACTGGCTCGCGAAACAGGGCATCGAGGAGCTCTGGTCGCATCAGGAGCGTGCGATTCGCCTCGGGCTCGAAGGTCGCGACGTCCTCGTCGTCACCGGCACGGCGAGCGGAAAGACGCTCTCCTACAACCTGCCCATCCTCAATTCCTTCCTCCAGGGCGACGGAGGATACGCGCTCTACCTCTACCCGACGAAGGCGCTCGCCCAGGACCAGATGCGCGTCCTCTCGGAGATGATCCGAGAGCTCGGGCTCGAGATCGAAGCGGGCGTCTACGACGGCGACACGGAGCCGACCCGGCGGCGGTCGCTCAGGAAATGCGGCCGCTTGATCCTCACCAACCCGGACATGCTCCACTGCTCGATCCTGCCGCATCACGGCAAGTGGGCCGGGCTCTTCTCGAACCTTCGCACGGTGGTGATCGACGAGGTTCATTCGCTTCGAGGCATCTTCGGATCGAACGTCGCGTGCGTCCTTCGCCGCTTGCGGCGCGTCGCCGAACGCCGCGGCTCGTCGCCCCAGTTCCTCTGCGCGTCGGCGACCATCGCCAATCCCGCCGAGCACGCCGAGCGGCTCATTGGAAAGCCCGTCGAGGTCGTCGATGAGGACGGCTCGCCGCACGGACGAAAGACCTTCGTCCTGTGGAACCCGCCGCTCTTTCGCCGGCCGGACGGCACGCAGGGCCGCAAAGGGCCGGTGTCCGTCGCGACCCGTCTTCTTCCCGAGCTCCTGCGCCGCGGCGTGCGGACGATCTGCTTCGCCGGCGCGCGCTCGACCGTCGAGCTCATCCTCCGCTACACATGGGATCGGCTGAAGCGGAACGCATCGACGCGAGCGCTCGCCGATCGCCTCGAGTCGTACCGCGCCGGCTATCTTCCTTCCGAGCGCCGCGAGATCGAGCGCCGGCTGTTCTCGGGAGATCTCCTCGGCATCGTCAGCACGAACGCGCTCGAGCTCGGCATCGACATCGGCGGTCTCGACGTCAGCCTCCTCGTCGGCTATCCGGGCACCGTCGCGAGCTTCCTCCAACGCGCGGGTCGTGCCGGTCGCCGGGCGCAGGATGCGCTGGTCATCTTCATCGCGAGCCCCGAGCCGATCGATCAGTACTTCATGCGCCATCCGAGCTCCTTCTTCGAGAGCTCGCCCGAGAGCGCGGTGATCGAGCCCGAAAACCCCTACATCCTCACGAAGCATCTCCTCTGCGCTGCGCACGAGCGCCCGCTGAGCGATCGCGATGCGATGTTCTTCGGCCCTCACCTCCCCGGAATCGTGCGCTTGCTCGCCGACGAGCATCGGCTGACGCTCTGCGACGGGCTCTACACCTACAACGGCGATGGCTATCCGGCGCGCGACGTCAAGCTTCGCACCGTCGCCGACGAGAATTTCACGATCTACGAGCTCGAGTCGCGCTCGGTCATCGGCGAGCTCGACTACGTCGCCGCGATCCTGAGCCTCTACGAAGGGGCGGTCTATATCCACCGGTCCGAGACGCACGTCGTGGAGGAGCTCGACTTCGAGAACCAGATCGCCCGAGTGCGGAGGGGCGAGACCGATTACTACACCCAAGCGCTCGCGCGAAAACATATCACGGTCGATGAGGAGGAGTCGCGCGAGAGGTGGCGGCGCGTCGAGCTCTCTCTCGGCGATGTCACGGTCGAGACGCGCGTCACCGGCTTCAAGAAAGTACGTTTCCGCACCGTCGAGAACATCGGCTACGGTGACGTCGACCTTCCGCCCATCATCCTCGAGACGGTGGCGCTCTGGCTCGACGTGCCTGAGGAGATCGTCACCGAGGCCATGGTCTGGGGCTCGGACTTCTTCGCGAGCGGCATGCAAGGGATCGGCCGGCTGTTCGCGAGCCTCATGCCGCTCTTCGTCATGTCCGATCCGAGCGACGTCGACTACTTCCTCGATGGTCGGCGTCTCTACGTCTACGACCTCTACCCCGGCGGGATCGGATACGCGGAGAAGGCGCACGAGCTCTTCGAGCGCATCCTCGAAGCGACCCTCGAGCACGTCGTCGGCTGCGATTGTGACGCGGGATGCCCGAGCTGCGTGCTCCCGACCTCGACTCGCTACGAGATCGACTCCGAGCCGACGATCCTCGAGTTCCCCTATCCGAAGGAAGCGGCGCGCTTCCTGCTCCACGTGCTCCTCGAGAAGGAGCCTTACGTGCCGCGCCTCGACGCCGCTCGACAGCCTCGGCCGCAGGTCGAGATCGAGCCCGAGGAGGTCCTCGATCCGCGCATCGCGAAGCGCGTGCGCAGGGTGTTGAGGCGCCTACCGTGAGCGGCTCGCCGGCTCCGGCGGATGAGCCTCGCCCGGAATCGCGCCTCGAACGACGGCTCAGGCGGTGGCTTCATGCGACGGGCGCGCCGACGGCTCGAGCGCGGAGGCACGTGCGCGATGAGCCTACGAGCACAGAGGCGATCCGCTCGCGGCGTCGCCCTGAAGCGGAAGAGTCGCGCGGCGACACCATGATGCGAGGTCGAAGCGGTGCGCGCGCGACGATCGAAGGAAGCTCGACGATCGATCGTTCGTCGGTCGACGGCTCGAGGGAGCGAGGCCGTTCGGGAGACCCGGTGATCGCAAACGCGAGCGGACGACGCGTCGTCGAGCCCGGCGAGCTCGCGGGTCGCTTCTTGCGACAGCCCATCGCCGAGGACGGCATCCTCGTCTGGCGCGAGACCTGGTCCGCGGGCGATGCGAGCGGCGGGGGGAGCTTCGAGACGCTCTTCGGCGATCGCCTCGGACCTCGGGAGCTCCTGCGAGCGCTCGACCGACGAGGCCACGATCCTCGCAGCCTAGCCTTCCTCGATATCGAGACGTGCGGGCTCGGGGACCTGCCCATCTTCCTCCTCGGCCTTCTTTCGTTCTCAGGCGATCGTTGGGAGCTCCTCCAGGCGTTCGCGCCAGAGCCGGGCAAGGAGCGTCGCGTGCTACGCCGCGCGATCGACGTCCTCGTCTCCCGTCCCGTTTGGGTGACCTTCAACGGGCGCTCGTTCGACGTGCCACGGCTCCGCGCCCGAGCCGATCGCCACGAGCTCGACTTCCCCGAGCCTCGCGAGCACATCGATCTCCTCCACGCGGTGAGGCGCGGGATCGGCTCGCGGCTCCCGAACGCGCGGCTCGGCACGGTCGAGCGTCACTTCCTCGGGCGCGAGCGAAGCGATGAGGACGTGGCCGGGAAGGAAGTGCCGCTTCGCTACCACGACTTCGTCGAGACGGGCGCCGCGCGCTGGCTCGAGCCCGTGATCGAGCACAATCGGCGCGACGTCGCCTCGCTCGCCGTGATCTTCGCGCTCCTCGCCGAGGAGGCGGCCAAGGATTCGTGAGATCTCCGGGCGCGGGGACCTGGCACCGGTGGGAGTGAAGCACCGCGGCGCGCTCGATGGGCGAGCCGACCGCTCTCGAGGCCACGAAGTGTCAAAGAATGCTTCCCTCGAGCGGCATCGAGCGGGAAGATGGGCCCGTTCTCGGCTGAGCGGGATCTAGGGTGTGGGAGAACCTCCGGACCTTTCTTCGGAGAGCCTCCTCGTCATGCCGTCCTGACGTTCGATCCTGTATCACTCGCCGGACTGGCTCCGAGCACAAGCGAGGCGGACGCTGGTCCG
>Ga0079224_100009735_pt1 | contig 13139 bp, 8 predicted proteins | sample Stecom2015_FD_80414 | JGI IMG/M metagenome (GOLD analysis project Ga0079224, IMG submission 80414) | Agricultural soil microbial communities from Utah to study Nitrogen management - Steer compost 2015 | ecosystem: Environmental > Terrestrial > Soil > Agricultural land | place: USA: Utah... | reverse complement strand
TGTAAAGAAGGTTTAAAAAAGCCTGCCACCCTAGAAAAGGCATTTTGGTAAAATTTTCGGTACATTTGTCATGTTGTTAAAATGGTGAGAATTATCTGTCAGGATAGTTAAAAGACCTATGACAACATCACCGGGACCGCTGCAACGGTTCCGGTTCATTTTATAGGTTGTTGATCACAACATCTTTAACATAGCGTATTGCTAAAGAAGAATCTCGAAATTAAGTAGGCAGTCTGCATCAAGTTCAATATTTGGTCCGGATCAGCATTTCCTGCCGCACTAGCAGCAAGACGTATCATTTCAGTCGGCTGTCTCTTGTCTAAGATAAAGCTTTTAACGCACCAAAGATAGATACTGAAAGCAATAATTCCTACACCCTATAGGGTTACTAGGGATTTATTTTTAAAAAAAATTGCCTTTGTTAATTTGGCTGGTATCCATAGATTCTCCACCCATTTGGCGATATTGATATCCTCCACGCTATGCTAACGTTTCAGAACCCACCGCTGCCTTCTCCTGCCAATTCGAAACGTTCATCCCAGCGAAAGAGGTTACAACACCCCGGTTCTAAGCACTAATGACAGTGGTGGATCAGATTTGCGCTACTTTGCCAGATCCTATTAAAGCCTTAGATCTAGTACCTGTGACAGACTGGAGCTATCTGTCCGGAAAATTTACACGTTTTCGATAGGGTTTCTGGGCTAGGAGTTCTTCCTGTATCCTTTCATTGATATTAATCTTTGCCCCTGTAAATAAGAAGGCAACGGTACCGAACTCCCTTGCGTAGGGGTTGGTCACGGCACGCACGAAGGCTGTTTGTTCGAAGAACGGAGCAGTTTCCCGCAGTTCCTGATGCTGCTCCCTTCCGCTTTTCACCCTGATAAGGTTAACGTACCGTTGATCCAGTTCAAACCAATCCACATAGTCTGCATTAAAAGAGACCGCCTTGATCCCCAGCTTACTGTAGTAGTTAATTGCCCCCGCCTGACCGTAGTTGTCGCATAACACGAGCGTCTTTTCGGACGGAGGTATTTGTGAGTAGATACTGTCTACCCTAGCTGCCAGTTCCCTCCACCCTAACATGTCCGCAAAGTCCTGAGGCAAGGCATGGTCCTTCCCGTCTTCCCAACGCAACAACCCCAAAGCCTGATATTTGTCAGCATGTTGCTGAATGTATTCAGGGGACCTATTGGGAAATATATACAGATACATCGGGAGAAAAAACAGTAAGGGAAGCACCAACAGAACAGGTTTCAGAAAAGCTTTTCGCTTCGTCCCGAGGCAAGCCTCTACATACACCGCACCGAAAGCTATATAGATGGGGTACAGTCCTATGGCATAATAGTCCTTTGCTTTGAAATAGAGAAAGACGAAAAGCGTAAAGAAAAAGGACCAGAAAAACAACCTGTAGGGCTTGAAGGGCCGGTACCTTACCAATCCGTACAAGCCGGAGACAATCACAACCAAAGAGCCCACAAAAAAAAGCAACTGCGATCTGAGAAACGCCAGCCGATCCACATGGGCCAAGTGCAACTCCGATAATTGCCGCAGGTGATGGATTACTGGAAAGCCGTTTTGGAACTGCCATAGCAAGTTGGGTAGAATGAGTAACAACGCAAGGGACGCAGCTAGATAAAAGGATTTCAGCCCGAAAACACGCCACTGTTTTGTCAAGAGCAAAGCAGGCAAAAGACCTACCAGCAGGAAGGCGATATTGTACTTATTCAGGAAGCCCAAAGCAAACACCACTGCGCCGGCAAATAGCCAACGCACCTTGTTTGTATCCAAATATTTTACTACAATAAAGTAAAATGCTGTCCAAGCCAGTACTTCAAAGGAATTTGGCTGAAAGAGGGTGTTCAGCCTCAACAGAACAGAAAATAAAACACAGGTCGCACCAAGGATTAAGGCGTACATTGTCCCTTTTAGTGCTTCGATGGTCTTCCACACCATCACCAACGTCAGCGCACCAAACAGTGCGGGAAAAAACTTTACCCAAAACACAGAATTACCCAGCAGTTTGATCAGGTAAGACACCCAGGAGGTAAAAGGCGGAACTGATAAATAACCCCAAGCCAAATGGTTTGCCATGTCTAGATGCAGGTACTCATCCCGCTGCAGGTCGTATTCAGGGCTTATCAGCGCATACTGAAGTAAGAATTTTAAGAAAATGAATGCGTATAGCAAGATTGTCTTGCTCCTCATCCATGTGGGATTAACAGTGGGCATCTTTTAACTCATTAAATGCTTTTTGAAAGGCACTTTTATCATTTCGGTTGACTTCAAAGCTGATCTGCCTAAAAAGGGGGATCACCATGTATTAGGTCACGGATAATCAGTTGTAATTTAGAACGATTGCACCATCCAAAACCATTTCACGATGAAAAAATATTTTAATGTAATTTTCGGTCCTGAACTAAAAAAAGCCAATTTTGTTTTGTTGAGATAATTTCTCCGAAGGTAGCAATCAACCCTTCACTATTTAATAGTAAACCCTCCCGAAAAGGCATAACCGCTTTATTTTACCATCAACCATCTATGAACAAAGCTTTACTTGCACTAGCCACCGGGGGATTCGGAATCGGCCTTACAGAATTTGTCATCATGGGCATTTTGCCTGAGGTGGCACAGGATCTACACATCACCATACCTCAGGCCAGCCACTTTATTTCTGCTTATGCGATCGGCGTCGTAGTTGGAGCCCCTCTATTGACCGGGATAGGTGGCAAGATGTCCGCCCACAAAGTGTTGTTATTCCTAATGGTTTTGTTTACAGCATTTAACACGCTCTCGGCTTTCGCAGACAGCTATGGAACACTGTTGGTAGCACGGTTTCTTTCAGGATTGCCTCATGGCGCGTTTTTCGGTATAGGGGCAGTAGTTGCAGGCAAATTAGCCCAACCCGGAAAAGAGGCTAAAGCCATCGCCACCATGTTTACCGGACTTACCATTGCCAATGTACTGGGGGTCCCATTTGGCACCTACTTGGGCCACCAATTTAACTGGAGTGTCTCTTTCCTACTGGTTGGTGCCGTTGGTATCCTTGCCATGGCCAGCATCTATTTCTGGATGCCTCCTCTGCCTAAGGCGTCCAGTCAAGGTTTTAAAAAGGACCTTAAAATTTTGAAGAAGGCAGAACCTTGGATGGTGATTCTCCTTACCACTATCGGCACAGGCGGGTTCTTTGCCTGGTACAGCTACATTGCACCGCTCATCACGGAGGTGGCGGGACACCCCTCCAGCATGATCAGTATTGCCATGACCCTGGCCGGTATGGGGATGGTAGTCGGCAATCTCCTAGGGGCCAAATTAGCAGAGAAGTTTGTCCCTATTAATGCCGTTATTATCGTTCTCTTCCTGATGGTGATCGCGCTGGTGACCCTAACCTTTGTAGCGGATAACAAAATTGCTGTCTTGGTCATGACCTTTATCATCGGCATGGTGGCCTTTTGTATTTCAACTCCGCTTCAGATGACGATGATCAACTCCACGAAAGGATCAGAAATGCTCGGATCCTCTTTAAATCAAAGCGCCTTTAACATGGGTAATGCGTCGGGAGCTTATCTTGCAAGTCTTCCCATCGCATTCGGCTATGGATTCACTTCCGCCGATTGGGTGGGAGCAGCTATGGCCGGCTCCGGCATTTTTATAGCTTATGGTGTGATTTTATTGAGAAGGAGGAACAAAACAAACAGCCCAGCGCCCACAGCTGAAAAAGCAAGCCGGGCCCTCGTCTCTTAAAGTTGCCCGTTCATGGGCGACAATCGCTATACTTCGTGTCAACAGGAAAAAGAAGCGTTAATATCCTTAGAAAAAACAGCGAAATAGACTCCCAAGGAAAGTTTTATAGGAGTATTTCTAATAGAAATAATACAAAAAGATTATATTTGGTCCACTATCTATAATCCCCGGATTTTATTGCAACTGAGTTTGGACATGTCAGCGGAAAGCCGAGACCCATTACAAGCATTGTTTCAATGGCACCGAACCCACCCGGCTGATATGTCGCAGACCGGATCCAGTTCCTCATTCTGCCTCCGAAATAGAGGGACATGGGATAAAAACAAGGGAACGCTAATTCACCAAAACCTCGTCTAACATTTTAATTGACCGTATGGCACACTTGAATGTTCTATATAAACATGCAGCCGTGACGGCATGGCTGTTTGCTGGCAATATCGTTTCGTTATTTGCCCAGGAGGAAGCACCAAAGGACTATTCCGTGAGGGCAGTCTTCTTATACAACTTGACCCAATTCGTGGACTGGCCTCCCGCCGCTTTCCAGAACGCCCGGACACCGTTGGTGGTCGGCATTCTTGGTGAGAACCCCTTCGGCCGACACCTAGAAGAAGCAATCGAAGGGGAGAAAAACAACGGCCGTCCTTTGGTCATTCGGAATTTCACCACCGAGGAAGAAATAGAAAATTGTCATGTGTTGTTCATCAACCTCCCAGAGGTATCCCAAACCTCTCAGGTGTTAGAAAAGATAGAAGGACGGAGTATCTTGACGGTAAGCGACCATGCCGGCTTTTTGGAAGCAGGGGGCATGGTCCAATTGGTTCAAGCAGACAATAAAATACATTTCCAAATAAACCCTGATGCTGCCAGCGAGGCCGACCTAAAAGTTAGTTCCAAACTACTTCGTGTGGCGGAGGTTATTACCGTACCAAACGAACCGTAATGCTATTTAAGAATACGCCGATAAAACGGAAGCTCATGTTGGTCAATCTCCTCACCAGCGGTGCGGTATTGTTGGTGACTTGTCTGGCCTTTTTTGCTTACGAACTGTATACCTTCCGGCAGAGCACCCTGACTAAACTAAAATCTCTTGGAGAAATCACAGCTGCCAATAGTACGGCTGCCCTAGCTTTTAATGATATTGATGCCGCCCATGAATTATTGGCCTTATTACACTCAGAGCAGCATATCGTGGCGGCGGTACTGTTCGACTCCTTAGGGCCGACCTTCGCCATGTACCCCCTTGAACTGGCAGACAGTGAGTATCCGATCGACCCCCACCTAGCGGAATCGGGATGTACGGGGGGATTGCTGGAAGGAGTTCAGCCGGTGGTTCAAGGCACCAAATTCCTCGGGACCCTGTATTTAAAATCTGATCTTAAGGCTCTCCAGGAACGCTTTCTCCTCTACGGGATGGTGGTGCTTATCGTTATGGGCTTCTCTATTCTGATAGCGTACATACTTTCACAGCTTTTGTCCAATAGCATCTCCCGCCCCATCCTCGTCCTATCGGAGACCGCCACTGCCATCTCAAACCGACAGGATTACACCGTACGGGCAGAAAAACACAGCAACGATGAATTGGGCATACTCACCGATGCTTTTAACCACATGCTCGGCCAAATCCAAGCTAAGGATCAGACCTTGCTCCAATTCAACAAGAACCTGGAGAAAAAAGTAGCAGAAAGAACCTTAGAATTGGAGATTTCCCTAAATGAGCAGAAAGAAACCGAAAGGAGACTGTCAGAAAAAAACACTGCTTTGTCGCGAGCCCTAGAAGAACTACACCGCACCAAAGAAGAACTCATCAACCTTAACAATGAACTCGAAAGAAGGGTGGAAAGCCGTACTAAAGAGGTCGTGGCCCGGGAAATAGAAGTAAACGCCAAAAACCACGAGTTGAAGAAAGTAAACATAGACCTTGACAACTTTATTTATACAGCCTCCCACGATTTAAAGAGCCCTATATCCAACCTTGAGGGCTTGGTGGGGATTTTAAAAGAAGAACTGGAAGATGTTGATAATCCAAGCGTTCATCAGTTTTTGGATATGATGAACATTTGCACCACTAAACTACGAAATACCATTCAGGATCTGGCAGAGATCACCAAGGTCCAGAAAAATCTCGAGGAAGATCTAGACCTGGTATCTTTTGAACAAGTAATTGAAGATATAAAGGAAGAACTACAGATAACGGCAAATTCAACTTTTGTGGTGGACCAAAAGCTGGAGATAAAGGAGATATTGTACCCTATCCATGGCCTGAGGAGTGTTTTACATAACCTTTTAAGCAATGCGATCAAGTACCGATCCAACGAAAGGCCTGTGCACATTACCGTCAGCACGTACAATGAAAAGGATACTGTTGTTTTAATGGTTGAAGACAATGGCCTGGGAATTGAGGAACGTCATTTGCCCCGGTTATTTAGCATGTTCAAACGCTTTCATAGCCATGTAGACGGTACCGGCATTGGTCTATACATAATCAAAAGAATTGTCGAGAACCGGGGCGGCAGGATCGAATACATCAGCAAGGGAAATCAGGGGAGCATTTTTAAGGTGTATTTGTGACCTCGCCAAAACGCCTTAAACCACTGCCTGTGTAAATCTTTTCCTAGTCCTGTTCTAATCATCAGAAATAGAAAGACTCATCAAGCTATCGCCATCGTGCCTCACACGGAAGACAAGCGCCAGCTTTCTCGATAAGATGGCATAATCAGCGCGTTTGCTCGCTTGCTATTTATAAATGACTGGCGGCCGGCCTCCCAGGAGAGGCTTCCATCCCCCGCTCGGGCAGCAATATTAGCCATATGGGCATAAAGCGCGACATTCCTGCCGACTTCAATTGAACAGGAAGGTGTCTCTCTAGCTTTTATACAACGAAGAAAATCTCGGACGTGACATCCAACATCACTAAAGGAACTTTGCTTCTTGTACTTCGCAGCAATTTCCCTTGCCTCTTTGGTTTCTTTATTCCCTCCAGCTTTAACGGTCCAATCACTCCGGTCTGCTACGACTGTAGCGCTGTCACCAATAAACTCCACGCCGTAGGGCATATCATAGGGCCCGCTTTGATGACCCGCCGCATGCTCCCAGTTAATGACATAATCTTTCTTCGGGAAAATGACCGACATGGTATCAAAAGTTTCCCGGCTATATTCCTCGAACGACAGATTCCTCCCGTAAGCCATCACCTGTTCAGGTTCACTCGCATCATCTCTTGCCCACAGCGCCATGTCTAACAAGTGAACGCCCCAATCCGTCATCAGCCCTCCCCCATAATCCCAGAAGTGCCGCCAGTTGCCGTGAAAACGTGTGGGATTGAAACTTCGCTCCGGAGCAGGTCCCAACCAGAGATCAAAATCGACGCCTTGCGGAACCGCCTCATCTGCCTGCTGCTTTGCTCCTATACCATATTCAAAGTTAGCCCAGATATTCGCCTTTCTTAGTTTTCCGATATGTCCGGCTTTTATAAAATCCATCGCCCCTTGCCATACGAGACTGCTTCTTTGCTGCTGTCCCACCTGAACAATGCGATGATACTTCCGGGCCGCTTCGAGCATAAGGTTACACTCTCCAATTGAATTGGCAAGAGGCTTTTCAACATAAACATCCACTCCTGCCTGACAGGCATAGACAGTTTGGAGACAATGCCAATGGTCGGGAGTACCGATAATCACCGCATCAATGTCCTTATCCTCCAACATCTTCCTGAAGTCCTTATAAAGCCTTGGTGTCTGTTGGAAGTCCTTTTTTAAAACTGCTGACTTTTCATCCAGTATTTGTTGATCAATATCACAGATCCCTAGGCAACTCACATTGCCTGTTTGTAGAAACTCTCTTAGCACATAGAAACCTTGGTTCCTGCACCCAATCAAACCGACATTGATCTTCTCGTTAGCTGACAAAGAAGTGTTAGACCAAGAGGCTGTTGAAAGTAGGCTGGCTCCTGTGGTGAATAAAGCGGCTTTTTTGACAAATCCCCTTCTGGATGCGTTCATGTATTGTTATTTTAATCGGGTTTATGCAAGTAAAAAAAAGTGAGACGAAGCCGTCGATAAGCCGCCAGTCCCTATTTCAATAATAATAGAAATTACCTGCTAATGCAAGCCAGTATTAACTGAAAAACAAGGGAGGAATAAGCTTGCGCCCATTCCTCCATTATAGCTGCTTAGTAACCTTCATTCTGAGGAAAAGCCGCATCATTCCCTTCTGCCCTGTCGATCTGGTTTTGGGGAATGGGCCTGAGTACATGGAAAGGCTGGATGCCGGTCGCCTGTGGGTTATGCAGTTTTACCCGTTCCACTAAGATCCCCCACCTTTTCAGGTCAAGCCAGCGATGCTGTTCCCCTAAAAGCTCGCGGGCCCGCTCTTCGATGATCATCTCCATGTTCATCTGCGCAGGCGTAATTTCCATCGCGGCCTCCTTACCGGGAAATGCCGCTCTTCTCCTGACGATGTTCACGTTCTGAGTGGCTTCATCAATTTTATTCAACTTCAACTGTGCCTCTGCCAACAAAAGATGGGTTTCTGCCAGCCTAAATGCCTGAAAGTCCCTTCCTCCTGGCTCCACCGTAAGGTCAGCCCTGCCGGGATCCAGATGCTTTTTCATACTAGGAAACCAACGCTCATTATAGACACTCGGTACCAGTATTTGATACGGCTTCTTGGCCCGCTCGGAAGCCGGTATTTCATAACCTGGGATGTAAATAGCGGTATCACCCATCGCATAGGTCACCTGTTGCTTGCTTTGGTCAAAGTTGGTATTGAAGGTTCCTGGGTTATTGGAATAATACACGGTGGTAAAAGTACCGAAGTACCGGCTATCATTTTCTCTATCGGCAAAGATCACATTATAGGTATAGTTGGTAGGCCGGTACCTTTTCCAGGGCCGCCCGTTTTGTGTGTCCCTTTTCATCCCAGGTTGCACATCATACTCCATGAGGTAATATAGATGGGAGTGGTTCCCGGTTCCGTTTGTCAGGGGGTTATAGGTGTTTTGTACGGCAAAGACCACTTCATCATTAACCTCATTTCCAAACGCATGTATATCAGCAAAGTCTTCTAGCAAGCGGAAATCGTAGTGCTCCACCACATTTTTTAAAAGAGGCTCCGCCTTGGCATAGTCATCATCTGCTGCCGCTTCGGAGGTCGCTTTGGTTATATACACCTTTCCTAATAGATGCTCTGCAGCAGGCCGTGTTGCCCTGCCATAATCCGGTGCTTTGGAAGCCGCTACCAAATGGGGAATAGCCTCTTCTAAATCTCTGACAATGGCTTCATACATTTGCGGGACAGTGGACCTTGACACCTGGTTGGTGGGGAGGAGTGACTCGGTCAAACGCAAATCCACGCCCCCAAATAATTGGGTGAGGATGAAATAGTGGTGGGCACGGATAAATTTGGCTTCAGCAACCTTGTGATTTCTAATTTCATCAGAAATGCCATCCACCAAGGACGCCCGGTCAATAACGGCGTTACACGCATTGATGCCAGCATACAACTGATCCCACAATTCCCTTACATGAGAATTTTGGGTGTCAAAATCGGAGGTATAGAAGTTCATAAATTTAAATGCTCCATCCGCTCCATTGGTATAGGTATCTGTACCGAACGTGGTAAAATTATGGCCCCTTTCTGAACCGTACCACGAACGGAAAGAGGTGTAGGCAGCATTCAAGCCATCATTGAGACCTGCAGGAGTATTGAGGTAGTCATTGCCGACATTGGAGATAACCTCTTCTTTTAGAATGCCTTCGCAAGCTTGTCCTGCAAGAAGGGCAATCCCCAATAAGGTAACCTTTGTGTACTTAGACATTGAATGAACGATATATGTGTTTCTCATTTTTTCAGGATTTTAAGATCTTGATAAGGGTTAAAAACGCGCATTGATGCCGAAGGTGTATTGCGTGACGGCCGGCGTGATGTTCGCATTAATGGTCCCACCATCTACGCCTTGCTCGGTATCAACGAAGGTCTCAGGGTCTATCCCCTTGTGCACCGTCCTATACTCAGAGAAGATGAAAGGTTGCTGCACGCTACTATAGATCTTCAGGCTTTCCATCCCCAACTTGGACGCAATGCGGGACGGAAGATTGTAACCCAGATTGATGTTTCTTACTTTTAAGAATGTGCCCTCAAAATATTGGAGGGAAGAAGAGTACTTGGGAAATTCCTGGTTTTGATTGGGGCGAGGATAGTCGTTGGTGAGGTTATTAGGAGTCCAATAATTTACCGCTAAGTTATTATACCGCCCAGCTAAGGCATTAAATCCACCGGTGTGGAACGCGCTGCGGATCATCGATCCAACCCTTCCAAATAAGAAGAAGGAAAAGTCTATTCCTTTATAAGAGAAACGGTTGGTAATCCCGCCCGAAAAATCCGGTACCGGCGAACCAAGAATCTGCCTATCATCCGCAGTGATTCTTCCATTGCCATCTAAGTCTTCAATCCTGATCTCGCCAACACGATCAGAGAAGGATTCTGCGAGGTCCTTTTGGTCTGGCTGCCAAATGCCGATTTTTTTCCAGTCAAAAAACACGGTGATAGGCTGCCCGATAAACCTTCCCGCTCCGACATCATCCCCATTAGCCAACTCCAAGATCTCCTCTCTGTTTCTGGTGAGGGTAAAATCAGTAGACCACCTAAAGCCTCCCTTATCGATATTGATAGTCGTCAGGGAAAGTTCGAGGCCACGGTTTTGAGTTTTCCCCACATTGGTAGTGAATCCACCAAAGCCTGTCGAATTAGGTAAGGGTTGAGGAGCCAGCAAATCGGAAGTGGTCGTGACATAATATTCTAAGGTACCGGCGACCCTGCCTTGGATAAACGAAAAATCAAGTCCTAGATTAGCTGTCGTGGAGCTCTCCCACTTCAGGTCAGGGTTACCGATGCTCCCCGGCATATAACCAAAAGCTGCATTATCTCCAAATGCATAAGCCGTCCTGGTGAGCAGGGGCTGTGTCTGATAGGGAGTAATGCCTTGGTTGCCAATGGATCCATAACTGGTTCTCAACTTCATCTGGTCAATAAAAGAACTGCCTTGCAGAAACGGCTCATCCGATATATTCCATCCCAGCGCGACCGAGGGAAAATAACCAAACCGATTGTTGGCCCCGAACCTCGACGAACCATCCGCCCTCATGGTCAAGGTAGCCATGTACTTGCCTTTGTAGTCATAGTTTAAGCGTCCCATGTAGGAGAAGAGGGTCCACTGGATCAGATTGGTGGATGCTGATGTAATCTGACTGGCATCATTCAGCCGGTGCCACAACTGGGTTTCGACCGGGATACCCAACACATTGATGGCGGAAGTTTCAAAATTATCCCGCTGCAGCGACTGGAGGCCGGTGAAGTTAAAGGTATGATCCTCACCAAAAGTGCGGGTATAGTTGATGATATTTTCCAATGTATAGTTAAAGGAAAACCCCTCGTTGATGCTGCCAGTAGGATCGCCGCCCCGTCTGCTATTGGTCCATCGCCCTGTGAAGCGTCCACTTCTATTGATCGCAATGTCCGGCCCAAAATTAACCCGATAGCTTAGCCCTGGAATGATATCCCACACACCGTAAAGGCTATTATAAATTCTATAACGCTTAGTCAAGTCACCATGGGCCCCCGGCACAATTTCCGCCAAGGGGTTAGTTCTCAATCCATCCTGAGTAGGTTGAAAGTTGATGGAGCCATCATCGTTGAATGTTTTACCCAGCGGGTTTTCCTGCAGCGCTCCGCCTAAGGGGTTAAAGTTCTCCCCGTTTCTTTCGCTATAGGTGCCCAGGGTGGAAGTGCCTATGCGTATTCTGTCGTTGATTTTATGGTCGACATTAATTCTGAGGGTATAACGGGAGAAGTCCTGCAGCTTTACCACACCTACGTCTTTAAATAAGTTGGCCGAAACAAAGAAAGTCGTCTTATCGCTGCCACCGCCCACGCTCAGGTTATGGCTCTGAATAGAACCTGTACGGGTAAGGGCGTCAATGTAGTCAAAGCTTCTGCCTAACCGAATACTTTCCAGCTCGTTGGGTTCAAAGATGGCTTCATCCGCCTCAGGAGTGTTAGGTCCTTCCGGATATTCACCGCTACTCCTTCGGGATTCCCTTTTGTAATCGGCAAATTGCTCGCCATTAAAATTTTCTATTCTTCCCAAACTGGTGTTAAGCCCGTAATAGGAATCCCAAGAAATACGGGTTTTTCCAACCTCTCCCCGTTTGGTTGTGATCAATACGACCCCGTTAGCGCCCCGCGATCCGTAGATGGCTGTTGCCGAAGCGTCTTTCAGCACCTCCATAGAAGCGATATCTTGAGAATTAAAGTCCGTCAGTCCACCTACGATTGGAATATTATCCACGACATACAAAGGGTCATTTCCTGCATTAAAAGAACGCCGACCTCGGATCCTTACTTGAGGAGAGGCCCCCGGCTTGCTTCCAGCCTGTGTCACATCCACCCCCGATGCCCTTCCCTGAAGGGCCTGTCTGGCATCTGTGATGGGCAGTTCATTGATTTCCCTAGAACTGACGGAGGCGATGGCACCGGTAAGCTGGCTCTTTTTTACCGTTCCGTAGCCAACCACAACCACTTCGTCCAAATCAGAAAGATCCAATTTCAGCGATACATCAATCACGGAACGATTGCCTACAGGAACCTCCTGGGTCTCGTAACCTATAAAAGAAAACACCAAGGTACCGGTGGAGGGAGCAGAGATAGAATATCCCCCATCCAGATCACTAGCCATTCCAGTAGCTGTTCCTTTGACGATAACGGAAACCCCCGGTATGGGTTCATTGTTTTCATCCGTTATGACGCCACTGACGCGAACATCCTGGGCCCACACATGGAAGCTTATACCAACCAGGATTAAAGGCATCCAAAGCCTGAGGTAGAATTTTGGTTTCATTAATAATGGGTTTAAGGTTAATTGACTGACAATATTTTGACACGCCAACTTGCTTTTTGATCAAACTAAAATCGCAAATCAGGATTATTTACTTTTTAATATCTTATCAAACCGCCAAACTTCAAAAGTTTAACTGGATTGTGAATTTCGAATGTATTGAATAACATGTGTTTTTCAAACATTTATTCCCAAATATTTTTGGTGACGTCCGGCGAAAAAAGGCAATGGGCGGTCCAATACGGCTTTATCCGTGGGGAATAGCAGGGTTCACGCCGGCAGGCAGCCCGATTAATACCTCCTTCCCGGCCCAAACTGAAAATGCTACTTTTCTCAATTCTCTCACGTCTTCCTCCCGGAAGTCTTGAAAAATTATTAATATTGAAAATTCATACTTAAGTCATTCATGCTGATTCATTAATAACCCTGACCATCTGTTTATGAAAACACCCAATATTAACCGCCGTCACTTTTTGAAAGGCTCCACGGCTTTGCTTGCATTGACCTC
>Ga0079224_100009734_pt1 | contig 13140 bp, 9 predicted proteins | sample Stecom2015_FD_80414 | JGI IMG/M metagenome (GOLD analysis project Ga0079224, IMG submission 80414) | Agricultural soil microbial communities from Utah to study Nitrogen management - Steer compost 2015 | ecosystem: Environmental > Terrestrial > Soil > Agricultural land | place: USA: Utah... | reverse complement strand
GCCATCGAGGCCTGCCGGATCGCCCTCAAGTACGTCACCCCGGTCATCCTGCTGTCGGATGGCTTCCTCGCCAACGGCGCCGAGCCGTGGCGGCTGCCGGATCTCGACGCGCTGCCGCGCTTCCCGGTCACCCACCGCACCTCGCCCGACGGCTACCAGGTGTACGCGCGCGATCCGGGCACGCTGGCGCGCGACTGGGTGGTGCCGGGCACCCCCGGCCTCGAGCACCGCATCGGCGGCCTGGAGAAGGACTTCTTGACCGGCGCGGTCTCCTACGACCCGGAGAACCACGAGAAGATGGTGCGGGTGCGCGCCGAGAAGGTGGAGCGGGTGGCCCAGGAGGCCGGGCCGCTCGACCTCTACGGCGACGAGGAGGGGGACGTCCTCCTGGTCGGCTGGGGCGGCAGCTTCGGCGCCCTGCGGCAGGCGGCGGCGCGGCTGCGCGAGCGCGGCGCGCGCGTCTCGCACGTCCAGATCCGCTACCTGCACCCGCTCAACCCGCGGCTCGAGGCGTTGCTCGGCGGCTTCCGCCGCGTGCTGGTCGCCGAGCTCAACCTCGGCCAGCTCCTCCTGGTCCTGCGCGCGACCTACCTGGTCGACGCGATCGGGCTCAACAAGGTGCAGGGCCAGCCGTTCAAGGTGGCCGAGGTGATGGCCGCGGTCGAAGAACTGCTCGAAGGCGCCGGCGCGCAGGCGCGGAGGATGGCGTGACCCCGAATCGCCCCGTGAAGCTCACCCGCAAGGACTTCGCCACCGACCAGGACGTCAGGTGGTGCCCCGGCTGCGGCGACTACGCCATCCTGGCGGCGGTGCAGAAGACCCTGGCCGACGTCGGCGTGTCGCGCGAGAACACCGTGTTCGTGAGCGGGATCGGCTGCTCGAGCCGCTTCCCCTACTACATGAACACCTACGGGTTCCACAGCATCCACGGGCGCGCGCCGGCGATCGCCACCGGGCTCAAGGTGGCGCGGCCGGACCTGTCGGTCTGGGTGATCACCGGCGACGGCGACGGCCTGTCGATCGGCGGCAACCACCTGCTCCACGCGCTCCGGCGCAACGTGGACCTCAACATCATCCTGTTCAACAACCAGATCTACGGCCTCACCAAGGGGCAGTACTCGCCGACCTCGGCGCTGGCGACCCGCTCGCCGTCGACGCCGTTCGGCTCGGTGGACTACCCGGTCAACCCGGTGCAGGTCGCGCTCGGCGCCGGCGCCACCTTCGTGGCCCGCTGCATCGACGTCGACGCCGCCGCGCTCGGCGAGGTGCTGGCGCGGGCGCACGCCCACCGCGGCGCCGCCCTGGTCGAGGTGCTGCAGAACTGCCCGGTGTTCAACGACGGCGTGTGGGATCCGGTCACCGACAAGGCCACCGCCGGGGTGCGCCAGCTCCGGATCGCCCACGGCGAGCCGCTCCTGTTCGACGGCGGCGCGCGCGGCATCCGGGTCAAGCCGGACCTCACCCCCGAGGTGGTCGAGGTCGGCGACGGCCCCGGCAAGGTGCCGCTGGCGGAGATCGCGCGCCACGACGAGAAGGGGTCGCCGGCCTACGCGTTCCTGCTGTCGCAGCTCGGCTACCCGGAGTTCCCGATCCCGCTCGGCGTCCTGCGCGCGGTGGACAAGGTGCCCTACGACCAGCTCGTCGCCGACCAGGTCGCCCAGGCGACCAGCGCCCGGGGCAAGGGGGACCTCAAGAAGCTGCTCCACTCCGGGATGACCTGGAAGGTGGGCGACCAAGCTGGCGACTAGCTCCGGCTCGCTCGACGGGCCCGCGGCCGCGGGCGCTGGCCGTCCCTGGCTCTCACCCGGAGCGGCTGGTGCGCCAGTCGATGGCCAGGAGGGTCCGCGCGTCGCCGGCCCAGGAACGCTCGGTGAAGCGCGCCTGCACGTCGGTGGCGCCTGACAGCTCGAGCAGGCGCTCGAAGAAGCCGAGGGTCTGCCACGAGGCGGCCTCCTCCGCCGGCGACCCCATGTAGTAGTGGATCGCGATCAGCGCCTGGTCGTCGTGCAGCATCACCACGTCGAGCGCGTCGAAGTCGAAGTAGGTGGAGCGCAGCACGCGGAAGCGGTTGACCGTCTCGACCGGGTCGCCCTGCACGACCAGCGCCGGCTGGGCGGCGCGGAGCTGGTCGACCGAGAAACGTCCCCACATGCGGACCGCCATCATCTCGTCGCGCGCGACCACGTGGAGGATCTGGTTGCCCATGCGCTCGAAGGTGGCCATCGGGTACCAGCCGGCCGGATCGATGCGCGTCTGCAAATAGACCAGGTCCTCGGGCGGCAGCCGCTCGGCCCAGTCGATCTCCTTGTGGGCGCGCAGCATGCGGACGTAGTCGACGAACAGGACGCCCTTGACCTGGCGGACGGACACGCCTCAGCCTACCGCACCGCGCGGGCCGGTCGCGATTTCTGCGCCAGCGCGCGCGGCCCGGCCGGCGCCGGAAGGAGGGGACCGGCCGCCGAAAAAAGCCGGCTGGGTCCCCAAAGAAGCGATCCAGCGGTCCCGGGCGAGTAGAGTGCGCCCATGCGAAGCGTTCTGGGCATGCTCGTGGCGGTGGGGATCTCCGGGTGCGCGGTCGGCGCGCCGCCCGGGTTCTCCGAGGGAGATCTGTGGACCTTCCCGCTGGTGGCCCCGCCGGAGAACGACCTCCTCCTGGTGCCGGTCTACGTGGAGGACCGCAAGGAGCCGCTCCTGTTCATGATCGATCCCGACTCCCAGTCCGCGATCGATAGCGCCCTGCAGAGCGAGCTCCAGCCGTACACGGTCCAGTCCCCGGTCGAGGAGATCAACGAGGCCGACCAGGCCAAGACCGTCTTCATCTCCGAGATCAAGAAGATCAAGGTCGGTGACCTCGAGGTCCGCAACATGAAGATGCGGGTGATCCAGGCCGGCGCGCTCGGCGCCAACGGCCGCGTCATCCGCGGCATCCTCGGGCGCGACGTCATCTCCGACTCGCTCATCCTCTCGGTCGACCGCGACCGCGGCGTGGCCTACCTGGCGACCCAGGGCCACCTCGAGCCGCCGGCCGGCGCCCGCGAGGTGAGCTTCGACCACTTCCACCACCGGCAGCTCGCCGAGGTGAAGGTGGACGGCCACACCTACGCCATGCACCTCGACCTCGGCGCGCGCACCTCGATGCTGTGGGGTCACCGAATGGAGCAGGCGGGCATGAAGAAGACACCGCTCCGCGCCGTGCTGGTCGACGAGTACGCGACCACTCGCGAGGCGAGCTGGGGCGCGGTGGCAGGCACGGTGACCCTCGGCGAGGTGCAGGACGAGCACGTCCTCTTCCTCCCGTTCGGCGACAAGCGGCTGGATGACGAGGACGTCGACGGCGCGATCGGGATGAACCTCCTGGCGCGCTACCACCTGACCATGAACTGGCACGAGAAGCGGCTGTGGCTGAAGCCGCGGTCATCCAACCTGGTGGCCACCGCGAGCGCGCGCCTCGGCCGCTGGGGCAACGTGTTCAAGTTCTGCGACGAGCCGGCCTGCGTGAAGGTCGAGCTCATGCGCGAGGGCGGGGCGCCAGCGGCGGCGGCCCCGCCGGCCGCTCCGGCCGGCAACACGGCCGCGGCTCCGGCGGACACGGCCGCGGCTCCGGCGGCGGAGGCGGACACGACGGCCGCGCCTGCGGGGGCGGATACGGCGACGGACACCGCGGCCGGCGCGGACGCCGCCGCCGTCGCGGCCACCGAGCCGGACGCGCCGGCGGCGGCCGCCGACACCCCGGCGAGCTCCGGCGTCGCGACCGAGATTCGCCTCGTCCGCCAGGGCCAGATGGCGAGCGTCACCTACGAGGTCGTCCTCGAGGCGGTCGACGCCAGCGGCGAGCCGCTCGCGCTGCCGCGACTGCTCGTCACCCTGCCGGGCGGCATCCCGACCGTAAGCGATCGCGCCCTGGCGCCCCAGTACACCCCCGCGGCCGGCTTCCGCGTCATCGATGTCAGCCCGTTCCCGCGCCCCTGCGACTCGACGCCGACCGGCCGCCGCTGCGTCTGGCCGCTGCCGACCGGAGGTTGATTCGCGCCCTGATCCTCCTTTGAGCGCGTTGCCACCTGCGGCTATATACACGCGAATGCGTCTCTGCTTCCGGACCGGTGCGGCCCTGCCCCTGCTTCTCGCCGCCGCCTGCGGTCTGCCGGAGGGCGAGTACTTCGGCAAGGTCCCGGAGCCGGACCCGACCCACTTCCGGTTCTGCAACTCCGGCGAGCCGGAGTACGTCGACCCGGCGCTTGCCACCGACACCGCCTCGACGCCGCTTGTCTACCTGATGTTCTCCGGTCTGGCCGACTGGGGCTCCGACTTCGCCGGCAGTCCGGTGCCGGACCTGGCGACCCACTGGGAAGCGTCGCCGGACTCCCGCACCTTCACCTTCCACCTGCGCGAGGGGATCACCTGGTCCAACGGCCGGCCGATCACCTCGGCCGACTTCGCCTACCACATCACGCGCATCCTCCACCCCAGGACCCTGTCGCGCAACACCACCAGCCTCGACCCGGTGAAGAACGCCAGGCTCTTCACCGCCGGGCGCGCCAAGGTGCTGCTCGCCGACGCCGGGACGTTCCGCAGGGGCGAGATCGTCGAGGTGGTCGGGCTCGACGGCGAGGTGGCCGAGGATCTCGACAAGGCCGAGATCCCGAGCACGAACGTCCGCACGGCGAGCCGGCCGCTCCGCCTGCGCGATCTCGGCGCACCGGAGAGCGAGGCGTACGCCACCGTGCCGGCCGGCGAGGAGGTGGATCTGATCGAGCTGGGCGGCCCGAACCGCGACTGGGCCTACGTCTTCTGGCTCGGGGTCGACTGGTACTACGGCTGGGTTCCGCTCGCCGAGCTCGACCACCAGCCGAGCAGCGAGGTGAAGTACACGGTGCGCGAGATCCCGCCCGAGTCGCGCCCCGGCGTCAACCTCGCGCGGGATCCGTCGTTCCGCCCCCGCCAGGGGGTGGTCGCGGGCAAGCACCTCCTCACCCTGCCGGAGGTGCTCGGCGTGCGGACGCCGGACGAGCGCACGCTGGTGGTCGAGACCACCGATCCGGCGCCGTACCTGATCGACGAGGTCCAGGGGCGCGTGTTCCGGCCGAGCCCGCGCGAGTCGGTGTCGCGCTCGCCGCAGGGCTGGACCCGGCCGAAAAACGGGCTGCTGGTCACCTCCGGCGCCTTCACGATGACCGAGTGGCGGGTGCGCGACCGGATCGAGTTCGTCAAGTCGCCCACGTACTGGGACGCCGGCAACATCAAGCTCGAGCGCTTCACCTCGTACCAGATCAACGATCAGGCGGCGGCCGCCAACTACTACGCCCAGGGCGGCTGCGACGCGATCAACGCCAACAACATCCCCTACTCGTATTTGCCGGTGCTCACCGGCAAGCGGACCGGCAAGCCGTACAAGGACTTCCTCCTCGCCCCGTACAGCGGCATCTACTACTTCGTCGTCAACGCCGAGAAGCTCGATAACGTCCACCTGCGCCGCGCGCTCAACTTCGCGATCGACCGCCGGCCGATCCCCGGCTTCATGCACGGCAACGAGCACCCGACCGCGTCGTTCACCCCCGGGCAGCCGATCAGCTCGCTCACCGACGAGGAGCTGGCCCTGTGCGGCGTCACCCGCGACACGCCCGGCACAGCCGCCATCCTCAACGGCGAGTACTGCTACCTGCCGCCGCCCGGGCTCGACTTCGACCCGGAGCGCGCGAAGGAGGAGCTGGCGATCGCCCGCAAGGAGATGGGGGACGACTTCCCGGACGAGATCTCCATCAAGTTCAACAGCGGCGTCGAGGGGCACAAGGTCATCGCCGAGTACGTCCACAGCCAGCTCACCACCAACCTCGACCTCAACATCCGGCTGTCGTCGATGGAGTGGAAGACCTACCTGAAGGAGACGACCAGCGGGAACTTCGAGATCGCGCGGCTCGGCTGGATCGGCAGCACGCCGGACCCGGAGGCGCAGTTCCTGGTCGTCTTCAAGTGCGGCAGCACCTTCAACCGCTCGCGCTGGTGCAACCGGGAGTTCATGGACCTGTTCGCCAGGGCGGAGGCCACCCCTGACCGGCAGGCCCGCTTCGACATCCTGCGCCAGGCCGAGAAGGTGATGCTCGAGGAGGCGCCGGTCATTCCGCTCTACGTCTACACCCAGAAGCACCTGGTCAGGCCGTACGTGCGGAACTACCACACCAACATCGGCGCCAACGTGCAGCGCACGCGCATCTGGCTGGATCCCGACTGGCGCAAGCATCCGCCGGAGCGGCGCGCGGCCGGCAGCAAGGGCGCGCCGTGATTCGCCTCATCCTCGGCCGGCTCGCCACCGGGCTGATCGTCATCTTCTGTGTCGCGACCTTCTCCTTCTGCGCCCAGAAGGTCGCGCCCGGCGGGCCGTTCGACGAGGAGCGCCCGCTCGATCCGCAGATCATGCGCGCCTTCGAGCGGGCCTACCAGCTCGACCGGCCCTGGTACGAGCAGTACGGCCAGATGATGCGGGATCTGGTTCCGTTCTGCGAGCGGTGCGACGGCTGGCAGCCGTTCCTCGGCATCTCCTTCAAGCAGCACAAGCCGGTCACCGAGATCATCGCCCACCACTTCCCGGTCAGCGTCAAGCTCGGCCTCATGGCGCTCGGCTTCGCCGTGCTCTTCGGGGTCGGTTTCGGCGTGCTCGCGGCGGCGCGACAGAACTCGCTCGGCGACCACGCCTCCATGTCGTTCGCGCTGATCGGCATCTCGATCCCGTCCTTCGTGCTCGGGCCGCTGCTCATCTTCATCTTCTCGGTGCAGCTCGCCTGGCTGCCGCCGGCGCGCGCCGAGGGGTTCGCCTCCTACATCTTGCCGGCCATGACCCTCGGCCTCATCTACATGGGGGTCATCGCGCGCCTGTCCCGCAGCGGCATGCTCGAGACGGTCCGCCAGGACTACATCCGCACCGCGCGCGCCAAGGGGCTGTCGGAGCGGGTGGTGGTGTGGAAGCACGCGCTGCGGCTCGGGCTCATGCCGGTCGTCACCTATCTCGGCCCGGCCATCGCCGGCCTCATCACCGGGAGCTTCGTGGTCGAGAAGATCTTCCAGATCCCCGGCCTCGGCTTCTACTTCGTCGAGTCGGTCGTCCTGCGCGACTGGCCGCTTCTGACCGGCCTCCTCATCGTCTACTCGATCTTCCTCGTGGTGCTGAACCTCCTGGTCGACATCTCGTACGGCCTCCTCGACCCGCGGATCCGGAGCAAGCGATGAGCCGCGGCATGGTCTTCCTCCTGATCCAGGGGATCGCGCTGGTGGCGATCGGCGTCCACGGCGTGCTGGGCCTGGGCGGCGTCAACGGGGCCGACGCCTGCATCGGCTTCGGCGGGCTCAGCCTGCTCATCGTGCTCGCGGCGCTCGGCCGGCGCGAGCACCAGGCCGCCGGCAACTCGCTGTGGACCGACGCCTGGCGCCGGCTGCGCAAGAACCGCATGGCGGTCGCCTGCGGGCTGGTCTCCTACGCGGTCTTCCTGTTCTCGTTCGCCGGACCGACCGTGGCGCGCGCGGTCGCCGGCCTCGACGGCCTCACCCTCGACGTCGACCTCGGCGCGGCGCCGCCCTCCCTCGAACACTGGATGGGCACCGACCCGCTCGGCCGCGACATGATGGTGCGCATCATGGAGGGCGGCCAGTGGGCGATCTGGGCCGGCCTGACCGCCACCGCGGTCGCGCTGGTCATCGGCGTCGCCTGGGGCGCGGTCGCCGGCTACATGGGCGGCAAGACCGACGAGGTGATGATGCGCATCGTCGACGTCCTCTACGCCTTCCCCACCGTGGTGTTCGTCATCGTCATCATGGCGGTCTTCGAGACGGTCAGCCTGGTGGTGCTGTTCGCCCTCATCGGGGCCATCTCGTGGCTCAACATGGCCCGCATCGTGCGCGGCCAGGTGCTGTCGTTGCGCCACCGCGAGTTCGTCGAGGCGGCCCACTCGATCGGCGCCACCACCCCGCGCATCCTGGCCCGCCACATCGTGCCGAACACGCTCGGCCCGGTGATCGTCTACTCCACGCTCGCGCTGCCGAGCGTCATGCTGACCGAGGCGTTCCTCTCCTTCCTCGGCCTCGGCGTGCAGGCGCCGCGCGCCTCCTGGGGCACCCTGGTCACCGAGGGCGCCAGCCAGATCGCCGTCAACCCGTGGACCCTGATCTTCCCCGGCCTCATCATGGGCATCACCATCTTCGCCCTCAACTTCCTCGGCGACGGCCTGCGCGACGCGCTCGATCCCCAGATGAGGAAGGACTGAAGCCGAGGAAGGACTGAAGCCGAGGAAGGACTGAAGCCGAGGAAGGACTGAAGCCGAGAAGCACTGAAGCCGAGAAGCACTGAAGCCGCGCTGCCGGCGCGGCTCAGTCGCAGGCGAGCAGCGCCTCGCAGTCGTCGCCCGCCTTCGCCGCGCACTCGACGTGGCGGGCGACCAGCTCCTTGCCGCGCGGATCCCGCTGCAGCGCGGTGCAGGCGGCCACGCACTCCGACTGATCGAAGCGGTTTTGCTCCTCGGCGCCAGGTCCGCGCTCCGCCTCGAGCTCGACGCAGACCGCCTCGCGACGGCAGACGTCCTTGCACTCCTGCGGCGAGCTCTGGCTGGCGCAGGCGGCCGCGGCGAGCGCGCAGACGAGCTGGGCGGGCCAGCGGATCGGCACGTCACGAGTCTATCCGGCCGGCGCCAGGGCGGCCAGAGCACGACCCGCGCGCGCGCGTCGCCGAGGCGGAGCGACGCCGCACACGCGAGCGCTCCGCCCAGAGCGGCGAACCGCAATCGACGGAGCGCGCGCGGCTCACCTGCCAAGTGGCTGAAACGCCGGGCCGTGACGTCCGTCCCGCGCAGCGCTCCGCCGCGGCGTCGCGCGGGCCAGGCGGCCCGGTCGGTTCGGTTCGAGATCACATGCTGCTATGCTGCGGCCCTGCATGCTGGAGCGCGGCTCCCCGGGCGAGGCTCCCATCGACAGGTACGTGGTGCTCGAGTACCTGGCCGAGGGGGGCATGGGCGCCATCTATCTCGGCAAGAAGATGGGGGCCGGCGGCTTCGAGAAGCAGGTCGTCCTCAAGCAGCTCCTGCCCGAGTTCACCCGCCAGCCGGAGTTCATCGACCTGTTTCTGCGCGAGGCGAGGCTGTCGGCCACCCTCGACCACGCCAACATCATCCACACGATCGATCTGGTCACCGCCGGCCAGGACTACTTCATCGTCATGGAGTACCTGGACGGGGCGGACCTCAGGACGCTCCTGCGCCGGGCCAAGAAGCGCCGCAAGCAGTTCTCCGCCGCCGCCGGCATCTACGTCGCCCGCGAGCTCCTCTCCGCGCTGGCCTACGCCCACAACAAGGTCGGTCCGGACGGCACCCCGCTTCGCCTCATCCACCGCGACATCTCGCCGTCGAACATTCTCATCTCCGGCTCTGGCGAGGTGAAGCTGACCGACTTCGGCATCGCCAAGGCCTCGACCCACAACTCGGTCTTCTACCGGGTCAAGGGCAAGGTCGGCTACATGTCGCCGGAGCAGGCGCAGTCGGAGCACCTGGACGCGCGCTCCGACCTCTACTCCCTGGCGGTCTGCCTGTACGAGATGATCACCGGCGAGCGGCTGTTCGTGAACGTCGGGCTCACCACCTCGGCCGAGGAGATGTACTCGCAGCCGGTGCCGCTGCTGTCGCACAAGGTCCGCGGCCTGCCGCCGGAGCTCGACAAGGTGATGCTCAAGGCGCTGTCGCGCGATCCGGACCACCGCTACCAGACCGCCGGCGAGTTCCAGGAGGCGCTGCTCCGCTGCGCCCACCGGCACGGGCTCATGATGTCGGCGCCGGAGCTGGCCGAGCACCTGCGCGCGGTGTGCGGCGATCCCGATAGCTGGCGCGACGACGGCGCCGAGGCGGCGGCGGCCGGCGGCACCGAGCTGTACGACATCGACGAGGGGACCGAGCAGATCGAGGCCGACGAGCTGCTCGGCGACAACGACTCCGATCTCAGCGTCGTGATCGACGGCGTCGAGCAGCTCGTCCGCGAGGGCCCGCGCCGCCAGAAGCGCGCCCGCACCTCGCTGACCAAGCTGACCGAGCTCAAGGGGATCGAGCTCACCTCGATGATCAACATGACCGGCGTGGACGACGCCGGCGCGCGGCCGCTCATCGACTTCGACGACCTGGCGCAGCAGCCGCACCTGTCGAGCGCGCCGCCCGGGCCGGCGCCGCAGCGGGCGCTCGGTCCGACCGTGCCGCTCGGCGCCATCCTCGAGCCGCCGAGCGGGGTCGGCGCCCCGGAGGGCTTCCCGCTGCCGCCGCGCACGCGCCCGCCGCCGGATCCGATCGACGAGACCGGCATCGTGGTGGAGCCGGCCGCCCGCGCCCGGGGGCGCGCCTTCGCCCCGCCGACCGAGACCGGGGTGCTGGAGACCCCGACCGGGGTGCCGACCGAGCCGCGCCCCGGCCCGGCGCGCCCGCCGGCCGCCCTGGCGCCGGCGCGCCACCCGCTCCTGCTCCTGGTCCTCATCCTCCTGGTCGGGATCGGCACCGCGGCGCTCATCGGCCTGTCCGGCCCGACGGTCGAGGCCAGCTCGGATCTGCCCATGCCCGCCGGTCAGGCCGCTCCCGCCCCGGGAGCCGAGGGGGCCTCCGGCGCCGCTCCCGGTGCGACAACCGAGCGCCCCAGGTGAGTAGACAGCGCCCCGTCCGGACCTTTACACTCGTCTTTCCAAGTCGTTATCCCTCCGGGGTGCGGCTCCCATCGACCGGAACGCCACTGTCGTATGTCTCGGGGTGACAAGACCCAAGTTCTCGAGGACGTCCCTGCCTTCTCGCGGCAGACCGTGGGGGGAATCTTCCTCGCGATCGCCGGACCGGACCGCGGTGAGCAGGTCCAGTTCCGCCCGGGGCGGCCGATCTACTTCGGGTCGTCGCCCGACTGCGAGATGGCCCTCACGGACAAGACGGTCTCGCGCCGCCACCTGGTGGCCATCTGGGAGAACGACCAGGTCATCCTGCGCGACCAGGGCTCGACCAACGGCACCTACGTGCAGGGGTCGCGCTTCAAGGAGATCGCCATCGGCTTCGGCGCCGAGTTCAAGCTCGGCCGCACGGTGATCAAGTTCCTCCCGGAGGAGGAGATCGTCGACCCGGAGCCGTCCGACCAGAGCGCCTTCGGCAACCTGGTCGGCGGCGACACCAAGATGCGCCAGCTGTTCAAGCTGATGCAGGACGTCGCCGTGACCGACGCCACGGTGCTCATCGAGGGCGAGACCGGCACCGGCAAGGAGCTCATCGCCGAGGAGATCCACAACCACTCCTCGCGGCGCGACGGCCCGTTCATCGTGTTCGACTGCGGCTCGGTCCCGCGCGAGCTGATCGAGAGCGCGCTTTTCGGCCACGTGAAGGGCTCGTTCACCGGCGCCATCACCGACCGCAAGGGCGCCTTCGCCGACGCCCACGGCGGCACCATCTTCCTCGACGAGATCGGCGAGATGGCGCTCGACCTGCAGCCGTCGCTCTTGCGCGTGCTCGACAAGAAGGCGGTGCGCCGGGTCGGCTCCAACCAGTACGAGAAGATCGACGTCCGCGTGGTGGCGGCGACCAACCGCGACCTGCGCCAGGAGGTCGCCAAGAAGAGCTTCCGCGAGGACCTCTACTACCGGCTCGCGGTCATCCGCCTGTCGGTGCCGCCGCTGCGCGAGCGCGGCACGGACATCCAGCTCCTCATCGAGTACTTCATCGAGAAGTTCTCGCCGGGCGGGCGGCCGCTGCGGGTCAGCCCGGAGGACATGGCGCGCCTGCGCCGCCACGCCTGGCCGGGCAACGTGCGCGAGCTGCGCAACACCATCGAGCGCGCCTGCCTGCTGGCGCGCGGCGAGTACATCAACCTCGACGACGCGCTGCACGAGGAGCCGTCGCCCTCGCTCGGCATCCGCACCGACCTCCCCTTCAAGGAGGCCAAGGGGCAGCTCGTCGAGATGTTCGAGCGCGAGTACATCGAGGACCTCATGCGGCGGCACCGCATGAACCTCAGCGCGGCGGCGCGCGAGGCGCAGATCGACCGCAAGCACCTGCGCGAGCTGATCCGCAAGTACGACCTCGACCCGCGCGGCGGCAAGGTCGCCGAGGACGAGGAGTAGCTCGCCCTCGCCGGCGCCTCGGCCCGGCGGGCGGCTCAGTCCACCCTGACCCGGTGCGACAGCCGGGTCTGGTCGACGTTGATCTGGAACACGCGCCGCTCGTCGGTCACCGGGTCGTAGATCTCGACGGTGTGCTCGCCGAGCTGGACGCCGATCCGCTCGGTCGGGCAGAGCTGGCCGACCTCGATGCTGTCGACGGTCACGTAGTAGCGGTTCTTCTTGCGGCAGCGGACCTTGATGCCGGCCGGCCCGTTGGGAGGGGTGACCTCCTCGAGGGTGACGGCGATCGTCCCGCGGCCCTGGATGTCGGCCACGTGCAGCTTGTAGCCGGGGTGGACGATGGCCAGCCGGTGGCGGTCGCCGGTCGACTCCTGCTCGACCGGGGTGCGGCCGACCAGGGCGCCGTCGAGGTAGACCTTGGCGCCGCGCGGCGTGCTCTTGATGACGAGGCGATCGGCCGGATCGGCGGCGAGGTCGCCGGCAGCTTCGCCGGCGGCCTGGTCGGCGCCGGCGTCCTGCTCGGCGCTGGCGGCGGCCGCGGTATCCGGCGCGCCCGCGTCGCCGGCGGCGGTGGTGGCGGCGGCGCTCGGGCTCGGCTCCTCGCTGCCGGGGGCGGCCGGGCTCGACGCCGGCGCCTCGCGATCGCCCTCGCTGGCCGCCGCGACGCCGCCGCCGCTGCGCCCGGCGACGAGCTCCATGTAGCCGAAGTAGCCGGCGCCGCCCATCGCGGCCAGCACCAGGACGAGGAGCAGCGCGCGCAGGGCGCCGCCGGTGCGCGACCGCGGCCGGTCGGCCAGCGTGGTGGCGCCGGGCGCCGGCGCCAGCGGCTCGGCGCGCAGCGGCGGATCCGGGCGCAGCGGCGGATCCGGCCGCGGGGTCGGCGGACCGGCGCGCAGCGGCGGCTCGGGGCGGCGCGTCCGCTCGGCGCGCAGCGGCGGCTCGGGGCGGCGCGTCGCCTCCGGCCGCGGCGGCGGCGTGCCGGCACCCGGCGGACCGGACGGAGCGGCGTGCGGCGGCGGCGCAGAGCGCGGCGGCGG
>Ga0079224_100009733_pt1 | contig 13140 bp, 10 predicted proteins | sample Stecom2015_FD_80414 | JGI IMG/M metagenome (GOLD analysis project Ga0079224, IMG submission 80414) | Agricultural soil microbial communities from Utah to study Nitrogen management - Steer compost 2015 | ecosystem: Environmental > Terrestrial > Soil > Agricultural land | place: USA: Utah... | reverse complement strand
GGCCCCCGTATCGTACATGCTTTATTGCCAATTAAAAATAAGGCCGGCTTTAATTTGAGTTACGCTTGGGTGCCTGTAGTGGGTCCTCTGGTAGGTGCTTTATTAGCCTGTTTGCTTCATATCCTGATTCAATAAGAATTTGGTGGAAAGGCAGTACAGTGCCGGCCAGTTTTGATAATGAATTTGCAGCTTTTTTATTCTAATTCCAGTAAGATGGCACGAAGGCTAGTACAGGCTTTCCTTAAATATTAAACGGACATTGGACGGACATCAGACGGATGGACTCGAATAAAGTCCGCCTGATATTCGAATAAGACACGTTGTAAGTCCGTGTTAAAATAGAGGCAAAAAAATAGTAGTGTTATAGGTAGCTCGTTGGGTCAACGTTTGTGTCGGAGACTTAAATAATCGTGTTAAAATAAATCTATATGGAGCAATCAGCTCAGGTGACTAGGTAAATAAATTGCCGCTTTTTATGTATCGTTCTATTAAAATTATTAATTTAGAAAAATTTTGATAATCCTATTGATTTCTTAACTAGGAAAAACTATTTATTATACCATTTCGATTAATCATGAATAAACAAAAAAATTCAAGACGTGAATTTCTGAAAAACTCAGCATTGGCAGCTGCGGCATTTACTATTGTGCCCCGGCACGTGTTAGGTGGTCAAGGCTTCCTGGCCCCAAGTGACCATTTAACAAAAGCTGTTATTGGGGTCGGTAGTATGGGGCGCGGGCACTTTAAATATGCAGGTACAAAAACGGTCGCTATCTGTGATGTAGACAAACGTCATTTGCAAATAGCAGCAGGTATGCTCGAAAAAGGTGTTAAGCAGCTTCATGATTATCGCGATCTGATTCAACTTCCTGAAGTGGATATCGTTCATATCGCAACGCCTCCGCACTGGCATGGAATCATGGCTGCGGAAGCTGCAAAAGCAGGTAAAGACATCTGGTGCGAAAAACCAATGACACGAACAATCGGTGAAGGAAAAAGAGTGAAAGAAGCGGTTCAACAACACGGTCGTATTTTCCGTTTGAATACGTGGTTCAGATTTGATGCGAATTTCTATGGTATGGCAGTGCCCGTTAAAAAGATTAAGAAACTCGTCGATTCCAAAATGTTGGGCTGGCCATTAACGGTGACGGTTGGACGGCATACCGGTTTTGACTGGAAATTCTATTGGGTTGGCAAAGATAATCTACCCGTAGAGAAGGTGCCTGCAGAATTAGATTACGATATGTGGTTAGGCCCGGCGCCATATAAACCTTATAGTGAACATCGTACACATACAACGTTCCGTGGTTACTGGGACTATGATGGCGGTGGCCTCGGCGATATGGGACAGCATTATTTGGATCCTATTCAGTATTTCTTGGGCAAAGATAATGAAAGTCCGATTTCTGTTGAGGTAGACGCCCCTCAGCAGCATAGTGATGCAGTTGGCACGTGGCGCAAAATTGTGTTTACGTATGCAGATGGGTGTAAAATTGTTTTAGATGGTGAAGGGAAAATTGATGATGTGCCTTATATTGATGGACCGAACGGAAAACTGTATCCTGGTTTTAAATCAGATATTCCGAATATGGAGCAAAAGCTGGCTGCATTCCCCGAACCGGAAGCTCAAGTTACCGATTTTGTAGAGGCAGTTAAAGAGCGTAAGAAATTTGCGTTAAATGAAGATAATGGACATCGTTCCTGTACGTTAGTTAACATGGGTTTAATTGCAGTAAGATTGGGTAGAGCTTTGAAGTATGACCCTGTTAAAGAAGAGTTTATTAATGACGAGGCGGCTAACCGATTGATTAATCAGCCTATGCGTGGCCCGTGGACTATCTAAACTAGACTTATATCTACATATCAGAAAATCTTAATAATGAAAAAAACAATATATACTTTATTAGCAGCTTTTATATTGCAATTACCTGCGTTTGCTCAGCAAGCTGATCAACGAACGGCCACAACCAAGGTGGCAGACGTTTTGGCTTTGCAACCTGCATTGAACGAGCAAAAGTTAAACGAAGCTATGGCACAACTCGATGGGTTTTCTGCTTCGGATATCACGGCTCTTATCAAACAATTGACACCAGAAGGACAGGGCGATGATTCGAAAGTTGAGTATGCGTCGAATAGTTACTCTTTTTATGTAATGCTTCCGGGAAAGGAAAGCCAACGAGCAAAGTTTGTTCAGGGACTGATCACCGCGTTGCCGGAAGTAACCGATAAAGATAACAAAGGTTTTATTATTTCTTTGCTTCAAAAAGCAGGGAAGGATGACGCTGTGTCAGCACTAAGTCCATTCCTAACGGATGAATACCTCGCAGAAAAGGCGGCGAGAGCTTTAGCCACCATCGGCACGGAGACGGCATCAAAAGCTTTATTGGACCAACTAGCTAATGCAGGTGGTCACGCGCAGGTTTCGATTGTCGAAGCATTAGGAGATGCTCGCTTCACCGAAGCGGAAACTGCAATTATCAATGTAGTTGGCAGTGACAATGTCGATTTACAACGAGCGGCATTGTACGCTTTGGCAAATATTGCTGGAACAGCCTCTGCTGATGTGTTAAAAGACGCTGCTAAAGATGCTGGTTATGTATACGATGAATCAAATGCTACTGCATCATTCATTCACTATGCAAATCAACTGGCTGAAAATGGCGAGGAGCGGCTGGCAGAGAAACTGGCTTCTGATCTATTGAAAGATGCAAAATCAGACGAACAAGTACATTCGCGAATTGCGGCATTAGAACTACTAACACAAATCAATGGCGAGAGCTATACTAAAAAATTAGTGAAAGCAGCATTAGACAAAAATCTTGAATATAGAGTTGCTGCGCTTAAGTTTGCCGCACCTTACTTGACTGACGGGAATGCTGGAAGATGGATTAAGGGTATACGAAAAGGAAATCCTGAGACAAAAGCTGATTTTATTAGTTTTCTTGCTCAAAACAAACAAAAGGCTGCGGTCCCGACCATTCAAAAATCGTTGAAAAGTAATTCGGAAATCGAACGTGCGGCTGCTATCCACGCACTTAGCAAACTGTCTGGTGACCAAGTAGCAGGTGATTTGGTGCAATTATTAGCTGAAGGTACGGAATCAGATCGTGTTGCTGTAAAAGAAGCTTTGTTGACAATGAACGGAGATCAGGTGCCCGTTGTGCTGACTGAATCACTGGCGGATGCGAATGCTCCGGATAAAGTGCTGATTTTAGAAGTATTGGCGAGTCGCGCTTATGCGGGTAGCTTTACAGCTGTTCAACCGTTGTTAACCGATAGCGACCCTGAAGTGAAGAAAGCCGCGTTTCTGGCACTTGCTCAGATCTCTAGATCAAAAGATCTTCCTACACTGTTGAGTCTGCTAAAAACGTCATCGGGCGATGAGCTAGGTGCTGTACAGAATGCGATTGTAAATGTTGTTAATACCAGTTCAAATAAAGAACAAGATATTGATCAGGTTTTAGCGGCTTATACGAGCGCAAACGAACAAGAGAAGATTGCATTATTGAATGTGTTGTCTGGCATAGGAGGAGAAAAAGCACTTGCTGCAGTATCTGAAACCGTTACAAACGGTAGTCCAAACTTGAAGAGTGCGTCTACCATAGCTTTATCAAATTGGAGTGATGCAGGTGCTCTACAAGCGCTTATCAACCTTAGTAAAACAACAACGAGTGAAAAAGAGTTTGATGCGGTTTTAAAAGGAATTGTTCGTATTGCTGGTGCGTCGACCCTGCCGGATGAGCAAAAAGTATTGATTTATAAAGATCTGATGGATGTCGCTCAGAATGGTGCACAGAAGAAATTGATTTTAGGCAGACTCCAAGCGACTACGACCTATAATGCATTGATCTTTGCTGGTACTTTATTGGATGACAAGGAATTACAGGGAGCCGCTGCTACTACGGTGATGAATATTGCTTTGGACAATAAAGATCTTTATGGTCAGGACGTGCGTGTGCTGTTAGATAAGGTAATCGGACTGTTGGGCGGAAGTGAAAGTAGCTATTTGAAAGAAGCAGTGAGAAAGCACTTGGCTGAGATGCCAAAAGGTCCGGGATATGTTTCTTTGTTCAATGGTAAAGATCTGACCGGATGGAAAGGTTTGGTCGCAAATCCGATTAAACGAGCTCAAATGAGCGAAAAAGAACTTGCGGCTGCGCAGAAAAAGGCGGACGAAGTTATGCGTTCTGGCTGGATCGTAAAGGATGGAATATTAACGTTTACTGGTAAAGGTGATAATATTGCGACGATCAAGCAATATGGTGACTTTGAGATGTTAGTAGATTGGAAACTTGACAAAGAAGGAGAGGAAGGCGACGCCGGTGTGTATTTACGAGGAACTCCTCAGGTTCAGATTTGGGATAACTCACGCACCAACGTAGGCGCTGAAGTTGGTTCAGGTGGATTGTACAACAACCAAAAACATGAAAGTAAGCCATTGAAAGTTGCTGATAACCCATTGGGTGAATGGAATACCTTCAAAATTAAGATGATTGATGATAAAGTAACTGTCTATCTTAATGGAGAGCTGGTTGTTGACAATGTGGTACTTGAAAATTACTGGGATAGGAACCAGTCGATTTTCCCAGTGGAGCAAATCGAACTGCAAGCTCATGGAACTCTGGTCTATTATCGTGATATTTTTGTTAAAGAGCTTCCAAGAAAGGAGATCTTTGAGCTCAGCGCTGCTGAAAAGAATGAAGGGTTTGAAGTGCTATTTGATGGAACGAACCTGGATTCGTGGACCGGAAATACAGACTCTTATGTTGTGAGTGACGAAGGCACGTTGGCTATCTATCCGACGAAGGGTTCTGGCGGAAACCTGTATACGAAGGATGAATATAGCGATTTCATTTATCGTTTTGATTTTCGCCTGACTCCCGGAGCGAACAATGGGATAGGTATCAGGGCTCCGCTGACAGGTAATGCTGCTTATGAGGGTATGGAAATTCAGGTATTGGATAATGAAGCTGATGTTTATAAGGACTTAGAGATCTACCAGTATCATGGCTCAGTATATGGAGTAATCCCAGCTAAACGAGGCTTCCTGAAGCCGATGGGAGAGTGGAACACCGAAGAGATTTATATTAAAGGGGACGACATCCGCGTAACCTTGAATGGAACGGTGATTCTAGAAGGAAACTTAGCCGAAGCGTCAAAGAATGGAACTTTAGATGGGAAAGATCATCCTGGTCTGAAAAAAAACAGTGGCCATATTGGATTCTTAGGCCATGGATCTGAAGTACATTTTAGAAATATTCGTATAAAGGATTTAAGTAAGTAAACTAATTTAAAAATGAATTTAAAGATGAAAAGAGAATTAATAGTTCCTGGATTAATTGCTGCTGTTGTTGGTTTCTCGGCATGTAATAACCAAACGAACCAAACCAACGAAACCGCACAAACGGATAGCACAGAAGTGAATACTGAAGATGAGTGGATTTCGCTTTTTGATGGTGAGTCATTGGCTGGTTGGCATGGTTATAACAAAACAGAACCCGTTGAGAATTGGATTATAGAAGACGGAGCTTTGGTTTGTTTGGGAGCGGCCGAGCATGATACAGGTGGAGATATTGTATCGGATCAGGAATTTGATAATTTTGAATTGGTTTGGGATTGGAAATTGGAAGCGGGAAGCAATAGTGGAGTAATGTATCATGTGGTTGAAGATCCTAAATATAAAGGACCCTATGAAACCGGGCCAGAGTATCAGATGATTGATGATGAGGGGTGGCCAGGTGAATTGGAAGAATGGCAAAAAACAGGGGCTGATTATGCGATGAACCTTACGAATGATAAGAAAAAAGTAAAGCCGATTGGGGAATGGAATAATAGCAAGATCGTTTACAACAATGGACATGTTGAGCATTGGCTGAACGATGAGAAAATTGTTGAATTCGAAGTTGGAACCGATGAATGGAACAAAGAAAAAGAAGAAGGAAAGTGGAAGGATTTTCCGGATTATGCGTCTGTAAAGAAAGGTAAGATCGCATTGCAAGACCATGGGAAAAAAGCCTATTTTAAAAATATTAAAATTAAAGAGCTTTAATTACTGATTTTAATTCACCAAAAAAGGGTCTTGGAATTAGCCAAGACCCTTTTTGGTGAATTAAATCTATATCTTCAGGCTCGTGGGTTTCGAGAATTCGATCAGCTGTTCTCACACGTTGAAACAATTCTTGATATTGCTTGTTTCTCGTCTAGAATTAAATAACATAGTGAAAAAATAAATTCTTTTTATGCAGAATTGGCTCAAAACAGTAATAGCAGGTGTTGCCGCATGGAAATGGGGTGGAGGGTGTCTAGGAACAATCCTCGTTTTTGTAATTGTTTATTGGTTGCTTGGACAAACGGGCTGCTGATCAGGTTTTATCACCCCATTCCTCTGTATTTTTAATACCTAGTTCTTTGGCATTGAAAACGGGATCTTTCCCTTGTTTTCGTTGTCGAGTGTAGTCTTTAAATGCGATGAGGGCCGGTTTTCTTAGCAAGAAAATGGCTATTAAGTTAATCCACGCCATTAATCCAACGCCAATATCACCAAAAGTCCATGCCAACTGAGCCGATTTTACAGAGCCGTAGAATGTTGCGGCTAATAGACCTATTCGTAACGTCCATAACCACCATTTATTCGTCTTTTTAGGTTGCAAGTAGCTCAGATTGGTTTCAGCAATATAATAATATGCCATAATCGTAGTAAATGCAAAGAATAATAAAGCGAATGCAATAAAGCCTCCGCCGATCGTGGGAAAATGCGTACTGACGGCTGCCTGCGTAAATCCGGTTACATCTACTCCAGGATTATGATTAATAATAAAGCCGCCTTCGGGGTTGTTGACATGGTATTGATTTGTGAAGAGAATCATGAGCGCAGTTGCCGTACAAACAAAAATAGTGTCTATATACACCGAAAAGGCTTGTACTAGTCCTTGTTTGGCTGGGTGAGAAACCTCTGCTGCGGAAGCCGCATGAGGAGCCGTTCCTTGTCCCGCCTCATTTGAATACAAGCCTCTTTTTACTCCCCAGGAAATAGCCATACCAAAAATACCCCCAAAAAGTGGTTCTAAGTCAAATGCTGATCTAAATATTAAACCCATAACACTTGGTACCTCTTTAATATTTAAAATGACAATGATGATTGCCATGAGAACGTACGCACCAGCCATAAAAGGTACGACGATTTCAGCTACTTTTCCAATCCTTTTTACTCCACCGAAGACGATTAAAGCCAATAACAACGTGACTGCTGCACCAGTGATTTCCACAGGGATATCAAAGGCATTGTTCATACTGGATGAAATGCTGTTGCTTTGAACACCTGGCAAAAAGAGCGCAGTACTTAAGATCGTTGCAATGCAAAAGAGGACTGCGTACCATTTCACACCTAAACCCTTTTCAATATAATATGCTGGTCCTCCACGAAATTGGCCGTCCTTTACAGTTTTGTAAATCTGGCCGAGCGTTGCTTCCATATATGCCGAGGAGGCCCCTAATAAGGCAATGGCCCACATCCAAAATACCGCACCTGGACCGCCCATGGCTATTGCAGTAGCAACACCGATGATATTTCCTGTACCAACCCGACCGGAGATAGCAATTGTAAAAGCTTGAAAAGACGAAACTCCTTGCGCGGAAGATTTTCCATCGAAGAGGAGCCTCACCATTTCCCGGATGTACCTGAATTGCATAAATTTCATTGCAAATGTGAAATATAATCCCACCGCTACACATAGAAAAACAAGAGCGTCGCTCCAAATAATACCATTTAAAAAATTTGCGATTTGTTCCATAAACTGGTTTTGGTGCTGTAAAGAAAGTGATTTTTAAAGAAAATCACGATTTCACGTGAATTTTTTTAAAAAGATTATTTGTTAGATTAATCTAAATATTTTAGTTTTGTATTGTTAACTTACATGCTTTCATGCGGATTCTATTTATAATATCTTTATTCTTGCTAATTTCATGTCGCATAAATGACAATAAGGTTGTTAGTGATGATGATCGTCCTCTGGTCGTTGTGACCACGAATTTACTTGCTGACGTAGTTCAGAACATTGTTAAAGATTCTCTGAGAGTTGAGTCATTAATGGGTGAGGGAGTAGACCCGCATTTATACAAAGCCAGTATAGGCGATCTGAGAAAACTTTTAAATGCTGATATCATTTTCTATCAAGGTCTTCATTTGGAGGGGAAATTAGGTGAGGTATTGGACAAATTAAGTAGAACTAAGAATGTAATGGCCTTGGCTGATCAAATCTCTCCTGATCAGATTCGATACGTAGATGAAAGGCAAGTAGTTCCTGATCCACATATTTGGTTTGATGTTCGGGTCTGGAAGGAAGTTGTTGAATCAGCATGCTCGAAATTGTCCGAAGAGCTACCGTCGCATGCAAGTTATTTCCGTGCTAACACAAATCAATACTTGAAGGAGCTTGATCAACTCGATGGATATATTCGCGATCAAGTTCGCTTGATCGATCTGGATAAACGTGTCTTAATTACATCACATGATGCATTTAATTACTTTGGTGCTGCTTATGATATTGAAGTGCGAGGGTTGCAAGGGATATCGACCCTTTCGGAATTTGGATTGAAGGATGTTTCTGACCTGGTAAAATTGATAATTGATCGAGATATAAATGCTGTATTTGTTGAAACCTCTGTATCGTCCCGATCACTAGAGGCGGTTATTGCTGGCGTCCGCGAACGAGGAGGGCATTTATCTGTTGGCGGGATGCTTTATACAGATGCATTGGGCGAAATTGGGCAGCCAGAAGGTACATATATAGGGATGATGAAATATAATGTGGATGTGATTGTAAAAGGTTTAAGATGAATAAGCAAAAAACAGTTTTAAAGGTAAACAATCTTACTGTGGGCTATACTCAAAAGCCGGTATTATGGGGTATCGATTTTTCGATACCAGAAGGTAAGATTGTCGGAGTGGTTGGCCCTAATGGTGCCGGGAAATCAACACTCTTGAAGTCTATTATGGATATTATACCGATTTCAAACGGTTCGGTAGAAATATTCGGTAGTTCGCTCGATGAGGTGCGCCATCGTGTTAGCTATGTGCCACAACGTGAGTCTGTCGATTGGGATTTTCCCGCTTCTGTTTATGATGTCGTTATGATGGGACGCTTTGGACAGCTTGGTTTATTGAGAAGACCTGGTGCAATCGATAAACAAATCGTTAAAGATTGTCTTGAAAAGGTTGGGATGACTGATTTTTCTAAAAGACAGATATCACAGCTTTCTGGTGGACAACAGCAGCGCGTATTCATTGCAAGGGCACTGGCTCAGCAGGCTGACTTCTATTTGCTCGATGAGCCTTTTGCGGGTGTTGACGCGGCCACCGAGAAAGCCATCATTGAGTTGCTCCGAAATATGGCGAGAGAAAATAAAACTTTAATGGTGGTGCACCATGACCTGCAGTCTGTAAAATAATATTTTGCTTGGACTGTTTTACTGAATGTTAATTTGATCGCCTCTGGTAGCACTGAGGACACTTTCACCGAAGAGAACATTCAGAAGACATATGGTGGAAAGTTGACTCTGCTTTCGGACGTCCGTACCGTCCTTGCTCATTCGGATTACAGAGATAAGGAGGGGAAATGATTCAATCGATCATCGAATTTCTTTCTTTTTCAGATCCCAATATTCGTTATGTGGTACTTGGCTCAATGCTCTTGGCCGCTAGTTCAGCAGTAGTGGGTGTATTTATTGTATTAAAAAAGAAAGCATTGATCGGAGATGCGGTGTCTCATTCTGTACTTCCAGGGATTTGTTTTGCTTTTCTTTTTTCTGGAAGCAAGGATATTCCTTCACTTATCATCGGAGCTTTTATATCGGGTTGGGTAGCATTGATTTTGATTGATCTGGTCGTAAAAAAGTCAAAAATAAAGAAAGATGCGGCTATCAGCATTGTGCTGACCGTTATGTTTGGCCTAGGCGTTGTGCTGTTGACCTATATTCAACATCATGGCGGTGCATCTCAAACGGGTTTGGAAAGTTTTATTTTTGGTAATGCAGCTGCATTAATAGGAACAGATGTTGTTGTTTTTTCTATTATTGGGCTCGTGGTGGTGCTGGTGGTACTAGCATTCTTCAAGGAATTTACACTGATTTCATTTAATGAGTCCTATGCGAAGACAATCGGTATTCCAGTAGGGCGACTAGATACATTGCTTTCGACGCTGACAGTTCTAGCTGTGGTGGCCGGTATTACGGCCGTAGGGGTTGTTCTGATGGCTGCTATGCTTATCACACCTGCAGCAGCAGCACGATTCTGGTCGGATAATTTGCGGAAAATTGTTCTTCTTTCAGCTCTTTTTGGAGCGCTTTCTGGATTTTTTGGAGCGTTAATATCCTATTTGGCGCCATCGATGCCTACAGGACCCTGGATGGTCATCGCCTCTTCGGCGATCGCTTTCTTTTCATTTTTCTTCGACACTAAAAAAGGCTATATTTTCAAGCAACTGCAACGGCAGAAATCGATGAGACTTGTAGATAACGAGAATGTATTGAAGATATTTTATCAGTTAGGAGAACGCACAGATAATTTCTCGCACGCCTACGAGGAAGCCGATCTTTTGAATATCAGACAGATTAGTCAACCGCGGTTAAGATCGGCTATCGGACGATTAATTAAAAAAGGTTTATTACTTGAAGGAAATTCGAAGAAAAAGAAACTTAGTGAACAGGGTTATAAACAAGCCGCGAAAGTGGTAAGGTTGCATCGTTTATGGGAGCTATACTTATCGCGGTATGCGAAAATACCAGAACATCAAGTGCACGAAAGTGCAGAGATGATCGAACATATCTTAACTCCCGAAATGGAAAAAGAATTGGAGCTTCAATTAGGTTATCCTGAACGAGATCCTCACGAGTCAGTTATACCACGTATAAAAGATTAAAAAATGGTATTATTTTGGATTATATTAACAGGTGCACTTGTCGCTATTTCGGCAGGGCTTCTAGGCTGTTTCTTGGTGTTACGTCGAATGAGTATGATTGGAGATGCGATCAGTCACGCTGTTTTACCAGGGATTGTAATAGCCTATTTAATAAGCGGAAGTCGGGAACCTATTACCGTGTTGATTGGCGCTAGCGTTTTAGGTTTGGTAACTACGTTTATGATCGAATATTTACAGAAAAAAGCGAAAGTACAGGGTGATGCGGCAATCGGTGTTACGTATACGTTTTTATTTGCAGTTGGGATTATCTTGATCAGTTTGTTTGCGGGTCAGGTTGATATCGATCAGGATTGTGTTTTGTATGGGGAAATTGCATATGTTCCTATTGATACGATTATCACTGATAGCGGAAAGAATATAGGTCCCAAGCCTGTTTATCTTCTAGGCGGAATGTTAGTTGTGATTCTTTTATTTATTCGACTGTTCTTTAAACAGTTGTCTATTACCGCATTTGATCCATCTTTTGCTACAGCCATCGGGATTTCAACAAGCTTGTGGCACTATTTGTTGATGGGTTTGGTGTCGATGACAACTGTAATCTCTTTTGAGTCCGTTGGGGCAATTTTAATCATTAATTTTTTGATTGGTCCTCCCGCCGTTGCCTATCTGTTAACAGAAAGCTTGAAAAAGATGCTTCTATATACCGTGCTTATCGGTGTTACGATTGCAATCATTGGAGGCCTGGTGGCTGCGTATCTTGATGTTTCCGTCGCAGGGACAATGGCTGTCACTACGGGGATGATTTTTGCTTTTACTTTATTCTACTCCAGACTTTCGAAACGAGTCAGACCTTCGATTGGGGACTGGGTGTTTGAAGAAAATAAGGTGGCGCCCAATTAAGAATCGACTATCTTTGAGGCGATGAAAGAAATTTTTCGTTTCAAGCAATTCCAAGTTGATCAACGTGGATGTGCCATGAGAATTAATACGGATGGCGTTTTGTTAGGCGTGTTTGCAGCATTGGCTGAGAGTGAAGTGCAAAAGATACTAGATGTCGGTACCGGTACAGGAGTTATCGCTTTAATGCTTGCCCAGCATTACCAGCAGGCAGCTATTGAGGCGATTGATATCGACGAAGGTTCATACATATGTAGCAAACTTAATTTTCAGGCATCTCCGTTCGCCAGCCGGATGAAGGCTTTTCATGTCGGCATTGAAAACTTTAGAGCAGCTTATTCTTATGATTTGATTGTGTCAAACCCTCCGTTTTTCATCAATTCGTTGAAGAACGCAAATGATCGGAAAACTTTGTCCCGACATAGTTCTCTGTCATTTTACGAAGCGCTTTTCATAAGAAGTACCAAGCTTTTGGCAAAGACCGGCTCTTTCGTTATTGTTTGGCCACTTGATATTCGTAATAGGGTACTTAATTTGGGCTATGCAAATGGAATGAGGTGTTATCGAGAAATTTTTATCCAATCATTTCCTGAGTCGGAATCTTTTCGAGTAATTAGTTTTTTTACGAAAGAGAGGTCTTTAGGTTATTTAAAAGATACGTTCCATATTTATCAAGAGCGAGGTAAATATTCGGAAGCTTATGTTGAATTACTAAGAGATTTTTTTATTAATTTTTAAAATTCCGAACAGATGAAAAAGATTGGTTTATTATCAGATACGCACGGTTATTTAGATGATTCCGTCTTTAAACACTTTGATAGATGTGATGAGATTTGGCATGCAGGAGACTTTGGTTCGATAGAGCTGGTTGAACGATTAGAAAAATTTAAACCATTGCGCGGTGTATATGGCAATATCGATGGAAAGGACATCAGAATGCGATTTCCAGAAATTAATCGCTTTAGCTGTGAAGAGGTTGATGTGTTAATGATTCATATAGGCGGTTATCCTAGACGCTATCAACCAATTGTTAAAAACGAGATGTTACATAATCCTCCAAAACTTTTCATATCCGGACACTCACATATATTAAAAGTAGTCTTTGATCAAGAATTTAATTGTCTTCACCTTAATCCCGGTGCTGCTGGTAAACAGGGTTGGCATCGCGTGCAAACGCTGCTTCGTTTCGATATCAATGGCCATCAAATTCAAAACCTTGAAGTTATTGAACTGGAGAATAGGTAATTGCAAAAAAATAAACTTAATTTGCATTACCAATTAAACATTCAATTCGACAAGATTATGATTAGATTTAAAACTCTTGGTC
>Ga0079224_100009732_pt1 | contig 13141 bp, 9 predicted proteins | sample Stecom2015_FD_80414 | JGI IMG/M metagenome (GOLD analysis project Ga0079224, IMG submission 80414) | Agricultural soil microbial communities from Utah to study Nitrogen management - Steer compost 2015 | ecosystem: Environmental > Terrestrial > Soil > Agricultural land | place: USA: Utah... | reverse complement strand
CGTCGCTGCTCGGCCGGTGCCGGACAACCCCTCACGTGCGTTGTGGCTGGTCAAGTGGATCCTCGTCATCCCCCACGCGCTCGTCCTCGCCCTGCTGTGGGCGGCGTTCGTCGTCCTCAGCGTCGTCGCCCTCGTGGCGATCGTGGTGACCGGCCGCTACCCGCGGGCGATCTTCGACTTCAACGTCGGGGTCCTGCGCTGGAGCTGGCGCGTGGCCTACTACTCCTACGGCGCGCTCGCGACCGACCGGTACCCGCCCTTCAGCCTGGGTGAGGTGCCGGACTACCCCGCCCACCTCGACGTCGAGTACCCCGAGCGGCTCTCGCGCGGCCTCGTGCTCGTCAAGTGGTGGCTGCTCGTCCTGCCCCACTACCTCCTCCTCGTCTTCTTCCTCGGCGCGGGCGCGGCCGTCGCACGCCAGGTCGAGGGGCTGACGTGGATGTGGGAGGGCGGGCTCATCGCGCTGCTCGTCCTCATCGCCGGGGTCGCGCTGCTCTTCACCGGGGGGTACCCGCGGGGCCTGTACGACCTGCTGCTCGGGCTCAACCGCTGGGTGCTCCGGGTCGCCGCCTACGCGGGGCTGATGACCGACAGCTACCCACCGTTCCGCCTCGACCAGGGCGGCCCGGATCCCGAGGTGCAGCTCACCGCGCCGACGTCGGGGCGCGGACCGGTGGGCTCTCAGGTCCCGGGCGCGGACGCCACGGCGGTTCCGGGCGCCGTCGCGCCGTCGTCGTGGACCGCGGGCCGAGCTGTCGCCGTCGTCGCGGGGTCCCTCGCCGTGCTGCTCGGCCTCGCCGCGGCCCTCGCCGGGGCCGCGCTGCTGGTGTGGCAGTCGGCGCTCCGTGAGGACGGGTACCTCACCACGCCGACGTGGCAGGTGGAGACCGCCGGCTATGCCGCCGTGACCGAGGAGATCGTCCTCGCGGGGGAGTGGCTCGACGACGGGCTGGGCGACGTGCGCCTGCGTGCCACCGGGGACGATGCTGCGATCTTCCTCGGGGTGGCGACGGCGCAGGACGCGGCCGCCTACCTCGGCGGGGTCGCGCGCGAGCAGCGGGACAACGCCTTCGTCGACCGGGAGCTGCCGGGTGGGGCACCGGCCGTGCCGCCCGCGGAGGCGGACATCTGGCTCGCGTCCGCCGAGGGCGGCGGGCAGCTGGTGCTCGACCTCGAGCCGCGGCCGGGAAGCTTCGTCGTGGTCGTCATGTCCGCCGACGGCGGAGCGGGGGTGCGCGCGAGCGTCGACGCCGGCGCGACCCTGCCGTGGGTCGGGGCCGGAGCCGGGGTCGCCCTCGCTGCCGGGCTGGTCCTGCTCGCGGGCGGGCTCGCCGTCGTCGTCCTCAGTGTCCGTGCCGCCTCTCCGGCGCGCGTCGGTCGCCGGGAGGAGGCGCAGCCGTGACCGGGTCGCGACGTGTGCTGGCACTCATCGGCGTGGTGGTCGTCGCCGTGGTCGCGCTCGGCGCGTGTGCAGCCGGCGAGAACGTGCAGGAGATGCCGGGCGGGGCCGGCTTCTGGCCCGGGCTGTGGCACGGGATCATCCTCCCGGTCACGTTCATCGTCTCGCTGTTCACCGACACCGTGAGCATCTACGCGGTGGACAACAACGGGAACTGGTACGACGTCGGCTTCGTCCTGGGCCTCGCGCTCTTCTCCGGCCCGGTCATCGGCCTGCGGGGACGTCGCTCGTGACGACTCGGATCCCTGCCCGGTCCGGCCGTGACGAACCGCGGGTGCCACCACGCGACCGCGACGACTGGGCGGACCTGCCCGTGCGTTCACGGTGCCGGGCCGGGTGGCCGTGGGGTGCGGGAAGCGGTACTGGTCGGACGGCGCGTTCGCCCCGCTTCGTCGTGGACGACGTCGTCTACCGCTGACGTCGCTATGGTGGGCCCAGCCTGCGGTGTCCGACGACCGAGGAGCTCACGACGGGATGACGGAGACGACCAGCGTCCACCTGCCCGACGGCGACATGCCCGCCCACCTGTGGCTCCCACCCTCCGGGTCCGGCCCCGGGATCCTGCTCCTCCAGGAGATCTTCGGCGTGAGCCGCTACGTCCGGAGCCGGGCGCAGGACCTCGCCGAGCTCGGGTACGTCGTGCTCGCGCCCGAGCTCTACTGGCGCCTGGGCGAGACGGTGGACGAGTCGCGCGCGGACGTCCTCGAGCAGGGGATGGCGCTCGCGGGCCGGCTCGACTGGGAGCAGACCGTCGCCGACTCCGTGGCGGCGCTCACCGCGCTCCGCGCGCGGCCCGAGGTGGCGGGCGGCGTCGGCGCCTTCGGGTTCTGCTTCGGCGGGGGAGTGGCGTTCAACGTCGCCGCGGTGGCGGACGTCGACGTCCTCGTCTCGTACTACGGCTCGGCGCTGCCGACCCTGCTCGACCTCGCCGGCCGGGTCACCGCCCCGAGCCTCCACCACTTCGGCACCGCCGACAGCTACATCCCGCTCGAGCAGGTCGAACGGATCCGTGCCGCCGTCTCCGGCCCCGAGGTGGAGTTCCACCTCCACGAGGGCGCGGGGCACGCGTTCGACAACCCGGCACCGATGTTCCACCATTCGGCCGCGACCGCCGACGCGTGGGCGCTCACCACTGACTTCCTCGCCCGGCGCTTTCCGGTGGCCGCGGCCGGCGCGGCACGCTGACACGGCGCGCCCGCGGGCCGCCGCGCGGGGCCCGGCCTGGGACCAACCTCCTGGTCCGCCCGCCCCCGGACGGGTGAGGATGAGACGGGAAGCTGTCTCACCTCAGGAGGATCCACGATGGCAACAGTCGGACTGGTCGGCACTCTGGACACCAAGCGTGAGGAGTACGCGTGGCTGCGTGACGAGCTCACCCGGCGGGGCGTCGACGTCGTGCTCATCGACGTCGGGACGTTCTCGGACGGCGGCGGCATCGCCGACGTGACGTCCGCCGAGGTGGCTGCGGCAGCCGGCGCCGACGTGGACCGGCTGCGGGAGGAGAACGACCGCGGTGCCGCGATGACGACGATGGGCGAGGGCGCCGCCGTCGTCGTCGACCGCCTCTTCCGGGAGGGAAGGCTGCACGGACTGCTCGGGGTCGGTGGCTCCTCCGGCTCGTCGGTCGCGTCGCGCGCGATGCAGGTGCTCCCGGTCGGGGTACCCAAGCTCCTCGTCTCGACGATGGCCGCCGGTGACGTCGGCCCGTACGTCGGTGCCAAGGACGTCACGGTCATGCCCTCGGTCGTGGACGTCGCGGGGATCAACCGCATCTCCCGCGCGATCATGGGCAACGCCGTCGCCGCTGTCGCGGCCATGGCGCAGGCCTACCGCGAGCGCGCGGCCGCTCCGGAGGAGGAGGACGAGCCGCACCTCATCGGCGCCACGATGTTCGGCCTGACGACGCCGGCGGTCGACGAGGCCCGGCAGCGCCTCACCGAGCTCGGGTACGAGGTGCTCGTGTTCCACGCCACGGGTGCCGGCGGGCGCGCGATGGAGGCGCTGGCCGCCGACGGGTTCCTCGACGGCGTGCTCGACCTCACGACCACCGAGCTGGTCGACGACATGCTCGGCGGCGTGCTGTCCGCCGGCCCGGACCGGCTCGAGGCGGCGGGTGCTGCGGGGCTGCCGCAGGTGGTGAGCGTCGGAGCCCTCGACATGTGCAACTTCGGGCCCGAGGCGACGGTGCCGGAGAGGTACGCCGGCCGGAGGTTCGTCGTCCACAACCCGACGGTCACCCTCATGCGGACGACGCCGGAGGAGATGGCCGAGCTCGGACGGCGGATCGGGCGCAAGCTGAGGGAGGCGACCGGGCCCGTGGCGGTATACCTGCCGCTGCGCGGGGTGTCCGGCATCGACGTCGAGGGTGGGCCGTTCCACGACCCGGAGGCGGACGCGGCGTGCTTCGCGGCGCTGCGCGAGGAGCTGGAGGGCAGCGACGTCGTCGTCCACGAAGTGGACAGCGCGATCAACGACCCCGGCTTCGGCCGGGCAGCGGCCGAGGAGCTGCACGCGCTCATCGGCCGCGTCCGCGACTGAGGCCACGAGCCGGGCGGGCTCGGCAGGAGCGCGCCCGGACGCCGACAAGAGTAAGGAGTAGAGACACATGGATCGTCAGGAAGCACTGGCGCGGCTGCGCGCCACCGTCGAGTCCGGCAGGCCGATCATCGGTGGGGGCGCCGGCACGGGACTGTCCGCCAAGGCTGCCGAGGCCGGCGGGATCGACCTCATCATCATCTACAACTCGGGCCGCTACCGGATGGCCGGACGCGGCTCGCTCGCGGGCCTCCTCGCCTACGGGGACGCAAACGCGATCGTCATGGAGATGGCGAACGAGGTGCTGCCCGTCGTGAAGGACACCCCGGTGCTCGCCGGCGTCAACGGCACCGACCCGTTCCGTGTCATGGGCAGGTTCCTCGACGACGTCAAGCGTGCCGGCTTCACCGGCGTGCAGAACTTCCCGACCGTCGGGCTCATCGACGGCGTCTTCCGCCAGAACCTCGAGGAGACCGGGATGGGCTACGCGCTCGAGGTCGACATGATCGCCGCCGCACACGAGCGCGGCCTGCTCACCACGCCCTATGTCTTCGACGCCGAGCAGGCCACCGCCATGGCCGAGGCGGGCGCCGACGTCCTCGTCCCGCACATGGGCCTGACCACCTCCGGCAGCATCGGCGCCCAGACCGCGCTCACGCTGGAGGAGAGCGCCGCGCGGGTGCAGGAGATGCACGACGCCGCGAAGAAGGTCAACCCCGACATCCTCGTGCTGTGCCACGGCGGCCCCATCGCCGAGCCGGCCGACGCGCAGTACATCCTCGACAACACGAAGGGGGTCGTCGGGTTCTTCGGGGCGTCCTCGATCGAGCGGCTGCCCACCGAGCGGGGGATCAAGGCGCAGACGGAGGAGTTCAAGGCCATCACCTTCTGAGGCACTTCTGCCCCCGGGCAGGCCGCCGGCTCGGTCCGTCGAGGGCCGGCCGGCGGCTCCGCCCGTGGTGGGCGGCTACTGCAGCTCCGGCGGGATCCACCACAGACCGTCGTTGTTCGCCGCGATGTACTCGGCGAACTCCTCGGAGTGGTAGGCGTCGACGATGGCCTGCGCCCACGGTGCGTCGGCGTTCTCCTCCTTGACGACGACCTGGAGCACGAGGTGGTCGAGGATGTCCTCGGTGGCCAGCGCGGACGACGGGTCGATGCCGGCGTTGTAGACGATCGAGCCGGTGATGACGATGTAGTCGAAGTCGACGCTCGCGGGCGGGATGGTCAGCGACCGCATCTCGGTGATGTCGAGGTTGTGCGGGTCGGCCACGATGTCATGCTGCGTCACCGTCGCCGGGTCGGCGTCCTCATCGAGCTCGATCCAGCCGATCTTCTCCAGCAGGAGGTAGGCCCGGGCCATGTTCGAGGCGTCGTTGGGCACGGCCACCGTGGCGCCGTCGGGGACGTCGTCGAGGCTCTCGTGGTGGTCGGAGTAGATACCCGCGGGGACGGTGGGGATCGGGGTTATCGGGACGAGGTCGCCGTCGTTCTCGGCGTTGAACGCCTCGAGGTAGGCGGTGTGCTGCTCGACGTTGAAGTCGACGTCGCCGTCGTTGAGGGCGATGTCGGCGGTGAGCAGGTCGGACATGTCGTGCGCCTGCAGCGTGTAGCCCTGCTCCTCGAGGATGGGGGCGACGGCGTCCTCGAAGAGCTCGGTGTACGGGCCCTGGGACTTGCTGTAGGTCAGCGTCGTTTTCTCGTCCGACGCGGAGGCGGCGTCGCCGGAGCTCCCGGTGGCACCCGGTTCGGCGCAGGCGCCGAGGAGGAGCGCCAGCGGTAGGGCGCCGGTGAGCGCGACGGTGCGGATCTTGTGCATGCTGGTTCGGTTCCTTGTCTGTCGGTCGGCGTGCGGGTCGGTGGTCAGCGGGGCTCACGAAGACGGCGGGACAGGGCGTTGCCCGCGGCCTGCATGAGCTGGACGAAGATGACGAGGATGACGACCGTGAAGATCATCAGCGGGGTGTTGAACCGTTCTCTGCCGTAGGTGAGGGCGAGGTCGCCGACGCCGCCGCCCCCGCCGTAGCCCGCCATCGCGGTGGCGCCGAGCAGCCCGACGACGCTGGTGGTCAGGGCCAGCACGATCGAGCTGTAGGCCTCGGGCAGGAGGAAGCGGCGGACGATCTGGAGGTTGCTCGCACCCATCGCCCGTGCGGCCTCGAGCACACCGGGGGAGACCTCGAGGAGGCTGGCCTCGACCATGCGCGCGATGAACGGCGCGATGTAGACGATGAGGGGGACGAGGGCCGCGCGGCTGCCCACGCTGGTGCCGACGACCATCCGGGTGATCGGCATCATCGCGACGAGCAGGATGATGAACGGGATGCTGCGGACGATGTTGATCGTGACGTTGACCGTCACGTAGACGACGCGGTTCTCCATGAGCCCACCGCGCCGGCTGAGCACGAGCGCCAGGGCGAGGCCGATCCCGATGACGGTGCCGAAGAGCATTCCCCAGCCGAGCATGTAGACGGTCTGGACCCCGGCGAGCACGAGCTGGTCGACGGTGATGCCGAAGATCTCCTGCTCCACTAGATCTCGATCCTCTCCCGCAGGATCCCTGCGTCGTCGATGACCTCGTGCGCCCGCCGGACGGGTTGGGCGCCTCCGATGAGCTGGACGAGGAAGAGGCAGATGACGGAGTCCTGCACCTCCTCGACGGTTGCGCCGAGGATGTTGACCTCCAGCCCCTCGATCCGGCTGAGGGCGGCGAGCAGGGGTCGGCGGACGGTGTCGCCGACGAACCGGAGCCGGAGCAGCTCCTGGGGTCGGGTTTCGCTGCGGACCACCTCGAGCAGCGGTCCGGGCATCTGGTCGTTGACGACCGTGCGGACGAACTGCTGGGTGATCGGGCGGCGCGGCCGGGTGAAGATGTCCAGGACGCTGCCCTGCTCGACTATCCGGCCCGCCTCCATCACGGCGACCTTGGTGCAGATGCGCTGGATGACGTGCATCTGGTGGGTGATGAGGAGGATCGTCACGCCCATCTCGCGGTTGATCCGCTTGAGCAGGCCGAGGATGGACTCGGTGGTCGTCGGGTCGAGCGCGCTCGTGGCCTCGTCGCACAGGAGGATCGACGGCGACGTCGCGAGCGCGCGGGCGATGCCGACGCGCTGCTTCTGCCCGCCGGAGAGCTGGCGGATGCTCGCGTTGCGCTTGTCCTCGAGCTCGACGATGCGCAGCACCTCGCTCACCCGCCGGTCGATCTCGGCCCGCGGGGTGCCCTGGATGAGCAGCGGCATCGCGACGTTGCGGTAGACCGACTTCGTCTCGAGCAGGTTGAACTGCTGGAAGACCATGCCGATGTCCCGCCGCGTACGGCGGAGCCGGCGGGTGGACATCGACGTGAGGTCGAGGCCGTTGACGGTCACTGCACCCTCATCGGGGACCTCGAGCTGGTTGACCATGCGGAGGAGGGTCGACTTCCCGGCGCCGGAGAACCCGATGATGCCGAAGATGTCACCCTGCTCGACCTCGAGCGACGCGTCGACCAGTGCGTCGACCGTGCCGCTCTTCGTGACATAGCGCTTGGACACGCGCTCGAGCGTGATCATCGCGCCGCCCCGAGACCTCGCGGGTCGGTGAGGCGGTGGTGCAGGGCGCTGGGGATCGGCACTCGCAAGCTCTCGTGTCTTCGTTGCGGAGACAAAAAAGCGAGGCACGGTCTACGTGCCTCGCCAAGTCCGGATGCGTCAGTGGGTCATGAACCATCCCGGGACAGGACGAAGCCAGGCGAGGTGCAACACGTACACATCGTCATGATCCGTCCAGTCCGTTCGTGATCGAGGGCCGCAGCGTAACACGTGTCGAACAGGGCGTGGGCGGGTGTCCGGCCCGCCGTGCTCGCGTCCGGGGTCGCGATCTCGCGGGATCTCACCGGTGCGGGCGGGTGTGGGAGAACCGCACGCCCACGTCCGCGGGGAAGGTGTCGACGATCTTGGGGCGGGGTGGTGAGGTCTCGGTGGATCGGAGTTCCGGCCGCCGGTGTCCTTGATGCCGCGCGCAGGCACGAGGCTGCTCCAGCGTCACGGCGGAGGGCTGCTCCACAGCGCCGCGGCGCGGCCGTATCAGAACGGCGGCATGTCGTCCCAGGACCAGCTGGGGCCGTCCTCGACGCCGGGCCACGGCTCGCTCCGGGGCGGTGCCGCGTGCGGCGCCCAGGTCCCGCCGACGTCGGTCCCGCTCGAGATCTCGGCGAGGACGGCGTCCACGGCGGCCGGGGCGAGGTGACGTCCGGAGCGGGTGGCCTCGGCGGCGGCAGTGCGCAGCCCATCGGCAGTGCGACGCGGCAGGGTGACGGTCGTGCCGTCGGGCCGACGGAGGTAGCCGTGGCCGGTCGGGGTGGTCCAGGCGTAGGTCCGGTCGGTGCCGTGGGCGACGGCGAAGGCGCCGATGGACTTGATGCGGTGGTCGGCGGTGCAGAGCGGACCCATGTTCGCCGCGGAGGTCTCGCCGCCGTGCTGCCACTCGTGCTCGTGGTCGAGGTCGCAGCTCCGTGCGGGGGTGCTGCACCCCGGCCTGATGCACGTGCGGTCGCGCTCGCGGACGTGGTCAGCGATGGCGGCGGGCGGCTGGTAGCGGGTGCGACCGACGTCGAGCACCTGCTCGGTCACGGGATCGGTGACGAGGCGGCGCCAGACGCCTCCTCCCGCGGCGATGGCGCGGGCCACCACGGGCGGGACGGGTCCGTACCCCTCGAGCTCGGCGACGGGCTGCGGGTCGCGCTCCATGGCCGTGAGCTCGGCGGCGTGCGGGTCGGGAAGGAGGACGTCGAGCGGGATGGTGATCCGCACGTCGGCACGTCCGCCACCGAGCATGCCGAGCTTGAGCGTGGGCAGGCACCCGCCGGGAAGCCGGTGGCTCGGACGGGGCGGCCCGTCGTCGAACCGTGGGACAGACGGTGGTGCATCGTCGTGCTGTGCGGCGGTGTCGTCGTGCTCGGCAGGCGGCGGGGAGGTCGCGGTGTCACCGGGTGGCGAGGCCGGCCCGCCAGCGGGAGACGGCGCCTCGGCGAGGTCGGACGATGGGACTTCCGGCGCATCAGCACTCGCGGAGTCGGACGGCGGGACGCCCGGCGCGTCGGCGCCCGTGGAGTCGGACGCCGGAACTTCCGGCGCATCAGCGGCCGTGGAATCGGGCGCTGAAACGTCTTGTGCGGGGCCGGATGTCCGCGTCTCGCTCCCCGGTGACGTGCAGCCGCACCGGCATCCTTCACCGCGGCACGGGCCGATGTGCCCGCTCTCGAGCGCCGTGTGCGCCATGAGGGCGAGGGAGTCGGCGCGCAGCTGGTCGAGTGTTCTCCGGTCGCCGTTGTTCTTCGCGGCGCGGGCGGCAGCCTCGAGGGTGGTGTCGAGGGCAATAGCGTCGCCGGCGGCGAGCACGGCGGTGATGCTGGCCATGCCGTCGGGCAGGGCACGCGGCCGGTGGACGCACCGCTTCTGCCGGGCGGCGCGATGGCGGGCGTCGGCAGAGTCGGGGTCCACGGCGATGACGGCCTTCGCGAGGTCGTGCTGCACCTGGCGCAGCGTGCGCCCCGGCGCCTTGGGCAGCACCTCCCACTGGGCGGCCATCGCCACCTCCGCGGGGAGATCCTGCAGCGTGGTGACGATGGCCTGGGCGCGCGGATAGTCGATGAGTCCCGCCTCGAGCGCTTGACCGGTGGGCTGGAACATGGCCCCGAAGGCCCGACCGCACGCGGCCAGACGGATCGCGGACAGCTTGCTCACCCGCAGCCGCATGGACAGCTCCTGGCCGGCAACACACTCGCCCCTCGTCCGGCCGGCCACGGTGCCGGGCCATGTGGGGTTGAGCTCGTCACGCTCGGCGAGCACCGCGGCGGCATGTGCGGCCTTGGCCGCCGACCATGCCTCCATCCGCTTGTACGCCGCGACGACCTCCACGACCGAGTATGTGTCCACCTTATCCAGGTCGATCGCCGCAAGGAGCTTCGCGAGGCGTTCTCCCGGTGGCAGGTGCTCGAGGTACTCGCCGAGAGCACCTTCCTGGGGAAGGAGCTCCTCCAACGTCCGCTCGGGCCAGTTCTCCGGATCCGCAGCGGCGTACATGGGAAGGCCGAACGTGAGGAACTCGGCGTCGATCGCGATATCGAGGTCGCGGTGTGGGCTGGGGAGGTCGACGCCGGAAGCGAGCAGCTCGCCGTCGTCAAGGGCAGCAAGGTGGCTCCGCAGGAACACCTCGATGCCGGAGACGAGCACGCCGGCAAGCACGCCGTCCGCCAGCGTTCGCGGCCTCCGGCCGAGCGCGGCGGCAGACGTGGCCCGGAGCGGATCGGGTGCGCCGTCGCTACCGTCGTGTGCCATCGCTACGACCTCCTTCGAACCAGTGTATCGAACATACGTTCGACACGCAAGAGGCAAGGGCGTCGCCGGGGACGGTGCGATAGCTCAGAACCCGCGCCTCGCGGCCGATGGAACGGTCGAGACCATCTCTTGCCCGCCCACCAGCACGCGCGGGTGCGCTGAGGCGGACCGGCAGGCTCCGTCCACTCAGCGCGACGTCCGGTACGACACGCCACTGCACCGACGAGGGAGCAACAGTGACCGAACACCAGCCACCGCCGTACGACCAGTCGTGGGTGCTGGACCCTGCCGCAGGGTCCAGCGCCCAGAATGCCCCGCGCCCCTGGTACACGAAGAAGTGGCTCACGGTCCCGGCCGGCGTCCTGGTGCTCGCCTTCACGGTCGCGGTCGGCATCGGCCTCGCCGTCGGAGGCGACGACGAGCCCGCCCCCACGCACGCGGAGCAGGCCGCGACCACCGCCGCGACTGAGGACGCCGACACAGCCGAGGCCGAGTGGGAGGCCGCCGAGAAGGCGGCGACGGTGGAGGCGGAGGAGGCGGAGCGCGCCGCACGCGACGAGGCGGGGAAGGCCGCCGCCGACGAGGCCGAGCGGGAGGCCGCTGAGCAGGCCGAGCGGGAGGCCGCTGAGCAGGCCGAGCGGGAGGCCGCTGAGCAGGCCGAGCGGGAGGCCGCAGAGCAGGCCGAGCGGGAAGCAGCCGAACAGGCCGAGCGGGAAGCAGCCGAACAGGCCGAGCGGGAAGCGGCCGAGGAGGCAGCTGCCGCGGAGGCCGCAGCCCGCGAGGCAGCCGAGGTCGGGACCGTCTCACAGCAGAACGCCAAGCGGTCCGCCGAGAGCTACCTGCAGTTCATGGCGTTCTCCCGGCAGGGGCTCATCGACCAGCTGGAGTTCGAGGGCTTCTCCCACGACGACGCCACCTGGGCGGTCGACCGGGTCACCGTCGACTGGAACGAGCAGGCCGCCAAGTCCGCGGAGAGCTACCTCGAATTCATGGCCTTCTCCCGCTCCGGGCTCATCGACCAGCTGCTCTACGAGGGCTTCACCCGAGAGCAGGCCGAGTACGGCGTGGACCAGACCGGCCTGTAGCACCGCGGCGGCCTGACACTGCGCCACACGGGCCCAACCCTCACCACCGCGAAATCGCTGCCCCGAACGGCTCCCCGGCCGATACGTTGGCGCGATGAGTGCCTACCTGCGCTACCCGCACATCCACGGCGACCTCGTCACCTTCGTCGCCGACGACGACGTCTGGCTGGCACCCGCGGACGGCGGACGGGCGTGGCGGATCACCTCCGACCGCGTGGCCGCCGCGCACCCCCGCTTCTCCCCGGACGGCGCGCACCTCGCGTATGTCTCCCACCGGGACGGGCACCCGGAGGTCATGGTCGTCGACCTCGCCAGTGGTGGCAGCCGCCGCCTCACCTGGTGGGGCGCGGACCGCACCCGGGTGCTCGGCTGGACCGCGGACGGACGCGTGCTCGCCGCGACGAACGCCGGCGAGGCCATCCTCCGCCACGTCGTCGTCAAGGCGGTCACCCTCGACGGGGCGGTCGAGCGGCTGGACCTCGGCCCGGCCTCGGGGGTGGCCCTCGCCGCCGACGGCAGGGTCGCCCTGACGACGTGGAACACCCTGCCCCCGGCGCACTGGAAGCGCTACCGGGGCGGGACCGCCCCGAAGCTGTGGCTGCGTACGGGCGGCACGTGGGAGCGGCTCCTCCCGGACGAGCGGGCGAGCCTCGTCGACCCGATGTGGCTCGGTGACCGTCTCGCGTTCGTCTCCGACCGCGCCGCCCGCTTCCCCGACCGCGCCGACGAGCAGGCCAACCTCTGGCTCTGGGACACGCCCGGCACCGGCGAGCCGCAGCAGCTCACCCACCAGGGCGCCGACGTCGGGTACGTCCGGGACGCGACGACCGATGGGCAGCGCATCGTCTGGCACACCCGCGGGCGGCTCTGGCTCATGGACGACGTCGGGTCCCCGGCCCGCCCGCTCGACGTCACCGTCCCGGTGGGTGCGCCGTCGTCGTTCGCGGCGAAGCCGACGGAGAACCTCGACCATCTCGTCCCGGATCACGGCGGCGACGCCAGCCTGGTCGGCTGGCGCGGGAACGTCTACTGGCTCAGCCACCGACAGGGACCCGCCCGGGCGCTCGCGGTGGACTCCGGGGTGCGGGTGCGCGAACCCGCGCTGCTCGGCCGGACCGGACGCGCCGTCGTCGTCACCGACGCCGAGGGGGAGGACGCGCTGGAGGTCCACACGCTGACCGGTGCGGAACCCCCGCGTCGGCTCGCGGCGGGGGCGCTCGGGCGCGTCCTGCACCTGGCCGCCGACCCGGCCGGGAGGCGCGTCGCGACCATCTCGCACGACGGCACGGTGCGGCTGGTCGACCTCGACAGCGGGGAGATCACCGACCTCGACGTCGCGGGTGAGGGGGAGGCCCGGCACATCGGCTTCAGCCCCGACGGACGCTACCTCGTGTGGAGCCAGCCGACGCTCGAGGACCGGCTCAACCAGCTGCGGATCGTCGACCTCTCCGCCGGGACCACACCGGTCCCGCTCACCTCGGGCAAGTACAACGACCACAACCCCGTGTTCAGCGCGGACGGCAAGTACCTCGTCTTCCTCTCCGACCGCACCTTCGACCCGAGCTACGACAACCACGAGTTCGGGCTCTCCTTCACCGGGTCGACGCGCCCCTGGCTCATCCCGCTCTCCGCACGCGAACCCGCCCCGTTCGGGCCCAGCGCGGATGGCTGGCGGATCAGCAAGGACACCGACAAGCCGGACGCCGCCGCCCCGGTCTCCTGCCCGGACCTCGACGCCGAGG
>Ga0079224_100009731_pt1 | contig 13142 bp, 11 predicted proteins | sample Stecom2015_FD_80414 | JGI IMG/M metagenome (GOLD analysis project Ga0079224, IMG submission 80414) | Agricultural soil microbial communities from Utah to study Nitrogen management - Steer compost 2015 | ecosystem: Environmental > Terrestrial > Soil > Agricultural land | place: USA: Utah... | reverse complement strand
GAATGAATAACAGGATGCGTCATTTTGGCTTGAATACTCCATTTTTTATTTAAATCATACTGTAAACCCACTAAATAGCCTAAGGAAAAAGAAGAAGAAGATAAATCTTTCTCTGAATCTAACAATAAATTTTGATCAGTAAATAGATCGAATTGCTCAGATAAATGATTTATATTTAATTGCTTTATTTCCTTCTCTAAAGTATAAGATTTCGGAAAATTCCAGTTGCCTTGAATACCCATTTGCGCTGAAATTCGATCATTGAAATAATAACTAAAGTATGTATTTAAGTTTAAGTTTTGAATTTTATTTATGGTATAATTATGATTCATCTCTGTACCATAACCTTCATAATGCCAATTTTCTCCTTCTTTTCTTTTTGTTGTTTCAAAACTTGATTGAGTATCGGTAAATCCTAACTGACCTAAAAACTGTTGGGTATATTTAAATTCTGTATTCCAAACCCACTTTTCATTTAGTATATGCCCTATGCCAATCCCAACATGCATACCTCCTAAGTGTTTGTTTAATAAAATATTTCCTCCAAATAAAAGGTATGCAAATTGGGGCTTATTCTCCTGAAAGTGCTTTTGCAAAAAATCACTGATTTTAGTGCTTTTGCTTTGTTTCTCATGCAAAGAGTAGCTTGATTTAGATTTATTTGCAAAAATAAATTCATGATTATTTTTCAAAGAAACTATTTCCTTTAGCTTTTCATTTTTAATTTCTTCAAATATTTCTATTTGCTTATTTAAAGGAAGAGGAACAAAGGTAATTCGCTCCACTTTTACAATATAAACTGTATCTTTAATAATATCTTCTTGACCTTGCGTATTGAATTTTGTATTTTGCTTCTCCATAATATTATACTTAATTACGGTGTCAGCATGCTTTTCATAAATTAAACCAGTTTCTTTATTCTGAGCAAATACTTTATTATCAAGTTTTACTTCATCCATTATTTCTTTTGATGCAATATTTAGAAGGGAAGTTTTTCCTTTTATTACTTCTATTACATCTTCAGAAGTCAATTCTTTTACAAAATCAGTTTTGTTCTGTTCTTTTAATTGATTGATTTTTTCATTAAGTTCATTTTTCTCCTCTTCTAAAGTTTTTATCTTCTCCTTTTGAATAGGGGAGAAGCTTCCAACTTTCTTTAAGTTTTTATTTGATTTTATCTTATTATTTATTGCATCCTGATTAATAGGAACATTTTCCTTTGTGTTTTTAGTATTGAAGTGAGAATTAAATAATTCTTGATTTGCTTTAATTTCTTGTTCTTCGACTTCAGGAACATTAGTATTTTCAGCTACCCATAATAAAATAGCTTCATTTTTATTTTCAGTATTCTTATTATCTTCAACAGTAATATTACCTTGTTTATTATTATTACTTCCTGGTACAATAAAATAACCAATAAAAAGACTTAATATAAGGCCAATTCCAATAAAATGTGGTATTAAATTTTGATACCATGGTATAATATTACTTCCTGCTGGAATATGTTGATCTAATAACTCTTCCATCTTTTTCCAAGAATCTGGATTATAATCCATTTCTTTGTCTTGAAAGTTATCAAATAAATCTTTAATATTTTTTTTCTCTCTCCGCATAGGTCAAATTGTTGATTGGCTTTGTTTATCAAAGCAGTTTCATGTCAATTATTTTTTTCTGTAATATTTCTCTTGCTTTATGTACATGCCATTTAGAAGTTCCTTCACTAATTTTTAGCTCCTTTGCTATTTTCTTATGTGGAATTCCCTCAATAATAAATAAATTGAAAATAATGCGCGTAGTTTCAGGCAATGCGTGTATTAATTGTAATAAATCTTCGTACAATAAAGCATCTGTAGGTACATCGAAATCTTTAGTGTTATCATCTTCTGTTAATACTATATGCTCTTTATCTTTCAATTTATAGCGTACATAATCAATAATTGTTCTTCTTAGAATTACTTTTATCCAACCTTCAAATGATCCTTTATATTTAAAAGTATGTATGTTTTTATAAACTTTTAAAAAACAATCATGTAAAACCTCTTCTGCTAGATTATGATCGGATAAGTAACGCAATGCCATTGGTAATAGCCTTGGATAAAACATGCGATACAATTGATTTTGAGCTTTTCTATCATTTTGTATGCAGGAATTTATTAAGACTTCCAGTGCTTCTGGAGAGTTCACTATTTCTTTATATGACAATGCTATATACAATTATTAATTCCTTTTTTCTTCCTCTATATTCTATAAGACGTTAGAGTAGGTAAAAAGGTTTGTAAACAATCAATTATTTAATATGTTTTCAATTTCCATTTGTGTTATAGGGTGATAGTTTATTTTCTTTTGTTCATAAAGGTTATAAGTTCCTTGTTTTCCTAAATTTGAATTTTTTAAAGCTGCATATAGAACTTCCAAATACTTCATTCTACCAATTTCACTTAAGAAATTATCTAATCTATCATAAGCGAGTTTATATTCATTTTCTATACTAATTTCCAACCATTTACAAAGAATTTCCATATTGTTACTATGGGTTAAATCCCAATGTTTATCTATATCTATTAAAATATTCTTGTTTTTTAAAACTTGAATACCTCCTAAAAAGTGCAACATTTCATAAGTTGTCCATTCTTCAATATTAATATTTTCAATTTTTATTTTCTCTTCTTCAAGATCTTTGACTACTTTATCAATTGTTTTAAACTTTTCTACCTCAAAAACTGGGTGGTTTTCAGGAATGCCTGCTCCATAAATCCAATCTTTCAAGCGAATTTCTCTTTTCCATTCCTTATTATCTTTTACAACATGATTTTCAAAATATTCTATAAAATCATCGGTACTTATAGTTTGAAATGCAAAGTGTTGAAAATAAGAGTTTAAAAAAGAATCCATATTTTCTCTTCCTATTACTTCTTCTATTTTTCTTAAAAATAATGCTCCTTTATCGTAGGCAATATCAGTTAATCCTATATCAGGATGACGGTCTTTTAGTTCTAATTTCAACCATGTATCGCGAGCTGGCAAAACTTCTAGTGATTTTTTCAATGATTGCAAAGATAAATCCCATAACATATTGGTATATTCTTCTCCATGAATTGCTTCAGTGATTCTTCTTTCAAAATAAGTAGTAAAACCTTCATTTAACCAAAAATCCTCCCATGTTCTATTAGTTACTAGATTTCCACTCCAACTATGCGCTAATTCATGCGCTATTAAATTGAGTAAAGATTTATCACCTGAAATTATAGTAGGAGTTAAAAATGTTAATACCGGATTTTCCATGCCACCAAAAGGAAAACCTGGAGGTAAAACAAGAACATCATATCTTCCCCAAGCATACTTTCCGTATAGTTTTTCTGCTTCTACAACCATTTGATCAATTTCCTTAAATTCCTCAAAAGCTTCTTGAAGTATACTTCGTTCTGCGTAAACACCCATAAAATCATTAAATGCCTTAAACTCAACATCGCCAACTGCTAAAGCTAATAAATAAGCAGGTATGGCTTTTTCCATTTTAAAATTATATACGCCATTGTTATTTTTCTTTTGAGGATTCGTTGCGCTCATTAAAGCCATCATTTCTTTTGGAACTTTTACTTGAGCATCGTAGGTAAAACGAATTCCTGGAGCATCGGGACTTGGAATCCAAGAACGTGCATAAATAGTTTCACTTTGCGTGTATAAAAACGGTTGTTTTTTACCAAAAGTTTGTTCTGGCTCTAACCATTGCAGTGCTTCAGACTCGGGCTTGCTATGGTAAAAAATTTGCACTGCTTCTACTTCATCATTAATTTTTATGGATAAATATTGTCCTAAATATGGAACAGGAGAGCCAACTTCAAATTTTAAAATTTCACCATTCTGGTCTTTAACATTATCAATAAGTAAATCTCTAGTGTCTAAAATTAATGAATAAACATCTTCTTTTTTACGTTCAAAGTGCCAAGTAGCAGCACCGGAAATGGATTTTTTATCAAAGGAAACTTCAATATCTAAATCTAAATGCTTAAAATCGATTTGGTCAAAATTGGAAAAGCTATGATGATCAATATGTGTTTCTTTTTTATCCTCAGATGTTTTATCTTGGTTATCCGCATTTGAGCAACTATTAAATAATAAAATTAATAAAAGACTTATACTTATTATTGAAAATATTCTTGACATATTCTACTATTTAGTGGTGAATTTAAGAAGAAATATTTAAGAATACTAATCTTGGAAATGATTATTATAAGTTGAAATGTAATTGATATTAATAATACTTCCCAAAATAGAGACTAATTCCCATTTGGTAAAAGGACTTCTTGCTTTTGGATTCCACCATAAAATCTATGGGTTTAAAGAAATAATCCCATCCACCGTAGACCATAACAGCATTAATGCGTTGATGTTTTCTAGCAAGATTGAAGAAAATACTTGTTTTAAATCCTAATCCTGCATGTAATTCAATTTCATTAAATCCTTTAAAATAATTTCCCTTGCCTTCGATCAATCCTGGATTAATAAAATCATAAGCTATTTCTTCATCATATTTTACTTCGCCTAATCCTGATAAACGTAAATAATAAGGTTTTACGAGTCCTAAATTTATATGTGCTCCAATTAACCAATGTATTGCTATGGAAGATTCTTCTATATTAGCTCCTAATGCTTTTTTATATGCAAAGCCCAATTGATTATTATAAAGTCTATTTTTTTTTCCTAGAATATAAGCTTCATTAGAAACAAAGACATTATTTCTAATTTGTGCAGTTGAGATTTCTTTAGCATGCTTTATTTCTTGTAAATGATAATATATTGTATAAGCATCTAAAAATTTATTTCTATAAGCATTTCCATAGCTAGCTTTCTCCTGTATAATATCCCATTGTAATCCAATTCCGAAACCATTTGTTTGGATATGCCCACCAAGCATCCAAGCCCCTTTGAAATTTGGCTCTAAAGGTATTCGCTCTTGAGGCGGCATAATATCAATAATTTCTATAGAGTCTCCAATTCGATCTTTATGTTCAATTTTTTGAATCTGAGCATATGAATCAATGTGGTATAGACTCGCAATTAAAAGTAGGAGAAATTGTAGCGCTTTTTTCATTTGCTTCTATTATTATTATTGTAAATTTACAAAAAATATATGTATGACAGCAAAAATAATTTATAAAGGTTTATTAAGAACAGAAGCAACTCATGTCGCTTCAGATACATCTATAGTTACTGACGCTCCTGTTGATAATCATGGATTAGGGACTACATTTTCTCCTACAGATATGTTGGTTTCAAGTTTGGCAAGCTGTATGTTAACTATAATGGGAATTAAAGCTCAAGATAAAGAATGGAATTTAAAAGATTCTTATATTGAAGCTACAAAAATCATGGCTGATAATCCTAGAAGAGTAGGGGAGATACATTTAAATGTATTTATTAAATCTGAACAGGAATTATCAACATCTGATAAGAAGATTTTAGAAAATGCAGGAAATACCTGTCCTGTTTTGAAGAGTATACATCCAGATATAGTTTTAAAAATTAATTACAATTTTTAATGTCTCTATACTAAAATATAAAAGAAAGATTATTAAAATAATTACAGCAGTCTTTAAATAAAACTGTTGAAAAGATTTTCTGTCTTTATTTTATAATTTTTATTTTTTAAACACAAACACTTCTGGTAAAATTAGTTTTTCTAATAATTCATAATGAATATCCTCCATGCTTTTTGCTTTTTTATTTGCTAAATGAAAAACAGGATCTTCGTATTTTTTAATATCGGGGATAACAATTGTGTTAATCTTTGCGGCTCGTGCGGAAATCATTCCATTTACAGAATCTTCTAGTGCAATTGTTTGAAATGGCGAGCTGTTAAAATGAGTTAATGCTTCTAAATATATAGCAGGATGTGGCTTTCCAAATGCAACACTTTCAGCAGAGAAAAAAGCATCAAAATACTCAATTAGATCAAAATGATTGAGTAAATCTTCCATCATTCTATTTGGAGAGGAAGTTACTACTGCAGTTTGTGTGTTTTTCTTTTTTAATGTTTCTAATAAAGATAATACTCCAGGCATCACTTTTCCTTTATGTTTTGCTAAATAGATTATTTCATCTACTATTTCCATTGCTAAATCATAAGAGTTTAAATGCGAAGGCCAATCAAGATGCTCTTTCCAAAAGGCTGTTACCTCATCGATTCTTAATCCAGTAGTGTATTTAAATATCCCAGAATGAAGCGGAAGTTTGTACTTGTCACAAATGTTTTGCATAGCTACAGCCCATAAAGGTTCTGTATCTAATAATAAACCATCCATATCAAAAAGTACAAGCATAATTAGGGACTTTAGAATCTTTGCGTATTATATCTAGTCGGGCATTTATAGGTTTTGAATTGCAGAGAAAGGCTAACTTGCATGATGAAATACTCATCAAAAGATGTTCTGTCGCCTCTTTGAACGCCATTTTTTCCGATTTTATCAATTGAACGATCAGCTAATTTAGCGGCAATATTATTGGGATGCTCTCCTCCAAGACTTTCTGCACCAACATAAGTTGCACTCACGTCATCTAAGTAATCCGTAAAAGCAAACCTATGTAAGAAATCAATACTTAAATTCATACCTGGTTTAATCCAATATTTTATACCAAAGCCAGCTGGTAAAGCCAATGCATAATTTGAATATTTTCTATCGTTATACATATCTAAGTTTTGACCCTCAGTACCTAATGGTTTTAAATGGTACTTTTTACTATCCATATAAGTGTAGGGATTGTGATAAAAAGCGGAAATTCCTAATAAAAGATAGGGAGTAAAACGATTTTCTTTCCTTCCTGTCAAAAAATAAAAGAAATTAAATTCTCCTAATGCAGAAAGTTCAAAAATATTACTTTCAAAAGAAAGGTTTCTCGTATGCTGAAAAGGATTTTTTGACCATTCATCTTTATACCCTAATTGTGTATAGGTTAGCATAGCACGTAAAGAAATATAAGGATGTACATGATTTTTATAAAATATACTCACAGCTGGTTTTGGATGCGTAATATTATAATCAGGATTTAAATCTCCAAAATAGCTAGAAGCACCAATACCAATTCCTAATTCATCATCTGTATAGAATACTTGAGCTTGACTTTTTTCTAAAGTCAAAATATTTATAGTGAAAATTAAAATTATAGTAAAAAAGACGGAATAAGATTTTAGCATAGTATTACAACGTATAAATTGTAGTATTTAGTATAGAGGATGAGGGTACTTCTTATAGTGTAAGTCATTATTATATTTTCCCTACAAGGCATTTGTACTACCTTATAGGGAAAATGAGAAGTTTTTTTATTTTTTGAGATACATAACCTCTTTAACGCAGTTAACTACTTCAGTTACTTTAGGTAGATATGCTGCAACTAGGTTTCCAGCATAATGCATACTTGCATCTGCAGAGCTGATTCTACGAACAGGTGCATCTAAATAATCAAATGCATCTTTTTGGATTCTATAAGTAATCTCTGTAGATATCGCTCCAAATGGCCATTGTTCTTCCACCACTATTAATCTGTTTGTTTTTTTCACAGACTCTATAATTGTTTGATGGTCTAAAGGTCGAATAGTTCTTAAGTCTATCACTTCAGCTTCAATTCCTTCTTTTGCCAACTCTTCTGCTGCAGCTAATGCAATTTTCATTGTTTTATTATAAGAAACCAAGGTTACATCTTTTCCTTTTCTTTTTACTGCGGCTTTTCCTATTGGAATAAAATATTCTTCTTCTGGCACTTCACCTAAATCGTTATACATTACTTCAGATTCCATGAATACTACTGGATCTGGATCTATAGTAGCAGATTTTAATAAACCTTTAGCGTCATAAGGATTGGATACAGATATTACTTTTAATCCAGGAATATGAGCGTACCAACTTTCAAAAGCTGTTGAATGCGTAGCACCTAATTGTCCTGCTGATCCATTAGGTCCTCTAAAAACAATTGGGCAACTAAATTGTCCATTGCTAAGAGCTAACATTTTTGCAGCATGATTTACAATTTGGTCTATAGCTAATAATGCAAAATTCCAAGTCATAAATTCTACAATTGGTTTTAAACCATTAGTAGATGCTCCAACTGCTATAGCTGTAAATCCTAATTCTGAAATAGGAGTATCTATTACTCTTTTTGGGCCAAATTCATCTAACATGCCTTGGCTTACTTTATAAGCACCATTATATTCTGCAACTTCTTCACCCATTAAGATAATATCCTTATCTTTTCGCATTTCTTCTACCATTGCTTCACGTAGTGCTTGTCTAAAAGCGATCTCTGCCATAATTTAAGTATCAAGTTTATAAAACGAGTTTTAAAAGCGTAAATTTAATGCTTTTATTTCTATTTATAGAAAATAAATGAAAAAAGTGTACTTCTTATTTTTAAAGTACACTTTTTAATTAGAATGAAATTCAAATTAATTTACTCTAATTCCATGTTTTCCATTTGCTTTTGTAATTCTCTTAAGGTTTCTTCATCTAAATCAAGTTCATCCATGTCCATTTGATTTGGATTCATAGCAGAACCAAGTTTAGCTTCAAGCTCTTTAAAAGTGTTTTCTGCCAAATCCTTATCTTTTTCATTATCGAATTTACGAAACTTAATGATAGTTTTATTTCCATCATTATCTTGGGATAGTACTAAAGAGGACTTGTTAATTTTATCGATAGTGAAAACTTCTTCTATATCGCTATCAGTATTAATTAAATGTAAGGTTTTTTTATCATCTGAGATTTTAAAGTCAGTTGTGTCAGAACCTGGATAGCTGTGGAATACTACTTTATTATCTTTTAAGAATTCTAAAGATAATAAATTTGTAGTTTTTTCCATCATCTCCTTATCCGATTTAATCTCTGCTCTAAGCTTGTTTTTTATCTCTTTTAAATCATCTGTACCAAAATAGCTCACCATATCTTCTTCTAAAACCGATAGTGTGTCAATATAGTTTTCTTGTTCTTTGTACATGGAGTCAGCTAGAGGATTTTCAATTTCTGTAGCTTGCCAACGTGCATAGATATCTCCAGAATTATTAGAAGAGTTGCATGCTGAAGTACCTAATATAATTCCAAAAGCACCAGCAGCTAATAAGAGTTGTTTATTAATATTCATAAATGCAAAGGTAATATATACTTATTATATAAAAATAATTTTTGCCTGTTTTTTAAATTAAACTTTTAAAATTTTAAAATAGTGAATAAGCTTTTTTAAATAAATTTAATCGCAAATTAGTGTAAAAACCCCATTCTTTTTTCCTGTTGTGTAGCAACTCTCTATCTTCTTGGCGATAATATGCTCCGGCTTGTAAAAAAAGATTCGGTTTTATTTCATAGGAAATATGTAATTGATGCAACCATACTTCTTTCACAGCTCCGTAGATCATATTGACGCCAAAAATTGCAGGTTTTTCTCTGTAACTTCTAAAAATATTATTACCATAATTTTCGCCATTAATATCCTCGCCTTGCTGGTAAAATAATCCTTGATAATGAAATTGTAATCTGTATAAAGGTTGGTAATTTAATTTTAATAAAACCTCTCTAAATCCAGCACCTAAAGGATGTGCCAAAGGTAAATTTCCATGGGTATAATTAGAAATTGCTATTGCATCATTTCCTTTATCTGCATGTGTATAGGTATAAGGTCGCACCATATTAATCTCGGCTTGCAAATCTAAATTTTTAATCTTTGCCACATTTGTATAAAAGAAACCTAACTGTGCCGCCCATTTATTAGCCCAATATCCGGTATTTTTAAAGAAAAATTCACTAGTAAATTCATTCAATAAAAACTTTCCATATAAACTTAAGTTGCGCACTGGAAAGAATGTGGATTGTGCACCTAAAGCAACTTTATCAGGACTACCCAAAGTTCGTTCCATAGAGCGATAAAAAATAACGGGATTTAAATAAGAAATTTCATATCCTTTTTTTCTCGTAAATGTTACGGTTTCAAAAAGTCCTAATTGCCACCAAGGAAATATTTCTACACTTAAATGATGGGCAGTAAAAAACTTCTCCCCTCCTAGGTATGCTTGTTGATCAAATCTTTCTGGTAGCACTTTGGCATATAAATTATCATATTTCAATTTCCAAACCTTCGTACTTAATTTTCCAAATAAATAAGGCGCAGACTCATGCGATAAAAACAAGCTACGCATACCATATCCATAATGATGCGAATCATAACCTGCAGATCCTACTATATGGTTTTTATAGATAGAAAAATGTAAAGCTCCTCGTGCTTGAAAAGTTTGCAGTTGATTGCCATGCTTAGATATTTGGCCTGGAGTAAATCCCGGAAGGGTAGCCCATTTTTTAAAGTATTCTTCTTCATAAGCCATCAAGCTTCGATTTTGGAATAATAGTTTAAAATTAACATCTAATTTCTTTTTATAATTACTTCGAATTTTCAAACCAATAGTTGCATCTAAATTTTCATAATTATCTATTTTATTTTCCAATCCTTGAACTTGTCCTCCTAATTCAATTAGCGGATTAATATTTAAAAAAAAATTTGGATTATGTAAACGATAAAAGTCTATCTTGTCTCTATAAAATACCCCTAAACTAGCTTTTCTAGAGCTCCATCTATTATTGCTTCCCCAAGTATTGTATTCTGGATAACTTGCGCTGATTTTACTCATATTATATGCATCAACATCAGTCGCTTTCGATTCTAAATGAGAAGATTTTTGAATTTCAATAAATTCATTTAACTCCTTGATACTTGGATTTCCATGTCCAATAAAAAAAATTGTAGGACTTTTATTTGCTTCTTGATTTTGCAATCGTAACCAAGTATGTACAGCATTATTCTCAATACTTAAATAATAATCTTGTGCAAGAGTTAATTTGCAAATTAGAAATAGAAAAAGTCCTAATGTAAGTAATTTGTTTTTCATGTGTTTTCTTAAATCCTTATACAAATGTAAATTAAATATGCGAAATAGTAGAATGATTTATTTTAACTCAATTTATAATAATGATTGATTGCTAGTGCAAATATAATCTTTGCTTAGTCAGTTTTAATACAATAAATATTTGTATTTCTTATAGCTATATAGGTAAGAAAAGACCAGAAAATAAGATATTTATTGTAACTTTGCGAAAGAATTTTGATATTATGAAATTACATACAATAGAAGAAGCTATTGAAGATATAAAGCTTGGAAAATTAATTATAGTTGTAGATGATGAAGATCGTGAAAATGAAGGTGATTTTGTTACAGCTGCACGAAATGTAACACCAGAAATTATCAATTTTATGTCCAAGCACGGCAGGGGATTGATATGTGCTCCTATTTCTAAAGATATTGCACATCAATTAGATTTACAATTGATGGTAGAAAATAATACGGTTTTACACCAAACTCCATTTACGGTTTCTGTAGATTTAATAGGCCAAGGCTGTACAACAGGAATTTCTGCTCATGACAGATCAAAAACAGTACAAGCTTTGATTGATCCTAAGACAAAACCTGAAGATTTGGGTCGTCCTGGGCATATATTTCCGTTAAGAGCTGTTGATGGAGGAGTGTTAAGAAGAGCTGGACATACGGAAGCAACTGTGGATTTGGCAAAATTAGCGGGCTTTGAACCCGCAGGTGTTTTGGTGGAAATAATGAATGATGATGGTACTATGGCACGCTTACCAGATTTAATGGAAATTGCTGAAAAATTTGATCTGAAAGTTGTTTCCATTAAAGATTTAATTGCTTATAGATTAGAAAAAGAAAGCTTAATTGAAGAAGAGGTAGAAGTTAATATGCCTACAGATTTTGGTGAATTCAAATTAAAAGCATTTAAACAAAAAAACACTGGTGAAATACATACTGCTTTAATTAAAGGTACTTGGAAAGAAAATGAACCTGTACTTACGCGAGTTCATAGTTCATGCTTTACTGGAGATATCTTACACTCTATGCGCTGTGATTGTGGAGAACAATTAGAAGCAGCAATGCGTATGATTGAAAAAGAAGGAAAAGGCTGTGTGTTGTACATGAATCAAGAGGGAAGAGGTATAGGACTAATAAATAAATTAAAAGCATATAAATTACAAGAAGAAGGGCAAGATACTGTGGAAGCTAACTTAAGTCTAGGGTTCAAATCAGATGAAAGAGATTATGGAGTAGGAGCTCAAATATTGCGACATTTAGGCATTACGAAATTGCGCCTTATGAGTAATAACCCTAAAAAAAGAGTGGGGCTCTTAGGTTATGGCCTAGAAATTGTTGAAACAGTTCCAATTGAAATACCACCTAATGAACATAATAGAAACTATTTAACTACAAAAAGAGATAAACTAGGTCATAATATTCTTAAATAATTTCTCACTATTTATAGGGTATTTTATTGATACTCGAACTCGCCAAAAGTAATTTATTTTGGCGAGTTTTTATTTTGGTAACAATTATTACCAAATAGTGAACATATGAAGCTTATCTTTGTAATACAATTAATAAAAATATAATTATGCAAGTAGTTCAATTAGATAAAACTTTGTTTTTAGAAAAAGTATTCAATTATGAAAAAAGTCCAGATAAGTGGATTTATTTAGGAGATAAACCTTGTATTATCGATTTCTATGCAGATTGGTGTGGACCATGCAAAATGATTGCACCCGTTCTTGAAGAATTAGCTGCAGAGTATAAAGATGAAATTGTGATTTATAAAATAGACACAGAAGTGGAACGAGAATTATCAGCCGCATTTGGCATCCAAAGTATTCCTACTTTGTTTTTCTGTCCTATGGATGAAGAACCTCAAAGAGCTGCGGGAGTTTTGCCGAAGCCTACCTTAAAAAAAGTAATTGATGAGGTATTATTAAAAAAATAAACTTAGTTTAAATATTGATTAAAAGGCATTTTCAAATTGTGTTTGGGAATGCCTTATTTTTTTGTGAATTATTTACTTTTTTAGGATTGTTTTACAAAGTTTATTTATCTTTATTTTTAAAAAAAACATGATTAAGAAAATTGGAGTTCTAGGACTTGGTAAAGTAGGAAGCCTAGTTGCAAGTTTATTACAAGAGAAATATGAGGTAGAAGGAATGGATCAATCCCAACCTTTAGAAGATTTAAATTTACCAGTAATAACTGGCGATGTTACTAATACTTCACAATT
>Ga0079224_100009730_pt1 | contig 13142 bp, 8 predicted proteins | sample Stecom2015_FD_80414 | JGI IMG/M metagenome (GOLD analysis project Ga0079224, IMG submission 80414) | Agricultural soil microbial communities from Utah to study Nitrogen management - Steer compost 2015 | ecosystem: Environmental > Terrestrial > Soil > Agricultural land | place: USA: Utah... | reverse complement strand
CCGCCTCCAGGGCGGCCCGCCACGCCTCGGCGCGCACCTGCGCGGGCGCCGACCCCGCGGGCCCTGCGACGTGGTGCACCGTGCGGTGGCCGAGGTCGAGCAGGTGCTGCGTGGCGCTGCGTGCGCCCCCGGCCTGGTCGGTGCCGACGGCGGGGTGGTGACCGACGAACCGGGAGTCCGACACCACGACGGGCATCCGCGGGGGCAGGGCGAGCGAGTCCGGCGTCGCCGTCTCGGCCCGCACGATGACGAGGCCGTCGATCGCCTGGTGCGACAGCCGGGCGGCCGCGGCGGCCACGTCCTGCGACGACGGGCTCTCGACGTCGAGCAGGGTGACCGTGTATCCCTCGGTACGTGCTGCCTCGACGACCGCCTCGACCGTCCGGGACTCGCCCGTGCGGGCCAGCCGGTGCGCGATCATGCCGATCGTCCGGAAGCTGCCGTACCGCAGCGCCCGCGCCGCGGTGTTGGGGGCGTAGCCGAGCTGCGCCATGGCCGCCAGCACCCGGTCCCGGGTCGCCGGGCGCACGTTGTCCAGGCCCATCGACACGCGGGACACGGTCTGGGTCGAGACCCCGGCGAGCTCCGCGACGTCGGCCAGGGACGGGCCTCTGCCCTCCACGGCACCCACCTCCTCGTGCTGCGTCTCGGTGGGGCGCTTGACACCCCGGAAACTCACGAGCACCCTAGTCCCGGTCACCATGTTGACGTCAACACGACGCCATGCTGACCCCCACCGTGAAGGAGCGATCTCCCGTGACCGTGCTCGCATCGCCACCGGCCGTGCCCAAGACCGCGAGACGGATGCGGCGGCGCTCCCGCTGGACCGGCTGGGGGTTCGTCGGCCCGTTCATGGCCGTGTTCGCGCTCGTCTTCCTCGCGCCGATCGCGTACTCCCTGTGGCTGAGCCTGTTCCAGACGCAGCTCGTCGGCGGCACCTCCTTCGTCGGCCTGGACAACTACGTCCGGGCGTTCAACGACCCCCAGTTCTGGTCCGGCGTCGGCCGGGTAACCCTGTTCCTGCTGGTCCAGGTGCCGATCATGCTCGGCATCTCCCTGCTGGTCGCCCTCGCGCTCGACAGCGGCAGGCTCTACGGGCGCGACTTCTTCCGCCTCACGATCTTCCTCCCCTACGCGGTGCCCGGCGTCGTGGCCGCGCTCATGTGGGGGTTCATGTACGGCGAGCGGTTCGGCCTGGTCGGCAACTTCAACGACCTCCTGGGCTGGGACCTCCCGGCCCCGCTCACCTCGTCCCTCGTGCTCCCGGCGATCGGCAACATCGTGACCTGGGAGTTCGTGGGCTACAACATGCTCATCTTCTACTCGGCGCTGCGCGTGGTGCCCGCCTCGCTCTACGAGGCCGCGGAGATCGACGGCGCCGGACCGTGGCGCGTCATCGGCGCGATCAAGCTGCCCGCGATCCGCGGCGCCCTGGTGATCGCGACCATCTTCTCGATCATCGGCTCCTTCCAGCTCTTCAACGAGCCCAGCATCCTGCAGCCGCTGTCACCCAACTACATCTCGACGCACTACACGCCGAACCTGTACGCGTACTCGCTGTCCTTCTCGGGCCAGCAGTACAACTACTCGGCGACGGTGGCGATCATCATGGGCGTGCTCACGATGCTCGTGGCCTACGTGGTGCAGCTGCGCGGCATGCGCAAGGAGGCCTGAGCCATGACCAACGTGCTGCTGACGGCGCCCACCACGCGCACCCGCTCGACCCGGCCCCGCCTGCGCGTGCGCCGCACCTCCCACGCCCGCCCGACGCGCAGCGTCCTGCTCACGGTGCTCACCGCGCTCGTCGGCGTCTACGCCCTCGTGCCGCTCGTGTGGCTGCTCATCAACGCCACCAAGACGCAGCCGGACCTGTTCAGCTCGTTCGGCCTGTGGTTCAGCGGGGACTTCGCCCTGTGGGACAACGTCGTCGGCGTCCTGACCTACCAGGACGGCGTCTTCGGGCGCTGGTTCCTCAACACGCTGCTGTACGTCGTGCTGGGCGCGGGCGGCGCCACGCTGCTGGCCCTGCTCGGCGGCTACGGCCTGGCGAAGTTCGACTTCCCCGGCAAGCGGGCCGTGTTCGCCGTCGTGATCGGTGCCGTCGCCGTGCCGGGGACCGCGCTCGCCGTGCCGACGTTCCTCATGTTCGCCAACCTCGGGCTCACCAACACGCCGTGGTCGGTGATCATCCCGTCGCTCATCTCCCCGTTCGGGCTCTACCTCATGTGGACGTTCGCGACCGACGCCGTGCCGGACGAGATCATCGAGGCCGCCCGCATCGACGGCGCGGGCGAGGCGCGCACCTTCTTCCAGGTGTGCCTGCCGATGATGGCCCCCGGCATCGTCACGGTGCTGCTGTTCACCGTGGTGGCGACGTGGAACAACTACTTCCTGCCGCTCATCATGCTGCGCGACCCGGACTGGTACCCCCTGACGCTGGGCCTCAACGCGTGGAACGCGCAGGCCACGACGGCGGGCGGCGAGGCGATCTTCAACCTCGTCATCGCGGGCTCGCTGCTCACGATCCTGCCGCTCGTCGTCGCGTTCCTCCTGCTGCAGCGCTACTGGCAGTCGGGCCTCGCCGCGGGGAGCGTCAAGGAGTGACCGATCCGCACCACTGCCCCCAGATCTGACGATGAAGTGAGAGGACCACTTATGACCATCCGCCACCACCGCGCCGTCGGCGCGGTCGCAGCGGCCGGCGCCCTCGCGCTCGCCCTGACCGCGTGCGGCTCCGGGTCGGACGACCCCGGCACAGCGCAGGAGGTGTCCCCGCAGGACGTCGCCGCGGCACTGGAGGAGGGCGGCGAGCTGCTGGTGTGGGCCTGGGAGCCCACGCTGGAGCAGGTCGTCGAGGACTTCGAGGCCGAGTACCCGAACGTCGACGTCGAGCTGGCCAACGTCGGCACCGGCAACGACCACTACGTCGCGCTGCAGAACGCGATCGGAGCGGGCTCCGGGGTGCCCGACGTCGCCCAGGTCGAGTACTACGCGCTGCCGCAGTTCTCGATCTCGGGCTCGCTGGCCGACCTCGCGCCCTTCGGCGCGAGCGAGCTGGACGGCACCTACTCGCCGGGCACGTGGAACGCCGTGACCGACGGCGACGCCGTGTACGGCCTGCCGATGGACTCCGGCCCGATGGCGCTGTTCTACAACGCGAAGACGTTCGAGGAGGCCGGCGTCGAGGTCCCCGCGACCTGGGACGAGTTCCTCGAGGCCGCTCGCGCCATCCACGAGCACGACGAGAACACCTACATCCTCGCCGACAACGGCGACGCCGGGTTCACCACGTCGATGATCTGGCAGGCCGGCGGCCACCCGTTCGCCGTCGACGGCACGGACGTCACCGTCGACCTGGCCGACGAGGGCACGGCGAAGTTCGCCGAGCTCTGGCAGCAGCTCGTCGACGAGGGCCTCCTCGCCGACGTGCCGGGATGGAGCGACGAGTGGTTCCAGGGTCTCGGCAGCGGCGAGATCGCCGCGCTCGTGACCGGCGCCTGGATGCCCGCCAACCTCGAGTCGGGCGCCGCCAAGGCGTCGGGCGACTGGCGGGTGGCGTCCATGCCGCAGTGGACCGAGGGCGCGAACGAGACCGCGGAGAACGGCGGCTCCTCGCTCGCGATCACCGAGGCCAGCGACAAGAAGGCCCTGGCGTACGGGTTCCTGGAGTACGCCAACGCCGGCGACGGCGTCGCCACGCGCCTGGAGGGCGGCAACTTCCCGGCCACGCTGGCCGACCTGAACGACGAGGAGTTCCTCGCCGAGGAGCCCGAGTACTTCGGCGGGCAGCGGATCAACGAGGTGCTGTCCGCGTCGGCGACCGGCGTCGTCGAGGGCTGGCAGTACCTGCCGTACCAGGTCTACGCCAACAGCGTCTTCCCCGACACCGTCGGCCAGGCCTACACCGGGTCGACGCCGCTGGCCGACGGCCTCGCCGCCTGGCAGCAGTCGATCGTCTCCTACGGGAACGAGCAGGGCTTCACCGTCACCGAGTGACGCGGCCGCACCACCATCCATGACGACGGCGGGGGGCCTGTCCCCCGCCGTCGTCCGTGTCACGAGACATGTCACGAAACACCGAGGAACTCCCTATGCCCACGTTCGAGATCGGGCCCGAGCACTTCCAGCTCGACGGCGAGCCGATGCAGGTCGTCAGCGGCGCGCTGCACTACTTCCGCGTCCACCCGGACCAGTGGGCCGACCGGATCCGCAAGGCCCGGCTCATGGGCCTGAACACCATCGAGACGTACGTGCCGTGGAACTTCCACGCCCCCGAGCCCGGCGTCTTCCACCTCGACGGACGGCGCGACCTGGGCCGGTTCCTCGACCTCGTGGCCGCAGAGGGGCTGCACGCGATCGTGCGGCCCGGGCCGTACATCTGCGCCGAGTGGACGGGCGGCGGGCTGCCCGCGTGGCTGCTGGCCGACCCGGGGGTCGGCGTCCGCAGGCACGAGCGCCGGTTCCTCGACGCCATCGGCACCTACTACGCGAACCTGCTGCCGCTCGTGGCCGAGCGCCAGGTGACGCGCGGCGGACCGGTGCTCATGGTGCAGGTCGAGAACGAGTACGGTGCCTACGGCGACGACCCCCTGCCGGAACGGCAGCGGTACCTGCGCGCCCTGGTGGACCTGGTGCGCGCGCAGGGCATCGAGGTCCCCCTGTTCACCTGCGACCAGGCCGACGACGAGATGCTCGCGCGCGGCGGCCTGCCCGAGCTGCACAGGACCGCGACGTTCGGCTCCCGCAGCACCGAGCGGCTCGAGGTGCTGCGCCGGCACCAGCCCACGGGTCCGCTCATGTGCATGGAGTTCTGGAACGGCTGGTTCGACTCGTGGGGCCTCGAGCACCACGTGGCGCCTGCGGAGGCGAACGCCGCGGACCTGGACGACCTGCTCGCGGCCGGCGGCTCGGTCAACCTCTACATGTTCCACGGCGGCACCAACTTCGGCCTCACCAGCGGCGCCAACCACAAGGGCATCTACCGGCCGATCACCACGTCCTACGACTACGACGCGCCGCTCGCCGAGGACGGCACCCCCACGCCGAAGTTCTGGGCGATGCGCGACGTGATCGCCCGCCACCGCCCCGTGCCCGACGCCGCCGAGCTCACCGACCGCGCCCCCGCGCCCGTGCTCGACGTCGACCTGGCCGCGCGCGTGCCGCTGGCCCACGCCCTGCCGAGCCTGCTGCGCGAGGACCTGCGCGCCTTCCAGGCCGTGCCCACGGCGGACGAGCTGGGCTCCTGGTCCGGCTTCACGGTCTACCGCACGCGCGTGCACGCCGACGACCTCGTGCTGAGCGTCGAGGAGGTGCGCGACCGCGCCGTCGTCCTGCTCGACGACGAGCAGGTGGGCGTGCTGGACCGCGCGTCGCACACGTTCAGCGTGGCGCTCCCCGCGCGCGCCGGGGACCTCACGCTCCTCGTCGAGGACGAGGGCCGGGTCAACTACGGCCCGCGACTGGGCGAGCCGAAGGGCGTGATCGGCCCGGTGCGGACCGCGGCCCGCACCGTGGACGAGTGGGAGGTCGGCGCGCTGCGCGTCGAGGACGCGCCCGACCTCCTGCGCGCCGCCCTCGAGGCACCGGGGCGCGCGCTGCCCGCCGGCCGCCCGGGCGCCGCAGGCCTGTACCGGGCCGCGTTCGCCTCGACGGCCGGGCGGGACCACTTCCTCCGGCTCGACGGCTGGACCAAGGGCCTGGCCTGGGTCAACGGCGAGCTGCTCGGCCGGTACTCGAGCCTCGGCCCCACCCGCACGCTCTACGTGCCCGGCCCGCTGGTCCGCGGGACGGGCAACGAGCTCGTCCTGCTGGAGCTGCACGGCACGGCAGCGACCCGCGCGACGTTCGCCCCGGGCCCGGACCTGGGCCCGACGGAGCAGTAACGCGCCGGCTCGGGGCGGGCCCAGCCGGTGAGATCTGGTGTTCGCGCCGAGATCTGGCCGTGCGCGACCAGATCTCGCCGGGAACACCAGATCTCAGCGACCGGCGGTGGAGCGGGCGCCCGCCTGCCACACCTCACGGACCAGGGGCACGCCCGGGCGGTAGGAGAGGTACAGGTGGGTCGGAGCGTCCAGCACCACCAGGTCCGCCCGGGCGCCGACCCGCAGGTGACCGACGTCGTCGCGGCGCAGTGCCCGCGCGCCGCCCGCCGTCGCCGACCACAGGGCCTCGGTGGGGCTCATCCGCATCTCCCGGACGGCGAGCGCGACGACGAACGGCATCGACGAGCTGAACCCCGACCCGGGGTTGCAGTCCGTGGCCAGCGCGACCGTCGCCCCGGCGCCGAGCAGGCGGCGCACGTCGGGGTAGGGCGAGCGCGTCGAGAACTCGACGGCGGGCAGCAGCGTCGCGACGGTGTCCGAGCCGCCGAGGGCGTCGACGTCGGCGTCGGTCAGGTACGTGCAGTGGTCCACGCTCGCCGCCCCGACCTCGACGGCGAGCCGCACACCCGGGCCGGCCGCGAGCTGGTTGCCGTGCACGCGGGCGGCGAGCCCCGCCCGCTGCCCGGCGCGCAGCACGGCCCGCGCCTCGTCCTCGTCGAACGCGGTGGGGGCGGCGGGCTCGCAGAACACGTCGACCCAGCGGGCGTGCGGCGCACACGCGGCGAGCATGGGGCCGGTGACGAGGTCCACGTAACCTGACCTGTCGGTCAGGTACTCGGGCGGGACGGTGTGCGCGCCCAGGAACGTCGTCTCGGGCGTCAGCTCGCGGGCGACGCGCAACGAGCGGGCCTCGGTCGCGACGTCCAGGCCGTAGCCGCTCTTGACCTCCACGGTCGTGGTGCCCTGCTCGAGCATCTCCGCGACGAGCACCCGGGCCCGCGCACGCAGGTCGTCCTCGGCCGCCGCGCGGGTCGCCGCGACCGTCGTCGCGATGCCGCCACCCGTGTACGGCTCGCCGGTCATCCGGGCCGCGAACTCGGCCGACCGGTCCCCCGCGAACACGAGGTGCGCGTGGGAGTCGACGAACCCGGGCAGCACTGCCCGGCCCTCGACGTCCACGGCGGTGTCGGCCGCGGGGGCCTGCGCCGCCGGCCCGGTCCACGCGACCCGGCCGTCCGCCACGACGACGGCGGCGTCGCGGACGATGCCGAGGGCGGCGTCGGTGTCCGCGCGGGGGCCGTCCGGAGGCGCGCCGTGCGCCGGGTCGTGGGTGACCAGCTCGCCGATGTTCGTCAGCAGCACGCTCATGAGTCGCTCCTCGGTGTCGGGGCCGCCGCCCACAGCTCGTCGATCGCCTCGGCGAGCAGCCCTGCGACGTCGCCGAGCCGGTGCGCGCCGTCACGGACCACGTGCTCGCCGCCCGCCACGACGTCGGACACGTCCGCCGCCCCCGCCACGAGGACGGCCTGCGCCGGGTCGGCACCGGCCGTGCGCACGGTGTCGAGCCGGACCGCGACGAGGTCGGCAGGCGCGCCGGGCGCCAGGCGCCCCGCGTCCGGCCGGCCGAGCGCCGCGTGCCGGGTGGCCGCGGCGACGAGCTCCGCCGGGCCGAACGCGCCGCGCCGCCCGGTCGCGAGCCGCTCGTGCTCCTCGACGCCGCGGGCCTCCGCGAGCACGTCGGCGCCCACGTGCTGGTCGGTGCCGACCGAGAGCGGGCTCCCGGCGTCCGCGAGCCGCCGGCCGGGGGCGATGCCGTCGGCGAGGTCGCGCTCGGTCGCCGGGCACAGGCACACGCCGGTGCCGCTGCCGCCGAGCAGGGCGACGTCGTCGTCGGTGAGGTGCACCGCGTGGACGACGGTGGTGCCGGGGCCGAGCGCACCGGCGTCGTACAGGAGGCGGGCCGGGGTCGCCCCGAAGGCCGCGAGCGCCGCCTCGTTCTCCGCGGGCTGCTCGGAGAGGTGGACGTGCAGCGGGGTGTCGGCGTCGCGCGCCCAGCGGGCCACGGCGGCGAGCTCGTCGGGGGTCACGGCGCGTACCGAGTGGGCGGCCGCGCCGACGAGCACGCGGTCGTCGCCGGACCAGGCGGCGCGCAGGGCGTCGACGCGCGCGGCCCAGCGCTCGACGGTGCCGTCGCCGAACCGGGCCTGCTCGGGTGCGAGCGGCTCGTGCCCGCCGGGGCCGAGCCCGCCGTGCAGGTAGCAGGTGTCGAGCAGGGTGAGGTGGACGCCGGCGTCGCGGGCGGCGCGGCGCAGGGCCTCCGCCGTGGCGTTCAGGCCGCCGGCGTCGTCGGGGTAGGGGCTGCCGTCGGGGCGGTGGTGCACGTAGTGGAACTCGCCGACGGCCGTCGTGCCGCCGAGCGCCAGCTCCGCGAAGACGGCGCGCGCGAGGCGCTCGTAGCGCTCCGGGGTGAGGGCCGCCGCGAGTGCGTACATGGCCTCGCGCCAGGTCCAGAACGACCCGCCGCCGGAGTGCGTGCGCCCGCGCAGGGCGCGGTGGAAGGCGTGCGAGTGGACGTCGGCGAGGCCGGGCAGCACGAGCCCGGGCAGGCGGACGTCCTGGTCGGACGGCGGCGTGCGGGGCCGGACGGCGACGATCCGCCCGTCCGCGGTCTCGACGCGCACGGACCCGGCGACGCCGTCGGGCAGCCAGGCCCGCTCGCACCAGTAGCCGGTCACGCGCTCTCCTCGTCCGGCGCGGGTGCCGGGTCGCCGGTCAGCAGGTCGGTGAGCACCGCCGTCAGGGCCTCGACGCCCGCGGCGCAGTCGTCCGGGTCGGCGTGCTCGGCGGGCGAGTGGGAGACGCCGGTCGGGTTGCGGACGAACAGCATCGCCGTGGGTACGCCTGCGGCGGCGAGGATGCCGGCGTCGTGCCCGGCCCCGGTCCCGATCACGGGAGCGGGCCGATCGGAATCGGGCCGCCCCACGACGTCGGCCAGCCGTGCGGCGAGCGCCGGGTCGAAGACGGTCGCGGGTGTCCACGACTCCTGGACGAGCCCCCACGAGCGGAGTCCTCGAGCCCCACCGCCGGCGGCGTCAGGGGCCAGGACCGCGCGGAGCGTGGCCTCCGTCTCCGCGCGGGCGTCGATCCAGGCGCGGACGCGCGACGGGATCGCGTTGACGCCGTTCGGCTCCACCTCGACCTTTGCCAGCGTCGCGAGCGCACCGGCCTGCTCGGCGGCGGCGCGCACGTCCGTGATGAGCCGCGCGAGGTCGAGCATCGGGTCGTGGCGGTGGGCCAGCGGCGTGGTGCCCGCGTGGTTGGCCTCGCCCACGAGGTCGACACGCCACCGCCCGTGCGGCCAGACCGCGGAGCCGACGGCGACGGGGGCGACCTCGCCGGCCGGTAGGTCGGCGAGGTGGCGGCCCTGTTCCACGTGGAGCTCGACGAACACGCCGACCCGGGCGATCGCCTCGGGGTCGTGACCGTACGCGTCCGGCCGGACCGCCCCGGACCGCCCGAGCACGTCCGCGAGGGTGTCACCCGCGCCGTCCCGCAGCCCGAGCAGGCGCTCGGCCGGCACCGTCCCGGTCATCGCCCGCGAGCCGAGGCACGCGAGCCCGAACCGCGCGCCCTCCTCGTCGGAGAAGTTGACGATCCCCAGCGGGCGGCGTGGCTCGACGCCGGCGGCCCGCAGGGCGTCGAGCGCCGCGAACGCGCTCGCGACGCCGAGCGGGCCGTCGAACGCGCCGCCGCCCGGGACGGAGTCGAGGTGGCTGCCGGTCACGACGCCGGGTCCGTCGGCGTCCGGGTCGCCCCACCAGGCCCACTGGTTCCCTGCCCGGTCGACCGTCAGCGCGAGCCCGCGCGCGGCCGCCTCGGCGGCGAACCAGTCGCGCAGGGTCAGGTCGTGCCCCGTCCAGGCGAACCGCTCGTACCCGCCCGACGGCGCCCGCCCGACGTCGGCGATCGCGTCGAGCAGCGCGCCGACGCCGGTCACGCGCCCTCCCGCATCGGGACCCGCAGCCCGCCCCGCCCGGCCGCGGCGACGGCGTCGTCGTAGCCGGCGTCGACGTGCCGCAGCACGCCGGTCGCGGGGTCGTTGGCGAGCACGCGGGCGAGCTTCTGCGCCGCGAGCTCCGTGCCGTCCGCCACGGACACCTGCCCGGCGTGGATCGACCGCCCCATGCCGACGCCGCCGCCGTGGTGCAGCGACACCCACGTGGCGCCCGACGCCGTGTTGACCAGGGCGTTGAGCAGCGGCCAGTCGGCGATGGCGTCGGAGCCGTCCGCCATCGCCTCGGTCTCCCGGTACGGCGAGGCGACCGAGCCCGAGTCGAGGTGGTCGCGCCCGATGGCGATCGGCGCGGAGATGTCCCCCGACGCCACGAGCTCGTTGAACCGCAGCCCGGCGACGTCGCGCTCCCCGTGCCCGAGCCAGCAGATCCGGGCGGGCAGGCCCTGGTACGCGACGCGGTCCTGGGCCGCACGGATCCAGCGGCCGAGGTGGTCGTTCTCCGGGAACAGGTCGAGCACGGCCTGGTCGGTCACCGCGATGTCGCGCGGGTCGCCGGACAGCGCCGCCCACCGGAACGGGCCCTTGCCCTCTGCGAACAGCGGCCGGATGTACGCGGGCACGAAGCCGGGGAAGTCGAACGCGCGGCCGTACCCGGCCTGGCGGGCCTCGTCGCGGATCGAGTTGCCGTAGTCGAACACCTCGGCGCCCGCGTCCTGGAACCCGACCATCGCCTCGACGTGCCGGGCCATGGACTCGCGGCCCCGCTCGGTGAACCCGTCGGGGTCCTTCTGGGCGAGCGCCGCCCAGTCCTCGAGCGCGACACCCGACGGCAGGTAGGACAGCGGGTCGTGCGCGGAGGTCTGGTCGGTGACGACGTCCACCTCGGCCCCGCGGCGCAGCAGCTCGGGCACGACGTCCGCGCAGTTGCCGACCACGCCCACCGACAGCGCACGCCGGTCGCGCCGGGCGGCCAGCGCCAGCTCCAGCCCTTCGTCCAGCGAGTCCGCGACGACGTCGAGGTAGCGGGTCCCGACGCGCCGCTCGAGGCGGGCCGGGTCGACGTCGACCACGAGGCACGCGCCGCCGTTGAGCGTCACGGCCAGCGGCTGCGCCCCGCCCATGCCGCCGCAGCCGCCGGTCAGGGTGAGGGTGCCGGCGAGCGTGCCGCCGAACCGCTTGGCGGCCACCGCGGCGAACGTCTCGTAGGTGCCCTGCAGGATGCCCTGGGTGCCGATGTAGATCCACGACCCGGCCGTCATCTGCCCGTACATGGTCAGGCCGAGCTGCTCGAGGCGGCGGTGCTCCGGCCAGGTGGCCCAGTCCCCCACCAGGTTCGAGTTGGCGATGAGCACGCGCGGCGCCCACTCGTGGGTGCGCAGCACGCCGACGGGGCGGCCGGACTGGACCAGCAGGGTCTCGTCCTCGCGCAGGTCGGTCAGCGAGCGGACGATCGCGTGGTAGCTCGGCCAGTCGCGCGCCGCCCGGCCGGTGCCGCCGTAGACGACGAGGTCGTCGGGCCGCTCGGCGACCTCGGGGTCGAGGTTGTTCATGAGCATGCGCAACGGCGCCTCGGTCTGCCAGCTCCGGGCGGTCAGGGCGGCGCCCCGTGGGGCGCGGACGGCGACGGGGGTGCCCCGGTCGTACGGCTGGGTCATCTGGGTCTCCTTCGGCTCAGGGCTCAGGTGTCACGGTTCAGTCGAGCGGCCCGACGGCGTCGGCGGCCGCCGCGGCGACCCGTCCGCTCGTCACGAGGCCGACCACGTGCTCGATCTCGGGCGCGAGGTGCCGGTCGCGTCCGGGCCCGGCCACGACGGCGCGGACGGCGTCGCGCACCGCACGCGTTCCCGCGGCCGGCGCCTCCGCGCGCAGGTCGAGGGCACGGGCCCCGGTGAGCACCTCGACGGCGAGCACGCGGGCCAGGCCGTCGAGCGCCCGGCGCAGCTTGCGGGCCCCGGCCCAGCCCATGGACACGTGGTCCTCCTGCATGGCGGAGCTGGGGATCGAGTCGACGCTCGCGGGGACGGCGAGCCGCTTGAGCTCCGAGACGATCCCTGCGGCCGTGTACTGGGCGATCATGTGCCCGGAGTCGACGCCGGGGTCGTGCGCCAGGAAGGCGGGCAGCCCCTCGGAGCGCGCGACGTCGAGGTACCGGTCCGTGCGCCGCTCGCTCATGCTCGCGACGTCGGCGACGGCGATCGCGAGGAAGTCGAGCACGTACGCGACGGGGGCGCCGTGGAAGTTGCCGTTGGACTCGACGCGCCCGTCGTCGGTGACCACGGGGTTGTCGATCGCCGCGGCGAGCTCGCGGCCTGCGACCGTGGCGGCGTGCCCGAGCGTGTCGCGGGCGGCGCCGTGCACCTGGGGCGCGCAGCGCAGCGAGTACGCGTCCTGCACGCGGGTGCACGCGGGGTTGCCGTGCTCGTCGAGCTCGCGGTGGCTCGCCATGAGCGGTGAGCCGGCCAGGACCCGTCGGAGGTTCGACGCCGACGCCGCCTGGCCCGGGTGCGGGCGGAGCGCCACGAGGTCCTGCGCGAACGGGGCGTCCGAGCCGAGCAGAGCCTCGACGGACAGGGCCGCCGCGACGTCGGCGGTGGTGAGCAGGCGGCGCAGGTCGTGCAGCGCCAGGCAGAGCATGCCGAGCATGCCGTCGGTGCCGTTGATGAGGGCAAGGCCCTCCTTCTCGGCGAGCGTCAGCGGCTCGATCCCCGCGGCGGCCAGCGCGGCGGCGGCGTCGACGAGGGCGCCGTCGGCGTCGCGCACCTGGCCCTCCCCCATGGCCGCGAGCGCCACGTGCGCGAGCGGGGCGAGGTCGCCCGAGCAGCCGAGCGACCCGTACTCGTGGACGACGGGCGTGAGGTGGGCGTTCAGCATCGCGGCGTAGGTCCGCGCGGTGACAGGGCGTGCGCCGGTGTGACCGGTGACGAGGGTCGCCAGGCGCAGCAGCTGCAGCGCACGCACGACCTCGGTCTCGACCTCGGGCCCCGAGCCCGCTGCGTGCGAGCGGACGAGGCTGAGCTGGAGCTGGGCGCGCTGCTCGGCGGGGATGTGGCGGCGGGCGAGCGCGCCGAAGCCGGTGGAGACGCCGTAGTGCGGCACGGTGTCGTCGGCGAGGTCCTCGATGACCGCGCGGCTGCGGGCCATGCGGTCCAGCGCGTCGGCGTGGACCTCGACGGTGGCCCCGTGCCGGGCGACGGCGACGACCTGCTCGACGGTGAGCGGCGTGCCGTCGAGGACGACGGGCTCCGGTGCTGCGGGGGCGGTCGGCGTCGGTGCCGAGTCGTTCCGGGAGTCGTTCCGGGAGTCGT
>Ga0079224_100009729_pt1 | contig 13142 bp, 9 predicted proteins | sample Stecom2015_FD_80414 | JGI IMG/M metagenome (GOLD analysis project Ga0079224, IMG submission 80414) | Agricultural soil microbial communities from Utah to study Nitrogen management - Steer compost 2015 | ecosystem: Environmental > Terrestrial > Soil > Agricultural land | place: USA: Utah... | reverse complement strand
GCTTGTGGTTGCGGCGGTTTTGACTTTCGATTTTCAATAAAAGTTAAAATATCGTCCTTGGTGACACGACCTTCCTTTCCAGTTCCTGAAATAGCGTCCAATTCGGATTGGGATACACTTTCTTCCTTAGCAATGTTACGTACCAAGGGCGAATAAAAACGATCGCCGGTTGATATTACCGGTGCAACTGCAGTTTTGGCAGTCTCCACAGTTTGTACCGCTTGATGTACTGATGTTGTATCCGCCGTTACCACTTCAGGAGTTCTTTCGGATTTTGGCGTAGTATCCACAACAGCACCCGAAGCTCCGGTTTCTATGATGGCGATGGTCTGCCCCACTTGAACAACATCATCTACATTGAAAAGCTTTTCCACTAGAACACCTTCCACCTCACTTGGCACTTCACTGTCAACCTTGTCAGTTGCGATTTCGAGTATTGCTTCATCAGCTTCGATGGAATCACCAACATTTTTCAACCAAGATGTTATGGTTGCTTCAGCGACACTTTCTCCCATTTTTGGAAGTTTCAATTCAAATTTTGCCATATAGATTTCGTAATGGTAATTTTATATAATTGCTCTGCAAAATTAATGAAAAATGGCAGACTTCGTTATTAAATCCTCAGAATTTGCAATGGTATAAATCTCACAATTGACCAAAGCACTAGAACTGGATGACCTCACCTCGGCCTTTGGAACTATTGCTGCCAACGATAAACCGTGCGTTTTTTGGACGAATTTTGAAAGTTAGTTGTGATTTTTTGCTGGATTGGACCATAAAATCGATAATGCTTTTAAAAGAAATGGATTCATTATCAAAAATGACTTGGCTTTGATCATTCAGTTGCCGATTTTCGGTATAAATTGCAATTTCATTGTTCAATCTATCCTTCAATGATTTATCCAAAATAGTTCCCATAAACACAAATCTTTTTACAACGATTTCCTCTTGTTTTGGCTCTGGATTAAACATGGTAATCAATTTCAGTCCTATCCAGACCACTGCATGGTAGACAAAATTGGGATGATAATGCTTCTTGAAAAATATTTGCATCGCTTCATAGAACCGTTTTGCATACATTTTATCCTTTAGGGTACTTTCACCTTTGAAATGAATGATCGTTGTCGTGGGATTATAATAATTTTGATACCCAGCTTTTGACACTCTATAAGAAAAATCAATATCTTCACCATACATGAAAAAATCCTCATCAAATCCTCCAACTTCATCGTAGATGCTTCTTTTTAGCAACATGAAGGCGCCTACGAAAATTGGCACCGATCCTATTTCATTTTCTTGAATTTCATTGGCATAATAAGAAGTCGAATCGCCTAGAATTTTTCTTATTGAAATAAGAGGTGTTGGGACATTGCGTTTGCTTTCCGGAAGGAACCGTCCTGTTCCATCAATAAGTTTGCAACCTACAATTCCCAGATTAGAAGTGCTATTCGCAAAATCCAAAAGGATTCTAAATGTATCTTCCGCAACAACAGTATCTGGGTTGAGAATACAAACATAATCTCCTTTGGCTTTTAAAACCCCTAGGTTGTTTCCTTTTGAAAATCCATAATTTTCTTTATTTTCAATCAGAATAACTTTTGGAAAAAGGGTTTTGACCATTTCACAACTGTCATCCAGAGACTGATTGTCAACCACGATGATTTCGGCTTCCAGATCAGCAATGGCATTTTGAACACTTTTGAGGCATAGCTCTAAAAAGTAACGAACATTGTAATTGAGGATAATGACAGAAAGTTGCAAATAGCTATAATTTTAGTGAGGATTCAAACGGGATACGGTTCGTGATGCTGCGTCCCAATGTGATTTCATCAGTGTACTCCAACTCATTCCCCACAGAAATACCACGTGCAATAGTAGAGGTGACGATCTTACAATCCTGTATTTGCTTGAAAATATAAAAATTGGTGGTGTCACCTTCCATTGTGGAGCTTAACGCAAATATCAATTCCCTTATTTTGCCTTCCCTCACCTTTTCCACCAAACTGTTAATATTAAGATCGTTTGGTCCGATGCCATCCATCGGGGAAATTTTTCCGCCCAACACATGATACAAACCTCTAAAGGAACTTGTATTTTCGATGGCCATAACGTCACGAATGTCTTCTACAACACAAATGATATCATCCGTGCGATGTGGATTTGCACAGATTTCACAGAGTGTGGTGTCGCTGATATTATGGCAACTTTTACAGAATTTAATTTCGTTACGCATATTTTGAAGTGCCGATGCCAACTGGTTTGTTTGGTCATTGGGCTGGCGCAATAAATGCAAAACTAATCGCAATGCCGTGCGTTTGCCTATTCCTGGCAGTTGTGACATTTCGTTGACTGCTTTTTCGAGAAGTTTTGAAGAAAATTCCATAGTTGCGAATTTACGATTTTAATGAAATCTTTGCCATGAATCGGGGAATGATTTGTTTTAAATTACTTAATATTGCTTCTGCTAAATAACACGCCATGTCTCCCACATTTATCTTATTGTTGATTGTTGCTTATTTTGGGATATTGATTTTAATATCTTATTTCACTGGAAAGAAAGCAGACAATGACACTTTTTTCAAGGCCAACAGACAATCGCCTTGGTATGTGGTCGCATTTGGAATGATAGGAGCATCGCTGTCAGGAGTGACTTTTATTTCTGTACCAGGATGGGTTGAGGCTTCTAAATTTGGCTATTATCAGGTAGTTTTGGGATATATTTTGGGATATTTGGTTGTTGCGCTTGTTCTTTTGCCTCTTTATTATCGATTGAACCTTACAACTATTTATACTTATCTCGAAGAGCGGTTTGGAAAATTCTCATATAAAACCGGTGCTTCGTTTTTTATACTTTCAAGAACCATCGGAGCGAGTTTCCGATTATATCTCGTGGCCATAGTGTTGCAAAGTTTAGTGTTCGATGCCTTAAACATACCATTTTGGGCTACGGTTTCAATTACTATCGCCTTGATTTGGCTTTATACGTTTAGGAGCGGTATCAAAACCATCGTTTGGACCGACACCTTGCAGACTTTATTCATGCTTACTGCGGTAGGATATGCCATTTATTATGTCTCTGATGGTTTAGGAATTTCAGGCCCCACAAATTTGGTAAACTTTATCAGTGACAGTGAATTGTCACAAATATTCTTTTTTGACGATATCAAGAGTGCCAATTATTTCTGGAAACAATTTTTGAGCGGTGCCTTTATAACAATTGTCATGACAGGACTTGACCAAGATATGATGCAAAAAAACCTAACCTGCAAAAACCTGAAGGATGCGCAAAAAAACATGTTCTGGTTTACAGGTATTTTGGTGCTGGCAAATTTGTTGTTTTTGGTACTGGGACTTTTATTGACCATTTACGCACAAAATAACGGCATCGATGCCAATAAAGATTTATTGTTTCCTACCATTGCCACACAATCCAATATGGGAATTGGATTGGCGGTCGTGTTTATTTTAGGGCTCATCGCTGCGGCTTACTCCAGTGCCGACGGCGCTTTGACCGCTTTGACCACTTCTTTCTGTATTGATATTATTGATATAGAAAAACGATTTGACTATCAACATCAGATAAAGGTTAGAAAACTAATCCATGTAGGATTTTCACTTCTTTTTATTGTGATAATGGTCGGGTTTAAATATTTAGTGGATGATGCTTCGGTAATTGAGCGTTTGTTCGTTTTTGCAGGATATACCTACGGGCCTTTGTTAGGTCTTTATGCTTTTGGGCTCTTCACCAAATTGAGGGTAAAAGATGTTTGGGTACCTATCATTGCCATACTTTCTCCAATTTTATCCTACATCATTAGTGTGAATAGCTTAAAATGGTTCGGGTTTGAATTTGGATTTTTTATATTGATATTGAATGGATTTTTGACGTTTATTGGATTGCTTATAATCTCCCGCAGCCCATCAAATGAAAAATCAATATTGATTGATGCTTAACAAAACCAATGTGCAGGCAATTTCAAAATCAATGTTGTTTTCTCTCAAGAGCTTGTACAATTCTGGATTTTCAGTTCCAGGATTGAAGATGATGCGTTTTGGTTGTAAAGAAATAAGGTATTCATAAAATTCTTTTTGACGTTGCGGATTCATATATAAGGTGACGGTATTTATAGAATCGTATTGCAATAGCCCCGTGTCAATCTGCACTCCAGCGACTTCGCCCTTTTTCAATCCGAAAGCTACAACTTCATGTCCTCTGTTTACCAACCTGTTGATGGCCAAAAATGAATAGCGACCTGGATTGGTGGAAGCGCCGAATACTAAGGTTTTCTTTTTCATGACTCCTTCTTTTGTTAAAAGCTTGTTAAGTTTTGTTAAAACGAGTAACACATATCAAATTTAAACGTCTATCGATTAACAACCTAATCAGTTGTATTAAAATTAACCAATGGGCCATTAAACTGTGGCGTTTAACTATCAATCAAAAAATGAAACAACTTATCTTTTTGTGCGCACTTATGTCAACTTTTTTAGTGAGTGCGCAACCATCAGCACAAACAGAACTACGTGACGGTTCCATTTCGGGACGTATCATGGATGCATCACTCGATCAACCACTTCCTTATGTTAACATCATTGTCAAAACACCTTCGAATGAAACCATTACCGGAGGCATTACAAAAGATGATGGTACGTTCGAAATCAATAAAATTCCGGAAGGTAAGGTTATTGTCAGTATTCAATATATTGGATTCAAAACAATTTCCAAAACAGTGGAAATAGGCAGCAAAACCTATGATATCAATCTTGGTGACATATTTCTTGAAGAGGATGTGTCGAGCTTAGATGAAGTAACCGTTGTTGCCGAAGTGACCACCATTCAACAAAAAGTGGACAGAAAGGTCATCAATGTGGGTAAAGATTTAACGACAACTGGCCCTACGGCATCGGATATCATGAACAATATTCCGTCCGTAAATGTAGACCAACAGACTGGAAACATAAGTTTGCGTGGCAACGAGAATGTGCGGGTGATGGTGGACGGCAAATTGTCCAATGTTCCCGTTGCGCAATTGCTGAAACAAATTCCATCAACTTCCATTAAGCAAATAGAGTTGATTACCAATCCTTCAGCCAGATACAATCCTGAGGGAATGAGCGGAATCATAAACATCATCTTGCATAAAAACACAAATATAGGTTTTAACGGAAATATCAATCTAGGGTTGACAAAAGAAGTGTATGCCAAATTCAATGGTTCGATTGATATGAATTACCGAAATGGAAAATTCAATCTCTATGGTAATTATGGCAACAATACAGGAAAATATGACAATTATGGCACCATAGAACGTCTGGATGATAATTCGTTACAGAGTTTTAACTTTTTCAACAATAACAAATCACATCTATATAAAGTAGGATTGGATTTTTATATGAATGACAATAATACCTTTTCCTTTTTCACCAATCAAAATATGTACGATGGGAAAGGAACCGGAAGAACAGGAGTCCAGTATGGAGATGAGCCTCTACAGTTGCAACTATTTGACAACGCTTCAGATAATATTTCATCACAATATAATGGGATCTATAACCATCAATTCAAAAAAGAGGGAGAAAAACTCGATCTTGAAGTCGATTACAGCATATTTGAACAAAATGAAAATTCAAGTTTTAATTCTATAAATTTCTCTTTCCCACCCGATTATCAAGATTTTGTTGATACAAACAGAGATCAAACGACTATCAATGTTGATTATGTAAATCCTTTGTCAGAAAAAGCAAAACTTGAATTTGGCGGTGAGGTCCGATTGTTCGATACAAAAATAGATTATTTTTCTACTGGCTTATCTGTAAATGAAAACCAGGATGAAGTTCCAAACAATGGAGATGAATACATCCCAACACCACAAACCGATTTTGAGTATAAAAGGGATATCTATTCTTTATATGGCACTTTTGGGGAAACTTTTGAGAAATGGAGCTATCAATTTGGTCTCAGGGCGGAAAGTGTCACGGAAGACGCTAACGCAATTCGTGCTTTGGAAACTGAAAACGAAGTCACCCTTTTTGAAAACGATTATTTTCAGGTCTATCCTTCGGCATTTCTAACCTATAGCCCGACAGATAAAAACTCATATCAAGTCAGTTACAGTCGAAGAGTGGACAGACCCGGCCTCCAACAGGTGAATCCAATCCGGGAATGGAGTACCCCACTGATTTCATCCTATGGCAACACCGAATTGCAGCCCCAGTTCACAAATTCCATAGAAGCCAATTACACCAGAAAACTGGACAAAGGTTCGATTACTGGAGGCGTTTTCTATCGGCTAGTAGAAGATGAAATTAACCGAGCAGTTTTTATTGACCGATTGGATGTCAACAAAAATATTTTAACCTTTGACAATTTTGACAATACAACGGCTTTTGGAGTGGAATTGAGTGGGAATTTAAGACCGACCAAATGGTGGAATTTTAATTTGAGCTTTGACCTCTATTCCAGAAAACAAAAAGGAATCACTGAATTTTTGACCGTTCCTACTGATGTGGCTACCATTGATGATATTGTAAGGCAGACCATTGAAGTGGATAACGTGGTTTACAATTTCAGAATGTTCAATAACTTCAGTGCCACCAAAAAATTAAATCTATCGATTTTCACAATGTACCGAGGTCGTGAAGACGGATTGCAGTTTACCAGAAAGCCAATGTTCATGGTCAATACCGGTTTGCGATATTCTTTTATGGAGGACGAAAGGGCCACGTTTAGTTTTAACTATAGCGACATCTTCAATACGATGAAGTTTGAGTTTGAAGGCGATAGGCCCACACCTCAGGTTGGTCAATTCAATTGGGAAAGCAATTCATGGAATATAGGTTTTTCTTACCGTTTTGGAGGTAACAAATACAGAGCGCTGCAACGCAAGAACAGAGATGACAATGAAGCATCGGGAAGCGGCGGATTCATGTAAAATAAATACATGTTTGATAGCCTGCGTAATAGTTGATGGTTAGTGTTAATGTCGGGTTATTGAACAGGAAAACCCGAAGATTTGATGCTTCGGGTTTTTTGCTATATAAAATTTACGTATTGGTTTTCAATGAATAGAAATTAGATATTTGCCGCAATGTTAAGTACTTTCATATTTTTAAGTTAATCGATAGCCAAAAAAAAATCCGAAGTACATGCTTCGGATTTTCCATGGAATGTTAATTTCCAGTTAAAATAAATGGACTGAAATACTAAATAAAGAATTTAAACGTCTATAAGTAAGTGATAAGTTTTAATAATTAATTAGTTTAAGTGTTAGTTAGGTTGATTAATGGCAAGAAAATCCGAGGCAGTCATGCTTCGGATTTTTTTTAATTACCATTTGATAATAACACTGCCCCACGTAAAACCACTGCCAAAAGCGGCCAGCACAACCATATCGCCTTCTTTGATTTTTCCTTCTTCCCAAGCTTCAGTTAATGCAATTGGAATTGAGGCGGCTGTTGTATTCCCAAATTTTTGAATGTTATTAAAAACTTGGTCATCATTCAACTCAAATTTCTTCTGGATGAATTGTGAAATCCTCAAATTGGCCTGATGTGGAATCAGTATATCAATATCTTCCTTTTTCAGATTATTTTTCATCAAACCTTCCATAATGACTTCACTGAATCTTACCACAGCATTTTTAAAAACAAATTGTCCATTCATGTGAGGAAAATAACTTTCGTCATTTGGATCATCGTCTGCTAAAATATCATTCACCCAACGTTTTCCCATCCCAGGGGCAATCAAGACCAATTCCTCGGCATGCTCCCCTTCTGAATGCAGATGTGTTGACAAAATGCCTTTTGTCGTATCTTCTTCCCTTGTTAAAATCGCTGCACCTGCTCCATCGCCAAAAATTACAGAAACGGCTCTACCCCGAGTGGTTTTATCTAATCCATGAGAATGCAGTTCACTTCCAATGACAAGTACAGTTTTATACATTCCAGTTTTGATGAACTGGTCTGCCACAGAAATGGCATACACAAAACCAGAGCATTGATTTCTAACATCCAGTGCACCAACTGTTTTAATACCCAAAGCATGTTGTACTTGAACACCGGGTCCCGGAAAATACATATCAGGGCTCAATGTGGCAAAAACTATAAAATCGATTTCGTCTTTGTCAATGCCAGCGCGTTCAATGGCAATTTTTGCCGCCTTTACACCCATTGCCGAGGTGGTATCACTTGAATTTTCCACAGCCCAACGACGTTCCTTTATTCCTGTCCGCTCCTGAATCCATGCGTCATTGGTATCCATCATTTTGGATAAATCATCATTAGTCACCACATTATCGGGGACATAATATCCAAGACCGCTTATTTTAGAATTATACATAACATAATTTTTTAGTCAATATACCTCATTTATTTATGAACCCGTAAAAATAAATGTCTGGAAGGAATGAACAGTATAAATTTCTCATAAAATTTGTTTAGGTAATGCCAGTTTGTCATCTTTTAACACTTGGTACTTTTTTTGTCCTTGATGGTATCAAATAAAACTTATAAAACCAATATATCATGACAAAAGGAAATATCAATGTTTCGGTGGAAAATATTTTTCCACTGATTAAAAAATTTCTTTATAGCGACCACGAAATATTCTTACGTGAGCTTATCAGTAACGCAACTGATGCAACCCTAAAGCTAAAACATCTTACAAGTATCGGTGAAGCCAAAGTGGAATATGACAATCCGATCATCGAGGTGAAAATCGATAAGGATGGCAAAAAACTTCACATCATTGACCAAGGAATTGGTATGACATCGGAAGAAGTTGAAAAATACATCAATCAGATTGCTTTTTCCGGTGCTGAGGAATTTTTAGATAAATATAAAGATTCGGGTAAAGACGCAGGCATCATTGGACATTTCGGTCTCGGATTTTATTCCGCATTTATGGTCGCCGAAAAAGTGGAGATCATCACCAAATCTTACAAAGAAGACACTGAAGCCGCTCACTGGGTTTGTGATGGCTCACCGGAATATACATTGGAACCGGCTGTCAAAAAAGAAAGAGGTACAGAAATCATCCTTCATATTGCTGAGGATTCCAAGGAATTTCTGGAAGAATCAAAAATCCGCGAGCTATTGTTGAAATACAATAAATTCATGCCGATTCCAATCAAATTTGGAACAAAGGAAATCAATGACCCAGATTTTGAACCAAAAATGATTAAGGATAAGGATGGCAAGGAAACAAAAGAGCCACACAAAAAAATAACCGTTGATAACATCATCAACAATCCAAATCCAGCATGGACGAAACAACCTTCGGATTTGGAAGATACAGATTATAAGAATTTTTACAGAGAATTATACCCAATGCAGTTTGAGGAACCGTTATTCCACATTCATTTGAATGTCGATTATCCGTTCAATTTGACAGGAATTTTGTATTTCCCTAAAATGACAAATGACCTCAACATCCAAAAAGATAAAATCCAACTGTATCAAAACCAAGTGTTCGTCACTGACAATGTGGAAGGCATTGTTCCAGAGTTTTTGACGATGCTTAGAGGTGTGATCGATTCGCCAGATATTCCATTGAATGTTTCCCGTAGCTATTTGCAATCTGATGGCAATGTGAAAAAAATATCATCCTATATCACTCGTAAAGTGGCGGATAAATTGAAATCACTTTTCAATGAAAACAGAGCGGATTTTGAGAAAAAATGGGATGATATCAAAATCGTTATCGAATATGGAATGCTTTCCGGAGATAAATTCTTTGAAAAAGCGGATGCCTTTGCACTTTATCCAACGGTAGATGGCAAGTATTATATATGGGATGAATTGATTGAAAAAATCAAGGAAAACCAAACCGACAAAGACAACAAAACCGTGATTTTGTATGCTTCCAATGAAGATGCGCAACACAGTTATATTGAGTCTGCAAAAGCCAAAGGTTATGAGGTATTGTTGTTGGATTCACCGATTGTTACACATTTGATGCAAAAGCTGGAAACCAGCAAAGAGAATGTGTCGTTTGCACGTGTGGATGCTGACCATGTTGACAACCTTATCAAAAAAGAGGATATAAAAATCTCAAAACTTTCTGACGAGCAGAAAAAAGAGTTGGAAGATGTGTTGAAAGAAGCCATTCCATCAGAAAAATTTATGGTACAATTAGAGTCCATGGATAGTGATGCATCACCATTCATTATCACGCAGCCAGAATTTATGCGCCGTATGAAAGAGATGCAAGCCACTGGTGGTGGGATGTTCGGGATGGGAAATATGCCCGAAATGTACAATTTGATTGTAAACACCAATTCTGAATTGGTTGGCGAAATCCTGAACACCAAAACTAAGAAAAAACAAGAACGATTGATTTCTCAAAGTTTGGACTTGGCACGATTGTCCCAAGGACTTTTGAAAGGAAAGGAATTGAGCGAGTTTATCAAGCGTTCTTATGAAATGATAAAATAGTCACAACAATTTAAATTTAAAATTTGAAACCACTTTGTGAAAGCAGGGTGGTTTTTTTGTAACCATATTTTCCCTTTGTCGTCAAACAATTAAATCGTAAATTCCACCAATCAAAATTTTAATCCAATGAAAACTTCATCAATCAAAATCTTATCAACTTCAATCATTACTTTATTTATTTTCATCTCAACCACAGCTCAAAATTTAGAGAAACAGGTGGATGATTATTTAAAATCTGAATATCCAGCCGATGGTCCTGGTGTTTCCTTATTAATAGCAAAAGATGGAAAACCTATTTATCAGAAAGCTTTTGGAATGGCAGATATAGAGCTGAACGTTCCCATGACTCCCAAAAATGTATTTGAAATCGGCTCCCTCACCAAACAATTTACTGCTGTTGCTATTCTATTGCTTGAAGAACAAGGAAAACTGAAAGTTGAAGATGACATCACCAAGTACATTTCCGACTATCCAACCAATGGAAAAAAAATTACAATTCATCATCTTTTAAACCATACATCTGGTATCAAAAGTTACACGAGTATGAATAATTTTATGGAAGTGGTGAGAAAGAACTTGTCACCTAAAGAATTGATCGATGTTTTCAAGAATGAGCCAATGGATTTTGAACCAGGCGAAAAATTCTTATATAATAATTCAGGTTACATTTTGCTTGGGCACATTATTGAAGTGGCATCAGGCCAATCCTACGCTGATTTTATCCAAAAGAACATTTTTGATACATTGGGAATGACATCTTCCAGCTATGGAAGCATGACGACAATTGTTCCAAATAGAGCATCAGGATATTCGCCCACTGAAAACGGCTATAGAAATGCCAACTTCTTGGATTTATCAATTCCATATGCAGCAGGCTCCATTATGTCAACTACCGAGGATTTGTTGAAATGGCAAAACTCCCTGAACGCTTATAAATTAATAACGAAAGAAAGCTATGAAAAAGCCATTCATGGGTCTACGTTAAACAACGGAGAGCATATTTCTTATGGTTATGGCTTGGGCGAGGATTTTGTGAACGGCTCACCGAGTATTCAACATAGCGGTGGCATTTTTGGGTATACAACCATGGGAATATATTTGCCGCAAGAGAAACTATTTGTTTCTGGTCTTACCAATTGTGATTGCAAAGATATTTCTGGAGTAGCATCAAGGATTGCAGCCATGGCGATTGGAAAACCATATCCAGATAAAAAAGATGCCATAAAACTTTCGGATGAAGATTTGAAAAAATGGGTTGGCGCCTATCAGTTTGAAGAAAATGTTGTGAGATTCATCACCTTAGAACATGGTCAACTTTACAGCCAGAGAGAAGGCAGTACAAAATTAGAAATATATCCAATGACCAAAAACCGATTCATTTTTGACAATGGCATGACGTCATACGACTTCCAAGAAAAAAACGGAAAGCGTATGGCAGCCTTCAAAACCACTGAAAAAACAGTCATGGGCAATGAAATTGATAAGGTATCTCATGTGGAGAAAAAATCAATCGCGCTATATGCCGAAATTTTGAAAGACTATGTTGGGAAATACGAACTCAATCCGACACTCGTGATTGAGATTACAACAAAGGACAATCAATTGTTTGGGCAGCCAACAGGACAAAATGTGGCCGAACTATTTGCAGAGAGCAAAGATAAATTCTATTTGAAAGTCGTGGAAGCCGAAGTTATTTTTGATAGAAATGAGAAGGATGAAGTAGTGAGTTTAACACTACATCAAGGTGGACAAAAAATGCCTGCAAAAAAAATAGAGTAAATGAAAGAACAAGAAAGATTGGTCAGTTCGTTTGGGAAATTATATGATAGAGAACCTTGGATTGATGTCAATTTGGTATCAACTTTAAACACAATTTCTGCCAATCAGGCCCATCAACGACCTTTGCCGAACTGTAATACCATTTGGGAAATTACAAATCACATTATTGCTTGGCGCCAAAATGTATTGCGGCGAGTCAATGGCGAACTCATTAAAACACCAAGCAATAATTATATCACATCTGTGGAAGACACTTCAGAAGAAGCTTGGAAGGAGACATTGAATAAATTGGCGCAAAGCCAAGACCAATGGATTCGATTTTTGAAACAAACGAAAGAGTCGGATTTTGAATTGGTTTACCCAAACAATCACATGACCTATTATGAGCACATTCAAGGCGTTCTTCAGCATGATTGTTATCATTTGGGACAAATAGTTCTCCTGTCCAAACAATTTTAGCTTAAAACTTTGGACTATCTTTGCAGCAAACACTTTTAGATGTCATTCAAGGATTTACACCTCAATAAACCCATTCTCAAAGCCGTTGAAGAAGCTGGCTACACCGAGCCCACGTTGATCCAAGAAAAAACCATTCCTTTGGTTTTGGAACAGAAAGATGTCATAGCATCCGCTCAAACCGGTACTGGAAAAACGGCTGCTTTTGCGTTACCTATTTTACAATTGCTTTTTGATAAACAGGACGCACCAAAAAAAGGCAAGAAAATAAGGTCATTAATTGTGAGCCCAACCCGAGAATTGGCAGTACAGATTAATGCGAATTTTAAAACCTACGGAAAACATACCAGTTTGCGGTCCACCGTAATTTTTGGCGGAACAGGAATTGAACCTCAAATTGACATACTTCAAAAAGGTGTTGATATCGTGGTGGGAACTCCGGGTCGATTGCTGGATTTGCACAAACAGGACAT
>Ga0079224_100009728_pt1 | contig 13142 bp, 15 predicted proteins | sample Stecom2015_FD_80414 | JGI IMG/M metagenome (GOLD analysis project Ga0079224, IMG submission 80414) | Agricultural soil microbial communities from Utah to study Nitrogen management - Steer compost 2015 | ecosystem: Environmental > Terrestrial > Soil > Agricultural land | place: USA: Utah... | reverse complement strand
TCCATCCCGGCCCGGTGTTCGCCAACGTGCTGCTGGCCGACGAGATCAACCGCGCCCCGCCGCGCACCCAGAGCGCGCTGCTCGAGGCGATGGCCGAGCACCAGGTGACCATCGACGGCGTCACCCATCCGCTGCCCGAACCGTTCTTCGCCATCGCGACCCAGAACCCGGTCGACCTGGCGGGCACCTATCCCCTGCCCGACTCGCAGCTGGACCGCTTCCTGCTGCGCCTGGCGCTGGGTTATCCGGACCAGGCCGCCGAACGCGAACTGCTCGCAGGCATCGACCGGCGCCACCTGATCGCGCAGGCCACGCCGCTGCTTGGCGCCGCCGACGTGCTGTCGCTGCGCGAGGCGGTGCTGCAGGTGCATGCGAGCGATGCACTGGTCGACTACGTGCAGGCGCTGCTGGCGCAAAGCCGTCGGCATCCGGGCGTGCGGGTCGGCCTCTCGCCGCGCGCCGGCATTGCGCTGCTGCGCGCGGCGCGCGCGCATGCCTTGCTGGCCGGCCGCGACCATGTGTTGCCCGAGGACGTGCAGGCGCTGTTCGCACAGGTTGCCGCGCATCGCCTCGTGGCAGAGGCCGATGCCGGCGGCGACGCGACGCTGGCCCGCGCGATCCTGCAGGCAGTCCCGGTGGACTAGTGGCGAGATACGGCCAGGCGCTGCGCACACGGATCGCAAGCCTGGCGCGCCCGCGCAGGCGCGAGCCGTTGCCGGTGCGCTTCGACCGCCGCCGGATCTACATCCTGCCGACCGGCTTCGGCCTGTTCCTCGCGGCGCTGCTCGCGACGATGGGGCTGGGTGCGTTGAACTACAACAACAACCCGGCATTGCTGCTGGTGCTGCTGCTGGCCGGCACCGCCCTGACCAGCCTGCTGCTGGCCCACCTGCAGTTGAGCGGACTGGAGCTGGTGGCCGTGGGTGGCGAGCCCGTGCCTGCCGGGACACCACTGCCGCTGCGGGTGCATGCGCGCGCCAGCGACGGTCGTGAGCGACGCGGCCTGCGGGTCGCCTGTCCCGGCGCGCAAGCCACGCTGTCGCTGACCGATGGCAGCGGTGAAGCGGTGCTGGCGATTCCGACCGAGCGTCGCGGCTGGCTCGCACTGCCGCGGCTGGAGGTGTCCACGGTCCGGCCATTGGGGCTGGCGCGTTGCTGGGCGTGGTGCTGGCCGGCGACGCCGGTGCTGGTCTACCCCGCGCCCGAAGCCGACGCGCCGCCGCTGCCACCGGGTTCGGGCCAGTCCGCGCGCGCGAAACTGCAGCCCGCCGGCGACGACGTGCACCACCTGCGTGGCTACCGGCGTGGCGACCCGCGGCGCACCATCGCATGGAAGCCATCCGCGCGGCGCGACACGCTGCTGGTGAGGGAGTACGAGCAACCGCAGGGCGAGACGCTGGAACTGGACTGGCAGTCACTGCACGGCATGCCGCACGAGGCGCGCATCCGTCGTCTCGCGCGCTGGGTCGACGACGCCGAACGCGAAGGCAGGCGCTACCGCCTGGTGGTCCCCGGTGTCGCACTGGGACCGGCGCACGGGCCGGAGCATCGCCATGCCTGCCTGCGTACGCTGGCATTGATGCCGGGCGCCGACGGCAACGAGGATCGCGGCTGATGTCCAGCCCCGGCACGCCGGCACTTGACCAGCGCACCCGCGCGTGGTGCCTGGCCGCAGCCGCGGCATGCGTGCTGCCCTTGTTGCTGCAGGTTCCGCCCACGCTCGCGCTGGTCATCATCTCCGTTGCCGTCGTGGGCGCGGCACTGTCCTGGCGCCGGCCGCTGCCGGTGGTCGTGCGCGTGCTGCTGGCCGGGTCGCTGGTGATGCTGGTGCTGGCCACGATGCAGTTCTCCTTTGGCAGGGACACGGCCTGCGCATTGCTCGCCGCGATGCTCGCTGCCAAGCCGACGGAAACCGCGACCCGGCGCGACGCGCGCAGCCTGGTCGGCTTCGCCCTGTTCGCGCCATTCGCGACCTTCCTGCTCGACCAGGGGCCGCTGTCGCTGGCGTTGGGGGTGGTCGCCGCGCTGCTGTCGCTGGCGGCGATCCAGCGATTGGCCGACATCGAATCCGGTGACACCCAGACGCAGGGCCCGGCACTGCGCCTGGCCGGGGTCGGCCGGATGATCGCGCTGGGCTTGCCATTCGCGCTGGCCGCGTTCTGGCTGTTCCCGCGCCTGGCCTCGCCGATCTGGGGCGTGCCGGAACGGGCACTGTCGCGCCCCGGACTGTCCGGCGAGATGTCGCCGGGCCAGTGGCTGGACCTGATGAACGACGACAGCCCTGCCCTGCGCGCCCGCTTCTTCGGCCCTGTCCCCGAGGTGACCCGGATGTACTGGCGCGGGCCGGTGCTGCTGGATTACGACGGACGCACCTGGAGGGAGGCGCAGTGGATGCACAACCTGCCTCCCGCGCAGGTGCGCCACGGGCAACCGGCGTGGGACTACGAGATCGCACTGGAGGCGACCGATCGCCGGCAGCTGGTGGCGCTGGACCTGCCGCTGGAGGCTCCGCCGGATGCCCGCATGTCGATCGACCATGTGTTGCACGTGCGTCGCCCGCTGGCGGCGCTGACCCGCTGGCGGATCCGTTCGGCCCCGCCGGTCGCCTACGAACCGGAACTGAAGGTCACCCTGCGCCGGGCGGCGCTGGCGCTGCCGCCCGGGTTCGACCCGAGGACGCATGCGCTGGCCACGCAATGGCGTCGCGAAGCCGGCACGGACGACGCCGCGATCGTCGGGCGCGCACTGCAATGGATCAGCAACGACTTCGGCTACACGCTCGAGACGCCGTTGCCCGGTCGCCATGCGGTCGACGAGTTCCTGTTCGACACCCAGGCGGGCTACTGCGAACACTTCAGCTCCGCGTTCGTGGTGCTGATGCGCGCGGCCGGCATCCCCGCGCGCGTGGTCACCGGCTATGCCGGCGGCTACCGCAACCCGATCGGCGACTACTGGCTCGTGCGGCGATCGGATGCGCACGCCTGGGCCGAAGTCTGGCTGGAAGGGACCGGCTGGACCCGCGTCGACCCGACCGCGGCGGTGGCACCCGAGCGCATCTACGACACGCTTGCCGACCGGTCGCCGGGTGCGGGCTTCGGCGAGTTCGCACCGGTGGTCGACATGGCCGACTGGCTGCGCCGCGGCTGGAACGACTTCGTGCTCGGCTTCGATGCCGCGCGCCAGCAGGCCATGTTCCGGCCAATCGGCGTGGAAGCCTCGCCGTGGAAGCTCGTGGGCATCTTCGCGGCGATCGCCGGGTTGGCGCTGGCGCTCACCAGCTGGCTGCTGGCGCGCCGCGAGCGCGAGCACGACGCCGTCCTGCGCGCATGGCACCGGCTGGGTCGGCGTTACGCCCGGGCTGGCCTGGGCCGCGCGCCGGATGAACCGGCGCTGCACTGGGCGGCGCGGGTGGCCGCCGCACGCGAGGCCGGCGCCCCGGAACTGCTTGTACTCAGCCAGCGTTTTGTCCACTGGCGCTACGCTCGGCAAAAGGGAGACGCGACTGTCGCCCATGCGCTCGCCCGCGACCTGCGCGTCCACCGCCCCTGACCGGGTCCCGAACAAGAGCACGGAGAACATCATGCGACGCTCCCACCTCCCATTGGCATTCGCCCTGCTGGTCCTCGTGCTGGCGGGCTGCGCCTCGGTGCCTGCCCCGTTGCAGGGCCAGTACAGCCAGATGACGCCGCGCGACGTGGTGGCTTCCCAGCAACGCGGCATGCAGGTGCGTTGGGGCGGGCGCATCGTGGCAGTCGATCCCCTGCCCGACCGCACCTGCTTCGAGGTCGTGTCGACCGGCCTGGATGCGAGCGGGCGTCCGCGCTGGGCCGCCGATGCCACCGGCGGGCGCTTCATTGCCTGCCGTGCCGGGTTCTACGACCCGGCGATCTTCCAGCCGGACCGCGAACTGACCGTGATCGGGTCGGTCGACGACTTCCGCGACCAGCGGATCGGCGAGTACGAGTACCGGTTCCCGGTCGTCCACGCCGCGGTCGTGTACCTGTGGCCGGTGCGCGAGCGGATCGACGTGATCCAGCAGGTCCCGCCGCCGGTCCCCTGGTGGTGGTACTAGCCGGAGGTTCCGAAGCGGCCCAGTGCCGCGCCGGCCAGCAGGTGCAGGTGCAGCTGGAACACGGTCTGGCCGCCGTCGCCATTGCAGTTCATGACCATCCGGTAGCCGTCCTCGGCGAAGCCTTCGGCGCGCGCGTATGCCGCCGCCGCGAGCACCAGGCGGCCGACGACGTCGGCCTGCGAAGGCTTCAGCGCGTCCAGTGTCGGGATCGTCTCCTTCGGCACGAACAGCACATGCACCGGCGCCTGCGGCGCGATGTCGCGGAAGGCGATCACATGCTCGTCCTCGTGGACGATGTCGGCGGGAATCTCGCGCCGCATGATCGCGTGGAAGATGGTGTCGTCGGCCATGGCCGTGCTCCTCTGGATCGTGGCGGTCAGTCGACTGCGCTGCGCGAACCGAACGCATGCGACAGGGTGCCGCGGTCGACATACTCGAGTTCACCGCCCAACGGCACGCCATGCGCAAGGCGGCTCGCACGCACCCCGTGCTGGCGGGCCAGCTGCGCCAGGTAGTGTGCCGTCGCCTCGCCCTCGACCGTGGGGTTGGTGGCGATGATCAGTTCGGAGACTTCGCCTTCGGCGAGGCGTTCGCCCAGGCGATGCAGCCCCAGTTCGTGCGGCCCGATGCCATCCAGCGGCGACAGCCGGCCCTGCAGCACGAAGTACAGGCCGCGGTAGCCGGTGGCCTGCTCGATCGCTAGGCGATCGGCGGGCGACTCGACCGCGCACAGCTGGTGCGCGTCCCGCGCGGCGCTCGCGCAGGTCGTGCACAGCTCGTCCTCGCTGAAGTCGCGGCAGCGCGCGCAGTGGCCGATCTTCTCCACCGATTCGGCCAGCACGCCGGCCAGCTTGCGGCCGCCTTCGCGCTCGCGCTCAAGCAGGTGGTAGGCCATGCGCTGCGCGGACTTGGGGCCGACGCCCGGCAACACGCGCAAGGCCTCGATCAGTTGCTCCAGCAGCGACGCCATTTCAGAACGGCAGCTTCATGCCCGGCGGCAGCGGCATGCCGGCAGTGGCGGCGCCCATCCTTTCCTGCGAAGCCTCGTTGACCTTGTTCACCGCGTCGTTGAAAGCGGCGGCCACCAGGTCCTCGGCCATTTCCGGGTCGGACACCACGCTGGGGTCGATCCGGACCTTGCGGCATTCCATCCGGCCGGTGAGGGTCACCTCGACCATGCCGCCGCCGGACTTGCCGGTGACCTCGAGCTTGCCGAGTTCTTCCTGGGCGCGCTGCATGTTTTCCTGCATCTTCTGCGCCTGTTGCATGAGTTGGGCGATGTTTCCGCGCATGGGGGCCTCGTGTGTACGTGTGGGTGCGTGTGGGGTCGGAGCGCAGGCGCGCTCAGGCGTCATCGAGCGGTCGGATCGAGTCTGGCACGAGCCTTGCACCGTGCCGCGTGATCAGCTGCTGCACCTGCGGGTCGCTGGTGAAGCTTTCCTCGGCCGCCAGCTGGCGTGCGTCACGCTCGCGTGCGTTGCGTCCGTTCAGCGTCTCGCCGGCCGCGCGGACCTCGAAGCGCAGGTCGGGCTTGCCGCCAAGCACGGGCGCAAGCGCTTCGGCCAGCTGCGCGACCAGTGCAGGGCGCTGGAGCAACTCGTCTGCCGGCGCGAGTGCGAGGCGCAGCACTTCGCCATCGTCGGCTGCATAGGCGGCATGCGACGCGAGCTGCAGGACCGGCCCCGAAAAATTGCCTTCCGCGACCAGCGCGAGCCAGTCCTCGTTGCCGGCGACGATGCGGCGCGGGGTGGTTCCGGGTGGCGCCGGCGCAGGGGAAGGCGCGCGCGGCTCGGCGATACGTGGCGACGGCGGCTGCGATGCCGGCCCGGGCCGGGATGCCGGCGCCGGTGCCGGTGCCAGTGCCGCAGGTGCGGTTGCAGGTGCAGGCACTGCCTCGCGTGGCGCGGCCCTGGCCGGCCTGGCCTCGGCGAGTGCCGCGCGCGCAGCCGCAGCGGCATCGCCACGCGAACGCGGCGCGGATTTCGCGGCGGGGGTCGCGGCGGGCGTGCCGGAGGCGGCCGCTTCTGACGGACGGAACGCCAGCATGCGCAGCAGGCTCATCTCGAACCCGGTGCGCGGGCCGGGCGCGTGGGACAGGTCGCGACGGCCAGCCAGCGCCATCTGGTACCAGAGCTGCACGACTTCCGGGCGCAGGCGGCCCGCCAGTGCGTCGACGTTGTCGTCGGACTCGCCCGCGATGCCGGGCACCAGCTGCCGGACCTGGATGCGGTGCAGGGCTTCGGCCAGGGCTTCGAGCACGGCATCCCAGTCGGGCGAAAACTCGGCGAGCGCTTCCACCTCGGCCAGCAGGGCATCACCATCGCCATCGGCCAGCGCGGCCAGCAGGGTGTCGACGCGGGTGCGGTCGACGGTGCCGAGCATGGCAGCGACGACGTCCTCGTCCAGGCGCCCACCTGCGTAGGCGATGGCCTGGTCGAGCAGCGACAGTCCGTCGCGCAGGCTGCCGTCGGCGGCGTGGGTGAGCAGGCGGATGGCGCCTCCGTCGGCCGGGATCTGCTCGGCTTCCAGGATCTTCGTGATCTGCCCCGCGATCTGGGCCTCGTCCAGGCGCTTGAGGTTGAACTGCAGGCACCGCGAGAGGACGGTCACCGGCAGCTTCTGCGGGTCGGTGGTCGCCAGCAGGAACTTCACGTGGCCGGGCGGCTCCTCCAGGGTCTTGAGCAACGCGTTGAAGGCGTTCCTGGACAGCATGTGCACCTCGTCGATCAGGTACACCTTCACCCGGCCGCGGCTGGGCATGTACTGGGCGTTGTCGATCAGCTCGCGGACGTCGTCGACGCCGGTATTGGACGCGGCATCGATCTCGAGCAGGTCGACGAAGCGTCCCGCGTCGATGTCACGGCAGGCATTGCATTCGCCGCACGGTTCGGCGCTGGTCCCCTGCTCGCAGTTCAGGGACTTGGCGAAGATGCGCGCGATGGTGGTCTTGCCGACGCCGCGGGTGCCTGTGAACAGGAACGCGTGGTGGACCTTGCCGGTGTCCAGGGCGTTGCTGAGGGCGCGGACCACGTGTTCCTGGCCAACGAGTTCGGCGAAGCGTCTGGGGCGCCACTTGCGGGCCAGGACTAGGTAGGACATGGCTTCATTCTGCCATGCGGCCGGGGCGGCTTCGGGCCCGGGTTTCAGGCGGGATTGGGGTTTTCCTTGTTCGGGCAGGCCGTGCCGGGATAAAATTCGCGGTCCCCTTGGCGGCAGGAAGCCGGACGGGGAATGACACGGAGAGGTGTCCGAGTGGTTGAAGGAGCACGCCTGGAAAGTGTGTAAGCGTCTAAACCGCGCTTCGGGGGTTCGAATCCCCCTCTCTCCGCCAGATCCATGCGCATTGCTGCGCAGTCCCATGGTGGCCTCGTCGGCCCCTCGCGACGCTAGGTCGAAAATCCCGCCAGGGCCGGAAGGCAGCAACGGTATCGATCGACGCGGGCGCCGAGGTCAGTCGGCGGGGCCGCCGCCTTTCCGGGCATCCGGTCCGGCGATACGGATTCAGGGATCCGGGTGCAGCCAGTCGGCAGCGCCGTCCGCGTAGCGTTCGCGCTTCCAGATCGGAACGCGCGCCTTCACTTCGTCGATGATGTAGCGGCAGGCATCGAATGCAGGCCCGCGGTGGGCGGCGGTCACGCCGACCCAGACCGCCAGTTCGCCCAGCGCGAGGTCGCCGCTGCGGTGGACGCAGCTGGCGTCGATGATCGCGAACTTCTCCAGGGCCTCGTCGATGACGCGCCTGCCTTCTGCTTCCGCGAGCCCGGCGTAGGCCTGGTAGTGGAGCCCGTCGACCTTGCGGCCGTCGTTGTGGTCGCGCACCCAGCCCTCGAAGCTGGCGTGGGCACCGACGCGTGCGTCGAGCAGTTCGGCGCGAAGTGCGGCGACGTCGAACGGGGTTTCCGAAATGCGGAACACCGGCATGTCAGCCGCCCGAGACCGGCGGGATGAAGGCAACCTCGCTGCCCGGGCGCACGGGGTCGTCCCAGGTCGCGAATGCGCCGTCGACCGCGACCCGTAGTTGCGAAGACTGCCAGGTGAACTGGTGCCGGTCGCGCAGCCGCTGGTAGAGATCGTGCAGGTTGCCTTCGGGTGCGACCTCCTCGGACACGATGCCGGCGGCGTCGCGCAACGAGGCGAAGTACAGCACGGTGGCGTGGCCGGCCATGGCTAGCGGACGCCGCCGACGTCGCGCTTGCCGCCACGCTTGGACAGCAGCCTGGCCGGCCCGATGACGATCCGGTGCGAGAGCGCCTTGCACATGTCGTAGACCGTCAGCGCTGCCACGGTCGCACCGGTGAGGGCCTCCATCTCGACCCCCGTGCGATGCACTGTGCGCACGCTGCATTCGATCCGCAACGCGTTGTCGCCGTCCCACTCCAGTTGCAGGCGGCAGCCGTCGATCGGCAAAGGATGGCAGAACGGGATCAGTTCATGGGTGCGCTTGACGGCCATGGTGCCGGCGATGATCGCGGTGTCGACGATCCCGCCTTTCGCGCTGCGCATGCAGCTTTCCCGGAGTTGCGCGGCGACGTCCTTCGGGAACCGGACGCGGCATTCGGCCATCGCCTCGCGCGGAGTCGCTTCCTTGCCGGAAACGTCGACCATCGCCGGGCGTCCATCCGCATCCAGGTGGGTGATTGCGCGCTTCATGCGCCAATTCTATGCCGGGCGGCCGGATTGGCGATTCAGCCTCGCGGCAGCGGGGTGACCCGACTGATTTCGCATCCGCGTCCCGACCCGCCGGCCGCGCCACCCATCGGTGAGAACCCATCCTGCAACAGCACCAACCGGTCTCCCGGGCGCCCGCAGACCGCAGCACCGCCACGCCTGGACTTCAGCCTGATCGAGCGCGTGCTTGCCAGGTCCGGGCACCGTTCCACGGTTTCCACGCGGTAATAGCGATTGCCTGCGTGCCGCATCGGCGCGACCTCCACCACCAGGTCGTTCCCATCCTGTCGCCACCCCCGAAGGAAGCGCGCATCCACGCACCGGTCGGTGGTGCCGGCGATACTCCGCCAGCGGCTTCCGCGGACAACGACCGGGTCCAGGGTCACGCGCGCCTGCATGTGGGCGTCCCGCGCCCGCAATGCATCCGCCAGTTCGGGGGCGGAAAGCATGCTCATCCGGACCACCTGGCAGGTGATGCCGCCGCCACGCACCGCGACAGGTTGTCCCGGACAGGCAACGCCGCCGGCCGCCACGGTCTCCAGGTCGATGCCTTCCTCGAACACCGGGCAGCCAGGATCAAGCGCCAGGCGCGCGCCGTCGGTGCTGCCCGAGCGGAGCAGCAATTCGCGCTCACCGCTGCGCCAGCCACCGGTGACCGCCTTGAGGTCGATGCAGTCCGCGGCGGGCTGCCCGCTGGCAATCGAAGGACGCGGCGCAAGCAGCATCGCGATGCACATCATGGTGGCGATCCATCGCCTCGAATCCTGTCCGGACATCTACTTCCCTGTCTTGGCAATCGGTGGAAACCTGATCATCAACGCCAAGCTGGCTCCCGACTGTAGGGTTTTCCCTGCGCGGCCCGTGGGGATCAGCCGCCCACCAGGAACATCTCGACATGGCGCCTGGAGGCAGCCGGCTTGCCGCGCTGTTCGCTGTAACGGTCCGCGCGCCGAGACCAGAGGGTTGCGACATGCTGGGCGAAGGCATCCTCGCCGCCAGCCAGGTGCGCGCGCAGCGGCGTGCCGCTGCCGGCGAACAGGCAGGTGTACAGGGTGCCGTCGGCGGAGACCCGCGCACGATGGCAGTCACCGCAGAACGGGGCGCTGACCGAACTGACGAACCCGATCTCGCCGCGGCCGTCCAGGAAGGCATGGCGCCTGGCGACTTCACCGCGGTAGGTCGGGTCCAGCGCGCGAAGCGGCCACCGCGCGTGGATGCGATCGCGCAATTCCGCCGAAGGCACCACGCGCTCGGCGCGCCAGCCATTGCAGGTGCCCACGTCCATGTATTCGATGAAGCGCAGCACGTGGCCCTGTTCGCGCGCGAACGCCACCAGTGGTTCCACCTCGCCTTCATTGACGCCGCGCTGGAGCACGCAGTTGAGCTTGACCGGCGCGAAGCCTGCCGCCCTTGCGGCACCGAGCCCGGCAAGCACGCGATCGACTTCGCCACGGCCACCGGACAACTCGCGGAACAGCGCCGGGTCCAGCGCATCCAGGCTGACCGTCAGCCGCAGCAGGCCCGCGTCACGCAATGCCTGCGCGTGTGTCGCAAGCAGCGAGCCATTCGTGGTCAGCGCCAGGTCGGTGATGCCCTCCACTGCCGAGAGACGGCGCACCAGGTCGGGCAGGCCACGCCGCAACAGCGGTTCGCCTCCGGTCAGCCGCAACTTGCTGACGCCCAGACGCGCGAAGCCGCGCACCAGGGTCTCGATCTCGTCGAACGACATGCGCGAGGCGGCATCCAGTCCGTACCCGTCCGGTACCTGGTCGGCAGGCATGCAATACGGGCAGCGGAAGTTGCACGCCTCGATGACCGACAGGCGCAGGTCTCGCAGCGGACGCCCGTGCAGGTCCAGCGGTGGCTCAGTAGCCACGGTCCCACGCTGCGTCATAGGCACCGCGCAGGCGCGCGTAGTCGGCCAGCACCGCGTCCCGAGGCCTGTCGGCACCGAGCTTCAGCAGCGACCGGCGCAGGCGGGCCAGGTTGGACTCGCGCCATCCGGTCGCCGGGATGCGCAACTGGCAGCGGTCGAAGTCGATCATCCAGCCGCGCCCGTTGGTATCGAACAGCAGGTTGTGCGCGTTGAGGTCGACGTGGTCCAGGCCGGCGCGATGGAAGCGCGCGACCAGGCGGCCGGCCTCTTCCCAGGGCGCGCCCTCGCCCGACACCCCGGCGCGGTCGCCCAGCGAACGCACGCCCTCGATCCGGTCGAGCAGGATCGAGGCGCGGTAGCCCATCCCGCGGCGCAGGTAGCAGGCGGCCAGCGGCTGCGGCACCGGTAGGCCGCGACCATGCAGCTCGCGGGTCAGGCGGAACTCCACGAAGCTGCGCACGCGGTCGATCCCGCGCCACAGGTGCGACTCCCGGTTGAACGTGGCCACCAGCCCGCCCCGCAGGTACTGGCGCAGCAGCGAGCGGCCCAGCGGGTGGTCCTCCGGCGGATCGATGAACCAGGCGCCACCGCGGCCGCCATGGCCGACCGGCCGCGCCTGCCCGTCCCATGCGCCCGGCGAGAACCATTCCGGCTTCGCTTGCCGCATGACCGCACCGTCGAACAGAATCGAGCCATATCCGCCCGACGCGTCGCGAAACGGCGTCAGGCGCTCCGTGGCATCGAACGTGGACATCAATCGAGCATAACAAGCCACCGTGCCCAATCCGACCAGTCCGGCCCCTTCCTCGATCTGCCTGTTGCGGCTGTCCGCACTGGGCGACGTGACCCATGTCGTGCCGCTGGTGCGAACCCTGCGCCAGGCGTGGCCGCAGCTTGCACTGACCTGGGTCATCGGCAAGGGCGAACACCGCCTGCTGCATGGCCTGGAGGGCGTGGAGTTCCTCGAGTACGACAAGCGCAGCGGACTGGCCGGGATGCGCGAAGTGCGCGCGGCAATCCAGGGCCGGCGCTTCGATGCACTGCTGCAGCTGCAGGTCGCCGCGCGCGCCAACCTGCTGTCGGCCTTCATCCCCGCGCGCCGGCGGATCGGCTACGACCGCGCGCGATCGAAGGACCTGCACGGCCTGTTCGTGCGCGAGCGGATCCCCGACCGGCCCGGCATCCACGTGCTCGATGCGATCGGCAGCTTCTGCGAACCGCTGGGGCTGCGCCAGCACGACGTGCGCTGGGATTTGCCGGTGCCCGCGGACGCGCATGCGTGGGCTGCGGCGCAGTGGCCGGAAGACGGCACCCGGGCGCTGCTCATCTCGCCGTGCTCCAGCCATGTCATCCGCAACTGGCGGTACGACCGCTATGCCGCCCTGGCCGACCATGCCATCTCGCGTGGCTGGCGGGTCGTGCTGTGCGGCGGGCGCAGCGCGCTCGAACGCGAGGCCGGCGACGCGATCCTGGCCGCGATGCAGGGGCGTGCGCTGGACCTGATCGGCAAGGACACGCTCAAGCAGCTGCCTGCCCTGCTCGGCCGCGCCGACCTGCTGCTGACCCCGGACTCCGGGCCGATGCACATCGCCAACGCGATGGGCACCAGGGTGCTGGGCCTGCATGCGGCGACCAACCCGGCGCGCAGCGGGCCATATTCCGGCCGGCGCTACTGCGTCGACCGCTACGACACGGCCGCACGCCGGTACCTGGGCAAGGCCGCCGCGGAACTGCGCTGGGGCACCCGGATCGAGCGGCCCGGGGTGATGGACCTGGTGACGGTCGAGGACGCGGTGGCCGCGTTCGAGCGCTACGTCGCCGACGCGTCGCCGTAGTCGGCGTAGGACTTCTCTTCCACGTAGGTCGAACCCAGCGCGGCATTGATGTCGCGCTTGATGCGGGCGCGCTCGTCGTTCTGGAAGTACACGCTGCGCGCAAGCTGGATGAAGCCGTCGTCGAAGGCCCGGGCGCGCTCCTTGTCGCGGATGTCGTCCTCGATCACCCAGAGCCGCTCGTTGACGGCCTTGAGCTCCGCGCGCAGGCGGGCGATGTCCTTGGCCGCGGCCGGGTGGGCCATCCAGGTCTGTTCAAGGGCCGACAGCTCCCGGCGCACGTTCTCCAGCTTGGCCGGGTCGGTCATCCGCTCGGACTTGATCTGCAGGATGGCGATCTTGTCGAGCAGTTCACCGTACGAGACGGGGACGAGGAGTTCGGCCATGCGGGCGGGACCTTCGGCTGGGAGGCCTGAAGTTTAACCGGAGCCCCCGGAACGGCCCGTCGCGGCTTGTCCGCGTGGCCCGCGCCCCGTATCATTTCCGGCCCGCATCGCACGCCACCGTGCCTGCAGGACCGCCGGAGAGGTGGCAGAGCGGTTGAATGTACCTGACTCGAAATCAGGCAGGCGTTTATAGCGCCTCGGGGGTTCGAATCCCCCCCTCTCCGCCAGTTTTGGCCCAGGCGCCCCGCAAGGGGCGTCTTGCGTTTGGGGCCGCTTGAGGCAACATCCCCGGATGATCGAGTTCGGAC
>Ga0079224_100009726_pt1 | contig 13143 bp, 8 predicted proteins | sample Stecom2015_FD_80414 | JGI IMG/M metagenome (GOLD analysis project Ga0079224, IMG submission 80414) | Agricultural soil microbial communities from Utah to study Nitrogen management - Steer compost 2015 | ecosystem: Environmental > Terrestrial > Soil > Agricultural land | place: USA: Utah... | reverse complement strand
TATTTGCCAATGCGATGCCGTCGGCGATGCCCATTTGTGGTCCCAGATGCGAAATCATTCCAACGATTTTATATTCTTGCGTACCGAAATGAAAAGAGCGGTCGCGACCATTCGTGAAACCACTGGCTTTGCCTTGCCATTGTGCAAACAATCGATTTAATGGAATTTGTCTTGTGGTAAAAACTCCCAAATTTCGGTGCATCGGCAGGATATATTCGTCTGGTTGCAAGGCTGAGGTTACGCCAACTGCAATGGCTTCTTGTCCGATACCGGAAAACCATTTAGATACCTTGCCTTGACGAATTAATATAAGCATTTTTTCCTCTATCATACGAGGTTTTAAAATGCTTTTGTATAACTGAACCAAAGTTGCGTTGTCCAGTTTTTTTCTATCAAACTTTAGTTTTTCCATGAATGTAAAATTGCTTGATAAAATTACTGTTTTTGCAACGAGTAACGAAATTTTATTGGGGAATTTTAAATCATTCTCTAATTAAAATTCATCGGACAATCTAGACACAAAAAAATCCTGATATTACATACCAGGATTTTTTTCATTTCATTCTCCAATTATTTCAACTGAAAAGTGATATTAACATTCGCTGTAATTTCGATTTCGCCTTCAGCAAGCGTTTGAGCAGCCGTATCGCTTTCGGCATAAGCAGCGGCTTTCATTTGATACATTCTTGGAAAAACAGCTTGAGCACCGTTTTCGGATACCACGATAGCTGTTCCTACATTTTGTCCTAAAGCTTGGGCATAATCTTGTGCTTTTTTCTGGGCATTTTGCACTGCTTTTTTACGTGCTTCCGATTCATATTTCTCCATTTGAGATGATTTGAATTGGATACCATTAATTTGGTTAGCTCCAGCATCTATCATACCTGCCATAATGGTTTCATATTTAGACAAGTCTTTGATGTGTACTTGAATAGTTTGTCCTGCTTGGTAATACTTTTCTTTGCTTTCGTAATCTTGTCTTTGATACAAGTTTACTCTCTCCGTTTTGTAATCTTTGGCATCAATGCCTGATTTTTTCAAAAAGTCAATCATTTTTGCCATCACAGCGTCATTTTCTGATTTGGCCACTTTGGCATCCGGATTATTGGTTTCTACTCCAATCGATAATAATGCTTCGTCTGGTTTTACCATTACCTTACCTTCTCCACCAACGCTGATAGTATTTTGCGGTTGATTTTGTGCACTCATCGTTGTTCCTATTGCCATAAATAATACAATTAATAATTTTTTCATTTTTTCTTCTTATTTTAGTTTAACGAAAGTGTAGTTTTCAACAACCATGCCAAAACTATTTTTTTGCACTCAATTTCCATTTAAAGTTTTTCTCAATCGCTTTAATCATCTCTCCTGCAATATCTTTGCCTGTTGCTCCTTCAATTCCTTCCAATCCCGGAGATGAATTTACTTCCAAAAGCAAAGGTCCTTTTGACGAACGAATAATATCTACGCCGGCTACTTTCAAATTCATAGCTTTGGCTGCTTTGATAGCAATTCGTTTTTCTTCTGGCGTTGCTTTTACGATAGATGCAATTCCGCCCAAATGGATATTGGCTCTAAACTCTCCTGGCAGAGCTTCTCGTTGCATGGCTGCAACAACCTTTCCGTCCACCACAAATAGTCGTAAGTCTTTTCCGTTGGCTTCTTTGATAAACTCTTGAACCAAAATATTGGCATTCAAACTTTTAAACGCATTGATTACAGATTCGGCTGCTTTTTTGGTTTCTGCCAAAACCACTCCTTTTCCTTGTGTTCCTTCCAATAACTTGATAATCAAAGGAGAACCTCCAACCATATTAATCAAATCGTTGGTATCTAATGGCGAATTGGCAAAACCTGTTGTCGGAATATCTACGCCGTTGTTCAATAATAATTGTAACGAAAACAATTTATCTCGAGATTGAGCAATGGCTGCCGCACTGTTCAAACTGAACACTTTCATCGACTCAAAATGTCGGGTCAAAGCACAACCGTAATAGGTCATACTTGGACGAATACGAGGAATGATTGCGTCCAAATCACTGATTACTTTCCCGCCTCGATAATGCATTTCGGGCTGAGTAGCATCGAGTTTCATATAGCAATGTCTAATATTGAGAAAGTGCATTTCGTGTCCTAACAATTCGCCGGCTTCCATAATTCGTCGGTTGGAATATAAATCCGGATTACTTGCCAACAATCCTATTTTCAAAAAGTTTTTGCCTTCTTTGCCTGTTGGATAAATTTTGATAAGCTCCTCAATGGTTTTATCGCCATATCTAAAACTCATTTCAGGATCAACAATCAAACGACCGCTCATGGCTTCTCGTCCAAGCAACATTCTATATCCCATAGAATCTCGGTTGGTCAAGGTAACTTCAATATCCCATTTCATTTCGCCCAAACCAAAGGTCGTTTTTATCACAAACCGCGATTCTCTCGTACCTGTCGAACTTTTAATAATTCTTTTATCCACTACCGGAGCTTCACATTTAATGGTAGATTTTTGATTATTTTGCAAAGGATTAACCACAAATCTCACCCACAACTCACCTTCTTTTTCAAAAGGCGTAATCTGCTCGGCATGTAATGCAGACGTTTTCGCCCCAGAATCTATACGTGCTTTTATCGCAGGGATTCCTAATTGAGAAAATTGCCCCCATTCTTCACTACCGATAATTGTTTTATTTTCCATAATACGCTTCCTTATTTCATTCGCCTAAGTTAGATAAAAAAATGAGAAATTGTCGATTATACAAATAAAAATTACTAATTTTATACAAACAAAAAACAATGAATTATGGCACAAATCACATTTAAAGGAAATCCGGTAAATACATTTGGTGATTTACCCAAAATAGGTTCAAAAGCACCTGATTTTAGACTAACTTCGGGAGATTTATCCGAAAAATCATTATCAGATTATGCAGGAAAAAATGTAGTTTTAAATATTTTTCCAAGTGTAGATACCGGTGTTTGTGCACAATCAGTACGCACATTTAATGAAAAAGTATCATCGGCTAACAATACGGTGGTGTTGTGTGTTTCTAAAGATTTGCCTTTTGCCCTGTCGCGTTTCTGTGCGGCCGAAGGTTTGAAAAATGTAGAAACACTGTCTGATTTTAAATCCGATGATTTCAATAAATCGTATGGTGTAAAAATGATTGATGGTCCGCTTAACGGATTATTCAGCCGGGCAGTTGTGGTTATCAACCCAGAAGGAGAAGTGATTTACAACGAACAAATTCCGGAAATCGGACAAGAACCTGATTATGAAAACGCGATGAATGTGTTGAAATAATCACATGAAATTTTCTCTTTTCAAACAACAAAACCTCTGCATTGTAAAAAATGCAGAGGTTTTGTTTATCAAATTGGGTTTTATTTAAACCTCAAAAGCACTTTTCACTTCTTCAATTTTATCCAATTTTTCCCAGGTAAATAACTCCACTTCAATATTTTTTGTTATCCCTTCTGTGTTGGTAAACTGTTTGGTAATCACTTGAGGTTTTCTGCCCATGTGTCCATAAGCAGCTGTTTCACTGTATATTGGATTTCTCAGTTTAAGGTTTTTCTCGATATAATATGGTCGTAAATCAAAAATTTCTTGAATTTTCTGAGCGATTTCTCCATCAGTCAAATTCACTTTAGCAGTTCCGTAAGTATTAACAAAAACGCCCATCGGCTCAGCAATTCCGATAGCATACGAAACTTGCACCAAAATTTCTTCTGCTACGCCTGCCGCTACAAGGTTTTTGGCGATATGTCGAGTTGCGTAAGCTGCCGAACGATCAACCTTACTTGGGTCTTTTCCGGAAAATACTCCACCGCCATGAGCTCCTTTTCCACCGTAAGTATCTACGATAATTTTTCGTCCGGTCAAGCCTGTATCTCCGTGAGGTCCACCGATAATAAATACGCCTGTTGGATTAATATGATAGATAATTTCGTCGTGGAAATACTCTTGATATTGCGGATATTTTTGCAATAATCTCGGAATTAAAACATTCACAACATCTTCCCGAATTTGGTTTTGCATTGCTTTTTCTGCTTCTGCTTTGCTCGTATGTGAATCTCTTGCGATAAACTCATCGTGTTGTGTCGATAAAACAATGGTAACGATTTTGGTCGGTTTGTTGTTATCATCATATTCTAATGTAATCTGTGCTTTAGCATCTGGTCGCAGATAAGTTATTTCTGTATTTTCCTTTCTAATAAGTGCCAATTCTTGCAACAGTTTATTAGCCAAATCTAAAGCCAAAGGCATATAATCTTCGGTTTCTGAAGTGGCATACCCAAACATGATTCCCTGGTCGCCTGCTCCCTGCTCTTCCGGATTTACTTTATCAACTCCTTGATTGATTTCGGCAGATTGCTCGTGAATAGCGGACAATACACCGCAAGAATTTGCTTCAAACATATATTCGCTTTTCGTATAACCAATTTGGCGAATTACGTCGCGAGCGATGTGTTGTACATCCAAATAAGCATTGGATTTTACTTCGCCTGCCAAAACCACTTGCCCTGTAGTTACTAATGTTTCGCAAGCTACTTTGGCATTGGGGTCAAAAGCTAAAAAATGATCGATTAACGCATCCGAAATCTGGTCTGCTATTTTATCCGGATGTCCTTCACTAACTGATTCTGATGTAAAATAATATGGCATAATTACTCTTTTGGGACTGAGTGCAAAACAAATAAAATGCCTTAATAGGGTAAGTTTACGCTCTGTTTTAGCATTTTTTATTGAGGTTGCAATCAGTCAAATTTTTCCTCTTTTTTTAATTCGGTTACAAATGTAGCACTAATTTAAATATGTAAGCTACGGATTTCACTAATTAACATAAAAATATCATTTCGTCAATTAGCCAAATCCGTAGCTTAACAAATTATTTCAATTCGCCCGATGCCGCTTTTTGTGCGGTTAATTCGGCAATTTTCACAATCACTTCGGTTGCTTTGACCATACTTTCTGCTGGAACATATTCATATTTTCCGTGAAAATTATGTCCGCCCGCAAAAATATTCGGACAAGGCAAGCCCATATAAGACAATTGAGAACCGTCTGTACCGCCTCGAATAGCTTTGATAAGCGGTGTGATTTCTAAGTTTTTCATTGCTTCTTCAGCAATATCAACGATGTATTTTACTGGTTCAACTTTTTCACGCATATTAAAATATTGGTCGCTGATTTCACAAACTACGATATCTTCGCCAAATTTCTCTGCATATTTTTTATTCAGTTTTTTGGCTAATTTCGCAACTAACTTTTTGCGTTTTTCATATTTTTTAAGGCTATGATCCCTGATAATCAACTGCACTTCAGTTTCTTCGATTGTTCCTTGTATATGATGAACGTGAAAAAATCCTTCGTAACCTGTTGTTTTTTCAGGCACATCTTTTTTTGGTAATTTAGACAAGAATTTATTTGCCAAAAGTACCGAGTTAATCATTTTTCCTTTTGCATATCCTGGATGTACGCTTTTTCCTTTGAAAATTAATTTAACCCCTGCCGCGTTGAAATTCTCATATTCTAACTCTCCGATTTGACTTCCGTCCATCGTGTAAGCCCATTTGGCATCGAATTTTTCTACATCAAATTTGTGTGCTCCTCGACCGATTTCTTCATCTGGAGTGAATCCAATTCTGATTTTTCCGTGTTTGATTTCTGGATGTTGAATCAAATATTCCATTGCAGAAACAATTTCGGTAATTCCGGCTTTATCATCAGCACCCAACAAAGTTTTTCCGTCGGTTGTAATCAAAGTTTGCCCTTTGTACAACAATAAATCTTCAAAATAATTTGGCGATAAAACGATGTTTTCTTCTTTGTTTAAAACGATGTCGCCACCATCATAATTTTCAACGATTTGCGGATTGACATTTGTTCCTGAAAAATCTGGACTGGTATCAAAATGCGACACGAAACCGATTGTCGGTACATCGTGTTCTACGTTACTTGGCAAAGTTGCCATGATATACGCATTGTCATCTACGGTTACATCTTCTAAACCGATTTGCTTTAACTCTTCTACCAATTGATTAACCAAATCCCATTGTTTTTCGGTACTTGGTGTGGTTTCTGAGTTGGGGTCTGATTGCGTATCAACTTTGATATAGCTGATAAATCTGTCAATAATGTGTTGTTGTTCCATAATAATATTATCTGAGTTGTGCCTGAACATCTTGTTCGAGGTTTTGAATCACTTTGTTTATAATTTCTTCTACTTCACTATCTGTCAATGTTTTATCATTGTCTTGAATTTTCAGACTGATAGCATAAGATTTTTTATTTTCCGGAAGTTTATCTCCTTCATACACATCAAAAAGAGAAACTTCTTTGATACGGTTTGTATCTGTTTTTTTGACGGTTTTATACAATTGGTCAAAGGTTATTTCTTTGTCGATAAGCAAAGCCAAATCTCTTTTTACAGCCGGATATTTCACGATTTCTTTGTATTTGATTTTATCGGAAAGAACCGGCAAAATGTTATCCCAAAAAATATCTCCGTAAAATACATCTTGCTTAATATCAAATACTTTGGCAATGGATTTTTTCACTAATCCGAACGACGCAATTTTATTTCTTCCTAAATAATAAGCAATACTTTCTGCAAAAATATCTTCCTCATTTGGACGAACTTCATATTTGTTGATACCTAATCGAGAAAAAATCGCATCTACGTAACCTTTAAACAAATAAAAATCAATTGGTTGAGCAGGATTATTCCACGTAGGTTCATGAGCATTTCCAGTAGCAAAAATTGCTAAATGTTTCCATTCGTTATATGTTGTGGTGTCTAATCGTTCGTAAGTTTTTCCACTTTCAAACAATTTCAAATCACTACTTTTCCGATTGATATTGAAACTAATGGTTTCTAATCCGCCGAACAACAAACTCTGTCTCATCACAGACAAATCGTTGCTCAAAGCATTTAGGATATGCACTTGTTTGTTGGTTTCGAAATTGGCCAATTCACCATACTTTGGCGTTGTTAGCGAATTATTCATTATTTCGTTAAATCCTTGACTAATCAATTGGTTAGTAATGATGTTTTCTACTTTAAAACTTTCTGTTCTTGAACTGCTAACAATCGAAGCTTTTAACTTAGACGGAATTTCGATATTATTGAATCCGTACACTCTCAAAATTTCTTCTACAACGTCGATTTCTCTTTGTACATCAACTCGATATGAAGGAATTATCAATCCTAATCCTAAATCAGAAACGCTGTTAATTTTAATGTCCAAAGAAGCCAAAATACGTTTTATCGTTTCTTTCGATATTTCTGCACCAATGATTTTAAACACATTTTCGAATGTTAAAAACACTGAAAAATCTTCTAATTTTTTTGGATAAAGATCAGCCACATCTGAAGTGATTTCGCCACCAGCCAATTCTTGAATCAACAAAGCGGCTCTTCTGAGTCCATAGTCGGTAATATTCACATCAATTCCTCTTTCAAAACGGAAAGACGCATCTGTACTGATTCCTAACCTTTTGGCAGTTTTTCGGATGCTCACTGGGTTAAAGTAAGCACTTTCCAAAAATATAGAAGTTGTTTTTTCGGTAACGGCAGAATGTGCTCCGCCTAAAATTCCGGCAATACACATCGGACCGTAATCGTCGCAAATCACAATATCTTCGTTGCTCAACTCACGCTCTATGCCATCTAAAGTGATGAATTTGGTTCCGTCTTCAACATTTTTCACATAGATTTTATTACCTTTAATTCGGTCAGAATCAAAGGCATGCAAAGGTTGTCCTAATTCGTGCAGCACATAATTGGTTGCATCAACGATATTATTTTTAGGAGTAATTCCGATAGATTTCAAACGATTTTGCAACCATGCCGGAGATTCTTTTACTTCCACTCCCGAAATCGTTACTCCACAATATCTTGGCGTTTGAGTGGCATCTTCCACCACGATATCATACTTCAAAGTTCGTTGTTCTACTTTGAATTTAAAGGTCGATGGTGTGATGATTTCTGCGTGTGGAAATTCAGGGAATCGTTGTAAAATACCAGCTCTTAAATCACGAGCAACACCAAAATGGCTCATGGCATCGGCACGATTGGGCGTTAATCCGATTTCTAAAATATGGTCTGATTCTATTTTAAATATTTGAGAAGCCAACGTTCCGGGTACGGCATCTTCGCTCAACACCATAATTCCGTCGTGGCTGTTGCCTAAGCCTAATTCATCTTCGGCACAAATCATTCCCCAGCTTTCTTCACCACGGATTTTGCCTTTTTTGATTTTAAAAGATTCTCCATTTTCGGTATACAAAGTTGTTCCGATAGTAGCTACCAACACTTTTTGTCCGACAGCGACATTTGGTGCTCCACAGACAATTTGTACCGGAGCATTACCATCGCCCAAATCAACTTTTGTCAGGTTAAGTTTGTCTGCATTTGGATGCTTTTCACATTCCAACACATGTCCAACCACAACGCCTTCGAGTCCACCTTTAACGGTTTCAAACTGTTCGATACCTTCCACTTCCAAGCCTAAATCTGTCAGAATATGAGCGGTTTCTTCCGGCGATGTTTCTATTTTTATGAATTCTTTTAACCAATTATATGAAATCTGCATAATAGATGTTTTTGTCAGGCAAAGATACACATTGCTCTGCGGATGATGAATTTTTTTTAAAGGAATATCAAGATAAAAATTTGGCTCTGATTTCGGGTGTCGGAATTGCACAAGCGTCTTTTTTTCCGAACCATTTATACCGATTTTTGGCAAAATAATCATAACCTATATTTCGTATAAACTTTGGCAAAACACGCAACCAACTGAGCAAATAATACTTTCCGCCCAAGTTTTCGAAAATTCGCAAAACGGCATCGCTCTTGGTGTAATACGCTACTCCGGGTTGATACAAAACAATCGAATCGGTAGTTTTATCCACCCCAATATGTTGCAGAATTTCTTGCCCAATATCCGATTGCAACGAGGCAAAAACATACAGATTTTGCTTGTCTTTTTCGATAACTCTGTTGATGGTATTATCGCAAAAATTGCATACGCCGTCAAAGAGAATAATATGTTTTCCTTCTGGAAGTTTCATTTGTTTATTTTTTTCGTTCGACCATTTCGAGCTGTTCGATAGATACTTTTGACATAAATAATCCGTAGTTGACCGAGGCTATATTTTTCTCTATTTTTTCAATCGTTCCTACGGCTTTTCCGTCTTGCATTCGCACTCTATCGCCTACCTTCAAAGCAAAATACGTTTGATTACTTTTTCTTTCGGTTTGTTCTTGTTGTTTTTTTATTTTCTTCTCTTCCCGAATTTGCTCGACTTTTTGCTCAATTTCTTCTTTAATTTTTTCCGTTTTTACTTTCTGAATTTGGCGTTCTTTTTTTCGGGTTTGCTTGCGTTTGGCATTTTCTATTTCAATGATTTTAAGCAATTCGCCAATTAAATTTTTCTTGTTTTTGTTATAAAAATACTTTTCAGATAATTCATCTACTTTCTGCCCAATATAAATAAGTTTTTGGTTATTATCAAACAATTCCTGATAACTTTCTAATTTGCTTTGAATTTTCTGATTGATTGTTTCCATTTTTTTGCTTTCTTCCCGAGCTTTTCCTTCTTCTTGTCGCAAAACTTCTGATGTTTTTTCTAGTTTTGAACGTTCTTTCTGCAACTTGGCAATGGTTTTATCAAATCGCACTTTTTGGTTTTCAATTTTCTTTTTCGCTCTGTTAATCAAACTATAAGGAATACCGTTTTTCTGAGCAACTTCAAAAGTAAAGGAACTTCCCGCCTCGCCTACGCTAAGTTTAAACATCGGTTCAAGCGAACGCTCATCGAAAAGCATATTGGCATTGGTCGCATTTTCCAACTCATTTGCCAACATTTTGAGGTTTGTATAATGCGTTGTGATGATTCCATAAGCCTGACGTTCATAAAACTCTTCCAAAAAAGTTTCTGCCAAAGCCCCACCCAATTCCGGGTCGGAACCTGTACCAAATTCATCAATCAAAAATAAGGTATTTTCGTTGCATCTTCGCAAGAAATAATTCATATTTTTCAATCGATAACTATATGTACTCAAATGATTTTCAATCGATTGATTATCTCCAATATCTGTCAATATTTTATCAAACAAAAACGTGGTACTGCGTTCATGCACCGGAATCAAAATACCGCTTTGCAACATCAACTGCAACAAACCAACCGTTTTCAGCGTGATACTTTTTCCGCCGGCATTAGGTCCGGAAATAACAACAATGCGTTGTTCTGGGATTAATTCAATGGTTTGCGGATATGTTTTTTTGCGTTTCTCTTTATTAGTCAGCCACAAAATCGGGTGATAAGCTTCACGAAAATACAGCTTTCTTTCGTTGTTGATTTCAGGCAGAATTCCGTTGATTTTCAAGGCATATTTTGCTTTGGCATAAATGGTGTCGATATGCACCAACACCGCTTGAAATTCCACCAAATCTTCATGGAAAGGTCTGATTTCTTCCGTCAAAGTTTTCAACACACGCACAATTTCTTCTCGTTCTTCAAATTCTAAATTATTGAGCTGACGATTGTATTTTTGGGTAATTTCCGGTTCGATAAATGTAATACTTCCCGTTTTGGATTGTCCTAAAATCGTACCTTTCACTTTTCGGCGATGCATTGCCAAAACCGCCAACACACGTCGGTTTTCAACCACCGATTCTTTGATGTCGTCCAAATAACCGCTGCTTTGATATTGCGACAACGCACTGTTGAAACTCTGATTGATTTTGGCTCTTACTTCCGAAATATTTTTGCGGATTTCGCTCAATTGCACAGAAGCATTGTTTTTTATTTCGCCGTATTTATCAATCACTTGTTCAATCTTTTGCGTAATCGTTTTGTTGATTTCCACATCTTGCATTAGGGCAAACAATTCGGCGTAATATTCTTGAAATTTCTTCAAGAAAGTATATAACTGATTGGTAGTTTTTACCAAATCATTCATTCGTTTGAAACCATCTGGTTCGAGAAAACTATTTTCTATTTTCAAAAATTTCAGTTCACGGTCGATGCTTTCAAAAAAATGACTCGGAATGGCGTTGTTGTTACTGAACGACGAAGTATATTCTGAAGTTCGTTGCAGTTCTTTCATCAATAATCCTTTTTGTGCAATCGGACGGATTTCGGCAGTAGCTTCTTTTCCTTTATCCGTAATGCAGAAATCGGCAATGGTGGCGAGCACCGTATGAAGTTCTAATTCTTGTATCGTTTTATTGTGTATAATCATGCATGAAATAATAACATACAAATTTACGAAGAATCTGTGTAAAATTACCTTCGATTGATAGCTTTTGCAAAAGCCTTACATTTGCCCAACAAAAAAGCTTGCCAAATTGACAAGCTTTCTCAGTTTATTTTTGATACACTTAATTTTTACATCATTTCCATTTCTCCTTCGTCGCTGTTATTCATACCGCTGTTGCGTTGTTGGGCTTCTTTTTTGGTTTGGTTGAAACGATAAGTAAAAGACAAATTAATTGTTCGTTCTCTCCATTGCATTTCTCTGTAAATATTTGCGTTGGGCAGATAGGTTTCGTTTCTCCATTTTCTAGAGTTCAACAAATCTTGTACATTCAGCGATACAGTAGCTTTATCGTTAAAGAAGTCTTTGCTGAGCGACATATTGATGTTGTGATTATCTAACATTTTTCCTTGCGAATTATCTCCTCCCGAAAAGTACATATAGTTGGTTTGCCAATCAATATCTCCAGGCAAAGTAACGCGAGCGGTCAAACGACCAAACCAACGGAAAGCGTCTTGATCAAAATTCTGATATATTTCGTTACCATCAAAATCGGTAAAAGTGTAATCGCCACGTGTTTGTTGTTGGAAGAAGTTTAGATTCCCGTTCAATCTCAACCAGCTGTATGGCGTATAACTCAAATTAAACTCCAATCCATAACGGTATTCGTCAGACAAATTAATTGGCGACATTACCGTAATCGGAATTCCTTCTTCGTTTACTCCGTTGATGCGTCTTACATATTCAAAAGAATCGGTGGTTCTGTTCAAATAAGCCGATGTGCTCAAGGTAAAGAAGCTCCATCTTTTCAAAAATCCAAGGTCGAAAGCATCTGTAAACGCCGGGTCTAAATCTGGATTTCCCATAAAAAAGCTGATTGAACTAGAATAATCAGAAATTGGGTTGAGCATTCTTCCTCTCGGACGACGTACGCGCTTGCTATAACTAATCGAAGCATTGGTGCTTTCGTTGAACTCATAATTCAAGAAAACGCTCGGGAAAAAGTTATTGTATTTTTTCTCGTTAAAATCATTAGTAACCAATTGATTTACATTTACTTTTGAACTCTCCCAACGCAATCCTAACATATAGCTAAATCGGTTGATTTTACTTCCAAATTGTGTATATAAAGCTTGAATATTTTCTTTGTATTCCAGATTATTCAAAAACAAATCATTGGGTTCGAGCACACCATTATTATAAGTATTTACATTGTAATCTGAATTCAAATTGTTGAATGTACCCAAATATCCGGCTTCAAAATGCGTATTTTCGCCAATTGGCAAAGTATAATCTACGCGTAACTGATGATTTAAGTCAGATTCTTTAGATTTGGTAATATCTTCGGCAATCGAATTATTTTCACCCAACATATATGTTTGAATATCAGAATTTTCAACATCATAATTTTTAAAAACCGATGCCGATGCCAAAAGTTGATGTCCTTTGTCGTTGAATTTGTAGGTAAATTCGGTGGTATAATCAACATTTTCTTTGTTGTCATCTTCGTTGGTGAATCGCATTCTGCTGCTTTCCAAATTGCGTTGCGCATCAAAAGTATGATAAATCACTTCATTCGGGTTGTCGCCATGAGCTCTTCGCCAAGAAAAGTTATTATTCCAAGTCAATTTATCGGTCAAATACCATTCAAATCCAAAGTTTCCATTAAAACCACTTCGTGATCTTTCTCGATTGCTGTATTCGTCAACAAACTGTGTGGTATTTCCGTTTTCGTCAAAATACTCCGAATTGTTCAATGAGTTGCCAAATTGCTTGTTATCTCGGTAAGAAAGGTTGGCAAAAACATTAAAATTATCTTCACGATAGTTCAAAGTCGTAGCTATACTATATCCTTCCGGATTAGAAAGTGTAGCGGTTA
>Ga0079224_100009724_pt1 | contig 13145 bp, 10 predicted proteins | sample Stecom2015_FD_80414 | JGI IMG/M metagenome (GOLD analysis project Ga0079224, IMG submission 80414) | Agricultural soil microbial communities from Utah to study Nitrogen management - Steer compost 2015 | ecosystem: Environmental > Terrestrial > Soil > Agricultural land | place: USA: Utah... | reverse complement strand
GAAGCGCATGCCCTCGGTGAGCTCCAGCTCGAGGCCCATGGTGTTGGACTCCTCGACCGTGATCACGCCCTCCTTGCCGACCTTGTCGAGGGCCTCGGCGATGAGCTCGCCGATGGCCGGGTCAGCCGCGGAGATGGCGGCGGTGGAGGCGATCTGCTCCTTGGTCTCGATCTCCTTCGCCTGCGAGAGCAGGGTCTCGGTGACCGCGGCCACGGCCTGGTCGATGCCGCGCTTGAGCGCGATCGGATTCGCACCGGCGGCGACGTTGCGCAGGCCCTCCTTGACCAGGGCCTGGGCGAGGACGGTGGCGGTGGTGGTGCCATCGCCAGCGATGTCGTCGGTCTTCTTGGCGACCTCCTTCACCAGCTCGGCGCCGATCTTCTCGTAGGGATCGTCGAGTTCGATCTCCTTGGCGATCGAGACGCCGTCGTTGGTGATGGTGGGCGCGCCCCAGGACTTCTCGAGCACGACGTTGCGCCCCTTGGGGCCGAGGGTGACCTTGACGGCGTCGGCGAGCTGGTTCATACCGCGCTCGAGACCGCGCCGGGCCTCCTCGTCGTAAGAGATGAGCTTGGCCATTGTGGAATCTCTCCCGTGTGGTGTGGTGTCCACCCGACCCTGTGCCCGCGACGGACGAGAGCCGATACCGAGTTCATGTCCCACGGCATCGACCCCCTCACGGGGCCGGAATGTTCGAGGTCGACCAGGCGGAGGACCGCCGGCCGATCATGCCCTCGCGGCCGAGAGCTCGGCGCCCGAGGCGCTGTCACTCTCGATCGACGAGTGCCAGAACATCATAAGCACTCGGAGGCGGAGAGTGCTAACCCTGGGCGTCCGCAGAGAGCGAATCCGAAGCGACCCTCCCAGGAACGCGAGGAGCCCGCGACCTCTGGGGTCGCGGGCTCCTGACGGTGGTCCGGGTGGCCGGGCTGGCTCAGCCCTGGTCGTCGGGCTCGGAGACGGCCACGAAGGTCACCGCGGCGTCGTACTCATCGCTCTGGCGGGCCTCACCGGCGCCCACCTCATCCGCGAGCGCCTGGGCGGTGGCCTTGTCCTCCTCGGAGCGATAGAACACGACCGGCTCCTGCTGGGGGTTGTCGGCGGTGGCGACGGAGACGTCCTCCCAGCCGCCGTCCTCGAGGGCCGACTGCCAGGTCCCGGCGAGGCCGTTGATCGCACCGGCGTTCACGACGAGCACGGGGGTGGACTTGTCAGCCTCGGCGGCGGGCTCCTCCGAGGCCGACTCCTCAGCCGACTCCTCCGCAGCGGTGGTCTCCTCGGAGGCGGTGGTGGGGTCCGCGGCACGTTCATCGCCCCCTCCGCCCATGCCGCCGATCACGAACAGCAGCACCACGAGCAGCACCGCAGCGGCGCCGATGATGATGATGTACAGCAGGTTCTCCCGCCAGAACGGCAGCTCAGCACGATGCGCGCCGTGGAAGGACACGGCGTCCGCCTCGTCGTCGAATCGATCCGGGGGGTAGGGATACTGGGAATCAGCCACGGCCCCATTAAACCCGTTCGGCCCGTGCGGGGTGTGGAGCACACGCCCTGGAGGGCGGGGCTCAGGCCACTCGCGGGGCGGTTCCGGACCCGCCGGGCTCGTCCTCGGAGACCCGTCGGCCGCGCAGTCGGTTGACCACGGCGGGCGCGGCGCGCAGCGCGTCCGGCTCGTCCAGAAGGGCGTTGAGCCGCACGTAGTAGGCGACCTTGGACATCCCGAGCTCCTCGCGGATCGCGCGCTCCTTCGCGCCGACATAGCGGAAAGTGCGCCCCTCGAGCGCGAGGATCTTCCGGTCCCGCTCGGTCAGAGAGGACTCCTCCACCGGCGATGAGGCATCGGACACGGCCGACGGGTCCGCCGGGGCAGAGTCGGCACGATCATCGCGCGCACCAGGGACAGAGGACATGGTCCGAGACTACGAGGACTCGCCCCCGCGCCCGCACCCGGCACGCCGCGACCGGCGCAGGACCTCGCTCACGGCAGGGCTGGAGGACCATGATCCCGTGCAAGGACCGGTGCGAGACTGGGTGCATGTCGCGACCGCTCACCGACCTGATCTCCCCTGACTGGGCCGAGGCCCTCGCCCCCGTCGGGTCCCGCCTGCACGAGATCGGCGCGTTCCTGCGCGCCGAGGTGGAGGCTGGCCGCGGCTATCTCCCTGCCGGGGACCAGGTGCTGCGGGCCTTCACGCGGCCGCTCGCGGACGTGCGCGTGCTGATCGTGGGCCAGGACCCCTATCCCACGCCCGGCCATCCGATCGGGCTGAGCTTCGCGGTGGACAGGGACGTGCATCCGCTGCCGCGCTCGCTGACGAACATCTATACCGAGCTCGAGTCGGATCTGGGCGTGCCCCGTGCCGCTCACGGCGATCTCTCCGCCTGGCAGGACCAGGGCGTGCTGCTGCTGAACCGGGTGCTCACGGTGCAGCCGGGCGTCCCGGCCTCGCATCGCCGGCGCGGCTGGGAGGAGATCACGGAGCTCGCGCTGCGGGCGCTCGTGGCGCGCGGCGGGCCGCTGGTCGCGATCCTGTGGGGCCGGGATGCGCGTTCGCTCGTGCCGCTGCTGGGCGAGGTGCCCTATGTGGAGAGCGCCCATCCGAGCCCGCTGTCGGCCTCGCGCGGCTTCTTCGGCTCCGCCCCGTTCTCCCGCACCAATGAGCTGCTCGCCGCGCAGGGTGCGGCGCCGATCGACTGGCGCCTGCCCGCCTGAGCGCGTTCAGCTGGCGGCGCTGTCCTTCCACTCCCAGGAGGCGAGGATCTCGCGCAGCTGATGGGAGACCTCGGTGGATCCCACGGTCTCCACGACGATCTCCATGACGTCTCCGTTCACGTCCGCGCAGTAGATCTCGGCGACGGCGTCCTGCCCCCCGTGCGTGCCGAGCGCGCGATAGGTGACCAGCTCCTTGCCGCCCAGCGTGACCGGGTCGACCTTCACTGCGTCGTCGACCTCGTCGAAGGAGAAGCCGATCCAGATGCTGTTCATGCGGCAGCTCGCCTCGGCGTGGGCAGAGGAGGGGTAGTAGTAGACGGTCAGGCTCTGCGTGGGGACCTCGTCGTAGGCGAGCGGCTCGTACTCCACGTCGGACAGCAGCACGATGCCGTCGGAATCCGGATCGAAGCCGCCCTCGGAGTAGTCCTGCCAGTCCGCGGGGCGGCGGAGGGTGAACGTCTCCCGCTCGAGGACCACGGTGGCGGGGGCCGTGGCGGTAGGGGCGGGCTGCTCGGCGCTCTCGCCGCCGCGGCGCATGAGCAGCACGATCCCACCGGTCACGGCGAGGAAGCCGAGCACCAGGACGAGCACCACGCAGCCGAGCGCGATCCACAGCCCGGTGCGGCGCCCGCCGCCTGGCGGCGGGTTCGTCCCGGTCTCGGGGCCGCCGCCGTAGGCCATGGTGGGCGGCAGGTCGTCTCGCCCACCACCTGGCTGCTGCGGATATGGCTGGCCCATCGCTCCCCCGGATGCACGTAGTCCCCGCTCCGTCCGTCCTCGTCCGGAGCGGTCTCATTCTACGGAGGAGTCGGATGCGTCACGCTCTCCCAGCGCGCGTCGTGGACCGACGGGGCGCTCCGCGCCCGGGCGAGGTCCGCGCTGGTCATCGCGCGCGCAGGCACGGCGGGCACGGCAAAGATGCGGTCAAGCGGGGCCATCACCTGCACCACCGGCCCCGCCGGGTCACACCCCGGTATGTCATTCTCTGGGGTCGGCAGGCCGTGATCGTGCGCCGGTGACAGCCTGCCGAGGACCCATGACGAAGGGAGACCGCGGTGGCAGAGCACCGTTCGACGGCAGAGGAGGCGGCAGATCCGGCGACCAGTCCGGAGCGCCTCCTCGAGCTCACCGAGAAGCATCCGCAGCTGCACCGGCTGCTGGTCGCGAACCCCTCCACCCCCGACGTGGCCCGGCAATGGATCCTCGCGACGAACCCGTGGGCGAAGAAGTCCTTCGAGGAGAGCGGCGCGGGCACCACGGGCAACGCCGCTGCCGCGAACATCGAGGAGCCGACCCGCGCGATGCCCGTCGCCCCCGATGAGGATCCCGAGGACGACGAGCTCGAGGCGACCAAGGCCCACCCCGTCGTTCCCGGCACCCCCGCGGAGCCGCCCACGGATGAAGCACCTGCCGCTGCGGCACCAGCAGCTGCGGCCGCTGCGGCATCCGACACCGACGAGGACCCGGACAACCCCACCGTCTGGGGCGACTTCTCCGCCGAGACGTTCTGGGACGAGGACGCGAAGGCCGCGCCCGCGACCGCGCCGATCCCGGTCCCCGGCCGCCCCACCGGGGTGCGTCTGGCCGAGGACACGACCGTGGTGCCGCTGGGCCCCTCGGACTCACCCTCGGCCGCTCCCGCCGCCTCCCCCGCACCGCCCGCCGCCGCGGCACCTGCCGCGGGAGCCGCTGCTGCTGGGTCCGCGTACGGCTACGGCTCCACCCCGTCGGCCGCCCCGGGCAGCAGTCCCGCCCCCACTGCCGCACCTGCCGCCGCGGCGGCCCCGGCCGTCGCCCCCATTCCCCCGGCACTCGCAGCGCCCCTCGAGGACGACGACTCCGAGGACGGCTCCCGCCGCAAGGCCTGGTTCCTCTGCGGCGGCTGCGCGGTCCTCGCCCTCCTGCTGCTCCTGCTCTCGGTGCTCGTGGGCCGTGCCTGGCTGAACAGCGGCGAGGACGAGAGCTACCAGCGCGACAGCACCACCTCGTCGGCCGCGGAGAAGACCCCCTCCGAGGAGCCGAGCGAGAAGGAGACCGAGGAGTCGAGCGAGCCGCCGGTCTCCCCCGCGCCCGAGGACGCGGTGGAGATGAACGAGCTGCGCTCCCCCACCGGGAACATCACCTGCTTGCTCGAGGAGGACTCGGTCTCCTGCTCCGTGGTCGAGCGGGACTTCTCCGAGGCGGGTCTCGAGGACTGCGCTGATGGGCCGTTCACGATCACCGTCGCCGGGGAGGAGGCCGCGCGCGCCTGCGGCTCCTCCGCGCTCAGCGACTCCGCGTCGACGCTCGAGTACGACAAGAGCGCGAAGCGCGGCGACATGGCCTGCACGAGCCGCTTCAACGGCATGACCTGCTGGAACACGAAGACCGGCCACGGCTTCATGGTCAACCGGGCAACGTACGAGACGTTCTGACCCGTCCGTCCGCCCCGTTCCACGGCGAAGGCCCCGGTGATCCATCACCGGGGCCTTCGCCGATCCGAGAGCTGGAGACGAGATTCGAACTCGCAACCGCCTGTTTACAAGACAGGTGCGCTACCGTTGCGCCACTCCAGCGGGCGGGACCGGCCGCGAGGACCGGTCCCGAGCAGTGTAGAGGGAGTCGGGGACTGGCTCAGCCCTGCCCACCGTCGGAGGCGGCGCCGGCCTTCTCCTCGACGAGCTGCTTGAGGGCACCGGGCTGGCCCCACTGATCGGATTCGATGACGGTGTCGTCGACCTTCACGAAGGGTGTGGCGCCACCGGTCTCCTCGCCATAGGGGTTCGCGACGGTGTCCACCCAGCCCTCGTAGGTGCCGTCGGCGAGGCAGGACAGGGTCTCCTCGGAGGCGCCGGCCTCCGTCGCGAAGGCGGCGATCTCCTCGTCGGTCAGGCCCGCGCTGTTCTCCGCGGGCTGGTTCGCGAACATCAGCTGCTGGAAGGCGATGGCCTTCTCGGGGCTCTCCTCGTAGACGCACACGAAGGCGTTCGCGGCGCGGGTGGAGTAGTCACCGGTGGTGGAGAGGGTGTCCAGGAAGTTCCGCGGCACGATGTTCACCGTCGCGGTCTCCTCCTCGATCATCGTCTGGACGTCCTCGCCGTTGATCTCCTCGAACTGGCCGCAGAAGGGGCACATGAAGTCCAGGTGCAGCTCGACCACGGGCTTGCCGGAGTCCGCGGGAGCGCCGAAGCTCAGATACGGCTCGTCCGCGGCGATGCCCTGCGGGGTCGCGACGGGGCCGGGAGGCTGCATCGAGCGGTAGACGAGATAGCCGATGCCGCCCGCGATCACGAGCGCGACCACGGTGATCGCGGCGATCACGGTGGTGCGCACGGTGCGCTGGCGCTTGAGCTCGGCCTGCCGCTGCTTCCGCAGTGCCTCGCGCTGGGCGGCGCGGCGGTCCTGGGCGGACGGTGACGTACCGGACGGGGCCATGGGTCCTCCTCGCCCCAGTGGGGCTGCGGTGGGTGACGGAACGGGGGAAGCTTAACCGCCGGTTCCTGGGGGCCGACGGGGTGCATGGGGCAGCTCACGCACAGGGGCAGGCGCGCGGCACTTCCGCCTCAGCGGCGCCAGAGGGCGATGTCCTCCAGCCGGGGTCCGCCGGGGAAGGGGAAGTAGTCGACCATGCCCTCGCGGGCCATGAGCGCGAAGGCGACCGCGCCGAGCAGCAGCAGGAGCAGCACGAGCACCACGGCGCCCCAGAGCATGTCCGGAGCGGCGGCATCGAGCATGCGGTGTGCGCCGTTGCGGGTGGTGCGGGAGCCGAGCCCCACCCAGGTGATCAGCACGGTCACCACCATCGCGAGCGCGAAGGGGACCGCATCCGGTGGCGGAGCGCCCTGCAGCAGAGTCCAGGAGGCGTCGACCGCGATCCCGACCAGCAGGCCCAGGATCAGTGGGAAGAGCACCTGCAGCGCGGTCTCGACCAGGCCCAGCAGGAAGCGGAAGGGGCTCGCGAATCCGGCGCTCCACGCGGGGCCGGAACCGGTCGCGCCGCGCAGGCGCCGGGCCGCGATCGACTGGTGCGAGCGCTCCCAGGTGCGGGCGGAGGCGCCGAGCAGGAGCAGCACCGCGAGGGACACATAGGGCGCGACCGCGGCGAGGCCCACGAGCAGCAGATGCCCGAGCCAGACGAGCATGGGGCGGCGCGGCGGCGGCGCGGGCCAGGCCAGCTGCGCTGCCTCGCCCTGCCACGCCCCGACCTCCTGCGGCGACGGCTGCGCGTAGGGCTGAGGCTGATGCTGCGGCGGTGCGTACGGCGCTGGCTGATGCTGCACGTACGGCTGGGTCTGGGCATACGGCGCCGACGGATGAGCCTGCGGCCTCGGCTGCGCCTGCGGGACCTGCTGGGCCGGCGGCGCTGCGGGCACGACGGGCATCACCTGGGTGGGCGGCCCCATCACGGGCAGCGCCTCGGTAGGCGGCTCCGCCGGGGTGGGCACCCGCGGCAGCGCCTCCGTGGGCTGCTCGGCGGGCGTGGAGCTGCTGCGCCAGCTGTCGCTGTCATCCATGACGGGCAGCGCCTCGGTCACGGGCTCCTGGTCCCGGCCGGGGCCAGCGGGCAGCACCGCGGTCGCATCGCCGGTCGCACCCCCAACCCCGCCACCGGTCGCGAACGCCTCGGTCTCCCCCGCGTCCTCGTAGCGGGAGAGGTCCAGCTCGGCGAGCCGGGCCAGGAGTTCCGTCGGCGCGGGCCGCTGATCGGGCTCGGCGCGCAGCGCGGAGCGCAGCCAGTCCGCGAGCTCCACGGGCAGGCCGTCCACGTCGATCTCCCCACGCTCGGCGCGCAGGAACACGAGGTCCGCGCGGCCCGTGCCGAAGGGCTCCCGGCCGGTCGCGGCGAAGGCGAGCAGCGCCGCCCACGCCCACCAGTCCCCCGCCTCGCCGGCGTGGTCGGTGCGCACCACCTCGGGGTCCAGATATGCGGCGGTGCCCATGACCAGCCCGGTGGAGGTCAGGCGGGACTCCTCCGCCGCCAGCGCGATGCCGAAATCGATGATCACCGGGTCCAGGCCATCGCCCTCGGGGTCGAAGCCGGTGAGGTCCGCCTCGGTCGCGCCGCGCAGCAGGACGTTGCTGGGCTTGAGATCGCGGTGGATCACCCCGGCGGCGTGGATCTGCTGCAGGGTCGCGCCCATGACCAGGCCGATCTCGCGCACCGCCTCGGGGTGCAGGCCCTCATGGGTGCGCACCGCGTCCTCGAGGGTGGGGCCGGGCACGAACTCGGTGACCACGAACGCCTCGGGCGAGTCGAGCTCCGCGTCGAGGATCCGCACGATGTTGTCATTGCGCACGCGCTGCTGGGCGGCGACCTCGCGGGCCAGCCGGTCCCGCGCGCGGGGGTCGTCGGAGATCTCGTGGCGCAGCAGCTTGATCGCGACGTCGTTCCCGTCGGCGTCCTGGGCGCGGTAGACGATCCCCATCCCGCCGGCGCCGATCCGGCCGAGGATCTCGTAGCCGGACTCCTCGGCGAGCGCGGTCAGCCGCGGGTCGCGGGAGGCGCGGCGGGGCGTGCGGGACTCGGACATGCCGCCATGCTACGAGGCGGTCCCTCTGAACACCCCCGCAAGACCGCCCGCTCCACCACTCCCTCACAGTCCCCGCGCTGTTCCCCTCCCGTGAGAGGATCCCCGTGCGGCGCGGCGGGCGCCGCCGCGCCCGGCCACGCGGCCCGGCGCGCTCCCGGACCGGAAGGCCCATCTCATGCGCTCCACCCTCTTCGACGCCTCCCATCAGGAGCGTCAGACCACCGACCGCTGGACCCTGCAGTCGCCGAAGATGCTGCGTTGCGCCCTGAACCCCGAGTCGCCGGAGATCATCTCCTCCGCGGGCGCGATGGTCGCCTACCAGGGGCAGATGGACTTCTCCTACCAGGGCTCCGGCGGCGGGATGAAGCTGCTGAAGAAGATGGCCACCGGCGAGGGCGCGAACATGATGCGCACCCGCGGGCACGGCGAGGTCTTCTACGCCCGGGCGAACAACTCCATCTTCCTCATCCAGCTCGAGGGCGAGGCGCTGACCCTGAACACGCGCAACATGCTCGCCTTCGACTCCTCGATCCAGTGGGACATCCGTTCCCTCGGCGGGGCGGGCTTCATGGCCGGCGGCCTGTTCAACCTGCTCCTCCAGGGGCACGGCATGGTCGCGGTCACCTCCGACGGCCCGCCGATGCTGCTGGACTGCTCGCAGCAGCCCACCTTCGTGGATCCGCAGGCCGCGGTGTGCTGGTCCGCGAACCTCCAGCCGCAGATCAAGAACGATTTCAAGATGGGCTCGCTGATCGGGCGCGGCTCCGGGGAGTCCTTCCAGCTCGGCTTCCACGGGCCGGGCTTCGTGGTGGTCCAGCCCTCCGAGGGCCTGCCCACGGCACCGGCCTCCTGAGCATGCGGGAGCGGAGCGTGCTTACGATGGCACGGTGACCGCTTCTCCCCCGCAGGGCCTGGTCGACGAGCTCGAGGCTCTCGGCCCCGCGGGTCGACGGCGCGCGGCGCGCGCGTCGGCGACGATGTTCGCCGCCGACGTCTCCGGGGTCGCGCCGCTCGTCGACCCGGTGCCCATCGTCCTCGACACCGACACCTGGGCCGAGCTCTCCGCCGGACTCATCCAGCGCGCCCGCCTGCTCGATGCCCTCCATGCGGACCTCTACGGCCCGCGCACCGTGCTGAGCACGGACGTCGCTCCGGTGCGGGAGCTGCTGCAGGATCCCGGCTACCTGCGCCCCGCCATGGGCCTCCCCTCCCGCCCCGGCCCGCGCCTCATCGGCGTGACCACCACCGTCACCCGCACCTCGGGCGGGTCCTGGGTCGCGCTCGAGGGCGAGGTGGATGTGCCGGGCGGCGCCGGGATCGCGCTCGAGCTGCGCCGGGTCCTCTCCCGCTGCGCGCCCACCCTCTACCGCTCCACGCCGCTGCGCCGGTTGCATCCCTACTTCGACACGGTCCGCACGGCGCTGCACCATCGGCTCCGGGCCGACGGGCGGGCCGGGCGCACCGTCGTGCTCACCGACGACTCCGTCTCACCGCTGGAGGCCTTCGACCACAGCTGGATCGCGAACCTGCTGGGCGCCCCCGTCGTCTCCGCCCGTGACCTGCGCACCGGGGCGGGCGCCCTGACCCTGCGCCTGCCCGGCGCGGACTCCGCCCCGGGCGACACGATCGACGCCGTGGTGCGGCTGGTCCCCTCCGCCCAGCTGGATCCCCTGGATCTCGGGCCGACGCCGCTGGGCGGCGTGGCGGGCCTGGTCGAAGCGGTGCGCTGCGGGGATGTGCAGCTGCTGAACCCGCTCGGCGCGGGGGCGCTGGAGAATCCGCACCTGCGCGAGGCGCTGCCGGACCTGTGCCGTCACCTCCTCCACGAGGACCTCCTGCTGCGGCCCGCGGACGGCGCCGAGCACGGCGGGTTCCTCGGCACCGACCCCGCCGGAGGGGACGCACTCGTGGAGCGCCCGCTGCGGCTGCGCCTGCTGGTCATGGCCGGAGAGGACGGCTACGAGGTGCTGCCCGGCGGCATCGCCCGCACCGAGGACGACGCCCCGCCCGCGCTGCGGGACGTGTGGGTGCAGGTCCCGGAGACCTCCGCCGTGATCGACCTGGGCGCCGACGGCACCGCCGCGGCGGAGGAGGACCCGGCCGTCCCCGCGGAGCTGCGCCATGGCGTGCTCGCCGCCTATCCGGCGATGACCCGCTCGATCGGCTCGGACCTGTTCTGGTTCGGCCGCTATCTGGAGCGGGTGGATGCCACCGCGCGCCTGCTGCGCACCATCCTGGACACCACCAACGACCTCGGTGCAGAGGCGACCCCCGCTGCCCGCACCGCGCAGGAGGTGCTGCTCGGGGCGGTCACCGAGGTGACGACCACCTATCCGGGATTCCCTGCACTCGACCTCGCCGACCGTGAATCGGTGCGGGACGAGATCGAGTCGCTGCTGACCGACCGAGCCCGGCCCGGCTCCCTCGCCCAGTCCTATGCCGCGCTCGCCCACACCACCCGCACCCTGCGCGACCTCATCTCCGACGAGGTGTGGCCGGTGATGACCCGCATGAACGCACGCCTGGCCGGGCTCAGCCGGCGCGCGGCATCGGAGGGCCGGCCCGTCGAGCAGGGGCTCACCGACCTGGTCGACGGCTGCCTCACCCTCTCCGGCGCGGTCGCGGACTCGATGCCGCGCAACCTCGGCTGGGACCTGCTCGAGGTGGGCCGCAAGCTCGAGCGCACCATGAGCCTGCTCGCGCTGCTGCGCGCGGCACTGGGACAGCGCCGCACCCGCCACGCCGAAGCCCGGATCGCGGGCGCCATCGCACTGATCACCGAGTCCAGCACCTCCTACCGCCGCGCCTATCACGCGGCCGTCCAGCCCGAGCTGCTCATGGAGCTGCTGCTGAACGACGTGACGCTCCCCCGCTCGATCGCCTTCCAGCTGGACCGGCTCGGCGCGGCGCTGGACCGCCTGCCCGAGACGGCCCCGACCCCGGAGCTGCGCGCCCCGCTCGGCGCGCTGCGCGCCCGGGTCACGGCCTGGCAGGCGGAGGAGCTGCTGCGCCCGCTCGCCGCGGGGCCCGGGGCCGACGGCGCCCCGACGGCTCTGCTCGAGGAGGCGGAGGCGGCGATGGAGTCGCTGCGCGAGCTCGCCTCCGCCCTCGAGGACCGGTTCTTCCTGCCCTCGGAATCCACCTCGCGATGGGGGGTCGATGATGTCTGACAGCACCGCACGCCGCCGCCCGCTGATCCCGCTGAAGGAGGAGGGGGTGGAGCCGGCCGCGCCGATCCACTACCGCGTCCACCACCTCACCTCCTACCGCTACGCGAAGCCGGTCTCGCGCAACTACGGCCGCGCGCACGTCGAGCCGCGCGCCACCCCGCACCAGCGAGTCCTCTCCCATGAGGTGATCGTGGATCCGGCCCCGGCACGCCTGACCGCGCACACCGACTTCTACGGCAACTCCTCCACCTACCTGCTCGTGGACGAGCCCCATGAACGGCTCGATGTGCACTCTCACGCCCTGGTCGCGGTCGCGGAGCGGCGCTACGGCATCGAGGCGATGTCCCGCCCCTGGGAGCAGTGCACTCCGGAGGGCTGGGGCTCCCTGCCCGCGGACACGGACCTCGACTTCGTCCTGGCCTCCCCGCGGGTGCCCGCCTGCGAGGCGGCGCGGGAGATCACCGCGGAGGTGTTCCGGCCCGGCCGCCCGATCGGCGAGTGCCTCGCGGATCTCACGGCGCTGATCTACACAGACTTCACCTACGACTCGGCCGCGACCACGGTCAGCTCGACCCTCGAGGAGGTCCTCGCCGCCCGGCACGGGGTGTGCCAGGACTTCTCGCATGTGGGAGTCGCGGCGGTGCGGGCAGCAGGCCTCGCCGCCCGGTACGTCTCCGGCTACCTGCGCACCGCGCACTCGGCGAGCGGCGCGCTGGGCACTGCCCCCGTCGGGGAGATGATCGGCTCCGCCGCCTCGCATGCGTGGCTGAGCGTGCTCGTGCCCGGTTCGGGCTGGGTGGACATCGACCCCACCAACCGCACCTTCGTGGATCAGCGCTTCGTCACCACCGCCTGGGGCCGCGACTATGCGGATGTCCCGCCGCTGAAGGGCATCGTCGTCGGCCCGCCGGGAGCGACCAGCACTCTCGACGTCGCGGTCTCAGTGGCGCCCGAGGCGACGGAGGCGCCGTCGGGCGCGAGCCCGGCATGAGACAGCTCGAGAAGCACGTCAGCCCGCTCACATCAGCCGGGGTGGGAACGAATTTCGCGTATAGAGTGGTGCGGAAATCTCTGCCGCCGGAGCCGGGTACGCCCCGCGACCCCTCCGCAGGTGCCCGACCCCGGCGCTGACGCGCCATGAGAACGAGGTGTGATGTCCTCCTCCCCGCAGCCCTTCCGCCTGGCCGTGATCGGAGCCGGTCCCGCCGGTGTCTACGCCGCCGAGACCCTGCTGCGCTCCGCACCTGTCAAGGGCGGTGACCTCGAGGTCAGCATCGATCTGTTCGACCGCTTCCCCGCGCCCTTCGGCCTGATCCGTTACGGCGTCGCGCCCGATCACCCGCGCATCAAGGGGATCATCACCGCGCTGCACCGCATCTTGGGCCGCGGTGACATCCGCTTCCTCGGTGACGTCGAGTTCGGCACCGACATCACGCTCGAGGACCTGCGCACTCACTACGACGCGGTCATCTTCGCCACCGGCGCGCTCAAGGACGCGCACCTGCAGATCCCCGGCATCGAGCTCGAGGGCTCCTTCGGCGCCGCGGACTTCGTGGCCTGGTACGACGGCAACCCCGACTACCCCCGCACCTGGGCGCTCGAGGCCGAGCAGGTCGCCGTCATCGGGAACGGCAACGTCGCCCTCGACGTGGCCCGCGTGCTCTCCAAGAGCGCTGATGAGCTGCTGACCACCGAGATCCCCGACAACGTCCACCAGGGCCTCTCCGCCGCCCGCACTCAGGACGTGCACAT
>Ga0079224_100009723_pt1 | contig 13146 bp, 8 predicted proteins | sample Stecom2015_FD_80414 | JGI IMG/M metagenome (GOLD analysis project Ga0079224, IMG submission 80414) | Agricultural soil microbial communities from Utah to study Nitrogen management - Steer compost 2015 | ecosystem: Environmental > Terrestrial > Soil > Agricultural land | place: USA: Utah... | reverse complement strand
GCCAGCCACTCGTTCAGCAGGCTGCGCAGATCGGCATCAGCGATACGCAGCAACGCCGCCAGCGGCCGCAGGGGCAGCGGTGCCGCAGGCGCGGGCCCCGCCACAGGCAGCTGATACAACGCCAGGCGCGCCGGTGGCGCATCGTTGGCGAAAGCCGCCGCACTTTCCAGCTGACGCAGTTCAATGGCGGCCATACGCTCGCGCAGAACGGCCTCCAGGGCCGTTTCCCACCCCGGTTCCACCTGCAGCCGCTGCCACAGACGCGTGAGCCCGGCAAGACCATGGCGCTCGAGCCAGGGCTGCAGGGCACCCTGCTTCTGCACGTCGTCCTGCAGGCGGCTCAGTGCGTTCAGCCGGGCCTCGAGCCCTGCCAGCTTGTGTTTTTCTTCCTGGGCGGCGGCCTGCGCCTGGCGGCGTGCATCGTCCATCGCCGGCAGGCGCGCTTCAAGCTCGGCGAGCTGGGCCTGAGCCTCCTCGAGCTGTTCCTGCATGGCCACGCAATCGCCCGCCAGCCGTTCGACGAGCTGCGGGTCCGGGGCGTTCAGTGACGCGCGTTCCTGTTCCAGCCGTTCCTGTCGCAGCGCAAGCGCCTGCAGCTGCCGGTCGGCATCGCGCTGACTCTGTGCGGCAAGCGCGAGAGCCTGCTCGACCTTGGCCAGTTCAACGCGCAGGGTGTCGCGTTCCGTTGCCGCCTGACGCACCGATTGTTCGATTTGCGGCAGGTTTTCACGTGCCTGTTCGGCCTGTTCACGCAAGGTCTCGCTGCGCGCTGCGGCGATTTCGCGCTCGGACTCGAGCGCCTCGAGCTGGGCGGCGCAATGCTGCTGCTGCGCCTGCCATTCTTCCTGTTGCTGCTGCAGCTGGAGGCGCCGGGCCTGCAGACGATTGCGTGAATCCGCCACGTGCCGGATCTCGGCCTCGAGCCGGCTGACCAATGCCGATGCCTCGTACAGACGCCCCTGCGCCGCATGCACGGCGTCACCCGCCGCGTAATGTGCCTGACGGCGCGACTCGAGCGCGGCTTCCCCCGCACGCATCTCGGCGATCGCCGCTTCCAGTTGCGCCTGGGCCTGCTCGATGGCCACGGCCTTCTGCTGGCGTTCTTCTCGGGCGGCCTGCTCGCGCAGCATCCAGAGCATGCGCTGCTTGAGTTCGCCTTCCTGCTGCATGCTGCGGTAATTGCGTGCGACTTCGGCCTGGCTTTCCAGGCGCTCGAGATTGCCGCCCAGTTCACGCAGGATATCTTCGACCCGAAGCAGGTTCTCGCGCGTATCGGCCAGGCGGTTGGCCGTCTCGCGGCGCCGTTCCTTGTAGCGCGACACCCCGGCGGCTTCTTCGAGGAACACGCGCAGCTCTTCGGGCCTGGCCTCGATCAGGCGGTTGATCATGCCCTGGCCGATGATGGCATACCCGCGCGCGCCCAGCCCGGTACCCAGAAAAATATCGTGGATATCGCGGCGGCGCACCTGCTGCCCGTTGATGTAGTAGCTGCTGGTGCCGTCGCGGGTCAGCACGCGACGCACCGAGATTTCGGCATACGTGCCCCACTGGCCGGGCACCCGGCCATCGGTATTGTCGAATACCAGTTCGACCGACGCGCGGGCCGCGGGCTTGCGGTTGACCGAACCATTGAAAATCACGTCCTGCATCGACTCGCCACGCAGCTCGGAGGCCTTGCTCTCGCCCAGCACCCAGCGTACGGCATCGATGATGTTCGACTTGCCGCAGCCGTTCGGGCCCACCACCCCGACGAGTTGGCTGGGCGTGGGTATGCTGGTCGGATCGACGAAAGACTTGAAGCCCGCGAGTTTGATCTGCGTGAGTCGCACGGTGAATAGTTGGTCGAATGGAAGCGGCCAGGTCGCTGGCTATGATAACCCAGCGCCCCGCACGGGCGGCCGCGTGACAACACCGCTGACGCCTTCAAAAAGAAAACGCGTTATTATTTTTGGCTCGGGGACTGCACCCACCGCTATACTCAGTAACCTTTGAAACCCAAAGCCACAAAAGACCGGTAGCGCACGGTGGGCTTGAACGAAGTACCGGGACCGCTTTTGAATAAAGGATTTTATCTCGTCATGGCAGCCCAGGCATTGTCGTCCGTCGCCGACAACGCCTTGCTCATCGCTGCCATTGCGCTCATTGCAGACCTGCATGGCCCCGACTGGATGGCCCCCATGATGAAGTGGTGGTTTGCCCTGGCCTACGTGGTGCTGGCGGCCTTCGTCGGCGCGTTCGCCGACACGCTGCCCAAGGGCCAGGTCATGTTCATCACCAACGCCGTCAAAATGGCCGGCTGTGCACTCATGTTCGGCTGCCAGAGCTTTGGCCTTTCCACCGATTCGCAATTGGCCGCCGTATTCATCGCCTATACGCTGGTCGGTGTGGGGGCCGCGGCGTACTCTCCCGCCAAATACGGCATCGTTACCGAAATGCTGCCACCCAACGACCTCGTCAAGGGCAACAGCTGGATCGAGGGGCTCACCGTCATATCGATCATCGTCGGTACGGTGGTGGGCGGGCTGCTCATCAACCCCACCGTCTCGGCCGCGCTGCTGTCGCACGACTGGATCAGCGCGGTGGTCGACACCCGCACCGAAGCCGCAATCCTCCTGATCGGCCTGGTGTATCTGGCCGCTGCCCTCACCAATCTGGCCATTCCCCGCACCAACGTCACGTATCCGCGTCAGGAACGCAACCCCGTCAAGCTCATTGCCATATTTTCGAATTATGTTCGGGTGCTTTGGCGCGACAAACTGGGGCAAATATCACTGGCCGTCACCACCCTGTTCTGGGGTGCCGGCGCCACATTGCAGTTCATCGTCATCGAATGGGGTGCCCAGCATCTGGGCTACCGCCTCGACCAGGCCTCCATACTCATGGGGGTGGCCGCTTTCGGCACGGTGGCGGGCGCCGTGCTGGCCGGCCGCGTGCCGCTGCGCCGTGCGCTGTCGGTACTGCCCATCGGTGTGGCGATGGGCTTCACGGTCATGCTGATGCCGTTCGTCTACGAAAAGTGGGCTGTATATACACTATTGCTACTTGTGGGCGCACTGTCGGGGTATTTCGTGGTGCCCATGAACGCCCTGCTGCAACACCGGGGGCACGTGCTGCTGTCGGCCGGTCACTCCATTGCGGTACAAAACTTCAACGAACAGCTCAACATTCTGCTGATGCTGGCCATCTACAGCCTGCTGCTGTGGCTGCAACTGCCCATCAATGCCATCATCATCATTTTCGGTACGCTCGTCGCCGCACTGATGCTGGTGATCATGATGTGGAACCGCCGCAACCAGCTGGAAAACCCGGGCCTCATCGCAATGATCGGGCAGCACGGTCACGGCCAGGCGCTCAAGCAGCACTGAACATCAGGAAACGCCCGTACCTTCACGGGGCACCATGGCTGCGTTAAACGGCGCCAGGGCTGCCCTGAGCGCCGAGGCTGCGCAGCAGGTTCAGATCGCGCCAGGCGTCGGCCTTGAATTGCCAGTGCAACAACAGTGCCGCCGGGTGGTGTGTTACCACAACCGGAATGCTGCGGCCTGCTTCGTCGACATACTGGTGCACCTGCCCGCGCAAGTCGTCGAGTTCCCCCTCGTGCCCCAGCAACGCAGCGGCCGACACGCGCCCCAGTGCCACCAGACAGCCCGGCTGCAGCAAGGTAATCTGCCGGCGCAAATGGGGCAGGCAGGCGGCCACTTCTTCCGGCTCGGGGCTGCGGTTGTTCACCGGACGGCATTTGAGCACGTTGGCAAAATATGCCGGCGCCGACGCGTCGAGCCCAATGGAAGCCAGCATGGCCTGCAGCAGCTCGCCGGCGCGGCCCTGGAACGGGCGGCCGGCGCTTTCGTCGAATTCGCCCGGCGCTTCGCCGATGAACATCCAGCGCGGCGATTGCTGCACACCTTCGCCAAACACCGTGCGGCTGCGCACCTCGTGCAGCGGGCAGGCTGCGCAGCCGGCCACCTGCTCGCCCAACGCAGCAAGACTGGTGGCAGTGGGCGCAGCGTGCGGGTGATCCGCTGCCGGCGCGGGGGTGATGGTTACGGGAGCCGCAGTGGTGGCGGCGACGTCACGGGCCGGCGAGACGGAAGGCTCGAGGGAATGCGTTTCAGCAAATTCCTGACTGCTGAAATGCGCCAACATGCGCGCGTCGATGCCGATTTCCTGCAGCCAGGCGCGCTGAATCGAGGTGAGTACCGGGCGTGAGTCGGTCATGCCTCAGGCCCCGGCACGCAGCATCTTGCGCATGACCCAGGCATCTTCCCGCTTGCCCCCCGCAGCAGGGTAGTAGTCTTTGCGCACGGCAATCTGCTCGAAACCGTGGCGATGGTAGAAAGCAATGGCGTTCTTGTTCGAGGGCCGAACTTCCAGCAGCACGGCCGGCAGGTTGCGGGCACGCGCTTCCTTTTCGCAGTGCCGGATGAGCGCCGTGCCAATGCCCCCCCGCTGGGCGTCGGGCGCTACGGCGATCACCAGAAGGTGCGCAAGGTCGGGCGCGAAGAGTGTCATGCTGAAACCCACGATGCGCCCGTGCTGCTGCGCCACCCAGCCGCCATACCCGGCACGCAAGCCATCTGAAAAATTGCCCGCCGTCCAGGGAAACGACTGTACCGACGCCTCGATGTCGGCAACGGCGGGCACGTCGGCCTGCCCCATGGGGCGCAAGGCCACGCCCAGACCGGGCGCCTTCGGATTGCCACCCATGCCTTCTTCGCGTTCGCGTGTGGTGAATGCCACCTTGTCGCGCACATACAGCGGTGCAGCCTGTTCGGGCGGCACGTGCTGACCCGCCTCGTACAGGGGCATGGCCAGGCGTCCGACCGTGCCGGCGTCGGGGCGCAACGACGGGCCGATGGCCAGTTCGAGGCCCGCCGGTGCTTCCAGGCTCTGCCAGCCGGGGCACAGGTGCACGCCGTCACCGACCAGGCGCAGCGCGTATGCACCATGAACTTCGCGCATGGGCCCGCCCGCCTGCTGCAACCAGGCCGGCAGATCGGCGGCGGCAAGCAGTATGGGAGCCTGCACCGTGGACCAGCCTTCACCCTGCGGGGCGTACGCCGCCAGATAAAGCTCGTTCATGCGCGCATCGTGCGCCACGACCCTGATCGAACCGGCCTCTTCCTGAGGCGCGATATCGCGATCGCGCTGCGCCACGGCCATGAGGCTGACCACCGGCACGACGGGGATCTGCAGCGCAAAGGCAATGCCCTGCGCGACGCCGCAGGCCACGCGCAGGCCGGTGAAGCCGCCCGGGCCCTGCCCGAACGCAACCGCCGACAGCGCGCGCCGGCCGAGCCCTCGCTCGCTCAGCAGCTGATCGGCCATGGGCAGCAGGCGTTCGGCGTGCTCGCCGACCGCATCGTGCTCGAGCCGCGAGACGGTCAGGCGGCCGTCGGCGTGGCGCGAGATCAAGGCAACGCCGCAGACGCTGCCGGACGTTTCCAGGGCAAGAAGGTGGAGGGTCATGGCGCTGATTTTACGTGAATCTTTCCGGGCCATCCGGCGATGTCCCGATAGGCCGTACGGCCCCCCGCGGATGGGCCATCGGGCTACGTACATCTGGCCGTTTTCTACCGAATGCATAATATGTAATATGTTGCTACGGCGACTTCACGGCGTCTTCCGACCCTGTTACATTTTCGTCCATGAACACACAGAACCCCTCCCTTTCCCGCAAAATCCTGATCGTCGACGACGATCCCCGCTTGCGTGATCTCCTGCGCCGGTATTTGTCCGAGCAGGGGTTCAATGTCTTCGTGGCAGAAGACGCGAAGGAAATGGGCAAGCTCTGGCAGCGTGAACACTTCGACCTGCTGGTGCTTGACCTGATGCTGCCGGGCGAAGACGGTCTGTCGATCTGCAGGCGCCTGCGTGGCGGGCACGACAACACGCCCATCATCATACTCACGGCCAAGGCCGAAGAAATCGACCGCATCGTGGGTCTGGAAATGGGGGCCGACGACTACCTGTCCAAGCCCTTCAATCCGCGCGAACTGCTCGCCCGTGTCAACGCCATCCTGCGCCGCAGGGGTACCGAAGAACATCCCGGCGCCCCCAGCCAGGAAAACGAATCCATCGAGTTCGGTCCTTACGTACTGAACCTTTCCACCCGTACGCTCACCAAGAACAACGAACCCGTCCCCATCACCACGGGCGAGTTCTCCGTTCTGAAAGTGTTCGCCCGCCACCCCAAGATCCCGCTGTCGCGCGACAAGCTCATGGAACTTGCACGGGGCCGCGAGTACGAAGCCTTCGACCGCAGCCTCGATGTCCAGATTTCGCGTCTGCGCAAGCTTATCGAGCCCAATCCCTCCAAGCCGGTGTTCATTCAAACGGTATGGGGGCTGGGGTATGTGTTCGTGCCCGACGGCGGTCAGTAGTTTGTACGGGTACATGGTCCGCTAATTTCATACGGCCATGTCTTCTTCCACCAAGCAGCGGGGCCCGGTTTCTGCCCCGCGTTTCCGGCTCGGCCTGTTCAGCCGTTCGTTCCTGCTGCTTGCCACCCTCATGATGGTGAGCCTGGGCGCGTGGCTGCAGGTGTTCTTCAGCATGGAAGAAGGCCCGCGCGCCATGCAGATGGCCCAACGGGTCACCACCGCAGTCAGCATCACCCGGTCGGCGCTCGTGTACGCGCCCACCAGCGTCCGGCCGGCCCTGCTGCTCGATCTGGCCACCAAGGAAAGCCTGCGCGTCCAGCCACGCGAAGAATCCGACGTCCTGGAAGAACTGCCGAATTCCAACTACTGGAATCACGTCGCCGCCGAAATCAAAGACAAGCTCGGTGCGCAGACCCAGGTCATGTGGAGCGTGAACCAGACCCCGGGCGTGTGGGTCAGCTTCGAACTGAACGAAGACCAGTACTGGCTCGTCTTCGAGCGCGAACAACTCGCACTCACGGCCGGCATCGAATGGCTGGGATGGGGCGCCACCGCACTGCTGCTCGCGCTGATCGGCGCCGCAGTCAGCGTGCGCTTCGTGAACCGGCCTCTGGCGCAGCTGGCGAAGGTGGCCCAACAGCTGGCGCGCGGTGAAACGCCCTCGCCCCTGCCCGAAAAAGGCCCGGCCGAGATCCGCGACATGAACATGGCCTTCAACCGAATGGCGCGCGATATCCGGCAGGCCGAGGCCGATCGCGAAATCATGCTGGCCGGCATCTCGCACGACCTGCGCACGCCGCTGGCACGCATGCGGCTCGAAATCGAAATGAGCAACGTCAGCGACGAAACCCGCGCGGCCATCGACGAAGACCTCGCGCAAATCGATCACTCCATCGACCAGCTCATGGAGTACGCACGCCCTGCCGGCCAGATTCCAGAGCAAGGAATCGACGTTTCCTCGGCGCTGCGCGAACTGTACGAGCGCGAACGCAGTCACACCGAGTCGCTGGGCGGCCAGCTCACGGCCTCCATCGAACCCAATCTCTTCGCGCGCATCAACGCCCACGACCTCAAGCGCATCGTGGGCAATCTCATCGAGAACGCACGGCGCTACGGCCGCAACCCCGACGATGACCGCGCCCACATCGAACTGTCGGCCGTGCAGCGGGGCAATATCGTTTCGATCGAGGTGCGCGACCACGGCCGCGGCATTGCCAGCAACGACATCCAGCGCCTGCTGCGCCCCTTTTCGCGCGGAGAATCGGCCCGCACGGGGGTCAGCGGTGCGGGCCTGGGGCTGGCCATCGTGGAACGCCTGCTCGGGCAGGTGGGCGGCCAGCTCGAGCTGATTTCGCAGCCCCCGGGCGGGCTGATTGCCCGCATCGAAATACCCAAATACCGCCCGCGCGGTTACCAGGTTGATACCAACACCTGATCCGGTGCGTTTCACATAGAATTCCTGAAACGATGCCGCATACGCGCCGGGCATCATCTCAAGGAGCACCCATGAAGACGATAGGCGACAAACTGGAACCGTTCAAAGTCACGGGCGTGAAGCCCGGGTTCAACGAGCACGAAGAAAACGGGGTATCGGCCTTCGAAGACATTACCGAAAGCTCATTCCCGGGCAAATGGAAGGTCATCTACTTCTATCCGAAGGATTTCACCTTCATCTGCCCCACCGAGATCGTGGGGTTCAACAATCTCGCGCCCGAGTTCTCGCAACGCGACGCGATACTCATGGGTGGCTCCGTCGACAACGAGTATGTGAAACTTGCCTGGCGACGCGAGCAGGCCGAGCTCGACAAGCTGGGGCACTATCAGTTCAGCGATCTCACCGGCTCACTGATCGATCAGCTGGGCGTACGCGACCGCAGCGAAGGTGTGGCGCACCGCGCGACATTCATCGTCGATCCCGACAACGTGATCCAGCACGTCTCGGTAAACAACGTGAACGTGGGGCGCAACCCCGAAGAGATTCTGCGTATTCTGGATGCCCTGCAGACCGAAGAACCGTGCCCGTGCAACCGCCGCGTGGGCGGCGATACGCTGTAGCTACAGCACGCTGCACACGGCCCTAGCCGGCTGCCAGCAGCACCACCACGGTCGCGGCAATGCCTTCCTTGCGGCCCAGGTAGCCCAGGCCCTCGTTGGTCTTGGCCTTGACGTTCACCGCCGTGGCCTGCACCCCGAGATCGGCAGCGATATTGGCCACCATGGCCGGGGCGTGTGGCCCGATCTTGGGTGCCTGGGCATGCACCGTGGCATCCACGTTCACCACGCGCCAGCCGGCCTGCACCACTTTCTGCATGGCGGCCCGCAGCAACACGCGGCTGTCGGCGCCGGCATAACGCGGGTCGGTGTCGGGAAAGTGCCGGCCAATATCGCCCATCCCGGCCGCACCCAGCACCGCGTCGGTCACGGCGTGCAGCAGCACGTCGGCATCGGAATGCCCCTGCAGGCCATGCGTGTGGGGAATGTGCACGCCGCCAATGATCAGGTCGCGGCCTTCCACCAGCGCGTGCACGTCAAAACCCTGGCCGACTCGCAGATTCATGTCTGTTTTCCTGTAGATGTGGGGCAGCCTCAGGCACGCGGGCCCAGAAGCCGTTCCATGATGTCGAAATCTTCCGGCCACGTCACCTTCCGGTTAAGCAACGACCCGGCCACCAGGAGGGGTTGGTGACCGGCGCGCTCCATCGCCGACGCTTCGTCGGTAATCGCAGCGGAGTCATCCGCCAGCGCAGCTTCGAGCGCAGCCAGCAATGCACCCGCACGGAACATCTGCGGGGTCTGCGCCAGCCATAACGCCTCGCGGCTCACCGACTGCATCACCCGCACGGGCTCGCCCGCGTGCTGCTGAGGGGTTGCACGCTTGACCGTATCGGCCACGGGCTCGGCCAGAAGGCCACCCAGATCGTGCCGCAGGCAGGCATCGATCAGCCGCGCCAGCGCATCGGCCGGCAGCCCGGGGCGCGCGGCGTCATGCACCAGCACCCAGTCGGTGGGCAACAGGGCCCCATCGCAGTCGTTCAGCGCATCGTGCAGCGCACCCAGTACCGTATGCGCGCGGGTCGGCCCGCCACATGGCCTGCAGGTCGTGCGTGGCAGGTCGCGCAAGGCGCCCTCGGCGTGGGGGTCGTCGGCTGCGACCGCCACCCGCACCTGCCGGATGCGCGCATCGGCAAGCAGTGCGCACACCGCCAGGCGCAGCATGGGCTGACCACACAAGAGGCGATACTGCTTGGGCTGACCGGTGCCGGCACGGGCACCTACGCCGCCCGCCGGCACGATCGCGAAGATTCGGGGTTCGCTGAATGACATGGCCCGGGCATTTTATAATGATCGCTCAATGGCCTTCGTTTCCGTCTCCGTGCCCCCCCTAGCCTCCGTTTCCCCGATCCTTTCCGCCTTACGCCCCGGGCAACGTCACGCCCAGCCCCTGCCGCCCGGCTCCGGCGATGCCTTTCTACTTGCACAGCTTGCGCGCGAAGCCGGCCGTACCGTGGTGGTACTGTGTGCCGAACCGCTCACCTCGCAGCGGCTGACCGACGAAATTCCGCTGTTCGCGCCCGAACTGCGCGTACGCCAGATGCCCGATTGGGAAACCCTGCCCTACGACGGGTTCTCGCCCCACCAGGATCTGGTCTCGGAGCGCCTGCGCACGCTGCATGCGCTCATGCAAGACGGGGTCGATATTCTGATGGCGCCGGTCACCACCTCGCTGTACCGACTGGCGCCCCCCGAATTTCTCGCGGCGTACACGTTCTCGTTTCGGCAGGGCGACGCGCTCGACGAAGCGGCGCTGCGTCAGCAGCTCATGCTGGCGAACTACAGTCACGTCACGCAGGTTACGGCCCCCGGCGAATTCAGCATTCGCGGTGGACTGATTGATCTCTTTCCCATGGGTTCGGTGCTGCCCTACCGCATCGATCTCTTCGATGACGAGATCGAATCCATACGCAGCTTCGACGTCGACACGCAGCGCAGCCTGTACCCCGTGAAGGAAATCGAGCTGCTGCCGGGGCGCGAATTCCCCATGGACGAGGCCGCACGCAACCGCTTCAGGGCCCGCTTCCGGGAAGTCTTCGAAGGTGACCCCTCGCGCGCCCTGCCCTACAAGGATATCGGCAACGGCATCGCCTTTGCCGGGGTCGAATACTACCTGCCGCTCTTCTTCGAAGCGACAGCGACCCTGTTCGACTACCTTCCCGAGAACGCAATCACCGTCACGCTGGGTGACCCGGCCGCCGCCATTCGCAGCTTCACGCAGGACACCCGGGGCCGCTACCAGTTCCTCAAGAGCGACCGCGAGCGACCCGTGCTGCCGCCCGCCGACCTCTTTCTTGAGGACGAGGAATGGTTCGGACGCCTCAAACAGTTTGCGCGCCTGGCGTTGGGCAACGGGCAGGCTGCACCCGAATTCCTGCAGGTGCCCGACGTGGCCATTGCGCGGCGTGCCGACGACCCGGTGGCCGCGCTGCGCCGTCAACTCGACACGCACTCGGGGCGCATTGCGCTGTGCGCCGATTCTGCTGGGCGCCGCGAAACGCTCGACCAGATGCTGCGTGAGTTCGGCATTCAGGCCGACACCCGCATCGAGTCGCTTGCCGCCTTCTTCGAAAGCGACACGCCGTTTGCCTTGCTGGTGGCCCCGCTTGCCGCCGGTTTCGGCATCGCGGCCGACGGCACGCTGCTGCTTACCGAAAATGATCTTTACCCCGCACAGGCGCGCAGCCCGCGACGCGGGCGCCGTGCACAGCAAAGCAGCACCGACGTCGAAGCCATGGTGCGCGACCTGTCCGAGCTGCGCGAGGGCGACCCGGTGGTGCATGCCCAGCACGGCATTGGCCGCTACGTGGGGCTCAAGGAAATGGATCTGGGCGAAGGCGCCATGGAGTTCCTGCATCTGGAGTACGCAGGCGGCAGCACGCTGTACGTTCCGGTAGCGCAGCTGCATCAGATCTCGCGCTACAGCGGCGCCGCCCCCGAGAACGCACCGTTGCACCAGCTGGGTTCCGGGCAATGGGACAAGGCGCGCCGCAAGGCCGCGAAGCAGGTGCGTGACGCCGCCGCCGAGCTGCTGGCACTGTATGCCCAGCGCGCCGCCCGCGAGGGGTACCGCTTCAAGCTGCCGCTGAACGACTACGAAGCCTTTGCCGAAGGCTTCGGCTTCGAGGAAACGCCCGACCAGGCCGCCGCAATTCAGGCGGTGATCGAAGACATGACCTCGGGCCGCCCCATGGACCGCCTGGTGTGCGGCGACGTGGGCTTCGGCAAGACCGAGGTCGCCCTGCGTGCTGCGTTCCTTGCCGTGGCGAACGGCCTGCAGGTCGCCCTGCTGTGCCCCACCACCCTGCTGGCCGAACAGCACGCGCAGACCTTCACCGACCGCTTTGCCGACTGGCCGGTACGCATTGCCGAACTGTCGCGCTTTCGCTCATCCAAGGAAACCGCAGCGGCGCTGGAGGGCATTGCCCGCGGCAGCGTCGATATCGTGATCGGCACGCACAAGATTCTGTCGCGCGATGTGCGCTTCAAAAAATTGGGGCTAGTCATCATCGACGAAGAACACCGCTTCGGGGTACGCCAGAAAGAGGCCCTGAAGAAACTGCGGGCCGAAGTGGATGTGCTGACGCTTACCGCCACGCCCATTCCGCGCACGCTGGGCATGTCGCTGGAAGGCATCCGCGATTTTTCGGTGATCGCCACCGCGCCGCAGAAACGGCTCGCGATCAAAACATTCGTGCGTCGCGAAGACAAGAGCACCATACGCGAAGCCCTGCTGCGCGAACTCAAACGGGGCGGCCAGGCGTATTTCCTGCATAACGAGGTCGAAACCATACACAACCGGCGCGCCATGCTCGAAGAACTGGTGCCCGAAGCGCGCATCGCCGTGGCGCATGGCCAGATGCCCGAACGCGAGCTCGAAGAAGTGATGAAAGGGTTCTACCAGCAGCGCTACAACGTGCTGTTATGCACCACCATCATTGAAACGGGCATCGACGTACCCACTGCAAACACCATCGTCATTCACCGCGCCGACCGGCTTGGCCTGGCGCAGTTGCACCAGCTGCGCGGGCGCGTCGGGCGCTCGCATCATCAGGCGTACGCCTACCTGCTCACCCCGCCTGAGGACGCCATTACGTCCAATGCCAAGAAGCGCCTGGAAGCCATTCAGGCCATGGAGGAACTGGGCTCGGGCTTCTTCCTGGCCATGCACGATCTGGAGATTCGAGGTACCGGCGAGGTGCTGGGTGAATCGCAGTCGGGCAACATTCAGGAAGTGGGCTTCTCGATGTACAACGACATGCTCACCGCGGCCGTACGGGCGCTCAAGGCGGGCGAAGAGCCCGACCTGGAATCGCCCTTCGACGCGCAATGCGAAGTCAATCTGCACGCCTCGGCGCTGTTGCCTTCCGACTACTGCCCGGACATTCACGCACGCCTGAGCTTTTACAAGAAGCTGTCACACGCCCACGATGAAGACCGGCTGATCCAGATCCAGGAAGAGCTGATCGATCGCTACGGCCGCCTGCCCGATGCAGCGGGCAACCTCCTGGCCACGCATCGGCTCAGGTTGCTGGCCGAACCCCTGGGCGTCATCAAGATCGACGCATCGGAAAGCCATGCCGTCATTCAGTTTTCTGCCAAGCCGCAGGTTGACCCGCTGCGCATCATCGAACTGGTGCAGAAGCGCCGCGACGTGCGACTTTCGGGTCAGGACAAGCTGCGCCTGGAATTCAAGGAAGGACTCGCACTC
>Ga0079224_100009722_pt1 | contig 13146 bp, 10 predicted proteins | sample Stecom2015_FD_80414 | JGI IMG/M metagenome (GOLD analysis project Ga0079224, IMG submission 80414) | Agricultural soil microbial communities from Utah to study Nitrogen management - Steer compost 2015 | ecosystem: Environmental > Terrestrial > Soil > Agricultural land | place: USA: Utah... | reverse complement strand
TCTGCCCCGTGGTGACGAGGGCCGGGCTCCCGTTGCCGCCCGCGGCTACCGCCGCCACTCCGATCAAGTAGTTGTCGATCACCACGTTCTCGAGGGTGAACTCGGTCACGTCGCCGACCCAGCGCGACCACTGCCACTGGGGATCCGTGGTGAGACGCCAATACACCTTGTAGCCTGCGAGGCCAGGGCTCTCGACCGGATCCCACTGCAGGGTCGTGCTGGCGCGCACGGCCCCGCCGATGCGCACGCTCGGGGGGGCGGGCGGCCCCCATGCCAGCGCGGCGAGCACCGTCGCGTTGAGGCTGGACATACGGGCGGCGAAGTCGAAGTCGACACCCTCGATCACGTCTCCGTACTCCCGCCCCTCCTCGACGCGAATGTCCTGATGCTGCCGGTCGTAGTGCTCGTGCGTCTCCATGATCCGTACGCCCGGAAAACCCGCATCGTTGAACGGCCGGTGGTGCCCGCCGCGCCCGAAGCGGTCGAGCCGGTAGATCATCATGGCGTCCAGATTCGGAAAGAACCGGTCTGCGATGCGGTCCACGTAGCGCGCGATCTGCCGCGACGGACCGTCCACCTCGCCGCCGTGAACCCGGTAGTTCCAGCCGTCCGGCTGATACTCCTCGAGCGGCGTCGGCTGGCTGAACACGCGGAACACCGAGTTGTCGACGACGCCGTCGATGCCCGCGATGTTGCCGATCATGTCGTTGTTGAGCACCGCGGCGATGTCCCAGCCCTCTTCACGTGCCGTGGCCGCGAGGTACTGCCCGCCCCAGAGCCCCTGCTCCTCGCCGGACAGCCCGACCAGCGCGATGCTGCTCGGGAAGCGATGCTGGGAGAGGATGCGCGCGGCCTCGACGACCCCCGCCATGCCGGAGGCGTTGTCGTTCGCGCCGGGCGCGTCCGTCTCACCGTCCGAGCCGTCGGACGCGCGGGAATCGATGTCGCCCGTCATGATCACGTACCGATTCGGATGCTCGGTCCCGCGCAGGATCGCGACCACGTTCACGATCTCCGTGTCCTCGGTGATGCGGCCTTCCGCCTCCATGAACGTCCGGTGGTACGACACTTCGAGGCATCCCCCGCAGGCCTCGCTCACCCGCTGCAGCTCGTCGTGGATCCAACGGCGCGCGGCGCCGATCCCCCGCGTGGTCGAGACGGTGTCGGACAGCGTGTTTCGGGTGCCGAAGCCGGCAAGCGTGCGGATGTCGGCCTCGACCCGCTCGGCCGAGGCGGCATCGGCGATCTCGTACAGCCGTGGATCCAGCTCCGGCGGCGGCGAGGCCGGCGTCTGGGCGGCGAGACCGCCGGAGGCGATCGACAGGAGGGCGAGTGCAACGCCCGTGATCGGCATGGTTCGTCTCGGCATGACCAAAGCTCCCTGGGTGTTGTCCCGGCCGGCCGGCGCGTTCCGGTCCGACTCATAAAAAGGCCACACCGCCGCCGGATCGCCAGCCAGGGCATCCACGAGCCTACCTCGATTACGCACCCCGACTGCCGTCGCGGCCGCGCGATTCGCAACGGCGATTCGTGACGGCGTCCCAGGAGACTCGAGACGGCACCGCGACGGCGCCGGGAACATGTCCAGCAGCGCACGCCCGTGGCGGGTCATAGATTCGTAGGATCCTGTCCTCCAGATGGAGCCGCATCCGTAATGAACACCCCCCTGACACGCTCCGCCTCGGCCATGCTCTTCGCGCTCGCCGCGCTTCCGTCGGCCGTGCTGTCGCAGGCCGCGCCCCAGCAGCCGATCGACGAGGAGTACACCCGGCTCATCGCCGAGCACCTCCAGGACGACCGCATCACCACGGAGCTCGTGGATCATCTGCCGGCTTCCGACGCCGTGCCGACGCCGCTCGACTTCCACGGCCGCATCGTCGGCACGCCGGGCGAGCTCACGTACGCCGCCGACATCCATCGGTACATGCGCGCCATCGCGGATGCATCGCCCCGGGCCACCGTCTGGAGCATCGGGGAGACCGAGGAGGGACGGGAGATGATCCTGATGGCGATCGCCGACGAGGAAACGATCGCCGACCTCGAAAGCCACCGGAGCTACATCCAGGAGCTCACCGATCCGCGGGTGACGTCCGACGAGCGCGCGCGGGAGCTCATCGAGGGGGTCGCGAAGCCGATCTACTGGCTCACCAGCGGCATCCATTCTCCGGAGAACGGAGGGCCGGAGATGCTGCAGGAGCTCGCGTACCGGCTGGTCGTGCAGGAGACGGAGCTCATCCAGGACATCCGGGACAACGTGATCACCTTCATCACGCCGGTCATCGAGCCCGACGGCCGCGAGAAGCAGGTCGACACGTACTACTTCAACAAGCAGCGTCCGGAAGGCGCGGCGCGGCTGCCGCTCATGTACTGGGGACGATACGTCGCGCACGACAACAACCGGGACGCGATGGGCCAGATGCTCGCGCTCACCCAGAACGTGAACCGCGTCCAGCTCGAGTGGGCTCCCACCATCATGCACGACCTGCACGAGCAGCAGAACTACCTGTACACGTCGACCGGCACGGGCCCGTACAACGAGGCGTTCGATCCGATCACGATCACCGAGTGGTGGATGCTCGCGGAGAACGACGTCCTCGAGATGACGAAGCGCGACGTGCCGGGCGTCTGGACGTACAACTTCTACGACGGCTGGACGCCGAACTACATGTTCACGATCGCCCATTCGCACAATGCGGTGGGCCGATTCTACGAGGTGGCGAGCTACGGGCCGGACAACCGGACGCTGCGCGTCGGCAACACCACCACGAGCCGCGAGTGGTTCCGGCCCAATCCGCCGCTCCCCGAGATCGCGTGGGGGCCGCGCAACAACACGAACATCCAGCAGTCGGCGGTCCTGTTCTCGCTCAAGTACGTGGCCGACCATCGGGAGCTGTTCCTCGAGAACTACTGGGTGAAGAACCGGCGCTCGGTGCGGACCGGCGTGGAGGGCCCGATCAACGCCTGGGTGATCCCGGCGGACCAGCGGCGCGGAGCCGACGCGGTGGACGCGGTCAACGAGCTCATGCGGCAGGGCCTCGAGATCCACAGGGCGGACGAGACGTTCACCGCCGGTGGCGTCGAGGTGCGCGAGGGCGACTTCATCGCACGCGCAGACCAGCCGTTCCGGACCCTGGCCGACATGTACTTCTCGCTCCAGGCGTTCTCGCTCGACAACCCGAGGCCGTACGACGACACCGGCTGGACCTTCCAGCTCATGCGTAACATCGAGCTCGACGAGATCGAGGATCCTTCGGTGCTCGAGCGGCCCATGACGCTCCTGACCGAGCCCGCGCTCGCCATGGGCGGCATCCAGGGGAACGGCGACGTGCTGGTCGTGGATCACACCACGGACAACAACCTGGCCGCGTTCCGGTTCAGGCACGCCGACGTCCGCATGCTCGCGGCGGAGCAGGATTTCGAGATGGCCGGTCACAGCTTCCGCGCCGGCGCGTTCATCATTCCGGAGGCGGATCGCGCGACGCTCGAGCCTTCGATCCAGGAGCTCGGGCTCGATGCCTGGGCGACCGGCTCCCTGCCGGACGTTCCGACCCATGATCTCGACGTCCCGCGCATCGGCTACATCCATTCGTGGCAGCGCACCCAGGACGAGGGGTGGGTCCGGGGGGCGTTGGACCACTACGGGATCCCGTACACGTATTTCGCCGATCAGCGGGCGCGGGAAGGGAACCTGCGGGAGCGATTCGACGTGATCATCTACCCGCACGTCGGTGGAAGCGCGCAGGCGCAGGTGAACGGGATCGCCATGACGGGCGAGCTCCCGCTCCCGTACCGCCGCACGGAGGAGGCGCCGAACCTCGGCGGCATCGACGAGAGCGACGACATCCGCGGCGGCATGGGCTTCGACGGTTTGGTCGAGCTCGCCCGCTTCGTGCAGGAGGGCGGCACGCTGCTGGTGGAGGGAGCGACGTCGTCGATCCTTCCCGACTACGGCATCACCTCAGGCGTCACGGCTTCGAACCCCGGTGGGCTGATCGCCCCGGGGTCGATCCACCGCGGCATCATCGCGGACCCGACGAGCCCGGTGGCGTACGGGTACGCCGGGGCGCAGCTTCCCGTCTACTTCAAGGGCGACCTGGTCCTCGAGGTAGGCGACGACGGCCTTGGCGGGTTTTTCGGCGGCGGCGGGACCACTCCCTGGCAGAACACGACACCCATGGCGAACCGGCCCGATCTGTCGCCCTACGAGGAGCCGGAGGCCGAGCCCGACGCGGCGCAGGAAGTCGACGAGATGGCGGAGTTCCGCGCCATGGCCCAGGCGATGGGGTTCGGCTCGGGCGGAGGCGAGGGGGCGCGGGTCGTGATGGCGTTCCCCGAGAACGCGGATCGCATGCTGCTGTCGGGGACCCTCGACGGGGGTGAGGCGCTCGCGGGCACGGCGCAGGTCGTCGACGTGCCGCTCGGCGAAGGCCACGTGGTGATGTTCGCGATCCGGCCGTTCTGGCGCTGGCAGACCCAGGGGACCTTCTTCCTGGGGTTCAACACGCTGATGAACTGGAACGACCTCGACGCCGGCCGCGCGGAGGCCGCCACCGACGACGGAGGGCCTTGAGCGCGGCCTCGGGCAAGGAGCGGGTCGGGCGAGGGGCGCGCCGCTCGGGCGGCGGGGCCCCTCAGCCCGGCACGATCCTGTAGATCTCGCCCTCGTGGACCACCACGTAGAGCTCTCCGGCGGCGTCCTCCCCGAAGGAGACGATGCTCCCCGCTGCGTCGAGATCGGCGGTGTGGTCACGGACGTCCCGCGCCTGGTCGCCGTCCAGGACGAAGCTCCGGATCCACCCGCCGCAGTAGTCGGCGAACAGGTACCGGCCGACGAGATCCTGGATCGCCGTGCCGCGGTACACGTAACCGCCCGTGACCGAGCAGCCGTCTTCGTGTCCGTACTCGTACGCGGGGCGCACGAGGCCCGCAGAGGAGCAGCCGGTCGCCGGCCGGAAGCACTGCGAGCCCTCCATGCGACTCCAACCGAAATTCTCTCCGCCGCCGCTCGTGCCGGGCTGGACCGATACCTCCTCCGCCACGCCCTGCCCCACGTCCCCGATGTACAGATCGCCCGTGAGCCGGTCGAACGAGAAGCGCCACGGGTTCCGTAGCCCGAACACCCACGTCTCCTCACGCGCGTCGGGGTCCCCGAGGAACGGGTTGTCGAGCGGAATCCAGTATGGCTCGGCCTCCGTCGCCCCGCGCACGTCGATGCGCAGCATGGACCCGAGCAGCGTGCGCGGATCCTGCCCGTGGTTGTGGGGATCCCCGCTGCCGCCGCCGTCGCCGAGGCCGACGTACAGCATGTCGTCGAAGCCGAACGCGAGCATGCCGCCGTTGTGGTTCGGCTCCGGCTGGAGCACGGAAAGGATTTCGAGCTCGGACGCCGGGTTGGCGACGTCCGGATCCCTCGTGACGGTGAATCGCGCGATGCGGGTGTCGCCCGATTCGTCGGTGTAGCTCACGAAGAAGTACCCGCTCAGCACGTAGAGCGGGTCGAACGCCATGCCCAGCAGACCGCGCTCGTCACCCACCGTCACGCGGTCGCCGAGGTCCAGAAACGGCTCGTCCAGCAGCTCGCCGTTCCGGATCACGCGGATCACCCCGCCCTGCTCCACGACGAACAGGCGCGTGGGATCGCCCGGCGCGTCGGTGACGAAGACCGGAGAGGCGAGGCCGTCGGCCACGAGCTCGAGCCGGGCGTCGATGCCCGACGCGCCGACCGCGAGCAGTCCCCCTCCGTCGTCGCACCCGGCGGGGACGAGCGCCACGGCAGCCAGTGCGAGCAGGCTCCGGAGCCGACCGGGTGAACGCGCGCGGCGGGGGAGCATCCGCGTCGGATACAGACTCGGGTACCGACCTCGGCCGAGGGCACCGCGTCGATCGTCCAGCGTGTCGGGCTTCAAGGAAGGGCTCCGCGTTCGGGGAATCCCTCCAAAGTGTCACCGTCCGCGGACTGGAGCCATGCCGCCCTACCGCGGCTGGAACGTGATCGGGAACGAGACCCACACGGGAACCCGTTGGTCCCGGTTGAGCGCGGGCGCGAACCGGTATACGGACGCCACGGCGAGCGCCGCCTGATCCAGCGCTTCATGACCCGAGCTCGCATCCAGGCGGGTCTCGATGACCGCGCCGGTGTCGTCGATGAGGAAGTAGACCCGCACGGTGCCGCCGATGCCGGCGTCCCGCAGCAGCGGCGGGTACTGGGCCGCCATCGCTTGGATGACTTCCTCACGGTTGAGGATCTCCGGCGCGACCGTGAACGGCGTGAAGGTCGGCTCGGCCAGTCCCGCCGGCACCTGCTGAGCGAGGGGCGAGTCGGCGGAGCTCTCCGCGGACATGGGGCCTTCGACCCCGCAGGCCTGCACGCCCACCACCACGGCGAGCGCGACGAGCAGGGCTCCGAGGATGCGGGTCCGGCGGGTGGGTCGGGACGTCATGGCGACGATCCTCCGTTCGAGTGAGGGGAAACGCTCCGTGAACGCGGCCATGGCGAGCGAGGGGCCGGACGCGCGTGCCGCGACCGCGATCAGGCTCTCTCCGTAGCCGCGAGGGTCGGGCGACCGCTCCAGCACCCGGCGGTCGCAGTCGATCTCGACGGCGAGCCGGAGACGGTGGAGCTGCCACCACGCGAGCGGATTCCAGGGGGTGAGCGCAACCAGCGCGAGCGCGGCGGCGAGCAGGCGCGAATCCCCTGCGCGCACGTGCGCCTCCTCGTGCAGCAGGACCATGCGGAGCTGGGACTCCGGGAGACCGAGCACCCACCGCGGCAGCACGATGCGGGGCCGGACCACGCCCGCGACGGCGGGGCCGAGGGCCCCGGACACGAGCACGCTCCGGTCGAGGACGAGGGCACGCTCCCACGCGCGCTCATCCCGGCGGAGCCGCGCGCGGGCGCGCGTGTACACGACCACGAGCACCAGGACGGAAAGCGCCCATGCCGCTGCGAGGCCGGCGGGAATCCATCCCGTCGGGGTGGCGCCGGCGACGACCAGCTCCGGAAGCTCGACGACGGCGAGCGCGGCGGCCGCGTTCGGCACCGCGGCCGCGCCCGTCGCGGCGCGCACCCACGCGAGGACCAGCATCAGGGGCCCGAGCACCAGGGCACCGAGCCACACGAAACGGCTCGAGACGCCCATGCGGCGCAGTCCGGTATCGGCTGCCAGCGCAGCCGCCGATCCGACGACGGAGACGCTCACCAGGAAGGCGAGAACGGACGTGACGGAGTACATCATGATCCTTCCTCCTCGCCGAGACGGCGCTCGAGTAGATCCCGCATCCTGCGCAGCTCGTCCTCCCCCAGCTCCTCGTTCTCGACGAGGCGCGTGAGCAGCATTTCCGCGGACCCCCTGAAGAGGCGGTCCGTCACCCTCCGCAGCGCGCTTCCGGCGGCGGCCTCCCGCTCGACCAGGGCACGATATCGGTGCGCCCGCCCCTCGGCCGTGTGCGCGACGTGCCCCTTCTCCTCCAGGACCCGCAGGATCGTCAGGACGGTGGTGTAGGCGAGGTCGTCCTCCAGCGCGTCCCGTACCTCCGCGACCGTCGAGGGCCCTCGGTCCCACAGGATGTTGACGATGTCCAGCTCGCGCGCGGTGAAGCGGATATTCTCCATGCATCCTCCTCGGGTGACTAAAGCCATAGTAGGACAATGGGCACACCCACCCTCTATTGTCAACTACCTCGATAGTACTGCTCGATGAGCCACGACGCCGCTCTTTCCGGTTCCTCCTCGTGCACACCCGGCGACGCGGGCAACGGAGCTTCCGTCCAGCGGTCGTCCGGGCAAACCGGAGCATCCGACGATGAAGACGACGATGAAGACGACGATGACGATAAAGGTGCTGTCCCTGATGCTGCTCGGCCTCGCCGCCGCCGCCCCCGCCGCGGCGCAGAGCTCATCCGCCTCCGCGAGCGCGAGCGTCACCGCCGAGGCGCCCGCCGTGCGCGGCCTGCACGAGGTGCACGCGGTATCGCGGCCGGTCTCGACCCTGGAGCTCGAGCGTACGCTCGATCGGCTCCGCAAGGTCACGGCGCCGCATCTCGATCTCGCCATCGCGCTGGCCGATGGTTGGACGCAGAGGTACCCGCTGGGATGCGCGACATCGCCCGACGGGGGACAGGCGTACCACTTCCTGAATCCCGACCTGATCGACGGCGAGATCGACGCGCTCCGGCCGGAGCTCCTCATGTACGAGCCCCAGGAAGACGGCTCGATGGAGCTGGTCGGGGTGGACTACGTCATCCCGTTCGACCGTTGGACGGGCGACGGGGCGCCGTCACTGCTCGGCCAGTCGTTCATGCGCAACGAGGCGTACGGCGTATGGGCGCTCCACATCTGGGCGTGGCGCGCCAACCCGCTCGGCATGTTCGCCGCCTGGAATCCCGACGTGAGTTGCGCCCACGCCTGGTGAGCGATCGGCTGCCGGCTCGCGGTCCGTGAAGCGATCCACGCTTCACGGGCCGCGAGCTCGTGGCCACCCCGGCCCTACAGGACCAGGGTCCCGAGCGCATACGCAGCGCCCGCCGCGACGGCGGTCGCGACCAGACCGACCAGGACGCGCGCGGGCACGGATCGACGCGTCCAGATCGTGCGCCAGAGGGCTCGCAGGCGAAGCTCGGCCCAGTCGAGAAGCTTGGCCAACCATCGGAACTGCGTCGCCAGGAGGGCGACCCCGAAGATCCCGATGAAGCCCCCCGGGCCGGGGACCCAGCCGATCGCGATGCCGCCCAGCATCAGGATCACGCCCAGAACGATCGGGACGGCTCGCCGCGCGGCGGAGCGGCCCTCCTGGGCCTGCCGACGCTGGTCGTGGACGTCGCGAAAGCGGCTGCCGGGCTCGCCCTCCTTCAGACAACGCCAGCTCTCTCGAAGGGTGTTGGACATACCCGCCAACCGGCAAAGGACGTGCCACGGAGGGAGGCGCGAGGAGCCCTCTTCCGCGCCGGCACGACGTCACTCCGACCGCAATGCCACCTGCGGATCGATCCGCGTCGCCTCCCGCGCCGGCGCCCAGGAGGCCAGGTAGCCCACCCCGACGAAAACCAGCCCGACCACCCCGTAGGTGAATGGATCCACGCGCGGCACCCCGAACAGCATGCCGGACAGCAGGGAGGACGATGCGGCCGCGCCCGCGAGGCCGATGGCGAGCCCACCGGCGACCGGCCGGGGTGCCGCCTCCACGATCAGGCGGCGCACGCGCGCCCGGTCCGCACCCAGCGCCACCGCACACCGACCTCGCGTGTACGACGCCGCATCGTATACGCAATCACGCCGTAGATCCCGACCGCCGCGAGCACCACGGCCCCGCACGCGAACAACGTCATCAGGAAAGCAAAGAACCGGGGCTGGCCGACCGCCTCGTCGTAGGCGCCGCGGGCCGTGTAGATCGCCCGGATCGGCTGCCGGGGACGTGCACCACGGTCGCACGCAGACCCATAAGACGTCAGGGGGAGTGGAGTGCACGCCGGCACGGAGCCGAGAGCTTGACGACCGCGCGCCCCCGATAGATCTACCGGGCGCTCCCGCGCCCGAGTGGCGCCGCCTCTCCCGCCATCCGCACCCTCCCTTGAACGCCATCCTCCGCATCTGCTGCCCCGATCGTCCCGGCATCGTCGCCGCGCTCACCGGCTTCATCTTCCGGAACGGTGGCAACGTCGTGCACCTGGACCAGCACGTGGATCCGGAGGCGGACGTCTTCTTCGCGCGCATCGAATGGCAGGTGGACGACTTCCACGTGCCGCGGGACGGCCTCCGCTCGGCCGTGGCCGAGCTGGTCCAGCCCTTCGCCGCCACGCGGCTGAGCCTGGACTTCGACGATCGGCGGCCGCGCATGGCGATCTTCGTGACCCGGGAGAGCCATTGCCTCTACGACCTGCTGGTGCGTCACGAGAGCGACGAGCTCCCGGTGGAGATCCCCCTGATCGTGAGCAATCACGAGACGCTCCGGCCGCATGCGGAGCGATTCGGCATCCCGTTCCATCACCTGCCCGTGTCGCCTGAGACGAAGCAGCAGCAGGAGGCGCGGCAGCTCGCACTGCTCCGCGATCACGCCATCGACGTCGTGATCCTCGCGCGTTACATGCAGATCCTGAGCGAGCGGCTGCTCGACGGCTTCGGCGGCCCGATCATCAACATCCATCATTCGTTCCTCCCGGCGTTCATCGGCGCCCGACCGTACCACCAGGCGTACGAGCGAGGCGTGAAGATCATCGGCGCCACCAGCCACTACGTGACATCGGAGCTCGACCGCGGTCCCATCATCGAGCAGGACGTGATCCGCGTATCGCACAAGGAGTCGGTGGAGGACTTCATCCGGCAGGGCAAGGATCTCGAGAAGATCGTGCTCGCGCGCGCGGTCCGGCACCACGTTCGGCACCGCGTGCTCGCCTACGACAACAAGACCGTGATCTTCTGAACGGAGGTCGTCGAGGGGGCGGCGGCCCGGCCGACGTGTCGCGCGTGTAGGGCGGAGTCGTGGCTCCGCGGGGCAAGGTCCCTACAACGGATCCCGGCGCGCACCCGACACCCCCGAGGCGCCGGCTTCGGTAGCTTCCAGGTAGCCCCAAGGAAGGTGCCACTATGACTGCCCAGACGCTGGTTCCCCTGATCGCCCAGGGACTGATCCCGGTGGCATGGATCTCGTGGATCGCCTTCGCGTCGCATCGCAGCCGTTCCGGCTGGGCGGCCCACGTGATGGGTGCCGCTGCGTACCTGCTGGCCGTCGCACTCGTCGGGCTGTGGTTGATCCTTCCGTGGAACCTGATCTGGCTGTGGGCCGCGCTTCCACCAAGATAGAGGAGTGACCATGATCCGCTCGATGAAGCACCTCGCGCTACTGGCTGCGCTCGCCGTCCCCGCGGCGCTCACGGCCCAGGACCGTTGGAGCGTCGACGTCGGCGCAGGCGCCGCGTTCGCGACCCAGGACCTCGGAGACGCGGACCTGAGCACGGGGGTCGTGTTCGAAGGCACCCTGGCCTACCGGCTGATGCCGCATCTCTGGGTCTACGGCGGCTGGGACTGGCTCCACTTCCAGGCGACCAACTCCTTCGCGGGCGCCGACGTGGATTTCGAGGAGACCGGGTATGCGTACGGCCTGCGCTTCGAGCACCCGCTCCGTGCCGGCTCGGACGCCGCGTTCAGGCTGCGCGCGGGCGGCACCTACGACCACATCGAGGTCGAGAGCGCGGACGGAGCGGTCTCCGTCGACTCCGGTCACGGCATCGGCTGGGAGGTGGGCGCCGGCCTGGCCGTCCCGCTGAGCGACACATGGCGTCTCGTGCCCGGAGTGCGCTACCGCGCGCTGACGCGTGACATCGGGGTGGGCGCGGTCACGACCGAGGTCGACCTGACGTACGTGACGATCGATCTCGGCGTATCCCGCACGTTCTGAGGCGTCTGCGGGCGGTGCCGGCGGGCCGCGCGGGTGAAGTCCCTACTCGGCCCGCAACGCCCGCACCGGATCCACCCGGGAAGCACGCCGCGCGGGTAGCCAGGACGCCAAGCCCGCGACCAACGCCAGGAGCGCGGCCGTGCCCGCATAGGTCAGCGGGTCGGTCGCGCTCACGCCGTACAGCAGCGACGCGAGCACCCGGCTAGCGACCCAGGCGCCCACGAGGCCGACGGCGATGCCGAGGCCCGTCAGCGCCATCCCCTGGCCGACCACGTTCCTGAGCACCAGGCCGGCGGGAGCGCCGAGCGCCATGCGCACGCCGATCTCGGCCGTCCGCTGGCTCACGACGTACGACACGACGCCGTAGATGCCGACCGTTCCGAGGAGCATCGCGATTGCCGCCGCGATGCCCAGAAGCACCATGGTGAACGAAGTCGACGCGCCCGCGTCCGCCACCACCGAAGCCAGCGTTCGTGGAGCGACCATCGGCAGCCGGGGATCGACTTCTCTCAGAGCCTCACGGGCCGCGGACGTCGCGGCGAGCGGGTCGGCGGCGGTGCGCACGACCACCGCCAGCGCCCGTGTCATGACCGGCTCCGCCCGGGTGCCGTACACGAGCGGGAGATAGGCGAGCAGCGCCGGCTCCTCCGTGAGGGTCTCGTACCGGACGTCCCGCGCCACGCCCACCACCTCGTAGCCCTCGTCGCCCTCGTCCCGCCCCTGGATGCGCCGGCCGAGCACCGACGCCTCACCGGGCCAGAACTCCCGCGCCAGCCGCTCGCTCACCACCACCGAGCGGGCCTGCTCCGCACCGTCGTCCTCCGTCAGCCCCCGGCCCTCGACCAGCTCGATGCCCATGGTCTCGAAGTAGCCGGGACCGACCCAGCGCATGTCGACGAGCGGGCCGAGCTGTCCCTCGGGCAGCGGCCGGTCGGCGGGCTCCAGGGCGCTCGCGCTCTTCGTGCCCTCGAGCGGCACGGACGAGGCGAGCGCCACGTCCAACACGCCCGGCATACCCTCGAGCCGCTCCCGGAGTGAGCGGTAGAAGGTGCGCGCGGTCTCCGGATCGGGATATTCCGCCGACGGGAGCGAGACCCGGAACACGAGGCGACTCGCGGCGTCGAATCCCGGATCGATCGAGCGCATGGCGGCGAAGCTGCGGGCCATCAGCCCCGATCCCACGAGCAGCACGAGCGCGAGCGCGACCTGCGCCACGACGAGGCCGCCGCGCGTCCGGTTGCGGCCACGGCCGGTCGTCGAGGAGCGTCCCCCCTCCTTGAGCGCGCCGGAGAGATCCCGCCGGGCATATCCCAGGACCGGCAGCAGCCCGAACAGCAGCCCCGACGCGACCGAGATCACGGCCGTGTACAGGAGCACGCTTCCGTCGATGCCGACCTCGTCCGCCCGCGGCAACGCGACCGGCGCCATGCCGATGAGCGTCCGCACCCCCACGGCCGCGAGCGCGAGACCGAGCAGGCCGCTCCCCACGCCGAGCGCCACGCTCTCGGTCAGGTAGTAGCGGACCATGTCGCCTTTCGTGGCCCCCATCGCGGTGCGCACGGCCTGCTCGCGCTGTCGCGATTCGGCACGCACGAGGAACAGGTTGGCGACGTTCGCGCAGGCGATCAGCAAGACGAGCCCGACGGTGCCGAGCACGATCCAGAGGGCCTGCGCCAGATCCTGGACGTACAGGTCCTTCAGGGGCTTGGCATCGGCACGGAGCCCCGCCTGCTCCAGCACCTGCCGCGAGAGCTGC
>Ga0079224_100009721_pt1 | contig 13150 bp, 13 predicted proteins | sample Stecom2015_FD_80414 | JGI IMG/M metagenome (GOLD analysis project Ga0079224, IMG submission 80414) | Agricultural soil microbial communities from Utah to study Nitrogen management - Steer compost 2015 | ecosystem: Environmental > Terrestrial > Soil > Agricultural land | place: USA: Utah... | reverse complement strand
TCTATTTCAGGTTCTGCTTCTATTTCAGGAAGTTCTATCAATTTTGCTTCGATTTCCTTATCATCATGTTGTTTTGGAAATAAAACAGCTCCATATTGGTCATAAATTACTTTACTACCAAATGCCAAAGTCATGAAGAAAACTCCTAATATCAACGCCAACAAAGTGTTTTTACCACTTTTTTTGCGCAAGTCATAGGCACCGTACTTCTTGTTTCGACCTTTGAATATTAAATCCGTCCAGTCTTTTCCGAAAATGTTCATATTAGCCATTTCGTTTGTGTTTTAGTGCAGTTTTTACTGCATGATTTCTGTTTCTTGTTCAGTAATATCGTTTATCGCATATACTTTAACATCTGTGATAGCCATTTCGTCAAGGATATCAATCATGTTGGTATATGTAGCATCATCTGTCGCTTTGATTAAAACAATCAAGCCTTCGTTATCTACTTTGCCTTGTGCTTCGAGCTCAGCCTTTTTTTGTAGAATAATTTGTCTGATTCCGTCCTTACCATACGTGGTATTCGTAGGTTCTTCACTTTCTTCTAGCAACCCCATATAATATTTTATCATATTGTCCTTACCCAATAGCACAGTCATAGTTCTAGACTCCGGAGCTTGTTGCCTCATCTCATCAGGAACGTCTTGTTTGTCGGGCATCGTTAATTTCATGGACTGTGGTTTTGCCAACGAGGTGGTAAGCATAAAGAAAGTAATCAATAAGAATGCCAAATCTACCATGGCGGTCAAATCTACGCCGGTATTTTGTTTTTTACTTCTTACTTTTTTGCCTTTGCCTCCTTCGTTTGAGCCTGTATTTAATTCTGCCATTTTTCTTACTTTTTAGCGATTAAAAATCATCATCTCTTAATCCGGTTACCAAATAAAATTGGTTTTGTCTTTGCTTTTGCAAAATGTCAATCACCTCTTTTATGGTTCCAAAACTTTCTTCTTTATCTCCTTTAATAGCTACTTTCAAGATGCTTTCTTTTCTTTGCCAAGAAGATTCACGTGCGTTTTTTACCCACGATGATAATTGGTTGTTTAATGAATCTTTAAAAGGAATACCAGTTGGGTGGTTTTCCGGATTCATCAATTCAGACGAAGGTTTTGCTAAAAGTTGCTTGAGGTTTCGGATATCTAACCCGAAGTTTTCCATTCCGGCAAATTTATTTAGCTCTTCTTCAGTAAAAGAGATATTGTATTCTTCTCCCATTCGGGTAAGGATATCTTTTTTGTCCTGTCTGCCTGCAATACCAAAATATATTTTTTCGTTATCTACAGAAATCGTTACGATATCATCAGAAGGAATTTTGGTTTCTTTTGTTGAGTCAGGCAAATCTACCGGATGTACTTCCGGTACTTTTGCCGTAGAAGTCAAAACGAAGAAAGTAAGTAACAAGAACGACACATCGCACATGGCAGTCATATCAATTCTTGTACTGGATTTTTTCATTTTTTTTGCCATAATCTTTTTTGTTTACCCGATTTGTCGGGGTTTGGTTAATACTCTGTTCTTACGATTATTCGGAAAAATTAGTTTCCGAATTTTCTTTTGTAAGCTTGAGTAATGGCGAAACCTGCTTCGTCGATGAAGTGTGTTAATTTGTCAATTTTCGTAGTGAAAATGTTGTAAAACACAATTGCCAAAGTAGATGTCAAGATACCTGTTGCTGTATTCATCAAAGCTTCAGAAATACCGTTTGCCAACTCAGTTGAATCTGGAGAACCGGCTGTTGCCAACGCCGAAAACGCTTTAATCATCCCGGTTACTGTACCTAACAAACCAACTAATGTACCGATAGATACTAACGTTGCTAAAATAATCATGTTTTTCTCCAACATCGGCATTTCTAATACGGTTGCTTCTTCGATATCTTTATGGATAGCCTCAATAGCTTCTGTGGTATTTACGTTTTCGTTTTGTACGTTTTGATATTTAACAAGTGCTGCTCTTACCACATTGGCTACAGAACCTTTTTGTGAATCACATAAGTCGATAGCTTCGTTGATTTGGTTTGAACTTACTAAACTTTCGATTTCTGCTACAAATTTTTGGTTGTTACCTTTACCAGATGCTTTGTTGATTACAACAAGTCTTTCGATACCAAACACGATTACCATAGTCAATAATCCAATCAAGGCAGCGATAACGATACCACCTTTGTACATCATTCCTAACAAGTTTCCGTCTATTGGATCACCGTCTGGATTACCGTTTTGAAAGTTACCTGAGTTTCCTAAAACAAACTCCCAAATAAGATATCCTACTACTAAACATGCTACAATAGCTACACCAGCCATTACGTTTGAAAATCCAGAACCTGATTTTTTGTTCTCTACTGCTTCGTTAGATACGTTTGTCATTTTTCTTTTTAATTTAAATTTTAATGTTTACTTAATTACTTTTTGAATTCGCGAAAGCAAATTTAGTGGTTTCATCCAATAAAAAAAATTTTTTTTTCTTTCACAGCCCACGAAGATATAAAATTAATATAGCATAAACTTTATTTTTACATTTATTTTACATCTTATAACACTGTATTAATACAACGTAAAGTTTATGCATTTTATTGTGCGATAAGAAAAAATATCATTTACAATTTTAATTATTTCTTGTTTTGCGTGTTTACTAAAACAGAAGTTACTATATATAATAGTATAATTACCGGAATGGCTTCAAATCGTATCAATAGCAACAATAATGCTGATATGCCCAAGAACAGCAAGCCAACTTTGTTGTCTTTCAAAGTTTTGTTTTTCGTTTTCAAAGAAAATAATCGAATATTAGCATTCATAATGAAAGCACTAAACAAGCTGATACCTAATAATACGTAAGGATTACTCAGCCAATCAATCAATATTTCTTTGTCGGTGGTGAGCGTAATCATCGGGATACTCAAAATAAATAAGGCATTTGCCGGTGTAGGCAATCCGATAAAACAATCTGTTTGGCGAGTATCCACGTTGAATTTTGCTAAACGCATGGCAGAACCTAATGTGATAAGAAAACCAAAGTAAGGTAAAATTCCCATATAATTGGCTTCGGCAGAAAGGTTGTGCATCTCTGGGTTGTTTTGTTGGATCTCGGCAATCATTTTGTACATTACCAATCCCGGAACAACGCCTGAAGTTACCATGTCGGCCAATGAATCTAATTGTAAACCAACTTCACTCGAAACTTTTAATACACGGGCAGCAAAGCCATCCCAAAAATCAAAAAAGATTCCCATACAAACCCAAAAGAATGCCATTTCGAGATTGTCGTTAAAAACATAAACCAAGGCAATTACTCCGGATAGCAAATTTAATAAAGTGATAGCATTCGGAATGTGTTGTTTTAGTCGCATATAAACTGTGTTTAAAAAATAATATTATGTGTTCATACAAATGTACGCAATAAGTTAGATAAAAAATGAGTTTACTAATTAAGAATTTTATCTTTGTAAAAAAATAACCAGTGAAGAAATTTATATTTTACGCGCTATTATTAGCACCAACTGTTTTGATAGCTCAGTCCAGAAAGTATTCTAATGAATTCATGAATATTGGTGTAGATGCAGCTGCAATGGGAATGGGCAAAACTGTTATTGCTCAAACCGATGATGTAAATGCTCAATATTGGAATCCGGCAGGGCTCACACGTTTGCAAGACAGACAAGTGTCGTTGATGCACGCCAGTTATTTTGCGAATATTGCTCAATATGATTTTGCCGCTTTTGCCATGCCTATTGACGAAAAAAGTGCCATCGGGATTTCGGCAATGCGTTTTGGTGTAGATGATATTTTGAATACAACCGAATTGATTGACAAAGACGGTAACATCGATTATAGTCGAATATCTAAATTTTCTACCGCCGATTATGCGTTTTCTGTAAGTTATGCACGCGAATTGAATATCGAAGGTTTGTCGGTTGGTGCCAATGCCAAAGTGGTCCGAAGAGTTATCGGTAAATTTGCCAATTCATGGGGATTTGGTTTTGATATCGGAGTACAATATCAAAGAAACAATTGGCAGTTCGGATTGATGGCAAGAGATATTACCACTACTTACAATACGTGGAATATCAACAAAGCAGAATACGAAAAAATCAAAGATGCGGTCGAAGGACAAAATCAAGCGATGCCAGAAACAACCGAAATCACGCTGCCAAAATTGCAATTGGGCGTTGCAAGAGACTTTTTCTGGAAAGAAGATTTTCGCTTTACGCCAGCATTTGCTTTACACACAGAGTTTTATCAAACCAACGCTTTGATTTCGAGCAAAGGATTTAGCATTCAGCCATCTATCGGTTTTGAAGCCGGTTACAACGAAATGGTTTTCCTGCGTGCCGGTTTGGGGAATTTTCAAAATCAATTACAAATTGATGGAGACGAAAAAGTAACTTTTGAGCCCAATATCGGTATTGGATTTAATTATAAAGGAATCCAAATTGATTATGCTTTGACGAATATCGGAAGTCAAGGAGCGTCGTTGTATTCTAATATTTTTTCTGTAAAAGTAGATTTGAGTATTTTTGATAAATAAAATTTGTAATTAAAGACGAAATAAAAAATCGTTAAAACCTGGAAGGTTTAAGAAATACAAAATTTGAATGAAAAAATTACATATTGTATTTAGTCTAATATTGCTGTTGTCAGGAATGTCGTTGTTGGCTCAACCTGAACAGTTGAGTAACGAGGCAAAAATAAGCGTGATTACTTGCGGTTCGGGCAGCGAATTATACAGTATTTTCGGGCACACAGCGATTCGTTTTGTGGATAAAGGACAACAACTCGATGTGGTTTTTAATTACGGAACTTTCGATTTTGATACGCCTAATTTTTATGCCAAATTCATCAAAGGAGATTTACTTTACTATTTATCGGTTAGTGATTATGCTTCTTTTATTCGGAGTTATCAAATAGAAAATCGCTCGGTTGATGAACAGTTTTTGGAACTGACAAACGAGCAAAAGCAGCAGTTATGGCAGAATATTTTGCAGCAATTTCGCAGCTCAGATAAATATTACACCTATCGTTTTGTGGATAACAATTGCACGACCAAAGTAGTTGATTTGTTAAATGAAGTTTTGCCTCATCCGTTAGAAACTGATTTTGAAGAAAATAATCATACATATAGAGAAATTCTCAGTGCTTATTTGCCTCACCATTATTTTGAAAAATTGGGTATAAATATTCTATTCGGCAACAAAACCGATTTGATGAGTGAACATGTTTTTATGCCTGATAAATTATTGAAAAGCGTTGAAATATCCCAGAACGGAACACATCGTTTGACAGAACGGACACAACGAGTTTTTACTGCCCAAGAAGCGAAATACAATCCATTGAATAGTTGGTGGTTTGCTTGTATATTAGCATTAATTTTAGCCGGATTGAGTTATTTTAAAGCTGTCCGTTACACCATTTTGACGATAAGCGGATTGTTGGGCGGTTTGTTAATTTTTATTCATTTTTATAGTCAGCATACCGAGCTTTTGAGCAATAATATGGTCATGTTGTTCAACCCACTTTACCTAATTTATTTGTTTGTCAGAAAAAGAAATGTAAAAAAATATTTTTGTTATATATTTTTGGTAATCAGTATTTTATTTGTGATACTATGTGGATGGGAAAAAATTGTTCTTTTTTTACCAATTTTAGGCATACATTTTGCTTGTATTTTCATTGAAAAGAAAAAATTGCAAAATGTTTAAATTATTTAAAAGTAAACCACAACTCAAAGAGCTTATACCAACCAATTCATTTGATTTTCATTCGCATGTTCTATACGGATTAGACGATGGAGCTAAAACGATAGAAGATACCCTGTTTTTGATAAATTCGTTGATAGAATTAGGTTTCTCCGAATTATCGGCGTCGCCTCATACGACACCTTTGGTGTGGGAAAATACCAAAGAAGGGATTCTCGCTCAATACGAAAAAATAAAAGAAGAAATTCTGGAACTATCTCAACAAGTGCAATTGCGAACCGCTTCTGAGTATTTGATGGATGAGAGCTTTTTGCAACGAATGCAGTCGGAAAAATTATTGACTATCAAAGATAATTATGTGTTGGTGGAAATGTCGTATATCAATCCGCCGATGGGGTTATATGATATATTATTTCAATTAAAATCAGAAGGGTATCAGCCTGTTTTGGCACATCCTGAGCGATATAATTTTTACAAAAATGATTTAGAATCATTTCGTAAATTAAAGAAATACGGTTGTTTGTTTCAGTTGAATATTCTTTCTACAACCGGTTATTATGGCGATGGAATTGCCGAAGTTGCCGATTATTTACTTAAGGAAAATATGTATGATTTTGCCGCTACCGATGTACATCACAACAAACATATTGAAGCTTTTCAGTCCAAAGTAAAAGTAAAAAACTATCAATCAATAGAAAAATTGCTTGAAAATAATAATGTTTTAAGATAATGATTTTGTTGGTAAGGTAGAAACAATTATAATGATTTTTTATCAAAATAATTCGGGTCATCAATCATGTTGACCTGAATTATTTTTCCAGCACTTCTAATCATTCTTTGACAACGTAAACTTAATTGAGTTAGATAAATTTTCTTGTCATATTTCTGATAACGTTCGGTGATTTTATGCAAAGATTCGATTGCCGACATATCGAGTACACTACTTTCTTTAAAGCTGATAATAACTGTGTCGGGATCGTTTATAACATCGAATTTTTCTAAAAATGTAGTTGTAGAACCAAAAAATAATGGCCCGTAAATATCATAATGTTTAATGCCGTTGGCGTCGATATAACGTCTTGCACGTATGCGTTTGGCACTTTCCCAAGCAAATACCAATGCAGAAATGATTACGCCGATTAATACTGCTAAAGCTAAATTATGCAGGAATATAGTAATTAGCGTTACCAAAACCATAACGAGTATATCGGGTTTAGGCATTTTGTTGAAAATCCGAAAACTTATCCATTCAAAAGTACCAATAGCGACCATCATCATTACACCAACCAACGCCGCCATCGGAATTTGCTCAATCACAGGACCACCAATCAAAATGATAATCAAAATAGTTATCGCACCAACTATTGCCGAGATTCGTGTTCTTCCGCCTGCACCAATATTTACCAGCGTTTGTGCCACCATAGCACATCCGCCCATTCCGCCAAAAAAACCGTTGGTAATATTTGCAAGTCCTTGTGCCGTCGCTTCCCGGTTAGACGCTCCTTTGGTATTGGTCATTTCATCCACCATGTTCAAAGTTAGTAAACTCTCTATTAAACCAACGCCTGCCATAATCAGTGCATAAGGAAAAATAATTTGCAATGTTTTTAATGTCCAAGGAATTTCCGGAATATGAAAAGAAGGAAACGAACCGCTGACAGAGGCAATATCAAAAACTTTTTTTGTGTTTATATCGAAAAAATAAACAATGCCAAATACAATAATGATGGCAGCCAACGAGGCTGGGATGGCTTTGGTAATCTTAGGGAAAATATAAACAATCAGAATTGTAATAAGTGTTAACCCTATCATCAGGTATAAAGCAGCACCTTGTAACCAAGATGTTGTTCCGTTTGTAGTAATTTTAAACTGAGCGATTTGTGCCATGAAAATAATCACCGCCAAACCATTCAAGAAACCGTACATTACAGGTTGAGGAATCAAACGAACGAATTTTCCGAGTTTGAAAACACCAACCAATAATTGTAAAACGCCTGCCAAAACCACTGTAGCAAATAGATATTCCACTCCATGCGAAGCTGCCAAAGCAATCAAAACGACTACGGTTGCACCCGCACCACCCGAAACCATTCCGGGTCTGCCACCGAAAAACGCGGTAACCAACCCCATCAAAAAAGCCGCATAAAGCCCGGTTAAAGGCGAAAGTCCTGCTAAAATGGCAAACGACAGTGATTCCGGAATCATTGTCATGGCAACGGTTAAACCAGCTAAAATCTCGTTTTTGTAATTGATTTCTTGTTTTAAATCAAACAAGTTTAAAATTTTTTGCATTGTATTGGACTAAGGATATGTATAAGATATGATAGGCGAGGAGTTATTGGTTTTCCTCTTTTTTTGCTTTTTCCCAATAAACATCCAATTGCGATAGAGGTAAATCGCTAATGTTTTTTTTATCAGCTTGTATAGATTTTTCCATTTGCTGAAATCTGCTGATAAATTTTCGATTGGTTTTCTCCAAAGCATCTTCCGGATGTATGTTCATAAATCGGGCATAATTAATCAAAGAGAAAAATACATCGCCCAACTCAGCTTCCATTTTGTCGTGGTTGTTTTGCTCTACTTCGGTTTTGAATTCTTGTAATTCTTCTTCCACTTTTTCCCAAACTTGCTCGGCATTATCCCAATCAAAGCCAACACCTTTTACTTTGTCTTGGATTCGCGTTGCTTTGACCATAGCCGGTAAGCTTTTTGGTACGCCTGCCAACACAGATTTGTTACCTTCTTTGAGTTTGATTTTTTCCCAATTTTGTTTAACTTCCTCTTCGTTTTCTACTTGAACATCTCCGTAGATATGTGGATGTCGAGCAATCAATTTTTCGCAAATGCCGTTACAAACGTCTGCGATGTCAAAATCATTGGTTTCTGAACCCATTTTGGCATAAAAAACAATGTGTAGAAGTACGTCGCCTAATTCTTTTTTGATTTCGTTCATGTCGTTTTCAACAATAGCATCACCCAGTTCATAAACTTCTTCTACGGTAAGATTTCGCAAGCTTTGGAAAGTTTGTTTTTTATCCCATGGACATTTTTCTCGCAAATCGTCCATGATGTCTAAAAGTCTTTCAAATGCTTGTAATTGTTGAGCTCTGTTGTTGGGCATAATTTACTTTATCAGGAAAAAAATCCTGCCGATTACAGCAGGATTTTTGATGTTATTTATCTTCTTTTTCGCTTTTTGCTTTTGGTTTAGCAGTCTTTTTAGCCGCGGGTTTTTTCTCCGTTTCTGCTTTTTTGGTTTCTTTTTTCTCTGCTGTTTTTTTAGCTGTTGTAGCTTTTTTGGTAGCTGGCTTCTTTTTTTCGGTTTCTTCTTTATTAGTCTCTTCCGTTTTTTCCTCAGCTTGTTTTAGTGCTGTACTAAATACATTTGCCAAACCAGATTTTTGAATAACGCTGTACCAATTGAGTACTTTTCGTATGTCAGAAACATACACACGGTCGGTGTCGTAATCAGGTACGATTTCTGAGAAATAAGCAGTCAATTTGTCTTCACTTTCTTTGTGAGAAATGGCTTCTTGGTCGTTTTCTTTTTTGGCAATTCGGGCAAAAATTTCAAACAATTTGATTTCGCCTGTATTGGTGTAGATAGAAATTTCAGAAAGCAAACTTACGTTGCTTCTCAATCCTACGTTTAATTTTTTCTTGTCGGCAAGTGATTCTGCAACAAATCCTGTGCGCGTTTGAATTTTCAATTCATATAATCCCGGTTTCCCCGATATGGCTAAAATTTTTTCTACGTTCATTTTCTTTTATTTTTTCAAGACAGCAAATATCATAATAAGAAATTAATATACAAAAAAAATTATTTATTCCTTTTGCTCATTAATTTCATTTTATAGTCAGTAAAGACTTTTCCGTCTATGATATTCTGCAATTTTTTGTTGTTCAATTTCTTTTTAGTCCCGATAATTTATCGGTAAATAAAATTCCTTCGATATGATCATATTCGTGCTGAACCACTCTGGCAGCATATCCGTCTAATACTTCAGTGTGTTTGTTGAAGTTTTCGTCCAGATATTCGATTGTGATAATAGATTTGCGTTTTACATTTTCACGAACACCTGGTATGCTCAGACAACCTTCGTTAAAACTCCATTCTTTGCCTTCTTCTTTTAAGATTTTAGCGTTGATAAATGTGCGTTGAAATGTACGCAGGTAATTTTGTTCTTCTACCGACAAATCATCATCTTCGCTGAAAGGGCTACAATCTACGACGAATAATCTGATTGCCAAACCAATTTGTGGTGCCGCCAGACCAACTCCTGAAGCATGTCTCATGGTTTCAAACATATTATCGACAAGCTCATTGATTTCGGGGTAATCGCTATCAATGTTGTCGCATTTTTTTCTTAGAATAGGGTCGCCGTATCCAACAATAGGTAAAATCATCTTTCGTTTTTTTTAATCAGACGACAAAATTAGTGATTTTATATGACCTGACAGAAGTAATAAATATTAAAATTATTTTTGAATTGCTTGATTTTACTTTGTGTAATTTTATAGATTTGTATATTGCTTTGTAAAAACCAGCTATGTATCAGGATTTAGTTAAAAAAGTAGGAGACAACCACCTCACTGATTCTATCAGAATAACTTTGGCAGCCGCCTTACCGTTTTTTATATTTATTGATGCAGATGGATATACGATTCCGTTTGCTTTTTCGTTGGGAGCTATTTTAACGTCGGCTACTGATGTAGTTGGGAGTTTTAGCCATAAATTCAAAGGGTTGTTGATAGGAAATTTGCTCATTGCAATAGTTACTTTTTTGATTTGTAGCTTGGTGCCTTATCGTTGGATTTTTTATCCGTTTTTTGCGTTTTTATTATTTGCAGTGGGGATGATTGCTGTATATGGCTTTCGTGCAAGCTCATTGTCATTTACGCTTTTATTGACGATTAGTTTATCTTTTGTACATGATTATACCGGTTGGGAATTAGCTAATTATTGTTTTTATTTGCTAGGAGGAGGATTGTTATATACTTTGCTTTCTCTACTGTCTTATTTGATAAAACCCAAACGATATGTCAATGTCGAATTGGCAAATTGTATCGACAAAACAGGTGATTTTCTCGACATCAGAACCAAATTATGGTCTGAAAGTGCAGACACAGAAGAATTGACCAAACAACAATTGGATTTGCAAATTCAATTAAACACCTTGCATGAAAATATTCGGAATTATCTCGTACACAACAAAAGTCATATCAAAGATACAAGCAACAATCGGAAATTGCTTATTGCTTTGTCTTCGTTGGTAGAAATGATGGAATTGGCAAGTACCAATGTCTTTAATCACGAACAAATTAGACAAATGTTTGCCGATGAACCCAAACTGATTTCGGAATATCAAAATATGGCAAGGCACATGGCCTTGACAATGCACGAATTGTCCTACCATATCAAAGCCAATAAAAAATATCATTCGCCCGTTAATTTAATTGGCGATTTCAAAGCATTGAAACTACATTTTGAAGAGTATGTTAAGAAAAATCAACTTAGCCAAACTTCCAATAAATACATTGTTTTCTCCAATGTTTTGCATTATGCTGAAAAGCAAATCCAGAAAGTAAAAGGATTGGAACGCGTGTACAAACAACGCGTTAATGCCGACCAATTGCGTGGAAAATATAAAGATTTGGAAAAATTTCTCAGCCCGCAACATTATCGAATAGAATCGTTGAAAGAAAATCTCAATTTCAATTCGAGTATATTTCGGCATTCACTTCGGCTGATGATTACCATTGTCGCAGGATTTGCTTTAGGAGAAATATTACCACTCCAAAAAGAATACTGGATTTTGATGACCATTATCGTGATTATGCGACCAGGTTACGGATTAACCAAACAACGTTCGAAAGACCGTGTTTTAGGCACCGTTTTAGGATGTCTGATTGCGTTTGCGATTTTGTATTTTATACACAATAATACGATTATTGTAGCACTTACCTTAATATCTATGGTTTTAGGGTATTGGATGGCATATTCCAAATATTCGTTGGGTGTTACATTTATTACGCTTTGTGTAGCATTGATGTATGGATTTATGACACCCGATGTAGAAAAAATGGTTGCTTATCGGGTTACAGATACTGTTATCGGTGCTATATTGGCGTTTGCTGCAACACATTTGCTTTGGCCATCGTGGGAATTTCTAAAAATTAGATACCATTTAAAAGAAACGCTTACAGCCAATAAAAATTTTGTTGCCGAAATTAAAACTTATTATAATGTAAAAGGAGAACCGACTACCGCCTATAAATTAACCAGAAAATATGCCTATACCGAAGTCGGAAACTTGATGGCATCTTTTCAACGAATGGTGCAAGAACCGAAATCGAAACAGAAGTTTAGGGCAGAATTATATGAAATGGTTGTACTCAATCAAGCGTTATTGTCGGCAAATGCAAGTATCGGAACCTATATTCAATCGCATACCACCACCGAAGCTTCAGCTGCATTTAATATCGTGATGGATCAAATTGTGGATAATCTTAATAAAACTTCAGAACTCTTGGAAGATAACCCGAGAGAAGGTATTCAAATTGAAACAACCGAAGATTTTGAAATCGGTTTTTCTACATTGAAAAAAATTAAACGAGAAGAATTAGAAGCTACAATCGATGATCCAGAAAAAAGAGTACAACTTCTGGAAGAATCTCAATTGGTTATCGATCAGTTAGTTTGGATGATTAGTTTGTCTGAGAAATTATTCTATACGGCACAGAAAATCGAAGAAATACGCAAAGAACTCAGAGAAAACAAAAAGAAGAAAAACACCATTTTCGGTTAGAATGTAAATATAGCCAGTTTTTCTTTGGCAAATTGAGATAATTCAGCAAAGAAAATGGTAAATTCTTCTTCAAATTCGGCGTAATGTTTTTGCAAATCCTCTATAGATAAATCCATATTAGACGGAACAGAAAAACGCTTGTCCATTTGATGTAAAATTTTTTCTAAATAATCGATATACTGGTAATTATACAACCAATCGTTTTCGGTCATATACGGAATCAGACGCTTGGTCTTATCATTCAATTCATCGTAATGAACATGCAAGTTTTCATAAAATTGATGGGTAAATGTAGCCAAAGGAATATCGCTATACATAGACCAATTTTTCGCCAAAAAATGATCGTAAAACATATCGATAATAATACCCGAAAAATGATTGAATTTTGATGTCAAACGATGTTTCGATTGCCGAAAAACCGGATGAAAATCCGTGAAACTATCAATCGATCGATGCAATAAAACACCAATCTGGATGTCGGGATGATAATGTTTGTAATCTTTTCCACGAATGCCGTCGCCCATAAAATTGCCGATTTGTATGCGAGGATTATCGCCCGAAAGATAAATATGTGCCAGAAAATTCATATCAAAAAAATCACAAAGATGATGCTTCTAAGATAAGGATTTTTTGATTGTTTTGACCG
>Ga0079224_100009720_pt1 | contig 13151 bp, 11 predicted proteins | sample Stecom2015_FD_80414 | JGI IMG/M metagenome (GOLD analysis project Ga0079224, IMG submission 80414) | Agricultural soil microbial communities from Utah to study Nitrogen management - Steer compost 2015 | ecosystem: Environmental > Terrestrial > Soil > Agricultural land | place: USA: Utah... | reverse complement strand
GCCGCATGGCGGCCCCGCCCGTGGCCCGGGCCCTGCCGTCGACCGGGGCGCGCGCGCCGGCTGTGAGGCCGCTGTCGTCGGAGACCAAAAAGGCGATGGTCCGCGCGATCTCGGCCGGCTTCGGCCAGGCCGCGTGGTCGGCCTCCGGCATGGAGCGCCGGTTGGCCGGCGTGTCGATGATGGAAGGAAGGATCGCGTTCACGCAGATGCCCTCGTCGCCGAGCTCCTCGGCCAGCGCGCCGGTCATGGCGGCGACCGCCGCCTTGCTGGCGACGTAGGCGACCATGCCAGAGGCCGGCCGAACCGCCGGCCGCGCGGCGACGTTGACGATGCGCCCGCCGCCGGCGCCGGTCCGCCGCATGGCGCGCACCGCCTCGCGGCAGCAGAGAAAGCAGGTCACCGCGTTGAGCCTGAGCATCGCGTCGAAATCGGCGAGCCGGGTCTCGGCGATCGGCGCCATGGCGAAGCCGCCGGCCAGGTGAACCGAGCCCCACAGCCCGGGGAGCGACTCGTAGTACGCGCGGGTCGACGCCTCGTCGGCCAGATCGACGCCGGCGGTCGCGCTCACCTGCGCGTGCGACGCGAGCGAGAGCGACGCAGGCACCTCGGCCTCGCGGCAGGGCACGTGGCAGCGAGCGCCCCGCGCGATCAGCGCCTCGAGGACGGCGCCGCCGAGCGCGCCGCTCCCTCCCGTGACCACGATGTCGCGGCCTTCCAGATCTCGCTTGATCTCGTTCATGCCCCTCGCGTCCCGTCGATTGCTTTTGCCCGGGCGGCAGGATACCAAGTCCGCAGGCATCTCCCACGAAGGCCCGGTCGTGCGCGCAGGTCACAAGAAGATCAAGATCCTGGTCCTCCACAACGGCGGACGCGGTCCGGAGTCGGAGTCGGAGAGCGGCCGCGCGTCGGAGGCGGCCCACCTGCACGATCTCGCCGAGGCGCTCGCCGAGCACGGCTTCGAGGTCTCGGTGGCCGACGCCGAGGACGACCCGAGCCGCATCAGCCACGCGGTGGTGGTCGAGCAGCCGGACCTCATCTTCAACCTGGTCCACCAGTTCCGCGGCGACACGCTGCTCAACCCGAACGTCGCCTCGCTGCTCGAGCTGCACGGCCTGCCGCACACCGGCTCCGACCCGCTCTGCCTGTCGACCTGCCAGGATCGGGTGCGCACCCACCTCTTGCTCGGCGACGCCGGCGTGCCGGTCACCGACTACGCCGTGATCCGCGACATCAACTCGATCCCGGACACGAGCGGCATCGCGCCGCCGCTGGCGCTCAGCCACGCGTTCGACGACATCTACGACGAGCCGACCCTGCGCGTCCTGGTGCACACGCGCAGCGAGCTGGAGGAGAAGGCGCGCGAGCTCGCCGCCGGGGCGGAGCTGCCGCTCCTGGCCGAGCGCTTCCACCGCGGCCGGCGCATCCAGGCGGTGGTGCTCGGCAACCGCGCCCTCGAGGTGCTGCCGCTGACCGAGCGGCCGATCGACCCGACCGGCCACCTCGGCTCCGCCCGCGTCGCCCAGCTCGAGCCTGACGTCGCCGACCTGATCCGCTCGCTGGCGCAGCGCGCGTTCCGCGTGATGGACTGCCGCGACTGCGCCCAGGTCGACCTCGTGCTCGACGACGAGGGCGCGCCGCAGGTGCTCGACGTGCGGCCGGCGTTCGACACCTTCCCGGGCAGCCCGTTCGTGGTCGGCGCGCGGGCCAGCGCGCTCGGCCTGGACGGCGCGCTGGCGCTCATGGCCGAGATCGCGCTCGAGCGCGTCCCGGCGCGCGAGCCGGCCCCGGCGGCGCAGGCGACCGGGCCGGCGCCGGACTCGGCCCCGGCCGAGGCAGCCGGCGGCGGCGCCGACGAGGAGGAACACGAGGAAGACGCGGAGGAGGAGGAGGAGGAAGAGGAGGAGGAGGGAGCCGGCGGCGGCGCCGACGGGCCGGGCGACGAGGCCGCCGAGGCGGCCGCGCCGCGGTCGGCCGAGGAGACCGGCGCCGGCGTCCCGATCGAGCCGCGGGTCCAGCTCCGCGCGCCGCCGCGGCGCCCCGCCTCGCGCGGCCGCCCGCGCACCCGCCTCACCACCGAGCCGGGCGTCCCGCTGGTCGACGCGGCGCCGAGCCCGGAGCCGCCGCGCGGCGCCGCCGGGCCGCCGGAGGCGACGAGCGAGCCGCCGCCAGGCGAGGAGGAACGCGCGAAGGAGACCGAGCCGCGGGCGACGAAGACGGCGAAGACGGCGCCCAGCGCCGCGAAGACGGCGAAGGCGCCCAGCGCCGCGAAGACGGCGAAGACAACGACGAAGGCGCCCAGGGCCGCGAAGACGGCGCCCAGCGCCGCGAAGACGGCGAAGACGGCGAAGACGGCGAAGAAGGCGAAGAAGGCGCCCAGCGCCGCGAAGACGGCGAAGACGGCGAAGACGGCGCCCAGCGCCGCGAAGGCGGCGGAGGCCAGGGCGAAGACCAGGGCCGCGCGCACGTCCTCCGCGACGAAGGCCGCCGCGCCCGGCAAGAAGCGCCCGGGCGACCGCGGCGGCCGCCGCCGCTCCTGAGGGGCCCGGGCGCCCCCCTGCCCTGCGCGCTCACTCGAGCGCGTCGAAGGCCACCCGCTCGACCGGCACGAGGACGCCGGACAGCATCAGCTTGCTCTTGCCGACGCCGAGCGCGCCGTAGTCGTTCTGCCCCCAGCAGACGACGGTCCCGGCCTCCTCGAGCGCGCAGCCGCCGGCCGTGCCGAACGCGATGTCCTGCACGGAGAGCCCGCCGATCCGCCTGGGCACCTCCACGATCGCGTCCGAGGTGCCGTCGCCCAGCCGGCCGTCGCTGCCGCTGCCCCAGCACCAGAGCTCCTCGCCGCACAGCGCGCAGGTCGAGTCGCCGCCGGCCGCGAGGTCGGTCGCCGAGCACGGCAGCGCCGCGGCCTCCGGAACCGGCACCCCGGTCGACGAGGTCTCGCCGTTGCCGAGCTGCCCGCGGTTGTTGCGGCCCCAGCAGCGCACCTCGCCGGACTGGAGCCGCGCGCAGCTGTGGGCGAAGCCCGCCGCGAGCTGGGCGGCGCCGGACAGCGAGGACACCGGATCGAAGGCGACCCGCGCGACGAGCTCGGTCGAGCCGTTCTGGCCGTCTTCGCCGCGGCCGGTGCAGGACACCGCGCCATCGACGCGATCGGCGATGCAGGTGTGAAACCTCCCGGTACCGACCACGCCGACTCCGGCCTTGATCTCCGACGGCGCGGTCACGTCGCCGCCCTGATCGCCGTTGCCCAGCTCGCCGTCGCCGTCGCGGCCCCAGCAGGAGAGGGTGCCGCCGGCGATCGCGCACACCTGGCGGCCGCCGACATCGACGGCGGAGACCGCCTCCAGGTGCAGCACCGGCGCCGGCGGGCGCGGGGCCTCATCGTCCTCGAAGCCGAGCCCGAGCTGGCCGTACTCGTTGAGCCCCCAGCAGAGGAGCTCGCCGCTCGATCGCACGGCGCAGGCGCTGGTCTCGCCGACCGCCATCGAGGTCACATCGGTGATCGGGGCGCCGTCCGGGTCGCGCACGAGCCGCGGCGTCGGGCTGCCCTCGCCGTCGACCTTGAGGTACCACTCGAACCCGACGTCGCCCCAGCAGGCGACCCGCCCGCCCCCGCCGACGGCGCGAACAAGAACCTCTCGCCGGCGATCGCGGCGACCGGCAGGAAGGATTCGCCCGCGCCGCCGTCCTCGCCGGTCCCGCCGTCCTCGCCGCCCGGCGCCGCCGGAGCGCCGAGGCAGCCGCAAACCAGCGCACCGCACACGGCCATGGCGCCCAGGCGAAGGCCCCCCATCGCGGTCGATCTTATCACCGGCATGCGCGGCGGCGCCGCGGTCAGCCCGGCCCGTGCGCCTCGCCGCGCTGCACGCGCCACATCGCCGCGCCGGCGCACAGGAGCGTCACCGCCGCGTACGGGAACATCACCCGGTAGTCGTTGCCGAACAGCTCGATGATCTGGCCGCCGGCGATCGGGCCGATCACCGCCGACGACTGGGAGGCGAGGTAGTAGAGACCGGTGTAGGTGCCGAGTCGCCGGGCCGGCGCGCAGTCGACCACCATCGGCAGCGAGTTGACCACCATGACGATCCAGGCCGCGCCGACCAGCGCCATCATCACGCGCGCCTGCTCGATGGTCTCCAGGAACCAGCAGCCGGCGAGCAGCGCCGACAGCGATCCGATGGCGATCAAGATCACCAGCCGGCGCCCGAACCGCTGCCCCAGCCAGCCGCCGGGGACGCTGAACAGCAGCATGGCGCCGGAGAAGTACTGCAGGGTGCTCGCCGCCTCGCCGCTGGTCACGCCGAGGTCGTTGACCGCGAACGAGGTGAAGTTCACCTTGAGCGCCTCGTGGCCGAGGAACCAGAAGAAGATCGCCACCAGGATGCGCAGCGCGCTGCGATCGCGATCGCGCAGCACCTCCTTCAGGCTGGCCAGGAGCTCCGGCTCCTCCTCCGCCGGACCGGCCTGCTCCGGCGTCGGCTCGCGGATGAAGATCAGCACCACCGCGACGCCGGCGCACATGCCGAGCGCGCCGTAGGCGAAGGCGTGGAGCGGCGAGTCGTCGAAGAGCTGGCCGCCGAAGCGCTGCCCGAGCACGCCGCCCAGCCCGCCCATGAGGTTGATCATCGCGTTGCCGAGCGACCGCTTCGGCGACGGCGTGATGTCCGGCATCAGCGCCACCACCGGCGTGCGGAAGACGTCCATCGCCAGCAGCATCACGATGACGGCGACCATGAACACGCCGAGCGGCGCGCCGAGCGCCAGCGGGATGGCGACGAACGCCAGCGCGCCGACCGGGGCGCCGGCCGCGATGAACGGCTTGCGGCGGCCCCAGCGGGTCCTGATGCGATCCGACAGCGCGCCGACGTACGGCAGGATGAACAGCGCCGCCAGGTTGTCGAGCGACATCACCACGCCGGTCACGCCCGGCGACAGCCCGTAGCCGTCAACCCCGGCGCGCGCCGAGTAGTCGTCCCGCCCCGCCTGCAGGAGGATCGGGACGAACGCGTCGAAGATCGACCACAGGAGCTGGATGCCCATGAAGCCGAACCCGAGCAGGAGCAGGCGGCGGTAGGTGAACGTCACCGCTCCCACGGGTCAACGACCGTACATCCTGGTGGCTGCGAGCACAGATCTCGCCGTTCCCCCCATCGGCCCGCGATGGTGCCGCACCGGCGGCTGCCGGCGCAATGCCCCGGGGCACTTTCAGCGCCGCCGCCCCCCGGTCACAGGTAGGGGGCGAACAGCTTGGCGGCGGCGTCGCGCAGCTTGACCGGGAACGGACGCCGGTCGAGCGAGTTGATGGTGATCGGGCGCGAGCGGGCCCGGACCTCGACGAAGTGGCGGGCCAGCTCGGTGCCGAGGTCCGGGTCGAACACCTCGAGGTTGAGCTCGAAGTTGAGCCGCAGGCTGCGCGGGTCGAGGTTGGCCGAGCCGAGGTTGACGTAGAAGTCGTCGACGATGAGGAGCTTGGTGTGGTCGAACGGCGGCGGCTGCAGGTAGATGGTGGTGCCGTACTGCAGGACCTCCCACAGCATGGCGCGGCAGGCCCAGTCGACGTACGGCAGGTTGCTGGCCTCCGGCAGGATCAGCTCGACGTGCACGCCGCGCAGCACCGCCGAGTTGAGCGCGGCGAGCAGCTCGCGCCCGGGGATGAAGTACGGCGTGATGATGCGGATCGACTCGCGCGCGCAGCTCATGGCGCCGACCAGGATCCACTGCAGCCGCTCGAAGTCCTCGTTGGGGCCGTCCTTGATCGGCCGGCACAGCGCGTCGCCCGCCGGCTCGATGATCTCCTGCGCCGGCCAGGCGGCGTCGCCGGTGACGAAGTACCAGTCCTCCATGAACGTCTCGACCATCGCCGGCACCACCGGGCCGCGCACGCGGAACTGGATGTCGCGGGTCGGCGTGCTGCTGGTCGGGGTGGCCACCAGGTGGCGCTCGGCGATGTTCATGCCGCCGGTGAAGCCGACGCGGCCGTCGGCGACCAGCAGCTTGCGGTGGTTGCGCATGTTGACCCGCACCGACTTCCAGGACAGCGTGAGCGGCAGGAACAGGGCCAGCCGGACCTCCGGGTGCTCGCGCAGCGCCTTGCTCAGCCGCGGGCGGCCGTACTTCTCGCCGATCGCGTCGACCAGGACGCGCACGTCGACCCCGCGCGACGCCGCCCGCCCCAGCGCCTCGACGAAGCGGGCCCCGACCGAGTCGACGTTGAAGATGTACGTGCTGAGGTAGACGTAGGAGCGGGCCTGCTCGATCGCCTCCAGCATGGCCGGGTAGGCCTGCTCGCCGTTGTAGAGCGGCTCGACCAGGTTGCCGCCCATGAGCGGCCGCCGCGTCACCCGCTCGGCGATCTGCAGGAGCTGGCGCAGCTCCTCGGCCTTCTCCGGGTGCTGGTCGGCCAGCGAGGCGATCGCCCGCTCGTCCGACACCCCGTCGCCCGACAGGTCGCGGAAGCGGCCGCGCTCCTGCCAGCGGCGCGCCCGGGTCCGGATCCGGTTGACCCCGAACAGCCAGTAGGCGAGGGCGCCGACGATCGGGACCATCACGCACAGCACCACCCAGCCGAGCTGCGACCGCGGGTCGCGCTTGTTGAGCAGCGCGTGGCACGCCGAGGTGAGCTGGAACGCCGCTCCCCCGCCGGCCGCCACGTAGTAGAGGACGTCCTCGATCATCGATCGCGCCTGGATAGTAATCTGCCCGGCCCATGCGGCGCCCGGGCGCTTGTTCCCGCCGCGCGCCTGTGCCATAGCTCCGCCGTGGACAGCGCCTGGCGACAGCCCGCCGAGTGGCACCGGCAGGAGGCGTGCTGGCTGGCGTGGCCGAGCGACGCCGAGGAGTGGGCCGGCGAGCTCGACGGCGCGCGCCGCGGCGTGCGCGCCATGGCGGCCGCCCTGGCCGCCGGCCAGCGGGTCGAGATGCTGGTCATGCCGGGCGAGAGCGAGGAGAGCGCGCGGCGCGCGCTCGAGGGCGTGCCGGTCCGCTTCCACCGCATCCCGTTCGGCGACGTCTGGCTGCGCGACACCGCGCCGGTCTTCCTGCTCGACGCGGCCGGCCGGCTCGGCGCCGCCTGCTTCCGCTGGACCGGCTGGGGCGGCAAGTACCTCTTCGCCCACGACGACCAGGTCGCCGATCGGATCGCCCTAGCGGCCGGCGCGGCGCCGCAGCGGCACGCGCTCGCCGCCGAGGGGGGCGCCCTCGAGGTGGACGGCGAGGGGACCGCGCTCACCACCCGCCAGTGCCTGCTCGACCGCGGCCGCAACCCGGGCATGAGCGAGGAGGAGGTCGGCCGCGCGGTCGCCGCCGCGCTCGGCGCCGGCACCGTCCTGTGGCTCGACCGCGGGCTGGCCAACGACCACACCGACGGCCACATCGACACGCTGGCCAGGTTCGTGGCGCCCGGCCGCGTGGTCTGCATGGCGCCGGCCGGGCCGGGCGATCCCAACCGCGAGGTGCTGCGCGAGATCGAGCGCGACCTGCGCGCCATGCGCGACGCGCGCGGCCGCGCCCTCGAGGTGGTCACCCTGCCCTCGCCCGGCCGGGTGGAAAACCGCCGCGGCGAGCTGCTCGCCGCCAGCTACTGCAACTTCTACATCGGCAACCGCGCCGTCGTGGTGCCGGTCTACGGCGCGCCCGGCGATCGCGAGGCGGTCGACACCCTCGCCCGGCTGTTCCCGGATCGCGAGGTGATCGGGATCGACGCCTGGGCCGTGGTCACCGGAGGCGGCGCGTTCCACTGCATCAGCCAGCAGCAGCCGGAGGCGACCTGATGGCGACGATCCAGGTGGCGGCCGTGCAGGCCGCGATGAGCGACGACCGCGCGCAGAACGTCGCGCGCATGACCGAGCTGGTGCGCGAGGCAGCCGGCCGCGGCGCCCGCGCGGTGCTCCTGCCGGAGCTGTTCGAGGGCCACTACTTCCCGCGCCACCAGGCGGAGTCGGACTTCGACCGCGCCCACCCGGTCGAGGGCCACGCCACCCTCGGCCACTTCCGGGCGCTGGCCGCCGAGCTCGATGTGGTGCTGCCGGTCTCCTTCTTCGAGCAGGACGGCCCGCACTACTACAACAGCCTGGCGATGATCGACGCCGGCGGCGCGCTGCTCGGCGTCTACCGCAAGAGCCACATCCCGGACGGGCCGGGCTACCAGGAGAAGTTCTTCTTCCGGCCGGGCGACACCGGCTTTCGCACCTGGCGGACGCGGGCCGCCGCGCTCGGCGCCGGCATCTGCTGGGACCAGTGGTTCCCGGAGGCGGCCCGCGCCATGGTGCTCGGCGGCGCCGAGGTGCTGCTCTACCCGACCGCGATCGGCAGCGAGCCGGAGGAGCCGGACAACGACACCCGCGACCCGTGGCGCCGCGTGATGATCGGCCACGCGGTGGCCAACGCCTGCGCGGTGGTGGCGGCCAACCGGGTCGGCGTCGAGGGACAGGGGCGCGAGGCGATCACCTTCTACGGCAGCTCGTTCATCGCCGATCACCGCGGCGAGATTCTGGCCGAGCTCGGCCGCAGCGAGGAGGGCGTCATCGTCGCGCCGATCGACACCGACGCCCAGCGCCGCTACCGCGCCAGCTTCGGCTTCTTCCGCGACCGCCGGCCGGAGCTGTACAGCCCGCTGGTCGGCGGATCGCGCGACCCCGGAGGAGAGAGACGATGAGTGACGAGCTGGTCCGCTACCGGGCCGAGGGCGGCGTCGCCGTCCTCGAGCTCAACAACCCGCCTGCCAACGCCTACTCGTACGAGATGTTCCGCCAGCTCGACGACGCCGTCCTGCGCGCGCGGATGGACGAGTCGGTGCACGTGCTGGTGCTGCGCGGCTCCGGCGACCGCTTCTTCTGCGCCGGCGCCGACATCGCGATGCTCGACCGGGTCACCCCCGAGTTCAAGTACTACTTCTGCCTGCACGCCAACGAGACGCTGCTCCGGCTCGAGAACACCCCCAAGCTGGTGATCGCGGCGCTGAACGGCCACTGCGTCGGCGGCGGCCTCGAGGTGGCGATGGCGGCCGACCTCAGGGTCGGCAAGGCGGGCGGCGGCAAGGTCGGCCTGCCGGAGGTGGCGCTCGGCGTGCTCCCGGGCACCGGCGGCACCCAGCGGCTGACCCGGCTGGTCGGCAAGGCGCGCGCGATCGAGCTCATGACGCAGGGCGATCGCATGACCATGGAAGAGGCGCACCAGCTCGGCCTGGTCAACCGGCTGTTGCCGGCCGAGGGGTTCTGGGACGGCGTCATGGAGCTGGCGCGATCGTTCTGTCCGCCGGGGCGCGCCTCCCGCGCGGTCGGCGCGATCAAGCGCGCGGTCCAGTCCGGAGGTGAGATGAGCCTGGAGTCCGGCCTCACCCTCGAGCGGGAGCTGCAGCAGCGGCTGTTCGAGAGCGAGGACGCCCGCGAGGGGCTCCGCGCCTACGTCGAAGGCCGCTCGCCCGCCTTCAAGGGCCGGTAACCACAGGCGCGGTGGCGGCCGGCACGCGCCCGGCCGGGTGGAAATGGCGGTGGGCGCGCGGGCCGGCGCGGACTACAATTGAGAGGAGATTCACGCGAGTCACCGCTGGAGGCCCCCCGATGAACATGTTCGTGCGCGCCGTCGTTTCCGGCTTCGGTTTCAGCCTGGGCGCGGCCCTGTTCCGCAAGGTGTCCGACAAGCTCGGCCTCGGCGAGGACAAGAAGGGGGCCGACAGCAAGAGCAAGGCCGACCCCGAGGTGGCGGTCGGCCGCGCCGAGGGTGAGGGGGAGCGGGAGGGCGAGGCATCGTGATGCACGTGGTCGATCTGCAAGAGGCGGAGCTCGCGCCGGGCCTGCTGGTGGCCATGCCGCACCTCTTGGATCCGAACTTCCACCGCGCGGTGGTGCTCATGATCGAGCACAACGAGGAGGGCTCCTTCGGGCTGGTCGTCAACCGGCCGAGCACGATGAGCGTGTCCGCCCTGCTCGGCGCGCTCGACATGAACTGGCGCGGCGACAACTCGGCCGTGGTGTGGACCGGCGGGCCGGTGATGCCGACCAGCGGATGGGTGCTGCACGAGCCGAGCCCGCGGGTCGGGCCGGGCGCGCCCACCCTGCAGTCCGGACTGGAGAACGACGGCACGGTGAGCTTCGCTCCCGGCATCGATCTGTCGACGTCGCCCGACAAGCTGCGGGTCATCGCCGACGCGCCGCCGGAGCGCACGCGCTTCCTGCTCGGCTACGCCGGCTGGGGCCCCGGCCAGCTCGCCACCGAGATGGCGCGCGGCTCCTGGCTGCACGCCGAGGCGGACGCCGACCTCATCTTCGAGACCCCGAGCGACTTCTTGTGGGAGACCGCGCTCCGCTCGCTCGGCGTGAGCCCCGAGTCGCTCGTCCAGTCGAGCGGGGTGCACTGAGCCGAGCAAGCGCCGAAGGCGCGCCCGAGGCCACGACGTCTCGAGCCGCGACGCGCGGCCGAGAGCCCCCAGGGGAAGAGGGCATCAACGCCCCATCCAGCCGGGCCGCAACAGCCGGCCCCACCCCAGCCGGCGCGACCCGGCCGCCGCGACGAGCGGGGCGCACGCGAGCGCCGCCGCGCCCGCCTACCCGAACCGCCACCACCGGCGGCGCTCGGGGATGAGGTAGCTGATCACCGCGCTCCACAGCGCGTCGAAGTCGGCGCCGCCGAACCTGGTGCCGGTGGTGAGCCAGTCGTGGTGCGGCGGCGACGCGCTCTCGTCGTCGTAGTGGCCGATCACGTCGAGGTGATCGCCGCGGGCGGCGTGCAGGATCTCGCCCCAGATCTGCGAATAGGTCGGCACCACCCCGTCGCTGTCGTCCGGGCGCGGCAGCGAGCCGTACATCCGGCGCAGGGCGTCGAGCTGGTGCGGCTCCGGCCGCGGCAGCCGCGCGGTGGCGGCGCCGGCGGTCTGCCCGTGCAGCCAGCGGTAGAGCAGGAACATCGCCTGACGGGTCGGCCGCGGCCCGACCTTGAAGTGGCCGGCCCAGCGAGGCCGCCGCGCGGTCGCCACCACGCAGCCGTAGCGCACGCCCGGCCGGTCGGCCGCCGCCGCGTTGAACAGGTCGATGCCGTCCGGCGTGAGCTGCGGCAGCAGCGCCTGGTCCTTGCCGATGTCGGCGAAGAACTGCGCGATCGGGTAGCGCTCGTCCGGATCGAGCTTGCCGAGCAGCTCCGCCTCCAGGTGCTCGAGCAGCGCCTCGGTCTGGCTGCCCGGCATGCCGATGCGCGCCAGCGCCGAGCCGACCCGGGCCAGGAGCGACATCGGCAACCGGCCCTGCCGCAGCGTGGTCACGGTCGCCAGCGACAGCAGGTGGAGGAGCTTCTGGCCGAGCAGGCCGGTGAAGAAGGTGGCCAGCGGTGTGCCGTAGTGCGGCGAGCAGACGCTGATCACCGAGCGCACCCGCCGGGCCAGCGCCTCCACGTCGACCCCGTCGACCGCCAGGTCGACCTCCGGCGTGCACAGCAGGCGCGCGTCGAGCCCGCCGGTCGAGTGGCCGATGAGGTGGATCGGCCCCCGCTGCGAGGTCTCGGCGATGCTGAGCGCGATCTCGGCGGCGCGCACCCGCAGCGACGCGGTCGGTGACACCCGCACGCGGTGGATCTCGGCGCGGATGCCGCGGCCGTCGAGCGAGCGCTCGAGGGCGTCGCGCACGTGGCCGAAGTAGACCAGCCGGCCGAAGTTGATGAACCCGAAGAAGCCGGGGATGAGGTAGATGTGGTGGGTCTCTGACAACGATCTCGTCTGACGTCCAGGGCGCTCGCGGTCCGCGCTCGCGCAGCGCTACAGGCGATCCGGCGCCCGCCCGGCCGGATCGCCGCCGGGGCTCTCGTCCGGGGAGGCGGCGTTGCGGCGGCGGCGGCGCGGCTTGCCGGGCGGGATGAGCCCCTTGATGGTGAGGAGCTTGCCGTAGCAGAGCAGGCGATCGCCGGGCAAGATCTCGTAGTCGCCGCCCGGGTTCGGCATGATGAGGCTGCCGCGGAACACGCTCAGCACCGTCACCTCGTGGGCGCGCAGGCCGCTGTCGCGCAGCCTCTTGTGGGCCAGCCGCGAGTCGGCGTTGATCGGCACCTCGGCGACCACGTAGCCGCTCTTCAGGGTGAGCCGCTGGCGGACGTCCACCTCCGGGAACAGCACCCGGTCGGCCAGGTGATCGATGATCGCCCCGGCCACGTCAACCCCGCTCGCCTCCTCGATCCCCTCGAGCCCGGGCGAGGAGTTGACCTCCATGATCTTGGGGCCGTCCTCCCCCTCGAGCATGTCCACGCCGGCGACCGTGAGACCCATGATCTGCGCCGCGAGGATGGCGGTGCGCTCGTACTCCGGCGACAGCTCGACCCGCTCGACCCGGCCGCCGCGGTGGACGTTGCTGCGGAACTCGTCCCCCTGGGCGACCCGGCGCATCGCCGCGACCACCCGATCGCCGACCACGAAGGCGCGCATGTCGCGCCCGCGGCTCTCCTGCACGAACTTCTGGATGAGCACGTTCTGCCGCGCCCACTGCAGGGTCTCGACGATCGCCTGGGCGATCTTGGCCGAGTCGGCCAGGATCACGCCGACCCCCTGGGTGCCCTCGAGCACCTTGATGATGACCGGCGGGCCGCCGACCCGCTGGATCGCGCCCTCCACGCCGTCCTTGTCGCGGACGAAGGCGGTCGGGGCCAGCCCGATGTTGTGGCGGCTGAGCACCTGCAGGGATCGCAGCTTGTCGCGCGAGACGCTGATGGCGTGCGACGAGTTCAGCGTGAACACGCCCATCTGCTCGAACTGGCGCACCACCGCGCAGCCGAAGAAGGTGATCGACGCGCCGACGCGCGGGATGACCGCGTCGTAGCGGCTGAGCCGCTTGGCCTTGTAGTAGAGCGCCGGGCTGCCCTGCTCGACCTGGATCGAGAAGCGCAGGGTGTTCAGCACCTTGACCTCGTGGCCGCGCTCGATGGCGGCCTCCTTCAGGCGCCGCGTGCTGTACAGGCGTGGCCCGCGCGAGAGGATGGCGATTCGCATGATCGAGTGCCGGCGCTCTGCGTCGCCCGGACCCCGACGTTACCACCCGGGTCGCCCTTGGCGATTTCGCGCGTGTGCCGCGGGCCGGACATAATTGTCGCACCGCCGCGGGGCGCCGAACCCGCAACCCCGTGAAATCACGGTGGCATCTGCCTTGCTCTGGCGGGGCGTCATGAAGACCCATCGCCTG
>Ga0079224_100009719_pt1 | contig 13151 bp, 15 predicted proteins | sample Stecom2015_FD_80414 | JGI IMG/M metagenome (GOLD analysis project Ga0079224, IMG submission 80414) | Agricultural soil microbial communities from Utah to study Nitrogen management - Steer compost 2015 | ecosystem: Environmental > Terrestrial > Soil > Agricultural land | place: USA: Utah... | reverse complement strand
GTTGGTAGAAACAAGGAGAGTGGCTTATGTATTTCTTACATATGTTCATTACCATTATCATTTTGAATATCGGTATATATTACCTTAATAAAAAGGGAATTGCGGTAGGAATTTATAGAAAGAATATACCCCTAAGATTTTTCGTAGCGATGGTGTTGTTGGGAATTTTCATGCGTCTGACCTTTTGGATCGAATTTGAATACCTTTTAAAAGACATCGTTGAACCTATATTATGTATTTTAATTATTTATATAATAATGTCTTTATTAAATAGATATGATTTTGTTGATAAATTAAAGATTCATGATTTCGTAGGAGCACTTCTGATTGTTGGTGGTATCGGAATTTACATCATCATTCTTTGTTTATAAGTTAAACTCTACCTAAAAGTAACGGAAATGTTTTATACTTTTAGGTAGAGTAAAATACTCTTCAGCAAGTGAGCGCCAAAGAAACAAGTTTATTATCACGTTCGAAAGGTTGAAAATTCTCAACTAATGTAGATTTACTTATATAAGTAACTATTTTTTGAACTATAAGAAAGAATACTGTAATAGGAAGGATGTATTATGACTAAACATCGGATATATAAAATGAGTTTTGCAAGCGTCTATCCCCATTATATTACGAAGGCAGAGAAAAAAGGCCGCACGAAAGAAGAGGTTGATGAAATCGTTCGGTGGCTAACAGGGTATAGCCAAGATGAGTTACAATTCCAAATCGAAAAGAAAACAGATTTTGAAACATTCTTTGCAGAAGCTCCCAAACTGAATCCTTCACGTGATTTGATCAAAGGCGTAATTTGTGGTGTTCGTATAGAAGAAATTGAAGATCCACTAATGAAGGAGATCCGATATATGGACAAGTTAATCGACGAATTAGCGAAAGGTAAAGCGATGGAGAAGATCTTGAGAGAACCCAAATAAGAATAAAAGGACCACACTTATATGACGAGTCTAAATAAGTGTGGTCAGTCTAGGTTAATTATAAAACTTGTTCATCCTTCACTTTGTTCATGATGGATACAATATTGTTTACCCAGTGATGATTTAAACCAGTTGCATCATTGGCTGCTTCACTTGGTGCATATACTGTTTGGATTTCACCGATTGTTTCTTTTCCGTTTTCAACATAATATTTCTTCAAATAAATAGCCTTAAAGTGAATACTGTCTTCAATTGAAAGGAACTTTTGCCAATTGGTTCCACCCTCAACCAACTCCTGACATCCAGGATTAGGATACTCATCACCAAAAATATCCGCATAAATTTCTGGCATACAAGTAATGCCACCAATATTATTCCAAGGAGAAGTTGAAATTTCGGAATTTCCCCAACCTGTTTCTTGAGCAGCTAATGCTGCTAAAAAGATTGGGTCAATATCATGTTCATCGCCTGACTTTACAAAATTAGGTCCTAAGCCTTTTAAGTTCCCCTTTAAATGCTTGTCTAGTTCAGGACCTGTAATGGTATTTTCTTGTTCGACATTATAACTTTCTGAAGCCATTTGAACGGGCTGACTTTGTGGTTCTTGATCATTTATATTTTCTTTCTTTATTTCCTGTACGTGTTCGTTCTTTTTATTTAACGTTTCAGCATTTGAGTGATGAATTGTAGCAAAGATGCTGATTCCCATAATAGATAGAACAGTAACAAAATAAATAAGGATTGATTTTTTCCTTTTAAGAGTTGAGATTTTCAATGTATCCTACCTCCTTCGCAAGACTATTGTCCTACTCTAGAAGTTATCCTAACATAATAAAATGACAAACATATTACATAAATGTTATAAGGCGATGATAAGATTATGACAAAGGAATACTGAGTTTGCAAAAAAACTATAAGTCTTGTATAATCGGAAACTGTATGTTTACTGTTAGAAAAGTAAACAATTCCTACTTTTAACATATATCTGGAAATTAAAGTAAAGCAAAGGTTTTACGTCTTAATAAGCCATATCCATTGGCAATATTTTGTTACCCACTTCATGTGGGCCAATATTATTATATTCAATGAAAGGTGTTTGAAATGTATTTTCAAAGTTTGCTAATGAAAGAGGATCTGAATAAGAGCCCGTCAGAGGTCAAACAAGAGTTAGAAGATTTACAATTCCAACTTTATCGCATGCAAGACAACATTAAGGAGATATCAAAAAAACATCAAGTGATCGGGATTGATCAATCAAAGGATGAAAAATGGGTCATTGTTTCGGCCTATGATGACGGTAATCAATGTCAAATCATGGTGAACGAGTGTGAATCTGCCTACAAAGGGAAATGGGATTTTACCCTACATGCACAGTACAAAGACGAGGATAATGCTATCCACATTGGGGATATTAAAGGACCTGCTAATCAAGGTTATGGGTCCATTTGTATGAGTCATTTAAAAGAAATTGCTCGTGAGCAAAACATTCCTGTCATAACTGGTGATATCGCTGAAAGAGATTGGGATCATGTGGATCGTCTTGTCTATTTTTATGAAAAACACGATTTCGAAGTTGAAATCGATCCTACAACAAAATCAGGTGAAATTATTTGGAAAGACTAATCAAAAAGAAAAAGGGCCTGCTTACCAACTAACAAAAGGTAAAGCAGGCTTTTTACTTGCTGTCATTTTACAACCAGTCTAAACAAATTTTAGTGAAATGCTTGTTAAATGAAGAAAGACGTATCGTGGATATCCTGAAAGATACGTAAGTGCAAACATTTATTAATTAAATGAACACATCATTCCCATTTAAAATAAAAATGATATGATACTGGTTTGACAAATATCAAACTAAATCGTGTGATAAGCTTGTCAGGTTTGATGGGAATAAATGATTGTTTGCACTTCCTAGTGGTGCTATCATTAAAATAATAATTTAGGATTCGCCCTAGGAGTTGTTATCATGAGATTGATTTACAAAGCTTTAATGCTTGGAATTGCTGCAATTATACAAGGGTTCGCAATGGCTACTTTTCTACTACCTCATTTTATTCCCACTGGGGGTGCGGCAAGCGTTGCAGTGCTTTTTAACTATGTAGTAGGAATACCTTTTGATATTACGTTATGGGTATTAAATGCTGGCCTATTATTTGCAGCTATAAAGTGGCTTGGGAAAGGTCCTGCCATTTGGACGTTGTATTGTGTCACAGTAACAGCACTTACTATTCGGATTATCACACCAATTTTAACAAGTTCCATTTCATATGTAATCGTTGATTTACTTATTGGTTCGGTCATTTTTGGAGTAGGGATTGGGATATTATTTCGAATGGGTGCCTCATCAGGTGGAATGGATATATTAGCATTAATTATTTCTAAACTTAAAGGGTTTTCGCCTGGAAAGACGTTATTTGCGATTAATGGTTCGATCCTGCTTACTACTGGAATTGTAGTAGATTGGAGAATCATCATTTATGCGTTAGTAAGTCAATTTATAAGCTCTAGATTGATAGACTTAATTTATAAGGTGAGACTGCCGAAACAACAGACACCAAAGCAGAATGTAACGACTTATTAATGCAAAAAAGGCGAGAACCTTAAAAGGTTCTCGCCTTAAATGTTTATACATCCTGCACTGTATGCATTACTTAATTAGTTCATTGCAATCCAAACACTCTTAACTTCTGTGTAGTTATCAAGAGCATAGGATCCCATTTCACGTCCGATTCCAGATTGCTTATATCCACCGAATGGTGAAGCTGCATCAAATGCATTATAGCAGTTCACCCATACAGTTCCAGCACGAAGGTTATTCGCGATATAATGAGCTTTTGATACATCTTGCGTCCACACACCTGCAGCAAGACCATAATCAGAATTATTTGCTCGAGCAATTAATTCATCAAGGTCATCATAAGGCATCGCCGAAATAACAGGGCCAAAGATTTCTTCTTTCGCAATTGTCATTTCATCCTTCACATTTGCAAAAATAGTAGGGGAAACGAAGTACCCTTCTTCGTATGGTTTTTGACCACCGACTACTAGTTCTGCTCCCTCATTAATACCTTTTTCGATGTATCCTAACACACGATTTTGTTGTTCAATTGACACAAGCGGTCCAATTTCTGTATCGGAATGTAATCCTGCCCCTTGTTTAATCTTTTCGGCATGGCTTGCCATATCTGCCACAACATTATCAAATTGTTTCTTTTGAATAAACACACGTGATCCTGCACAACAAACCTGGCCTTGGTTAAACATAACCCCATTTAATGCACCAGGAATAGCTTTTGAAAGATCCGCATCTGGTAAGATAATATTTGGTGATTTTCCACCTAATTCTAGTGTCACACGTTTAAGTGATTTAGAAGCTCTTTCCATGATCATTTTTCCAACTTCAGTTGATCCAGTAAAGGCAATCTTATCAACTAGTGGATGATCAACAAGTGGTTGGCCAGCTGTTTCACCAAACCCAGGAACGATATTGATAACCCCTTTTGGGAATCCTGCTTCTTCCATTAATTCCGCTAAATATAAAGCAGAAAGAGGTGTTTGTTCAGCAGGCTTTAATACGACCGTACATCCTGTTGCTAGAGCAGCACCAAGCTTCCACATTGCCATCAACAGTGGGAAGTTCCATGGAATAATTTGTCCGACAACGCCAACGGCTTCATGGCGAGTATAGTTAAAGAATGGTCCATTTACAGGTATTGTTTGCCCCACAATTTTTGTAGACCATCCTGCATAATAACGCATATGTTCAATTGCTAGAGGAATATCTGCATTTGATGTTTCACGAATCGGCTTACCATTATCAAGTGTTTCCAATTGTGCAAGTTCATCCTTATGTAACTCCATCAAATCTGCCAGTTTATACATAATGCGACTTCTTTCGGCTGCAGTCATTTTTGACCAAGGACCTTCATCAAAGGCTTTTCGAGCAGCTTTTACTGCACGATCAATATCCTCTGCTCCAGCTTCTGAAACGGTGGCTAATACTTCACCAGTGGCAGGGTTGTAGGATTCGAAGGTTTTACCTGAAGCACTCTCAACAAATTCACCGTTGATATAAAGCTTCTTTGTTCCTTTTAGAAATGATTCAACCTTTTCTCGTAACGCAAAAACTAATTGGCTCATTTTCTTCCTCCTTTTAATATGTATCTAGCAACATAGGTTTCTTGAAAACGCCTACAATATTTATATTAAACATTTTAAAACTAGTAATCAACCAATTTATGGATAAAGATTTCGACGATTCCCGACGTTTTTTTTCGACAATAATAAGCATAGTAAAAATACATAAGAAAATATTTTTTGAAGAAAGTAATATTTCAAGGGTCTCAGACATTTTTGGTCCTAGAGAAGTGAACTGTAAAGGGGTAGAGTGATGAATTTTATCAAGGAGATATTATTAGTATATGGAAGAATAATAACGATTCTTCCACTATTATTAGTTATGACACTTTATATGGGAAAAAGGTCAATAGGTCAATTACCAGTATTTGATTTATTAATCATTATTACTCTAGGTTCTGTAGTGGGTGCAGATATAGCGGATCCACACGTTGAACATATACATACAGCGTTTGCTATTGTTGGTATAGCCATTCTTCAAAGAGTTATTACATATCTTATACTTAGACATAGAAAGATTGGAAGAGCCTTAACGTTTGAGCCTACCATTGTTATTATGAATGGTGTTTTTATAGTAGAAAATATACGTGAAATACGCTACTCCTTAGATAATATTCTACAAATGCTTAGAGAAAAAGAGGTGTTTGATGTTTCAACTGTCGAGGTAGGTATCGTAGAAGCGAATGGAATGTTATCAGTGTATAAAAAGGCAAATAAATCTCCCGTGTTACGTGAAGATCTAGGGGTAGAAAATAATCATGAAAAATTGACGTATCCAGTCATTATTGAAGGTAAGGTCGACCATAGCATCTTAACGCAATTTGGCACGAATGAATCATGGTTATTGGAGAAACTTGAGGAGAAAGGGATAAAAAAAATGGAAGACGTCTTTTTTGCGTCAATAAGCTCAGACCTAAATCTTCACCTTTCACCTGTTAATAGTGATAAACCAAATTATATCAGGCATTAAGATTTCTGCAGAATGAGATTGATAAAACAATGCAGTTACTAAGATCTCGCAAAAAAAGATCCTTTAAATGATCATAAAAAAGAAAAAAGCCTTGATTACTCAAGGCTTTACTAAATGGAGTTGATGGGAATCGAACCCACGACCCTTTGCCTGCCAGGCAAATGCTCTCCCCCTGAGCTACAACCCCGTTTTTAGAATAATATAACAAAATTATACCATGCATTTTATAAATAGACAATCGGTCATTTATAAGTTAATGCATTGGAACATATGAATATTAGCATGTATAATGAAAAGTATAAATGAAAACCGATACGATTAGTGAGAAATAAAGATAACTTAGTCAAAGGTGCTGAATGCGTAATGAAATTTCAAGATGTTAAGAGTTTGGAAGAACGTCTCCAACTAATGGAAGGGTTTGCTCAGCGTTTTTTATCAAGAGCTGAAAAAATAGATGAAGAAGGTAGTTTTCCTTTTGAAAATTTGGCAGAGCTAAAAACTTCAGGTTATACGTCATTAACGGTTCCAAAAGAATATGGTGGAGAAGGAATTTCCCTTTACGAATTTGTTCGTTTACAAGAGTATATTGCTAGAGGGGATGGATCAACTGCATTATCAATAGGTTGGCATATGGGGATTGTGAAAGATCTCGGTGAAAAAAAGCCTTGGCATGAATCGATGTTAGATATGCTATTTAAGGATGTAAAAGCAGGAGCACTCATAAATAATTGTGCATCTGAGCGACAAACAGGAAGTCCTACTCGTGGCGGGAAGCCGACAACTACAGCAGTAAAAGTGGGGGATAAATGGATAATTAATGGGAGAAAAACGTTTTCCACAATGTCTCCGATGCTTGATTATTTTAATGTTACGGCCACTATTCAAGAAAGTGGAGAAGTAGGCTATTTCTTAATTCCTAGGGATACGAAAGGGGTTCAAGTAGAAGAAACATGGGATAGTATCGCAATGAGAGGTACTGGCAGTCATGATTTAGTATTAACGAACGTTAAATTGGCTGAAAAATACCTTGTGCAATTAAGTGAACCTGGTAATAAGAGTCCAGCTGGATGGTTACTTCATATTCCTGCTTGCTACCTTGGTATAGCCCAAGCAGCCCAAACATATGCGATTGAATTTGCAAAAGATTATGCACCCAATAGTATTACAGGATCTATAATTGATTTGCCAAATGTCCAACAAAAAATAGGAGAAATGGAATTAGAATTAATGAGAGCAAGGCATTTCCTGCATTCGGTTGCCAAACAATGGGATAATTCAAACGAAGAACAACAAGGAAGGATGGCACCAGAATTAGGGGCAGTTAAATATGCTGTTACAAATGCTTCGATTGCAGTAGTGGATTTAGCAATGAGAATTGTAGGTGCTCGTAGTTTATCTCAAAAAAATCCATTACAGCGTTATTACCGCGATGTCCGGGCGGGTCTCCACAATCCACCAATGGATGACATGACAATTATGTTACTTGGAAGAAATGCGAGCAAATAATAACCATTTATCAACTATCAATCCATAGGGTTGGTAGTTTTTTGTTATATAGGAAATTATAAAAGCCAATCTTTTGGAGTATGACCTAATTAAATCATCTACGCCTATCGCAAACATCCTATCCCCTCCCTTGTCTAGCCAATCCGTCTAAAAGGTTAAGAACACGCCTTTAGCTTATTGTCTTATGCTTATTGGACTTACACAGGTCATGGTGCTTGCTAGAGTATTTTGTTCCTTACTTTTTGCATGAGAATGCCACAATGTTCATATATTTCTACTAATACAGGTATAGGACAAGACCTTATAATTACAATGTTAATAAATAGATATAAATGGTAAAATTTGATTAAAGCCTAAATGGTGGTGAATTCATGGCAATTATATATGTACTAGTTTCATATCTTATTGGAACAATCATGACTGCCTATGTGGTTATGAAAATAATGAAGGGCACGGATATTCGCAAACTAGGTAGTGGAAATGTTGGTGCCAGAAATGCTGGTAGATTGCTCGGGAAGAAGGGCTTTTTGTTAACGGCTTTCGGTGATGTTTTAAAAGGGGTACTCGTTGTTTTTGGTGCCAAATATTTTGGCTTCTCTTTAGATATTCAGGTCTTATCATTAATCGCAGCTGTAGTCGGACATATTTGGCCAGTTACTCTTAAGTTTAAAGGGGGTAAAGGAATTGCGACAGCAGCGGGGGGGTTACTTGTACTAGCCTATCAGCCGTTTATCATATTTGGTGGCATATTTCTATTTCTATTGGCAATTCTGAGAAGTTTCACCTTAGCGGGCATGACTGCATTTGTTACAATTCCTTTCATTTATTGGTTTATGAATTATTCCATACGAGAATGTATTCTTGTTTTTATTGTCATTGCCTTATTACTATTTGCGCACCGAGATAATCTTAAAGAAAAGCTTGAGCAAAAATTAAATTAACTGGAGTGATTCCAAGGTGTCATTTGTCTACAAAATAGCTCGGACAAAACATGAATTTGAACAAATCCATCGGTTGAACTACAAAACATTTGTTGAAGAAATTCCTCAGCACCAGAAAAATGATGAAAAAATATTAATTGATAAATTTCACGATGAAAATACATATTTAATCTGTCTGAAAGATACGCATTTAATAGGAATGATCGCTGTACGAGCCAACCGTCCATTTTCTTTGGACCATAAGCTTTCCAATCTAGACGAGCTATTGCCTGTAAAACCAAAACATCCTTGTGAAATTCGTCTGTTATCTGTAGTGGAAGAGTATCGCAACAATGGACGAGTGTTTTTTGGACTTGCACAACTCATGTCCAATTATTGTTTAAAGAAAGGATATGACGTTGCGTTAATCTCTGGGACAACCCGTCAAGAAAAATTATATCGACAATTGGGCTTCAAGCCATTTGCTGCATTAACGGGGACTTCAGAAGCATCATTCTGGCCTATGTATTTAACCAAACAAACCTTTGATGAGTCTTTGGCAGGAAGAATTCTAAAAGAACCTGTCAGCTTTTTACCTGGACCCATTAAAATTCTTGAAAATGTAAAAGCTGCATTTGGAGAAGAACCTATTTCTCATCGGTCAAATGAATTTTCCTTTCAAATGAAGTCAGTAAGGGAACAACTTTGTAAGATGACGAACTCTAAGTATGTGCAAATATTGATAGGATCTGGAACTTTGGCAAATGATGCGATTGCTGCTCAGTTAACTCTATTACCTGGTAGGGGCTTAATCCTAAGTAATGGTGAATTTGGCTCAAGGCTTATCGACCATGCAAAACGTGCGGGATTGGTTTTTGATAAACTAGAGAAGGACTGGGGTAGTCTTATTACCGAAGATGAAATTAAGAATAAACTTGATACAGGCAAATATTCTTGGCTCTGGGCGGTTCATAGCGAAACTTCAACAGGGATGCTTACAAACCTAGAAACACTTAGGGATATATGTATATCAAATAGAGTGAAACTTTGCTTAGATTGTATCAGCACAATTGGGGCAGTTATATTAGATTTTCAAGATGTCTATTTAGCATCTGGGGTAAGTGGAAAAGCAATTGGTGGCTATACTGGTTTATCTTTTGTGTTTCATCATCACGAAATAACACAAAATTCAACTATTCCAAGATATCTAGATCTAGGGATGTATACAATTAACAACAGTATTCCGTATTCGCAGTCTTCAAACTTGCTTGCTGCATTACAAAAAGCATTGCAAAAATATGATAATGATGATGTGTATACCGAAATAAAAATTAGATATAAGATGATTCGTGAGACAATAGAGGGATTTGGTCTTAAGGTTCTAACTCCGTATGAATATTCATCACCAGCCATTATGACTGTTCTGTTACCAGACCACATTTCTTCGAAGGATTTTGGAGATGATATGGCACTTCAAGGATATTACCTTCATTATGAAAGCAGTTATCTACAAGAGAAGAAATGGATACAAATCTCATGTCTAAGCAACTATGAGGAGAAGAAAATTCGCCAGATGTTAAACGTGTTTGAACGATTATTAACTCAATATACAACAATATGGGAGCCCTTGAAATGAGGGCTTTTTTTCGTCTAGTTCTAAGTATAGTGGGTCGGGATTATAGATAGCTTTGTAGCGGGCGATTTTAACATACCTTATATGTTGCTGCTAAGAGAACGCGTTACGCTTTTCTTTGTAAACACGCACATTATTAAGAAAAAGAAACAAAGGCGGGTTAAGGGTAGAATTTCTTCTACCCTTTTCTCGCGTTTATCCTATATACTAAATTAGAATTATATATAGAAATGAAGTGACAAACATGAATCAACCCAAAATAAATCCATACTTCGTACTTGCAGTTGGGGTTATTGCTGTATCGACCTCGGCTATATTTGTTAAATTAGCTAATGCACCTGCAGCTGTTATTGCGTTCTATCGGTTGTTTTTTACAGTTTTGCTCATGTTTCCTCTTTTCGTGCTAAAACATAGGAAAGAGTTGAAGGGAATTACGAAGAAAGATTGGCTATATTCCGCGATCTCAGGTGTGTTTTTAGCCCTGCATTTTATACTATGGTTTGAATCCCTCAACTATACATCTGTAACAAGCTCAACAGTATTAGTGACCATGCAGCCAGTTTTTGCTTTCATTGGAACCTTTTTCTTGTTTAAAGAAAAAATAGGTTTAGGTGCCATTTTAAGTACTTGTCTTGCTTTAGTCGGAAGTATCATTATTAGTTGGGGGGATTTCCAGGTTAGCGGGACAGCCCTATTCGGAAACTTTTTAGCGATTGTTTCTTGTATGATGATTACCGCATATCTATTATTTGGGCAAACTGTCCTAAAAAGATTATCCCTCATTGCCTATACATTTGTTGTATACAGCTTTAGTACAATTACATTATTTTTATATGTAGTGATCTTAAAACAACCACTTGGGGGATACGCAGGTCAAGATTGGATGTACTTTTTACTACTCGCAATTGTTCCTACATTACTAGGTCATAACCTCTTTAATTGGTCATTGAAATGGGTAAGTACCTCAACTATTTCGGTAAGTATTCTATTCGAACCTGTTGGGGCTGCCATACTTGCATATTTTATATTGTCAGAAAAGATCCTTCATACCCAGGTAATAGGAGGTATTATTATCTTAGTGGGGATTTGGTTATATTCCTTAGGTGAACGAAAGAAAAAACAACAGGTTCAATTATCAGAGCAAAGTGTAGGTTAAATCAACTAAAGCCATGTCTATTTGTAGACATGGCTTTAGTATTAAGCATATTTTCGGTTCATAAAAAGGGCACCAATACCAATAATCATCAGCAGTGCTCCTATTAATAGGAGGTTTAAATAAGGACTTGCTGTAGTAGGGAGTTTATTACCTTGTACTTTTATGCTCATCTCATTAGCAAGTGTTGCAACAGTAAGGAATTTCTCCCCACGCTCAATGATAAAGTCGGAAGCTAGCATTTCCTCGGATACTTTAAGGTCGAGCAAGTACTCGTCATTCCCTCTATAGAGTTCAATAAGAAGGTCCGCTCCATCAAGAGATTTTTTTTTCAGTAGTTCATCATACGTGACCGCTTCTCGAACACCATCCTCTAGTAAGTAATATCGAGGTTGCAACTCGAACATTTCGATCATCTTATCATACATCACGAGAAGCTCTTTTTGCTGTTCGGATGATAAGCCTTCCGAATTATTATAGGAAAAATACTGCTCCAAATTGAAGTTGATAGATTTCATTTTCTGCTCTAGATTCAAATCATTTAGGCTTAAAAAATGGAGCAATAATCCGCTTATTTCTTCTTCGTCTAGTCCTATATCTGAAAGCATTCTCTCTGCATCCACCAAAACCTCTGCGTGATTTAAGTAGAAATCTACCGTTGCTTCAAGATCCCTAATGAATAAATAGTCCTTTACAGACTCTCCAAACCCACTCAGGATATGGTGCAACTCATCCTCATCTATATTATGCTTTGTTAGTAGAGTCTGGATGGTTTCATTATTAACTGGTTCGCCGAGATAAGAAACCAATTCATGAACACTCTCAAAATCCTTTACAGACAAATCATAAACCGCTAAATAATCTTCAAGATCGCTTTCTGTTAATCCAGTCTCGGTTGTGTATTTTTTTAATTCTTCGGGAGTTACTTCAGCAAAAACGTCAACAGATAAAAATGAAAGCTGGAACAAAAAAATAATCCCAACCAGTAAAAGGTTCTTCATTCCTCTTCCTCCAAGCCAATATATTCATCATAGTCGTAGTATTTTCAACTTTTGCCAAAAAATGCATGTGTTTGGAACATAAAAAAACTGACAACCATTGAATTAGATTGTCAGCTAATGTTTTGATTAATGAAATGTATTAGCAAAGAAGCTAAAAATAAAGGCAAAAATGAGAGAAGAAACAAAAGTGATAAAAGTGCTAGTTTCGATTTTTTCCTCGCTATTACATATTCTTAAACCTACTATATATACAAAAGAAAATAAAAATAAACACATACCTAGTGATAAAAACATTCCCATTGCCTGTAAGAATTCAATAAACAAAACCTTTATCCCCCTTCCGAAATCACTATTAATAAAATATATGTGTAAATCTAGCAATTATGATTAAAATAATAGAGGCAAAAAAGGAAAGATATAATATGAAAAAGGTCTTTAACTTTAAGAAAAAAGTATTTTATATAAAAACTTTTTCTTGTATAATAAATTGTATCTTCTCTATCGATTTGATTAATAGAATAGATAGAAGAGAAGCTTTTTTATTTTGTTTAAAACTTTTTTTAAAAAAGACTTGAAAAAGTAAAATAGGGATGATATATTAGTACTTGTCGCTGAAACAAGCGTTCATAAATGAGTGTTAAACAAAAAAACTTTTTGAAAAAAGAAGTTGACACTCGGAAATAAAAATGTTATATTAGAAAAGTCGCTTCTGGGCGACGAGTTAAAAAGGTTCTTTGAAAACTGAACACAATACAAGCGTCAACGTTAATTCAATTTTTAAATTATTGAGCAATCAATACTCTATTGGAGAGTTTGATCCTGGCTCAGGATGAACGCTGGCGGCGTGCCTAATACATGCAAGTCGAGCGAATCTAAGGGAGCTTGCTCCCAAAGATTAGCGGCGG
>Ga0079224_100009718_pt1 | contig 13151 bp, 10 predicted proteins | sample Stecom2015_FD_80414 | JGI IMG/M metagenome (GOLD analysis project Ga0079224, IMG submission 80414) | Agricultural soil microbial communities from Utah to study Nitrogen management - Steer compost 2015 | ecosystem: Environmental > Terrestrial > Soil > Agricultural land | place: USA: Utah... | reverse complement strand
CTTGAGACAGTCGAGCTCCTGACTCGGGACACTAATTACTGGGGAGAGAATAGGCCACGACGCTATCGCCGATCTCCGTCTCCATGCTGTTGTGCCCACCAGCCGCGATGACGAGGTACTGGCGCCCTTCATGGACATAGGACATCGGGCCAGCCTGTCCACCTGCCGGCAGGCGTGCCTCCCAGAGGAGTTCACCAGTTTCCGTGGCAAAGCCACGTATCACCTTGTCCAGGGCGGCGGCGATGAAGGTAACACCTCCCGCGGTGACCACCGAACCTCCATTGTTCGGCGTGCCGATGGTGATCGGCAGCATGGAGGGAAGACCCCACGGTCCATGATCTCGCCCCGTTCCCAGGGGCTCGCGCCACACGAACTCCCGCGTCTCAAGATCGATCGCACCGATATAGCCCCAGGGTGGCCGCGTGCAGGGCACCCGAAGCTCCGTTCGCCAGGGGACCGAGCTGGCCCCATAGGGCAAGCCGTACTGCGGATAGATACCGCCTTGGCGCGGAACGTCATCGCCGATCCCCTGCACATCCTCGCGCTCGTCTGCTTCGTCGCGAGGGAAAAGGGTCACGATGTTGGGCAGGTTGTTGTTGTTGACGATCAGCAGGTTCCGTTCCGGGTCTACCGCCACTCCACCCCAGTCGACGCCGCCGTTAAAGCCAGGATTGAAGACGGTCCCCTCATGAGACGGGGGCGTGTACATGCCCTCGTACCGGAGGCGGTGGTACTGGATGCGGCACCACAGCTGATCGAGTGGGCTGATGCCCCACATGTCGCGTTCGGTGATCTCTTCGTCACCCGCCACCCGGGGCATGCCGACAGAGAAGGGCTGAACCTCCGAGGTCCACTCCCCTTCCACCGCGCCCTGGGGCACAGGGCGCTCCTCAACCTCAGTCAGAGGATCGCCCGTAGCGGCGTCCAGAACATAGAGATCGCCCTGCTTGGTGGCGACGAGCACCGCCTGAACACTGCCCTCTGCTGTGGGGAAGTCCAAGACTGTGGCCTGGGAACCGATGTCATAGTCCCAGATGTCGTGATAGACGGTTTGGAAAGACCAGGCCTCTTCTCCGGTCGTTACATCCACAGCCACCATGGAGGAGGAATAAGCCTCCTCGCAATCCCGCCGGTCACCGCCGAAGTAGTCTCCAGCGGAGTTGCCGGTGGGCAGGTATACCAATCCCAGTTCATCGTCGCTGGAGGTTATGGTCCAGACATTGGGGGTTCCGCGCGTGTAGGTTTCTCCCTCTGGCGGCATGCCAGTCTCTCCAGGACGGCACATATCCCAGGCCCAGACGAATTCTCCGGTCACTGCATCGAAACCCCGTACCACGCCCGATGGGGCGTCCCGGTACTGCCCATCGATGACTTGATGCCCCACCACAGCAATGCCACGCACGATTGTTGGCGGGGACGTCATGGAAACGTAGCCTGGCAGAGTCTCGCCGATGCCCTCGTTAAGGTTGACCGCGCCATTGTCGCCGAAACTGGCGCAGGGGGTGCCGCTTTCGGCGTCGATCGCGAGCAGACGACTGTCGAGCGTGCCGTAGACAATCCGCGTCTGACATTCCTCCACCGGCTCCGGCGCTTCGTAATAGGCCACGCCCCGGCAGGTGGAGGTGGTGACATTGCCCATCGCTTCACGATCCAGTTCCGGATCGAAACGCCATTTTTCCTGCCCGCTGCCGGGATCCAGCGCGATAACTATCTGGCTCGGGGTGCAGACATAGAGCGTGTCGCCCACCTTCAGAGGCGTATTCTGGAAGCCGTAGCGTATAGGCGAGGCTGCGGGGGGCATGGTGGGATCGTCATCTGGGGGCAGATCGCCGGTGCGGAAATGCCAGGCCTCTTCCAGCTGTTCCACGTTGTCGGTCGTGATCTGATCTGCCGGCGAGTAGCGCGTCGCGTGGTTGTTGCCTCCGTAGGCCAGCCAGTTTTCCGCCGTATTACGGTCCAGGCGTCCGTCGGCTTCTCGCGCGGCCGGAGCCTCTCCCTCCTCTGTGTCTGCGGGTTGCTCAAGTTCGGGAGGAACTGCAGGAGGTGCTTCCTCCTCCAGCGCCGCATCCGGAGCGGGTTCTTCGTCAGGAGCTACGGGAACCTGAGCCGCGGCGAAGGGCGATACCCCGAGAAAAAGAAGCCCTGCCAAGCCGAGCCGGAAGTTGGGTCTGCGGGTCATGGGCTCACCTCCCGGATGGCCGCGCGGCGGCGCAAGACAGGCATGAAAAGGAGAACGACTATGGCCAGCACCAGCGGCCCGACCACGCGCGGCACGAGGCCCCAGCCATCCAGTCCCACTTCCCAAAGCGCCCAGATAACGGTCGCCACAAAGACCAGCAGGTAAAGCCAGGCGCCGGCCATGCGATCGCCAAGCATAAGAATGCCGGAGATCACCAAGCCCAGGCCCGCAAGGAGGTAGTAGAGCGAACCGCCCAGCGCCACCAGCCATGCGCCACCCGCCGCCAGCACCAGACCGAGAAGCACCAGCACAACCGCGAAGACGGCCAATGCCCAGGCTCCGAAACCGCTTCGCCGAGCTTTCATCCCCACCTCCGGCTCGCAAAAGGTATTGCGCCGCGGACCTTCATCAAAGGTCGCTGTCCCCTGCACAATTCAGTAGAGGAGACAGGGTTCCTTGATCGGAGTATCTGTGGAGGCCGGGAGCGGTGCCAAAGTAAAAGGGGCGCCGCAAGTCTTGCGGCACCCCTTCAGTAAGAAGCACGGAAGGCAGAAACGGAGATCAGTTGTTTTTCTCGGCCTTTTCCGCTTCGAGATCGGCGCCGCTTTCCTGATCCACGACCTTCATTGACAACTTGACCTTGCCGCGGTCGTCAAAGCCGATCACCTTGACCTTCACTTCCTGGCCTTCCTTGACCACATCGCCGGTTTTGGCCACACGCTCCTGAGCCAGCTGGCTGATGTGCACCAGACCGTCGCGCGGACCCAGGAAGTTCACGAAGGCGCCGAAGTCCATCACCTTCACGACCTTGCCGTTATAGATCTTGCCGACTTCCGGCTCGGCCACGATGGAAGTGATCCAGTCGATCGCCGCCTGCATGGCCGACTGATCGACCGCCGCAACCTTGATCGTACCATCGTCTTCGATGTCGACCTTGGCCCCGGTTGTCTCACAGATCTCCCGGATGACCTTGCCGCCGGTTCCGATGACTTCGCGGATCTTCTCCTTGGGGATGCTGATGGTGGTGATCCGCGGTGCATTGGCCGCCACGCCTTCGCGGGCCCCGCCCATGGTCTTGGCCATCTCGCCGAGAATGTGGCGCCGGCCTTCGCTGGCCTGCTGCAGCGCGATGTCCATGATCTCCTTCGTAATCGAAGTGATCTTGATGTCCATCTGCAGTGCGGTAATGCCAGTTTCCGTACCGGCTACCTTGAAGTCCATGTCTCCCAGGTGATCCTCGTCACCCAGGATGTCGGAAATCACGGCGTAGTTATCCCCTTCCTTGATCAGGCCCATGGCAATGCCTGCGACCGGCCGCGCCAGAGGTACGCCGGCATCCATCAAGGCGAGCGAGGTACCACAAACAGTCGCCATCGAGGAGGAGCCGTTGGATTCGGTGATCTCCGAAACGACGCGAATAGTGTAGGGGAAGTCCTCCTTGCTGGGCAGCAGCGGGCGAATCGCGCGGAAGGCCAGCTTGCCGTGCCCGATTTCCCGGCGCCCTGGAGATCCCATGCGACCTGCTTCGCCGACCGAATAGGGCGGGAAGTTGTAGTGCAGCATGAAGTGCTGGCGGTATTCACCTTCCAGAGCGTCGATGATCTGCTCGTCCTGGCCGGTGCCCAAGGTCGTGGTCACCAGCGCCTGGGTTTCACCACGCGTGAAGAGGGCCGATCCATGCGCGCGGGGAAGAACACCAGTTTCGCTGACGATCGGGCGAACGGTCTTGGTGTCACGTCCATCGATGCGCGGCTTGCCGTCGAGGATCTGGCCGCGAACCACATCGCTTTCTAGGTTCTTGAAGACCCCAGGGAAGACCGCAAGCTTCTCCTCGTCCTCGCCCAGTGACTCCAGCGCCTCGGCGCGTACGGCGGCAATTGCCTCGTGGCGCTTCACCTTGTCGGCATTGGCATAGGCAGCAGCCAGGGCATCACCGAACTGCGACTTGAGAGACTGGTAGACCTCGCCCTTTGCCGGCGGCTCTTCGGCGACCGCCCAGGGCTCCTTCGCCGCGACTTCGGCCAGCGAAATGATGAGATCGATCACCGGTTGCATCTGCTCGTGGCCGAAGGTAACGGCCCCCAGCATGATCTCCTCGCTGAGTTCGCTGGCTTCAGACTCGACCATCAGCACGCCCTGGCCGGTGCCCGCGACCACCAGGTCCAGCTGGGATTGCGGCAGGTTGTCCAGGATCGGGTTCAGCACATAGTTACCGTCGATCCACCCGACCCGAGCCGCTCCGATGGGGCCCAGAAAGGGAATGCCGGACAGCGTGAGAGCCGCAGAAGCGCCGATCATCGCAACGATGTCGGGATCGTTCTCCATGTCATGGCTCAGAACCGTACAGACCACCTGGGTCTCGTTGCGATAGTTCTTGTGGAACAGCGGGCGGATGGGGCGGTCGATCAGCCGCGAGGTAAGCGTCTCCTTCTCCGAGGGACGCCCTTCGCGCTTGAAGAAGCCGCCGGGGATCTTGCCTGCCGCGAAGGTCTTTTCCTGGTAGTTGACCGTCAGCGGGAAGAAATCGATGCCGGGTTTCGGCTGCTTCGCACCCACAGCGGTGCACAGCACGATGGTTTCGCCATAGGTGGCAAGGACTGCTCCGTCTGCCTGACGGGCAATGCGGCCAGTTTCGAGAACGAGCTTTCGCCCGCCCCAATCGATTTCCTTGCGGTGGATATCGAACATGAACAATCGTTCCTTATAGAAGGCCGGCTGGATTAGAGTACCGGACCCGCGCAAAGGGCGCTGCAGCGGCCACAAGCCGCGGCGACGCCCCTTACGTCGGCCCGGTTACGCAGGCGCGGACGGGCCGGCCGCTCGCCCGCGCTGCTTCACATGATTCGAATCGGGAACAAGCGTGCGCCGGCCCGGAGCATAAAGCAGACACGGGCCGGCTGCACCTCATCTTCGCGACCTTGCGCCTCAGCGACGCAAGCCGAGGCGCTGGATCAAGCCTTCGTAGCGGCTCTGGTCTTTCGCCTTAAGATAGTCGAGCAGGCGGCGCCGCTGGCCCACCATGACCAGAAGGCCCCGGCGGGAATGGAAATCCTTGCCGTGGGTCTTTAGGTGTTCGGTGAGGTTTGCGATACGCTCGGTCAGAATGGCGACCTGAACTTCCGGCGAGCCGGTATCGTTCTCGGCGGTCGCGTATTCTTTGATCAGCTCCTGCTTGCGCTCAGCTGTAATCGACATCGGATGCCCTTTCACGTCAGAGGTTGAGCACACGGACCGGGCGGAGCTCGCCGGCCTCGAACCGGGCAATCGCCACCAGCTTGCCACCCGACATGGCGCAAACGGTGTCACCGGGTTCAAGATCTCGGACTCTTTCGGCCTGGGAGCGGGACAGCAGCGAAATCGCCTGCCCACTTCGCATCCTCACCGCCTCGGGTTCCGTCAAGGCCAGCGCCGGGATGTCGTCCAGCGCGGTCTCGACCGGGAGCACCTGCTCCACGGCGGCGGCACAATGCTCACCTTCGGCAAGACTGTCCAGTGAAATTGCGTCTTCTTCTGTAAAGGGACCAACCGTGAGGCGGCGAAGCTGCGCGATATGGCCGAGACATCCAAGCGCCTCGCCAAGATCGCGAGCCAGGCTGCGCATATAGGCGCCCTTGCCACTGGTGACCTCGAAGATGCCGTGATCGCGATCCGGCATTTCGATCAACTTGAAGTCGATGATGTGGACCTTGCGAGACTTGAGCGCGATCTCCTCCCCATCACGGGCAAGATCGTAGGCGCGCTGGCCGTCCACCTTGATAGCGGAGTAAATCGGGGGCGTCTGGTCGATCAGGCCGATGAAGCGGGGCAGGACCGCCTCGATCTCCTCGCGGCTGGGCCGCCGATCACTGCGGGAGACGACTTCGCCCTCGGCATCGTCACTATCGGTCGCTTCCCCCCAACGAACGGTGAAGCGATAGGTTTTCTCGCCTTCCATTACCCATGCGACAGTCTTGGTCGCCTCGCCAAAGGCCAGAGGGAGAAGCCCGGTCGCCAGCGGGTCCAACGTCCCCCCGTGGCCTACTTTGCGCGCATCGAGCAGGCGGCGCACGCGATTGACCACGTCGGTCGACGTTACGCCAGAGGGTTTGTCGATGACCAGCCAGCCGTTGACGTTGCGGCCTTTACGACGACGGGCCATCGTCCTCCTCCTGCTTCCCTTTGCTTGTTTCGGCTAGATCCGGATCGCTGTCGGTATCGCTGGCGCCCTTTTCATCCAGATCCTGGCGGACCCGCTCGCTATCCAGCAGACGTTCTATTCGCTCTGCTTCATCAAAGGAGAGGTCCAGCCGAAAGTCGAGTCGCGGCGTATACCGCAGCTCGACGGTTTCTGCCAGGCGCCGACGAAAGTAGGGAGCTGCGCGGCGCAGGGCTGAGAGAATGGCCTCGCGATCCTGCCCGGCGAGGGGCAGCACAAACGCCGTCGCGTTCTTGATGTCTGGACTGGTGCGCACTTCCGAAACGGTGATGCTCGCGGCCCGAAGCACCGGATCGTGAGCGGTCCCGTCGTTGAGAAGCCGCGCCAGCTCGTGGCGGATCAGTTCACCGACCCTGAGCTGGCGCTGGCTGGGTGCCTTGCCTTTCGAACGAGCCATGTGCGGGCGATGCCCCGCCGCTCTTCAACAACCCTGGGGTTGCCTCAGAGAGAGCGGGCAACCTCCTGGATCTCGTAGCATTCGATGCGGTCGCCGACCTGGATGTCCTGGTAGTTCTCGAAGGCCATACCGCATTCATAGCCCTGCTGAACCTCCCGAACCTCGTCCTTGAAGCGCCGCAAGCTCTTCAGCGTTCCATCGTGAATGACGACGTCGTCGCGCAGCAGGCGCACCTTCGCGCCCCGCTTGACCATACCTTCCGTCACCATACAACCAGCGACCTTGCCGGCCTTGGTCACGTTGAAGACCTCGCGGATCTCGGCGTAGCCCAGGAACTTCTCGTTCTGCTCCGGAGCCAGCATTCCGGAAAGCGCCGCCTTCACGTCGTCGATCACGTCGTAGATGATCGAGTAGTAGCGGATTTCCACGCCGTCCCGCTTGGCCATTTCCCGCGCCTGCGCATTCGCACGCACGTTGAAAGCAATGATCAGCGCATCGGATGCCCGAGCCAGAGTGACGTCGGACTCGTTGATTCCGCCGACGCCCGAATGCAGCACGTTGGCCCGCACCTCGTCGGTCGAGAGCTTGTCGAGCGAGGAGATGATGGCCTCGAGCGAGCCATGAACGTCAGACTTGATCACGAGCGGCAAAGCAGCGGCCTCGCCCTCCTTGATCCGGTTCAGCATCTGCTCGAGGGAACCGCGACCCTTGGCGGCCAAGGCCTGCTGAGCGCGCTTCTTGCGTTCCGCGCGGAAAGCAGCAACTTCGCGCGCCCGAGCGTCGTCCTCAACAACCACGAAGTCTTCGCCTGCCTCGGGCGTGCCTGTCAGGCCGAGGACCTCGACAGGAACCGCCGGCCCGGCCTCTTCCACCCGCTCGCCGCGGTCGTTGATCAGCGCCCGCACGCGACCGGATTCGCTGCCGGCGACGAAGATGTCACCAACCCGCAGGGTTCCGCGCTGCACCAGGACAGTTGCCACGGAACCGCGACCTTGCTCGAGGCGTGCCTCGATCACCGCGCCTTCTGCTGGGCGATCCGGATTGGCCTTCAGCTCCAGCAGCTCCGCTTGCAGAAGGACGGACTCCATGAGGTCGGGCAAACCAGCGCGCGTATGGGCCGAAACCGGGACGCAGATGATGTCACCGCCCATGTCCTCGGGCACCAGATCGTATTGCAGCAGTGCGGTCTTGACCCGGTCCGGATCGGCTTCCGGCTTGTCGATCTTGTTGATCGCCACAACGATGGGCACTTCCGCCGCCTTGGCATGGCTGATCGCCTCGACCGTCTGGGCCATGATGCCATCGTCGGCCGCCACGACCAGAATCACCACGTCGGTCACATTGGCGCCACGTGCACGCATTTCCGTGAAGGCGGCGTGGCCCGGGGTGTCGATGAAAGTAACCTTGCGGCCGTCTTCGACCTCGATCTGATAGGCACCAATGTGCTGCGTGATACCGCCGGCTTCGCCGGCCGCCACGTCGCTCTTGCGCAGGGCGTCGAGCAGCGAAGTCTTGCCGTGGTCGACGTGGCCCATGACCGTCACGATGGGAGAGCGCGGCTGCAGAAGCGCCTCGTCCTCGTCTTCGTGACGCAGTCCCACCTCAACGTCCTCCTCCGAAACTCGATGAGGCCGGTGGCCGAACTCTTCCACCACGAGCTGAGCGGTGTCCGCATCGATGGTCTGCGTGATGGTCGCCATGACACCCATTTTCATCAGGGTCTTGACGACCTCACCGCCCCGCTCGGCCATACGATTGGCAAGTTCCTGGACGGTGATGGCTTCAGGAATAGTTACGTCGCGCACGATTTTCTGACCTTGCTGCAAACGCTCGCGCGCCCGCTGCTTCTCTCGTTCACGCTGACGACGGACCGCGGCCAGTGAACGCTGGCGCGTGCCCTCTTCGCCGTCATCCAGCGCACGGGTAATGGTGAGTTTGCCCTGACGGCGCCGCGGCTCGCCCTTGGTTCGCGCAGGGGCTACCTTTGCGGCTGCCGCCTTCTTCCGGGCGCCGCGCGGTGCTTCGTCTTCATCCAGCGCGGGCTCTGCCGCACGCTCCGGCTTGGCTTTCGCTCGCACGGGTTCGGGCTGCGCCGTGGCTACCACCTCGGGCGCAGTGACTTCAGGTTCAGGCTGCACCTGAGGAGCGACCTCCGGTTCCGCGGAAGTTTGATCTGCCGCCGGCTCCTCGGACTGCTCGACCGGCGCCTGCTCAGCCTGCTTCTTGGCTTCCTCAGCCTGTTGCTTTTCTTCGAGGGCCTTTTGCTCGGCGGCGAGACGCGCTTCCTCTTCCGCCTTGCGACGCGCCTCTTCCTCGGCCTTGCGTCGAGCTTCCTCTTCCACCTTGCGGCGCGCTTCGTCCTCGCGCGCCTGCTCCAGTGCCCGCAGTCGCGCTTCGCGTTCGGCGCGCGTTAGCCCGTCATCCCCCATCCCTTCCAGCCGATCAGCCGGTGAGCTGGAGGTCTCCTGGGCTTCGCCGGGGCGATAGACGCGCTTCCGGCGAACCTCGACCTGCACGGTCTTGCTCCGCCCATGGCTGAAGCTCTGCCGAACCTGCCCGGTCTCGACTGTCTTCTTCAGTTCGAGCTTCTTGGGCCGATTCAAGGTCAGCTTCTTAGTGTCCGTCTTTTCGTCAGTCGTCGTCATCTTTTCCCAAGCGCTCAATCGTTGGCGTCGCAACAGGAGCCAGCCGCTGATTATCGGCAGGCGTGTCGGCGTCGTGTTGGACCTCAAAGGCTGCCAAACGCGCGCAGTCCAACACCACGCGTTCAGCCAGCCCGCCGGGCAGGAGGGCGACATGCACACAGGGCGATCGGCCCAGGGCATCTCCTAACTCGGCGGCGGTCAGTAGCTCAATCACTTCCAAGTCCGGTTTCCGACCCAGACCCAGATTTCTCAACTTCGCCCGCTGTGCTGGCGAGCCATCTGCCGCCTGCAGCAAAACCGCTGCAGCGGCCTTATCCAGGAGACCGCGAACCTTGTCATGCCCGGCCACGGCCAGACCTGCTCGCCGAGACATGCCCAGACGATCTTGGCAGCGCCGCCTCAGTGCAAGTCCCACGCGTTCCACCAGATCCGGAGCAACCCTTAGGGAGGTACGCGCCGCTCGCGCGAAAAGTCCTCGCTTGATTGCTCGCTCAAGCAGCGCTCTCTCAGGCTGGATCCACAGCCCCCTGCCCGGCAAGCGGGCCGTCAGGTCCGGAACCAGATCACCATCCGGTCCAATGACGAAGCGCAGGAGGCGATCTTGGGGCAGTCGCTCGCCGCTGGCAAGGCATCGACGAATCGGCTCATGGCGCGGTCTTTCTGACCGCTGTGTGCCTCGCCGCCCCTCCCCACGCACTGGTGGAGCGGTCGCGAGATCGCCTGCCGACTGTCGTGCTACCATCATCTAGCGTAGCCTACCCCTCCTTCTGTTCCTGCTCGCCCGGCGCCTGGCCCTCTTCCGCAGGCGCCTCCTCACCTTCGAACCAATGCGCACGCGCAGCCATGATGACTGCGTTCGCCTCTTCTTCGGAGGGGGCGAGGTCGCCCAGCAGCTCGATCAACTCGTCGGCAGCCAGATCACCCAGGTCGTCGAGGGTCTTGATGTCATTCTCGCCAAGACGAGCGACCATTGCGGGGCTCAGCCCCTCAAGGTCGGCCACCTCGTCGCTTACACCCGCAGATTTACGGGCATCCTCATACTGGCGGTCCTGTTCTTCAAGGAAACTGCGGGCACGCTGCTGGAGCTCGCCAGCAACCTCTTCGTCGAACCCCTCAATTTCCGTCAGCTCTTCGATCGGAAGATAGGCTACCTGATCAATTGCGGTAAAGCCTTCCGCCACCAGCAGATGGGCAATCACGTCATCGACATCAAGCGCGTCGATGAACATCTGCGAGCGCGAACGGAATTCCTCCTGACGGCGCTGGCTTTCTTCCTCCTCAGTGAGGATATCGATGTCCCACCCTGTCAACTGAGACGCCAGGCGGACGTTCTGCCCGCGCCGACCGATGGCCAGAGACAGCTGCTCGTCGGGCACCACCACCTCGATGCGCCCCTGCTCCTCGTCCAGGACCACCTTCGAGACCTCTGCCGGCGCCAAGGCGTTGACGACAAAGGTCGCAGGATCCGGGGACCAGGGAATGATGTCGATCTTTTCGCCCTGAAGCTCGCCGACCACCGCCTGGACACGACTGCCGCGCATGCCCACGCAGGCTCCGACAGGGTCAATGGAGGAATCATGGCTCAAGACTGCAATCTTCGCCCGACTTCCGGGGTCGCGAGCGACGGACTTGATCTCGATGATACCGTCGTAGATTTCAGGCACTTCCTGCGCAAAGAGCTTCGCCATGAACTGGGGATGCGTGCGCGACAGAAAGATTTGCGGGCCGCGCATCTCTTGCCGTACATCGGCGATGTAGGCGCGCACCCGGTCACCGGTGCGGAAGGACTCGCGTGGCAGCGTCTCATCGCGCCGCATCACGCCCTCGGCCCGGCCCAGGTCCACACTCACATTGCCGAACTCGTTCCGCTTGACCAGGCCGTTGACGACCTCGCCCACCCGGTCCTTGAACTCCTCGTACTGGCGCGCGCGCTCGGCTTCCCGCACCTTCTGCACGATGACCTGCTTAGCGGTCTGGGCAGCGATGCGCCCCAGGTCGATGGGCGGCAGATCGTCACTCAGCACATCTCCGATCTCGGCGTCGGCCTTGGTCAAGCGCGCCGTCTTCAGATCGATTTCCGTGAACTCGTTCTCGACCGTTTCCACCACCGTGTGGCAGCGCTTCAGACGGATCTCACCTGTGCGGCGATCAATCTCGGCACGGATATCGTGCTCCTGCCCGTACTTGGCCCGGCCGGCGCGCTGAATGGCCTGTTCCATGGCCATGAGCACCTCATCCGGCTCAATACCCTTCTCCCGGGCAACGGCATCCGCTACCTGGAGCAATTCAGTACGCTGAAGTGTGGTCGCTTCCATTTCGCGTTCCAGCTTGTGGTTCAGCCTAGTTGTCGGAGCCGGATCCGTCCGGCGATGGCCGCCTGTCCGCGGTCGCCGCGATCAGCTCGTCCGTCAAAATCAGTTTCGCTCTGCCAATATCGCTGAACGGCAGACGATAGATCTCGTCGTCGTCCAGATTGTGCAGCAGCACCTCTTCCCCTTCGACCCCGCGCAGACGGCCCCTAAAGCGTTTCCGCCCTTCTTGAGGCACCTCCATCTCGACGCGCGCCTCGAAGCCTGCCCAAACACGGAAATCCTTCAGGCGCGTCAGAGGACGATCCAGGCCTGGAGAGGAAACTTCCAGGCTGTAAGCTCCGGAGATTGGATCTTCCACGTCCAGTATTGCCGAGATGCTGGCGCTCAGATCTGCGCAATCGTCGATCGTCATGGTGCCGTCCGGCCGCTCCGCCATGACCTGCAGCGTTTGCCGCCCGCCCTCTCCGGTCAGTTGGACGCGCACAATTTCGAAACCGAGATCGACGACAGTAGGAGCAATCAGGCGCTCAACCTCAGCAGCCTTCCCCTCGCTCGTTCGCGACGGCTCTTCCGGCGCTCCTGCCTTCCTATCCGACGGTTCCTGTACGATCACGCTTTCTCCCGCCCAGCCTCATCCAACGCACCAGCAAGGGGGCATAATAAAAAAGGCGGGCCGATGGCCCACCACAGCGAAAACGGCCCGGCCAGATCGAATATCCAACCGAGACCCTATGGCACCGCGCCACACTATGCTTCTTAAAGCCTCAATTCAAGCACAAACGCCGCGGCAATCCGCTGCCAGACCCCGACTGCTTCCCGGTAGCCGCATCCGCAAGCCTCCATCTGCATGGGGCGCGGCCACGGGCCTATCCGTTATCGCGATCGTCGGCGGAATCGCAAGAAGGCCGGCCTGCGCCCTTCCTCGAGGGCCTTCGCCTCATAGCGGGTCTGCGGCCAACCTTCCGGTCGTTCTCTCCAATCCGCCGCCCTGCTGGCAAGCCATTCGAAATCAGGATGCTGCAGCAGATGACGCAGCATCCAGGCAAGATAGCCGGGATCATCGCTGGCCAGCCGGAATTCCGCCCCGCCCTTCATCACCCGGGCGAGTTCATCGAGGGTCTCCTGTTGGAGAAAGCGGCGCTTGTGGTGCCGCGATTTCGGCCAAGGATCTGGAAAAAGCAGGAAGACCCTGTCCAGCGAAGCGTCACGCAGAGCCGGTAACAGCAAGCGCGCATCCTCTTCCAAGACGCGCACGTTGTCACAACCCTTGTCGACCAGCGCCCGCAGCAGCGTCGCGATACCGTTGCGGAATATCTCCGCCCCGATAATCCCCACGTCTGGGTTAGCCGCTGCCTGCGCCGCCAGATGCTCCCCCCCACCGAAGCCGATCTCCAGCCACAGCTCGCGCTTGCCTGGAAAGAGG